>JGI20283J15916_100026_pt1 | contig 37673 bp, 39 predicted proteins | sample Plalitdecfosmids_FD_15916 | JGI IMG/M metagenome (IMG submission 15916) | reverse complement strand
CAGGAAACAGCCTAGGAACACCTGCTGCTGCGGCGGAGGTGGGTACTGTTGACCCGGGTAACCGCCCTGTCCCTGGTTTCCGCCTGGGTGTCCGCCACCATACTACATTCATTAGCATACATCCATCTCACAAGTTTCCCATTACGACATCTTACCTGATTATGCTGGTGGTTATCGTAGTTCCCCGGACCACCGTGATATCCCTGCGCCGGCCCACCATAGCCAGCCTGCTGTCCGTATCCGCCTGGAGGCGGACTGCCGTAGCCTTGCTGGCCGCTCTGTCCGCCGAAGCCGGCTTGCGAGCCGTAGCCCGAGTGCTGTTGTTGGCCGTGGGGTGCGCCGTAACCTCCCTGTTGAGGAGCGCTGTACTGTCCTTGGCCGGGTGCGGGCGAGGAGTAGCTGCTGTGGCCTGGCTGCTGGCCGCTGGGGTTGTAGGACGTTGGGGGCGCGGTGCCGGTATAGGAGCCGCCGGTTGCGGCGGAGGAGTTGTGGCTGTAGCCGTAGTCGCCGCTGCTGGAGGGCTTGTTGTGCTTCATGTTGTTAGTGTCTTTATATCGACCGCGAAGGATGAAGGACGCACCGATCCGCCTCCCATGACGCCTCCGAGCAGTCCACCAAGACCACTGCCAGACGAGCCGTGGCCTGAACTGCTGCCGTGTTGTCCAGACGAGCCGTGGCTCTGCTTTCCACCACCAAGTAGCGAGCCTGCCAACTGACCCACGAGGTTTCCGCCGCCGCCATGTCCACTGCTGCCGTGTCCGCTACTGCCGCCGTGGCTCTGGTTGCCTCCACCGAGTAGTGAGCCGGCGAGCTGGCCGACGAGGTTGCTTGATCCGCTACCATGTCCGCTACTCTGCTTGTTGCCGCCCATGAGCGCATTCATAGCGAAGCCCTGCTTATGTCAGTCTATATCCTCAATATCGATGCTTCTGTGATGCATACTCCAAGTCCTCCAGCCCGGTCGGTCGACTCGCCATGTTGGCCGCCAATGCCCCGGGTGCCATCACTGCTGTCGGGCGCACTGTACGGATTCGCGTTCTGTGCGGGTGTGCTGTGGCTCGAGCCGCCGCCGATGGGGGCTTCGCTTGTGGGCAGGTCCCATTGTGAGACGCCCGTGCTGATCTGGACGTAGTAGTACTTTCGCGAGCTGGGGCTGTTAGATGGAGATAGATATGGCGGGGCAGGCGCGCTGATGGCGCGGGGGAGGCACGCACGAGTCGTCCCACTGGGCTATCCAGCCGGCGGGCAGCTTTGGCAGTGTTGGGTCGGTTGGACCAGAGTCGGGCGAAACGGGCGGTTGTGGGGGAGTGGGCGCAGCCATGTTGGAGGAGGGGGATGTGGTGTCTGCGGGTGACTGATGCTGATGCGGCGGCGGCGGGGTAGAGGAACACAAACTAGTAATGGGAAAGGCTGGAGATGGGATGAGATTGGGCGCGAGAGGGTGGATGGGGCGCGGAGACTTGCAGAGGGCTTAAATGGAAGAGGTCGCCAGGTCAGAGCATGGAGCCATGAATGCGCAGCAGTCCTGGGTTAGCCCTGTTATGAGTCGAGTGCTGCGATTGCGACGTCAGACCCTTTGTGGCGGTGCACTTGACTTTCAGCTGCCTCTGTTTCTGCCGACTCGCGCTGCCCGAAGATGAAGTAAGCCGTTTTTGTATTCATTCAAGTTCGTGGGCTCAGTGTTACAGTAAGGATACTGCCCATCTGGCTATGTAGCCTCATGCTTTCATGTGTTGCAGCCCAACTGCCGAGCCCAAGTAAGTCCACCAAGTGTTGATACACAAGCACTGATACAGAATCATAATAGTCCAGCCCAATCCAACCTAGTACTGCAAGAGTGAGACATAATCCACTTTCCCAAGGACGCCAAAAATAACACATCATCACCAAGCATAACCGCCCTCTTCTTCGTAGTCGTTGTTACCGTTCCACTCTTCATCACCGCTGGGTTCGGCGTCGAGGAAGTCTGCTTCTCCATAAATCTCCTCGCGTGGCCGAAAGTTGTCGATGCGGAAGAGCACCGTGTGGCACCGGCCTTGCACAAAGCGAACCTGCGCCTCGCCTGAGATCTCCTCGTCAGAACCCGTCTCAGTCTCCCTCTCTTCGCCGGACGACTCGTCGTAGACATGCGCTCGGATGCGCGAGCGCAGGCGTGTTGAGCCCCATTTGTCGTCTTGCTTCTGCTTGCGCCTATTCAGCAATGGCGCGTCGCTGTCGCTGTCGCTGTCGCTCCCGTGGTTGTTGCTCTCGGCCTGCGGTTGTTCTTTGTCCTTGGAGACATCCAGACTGTTGTCAATGAGAGAATCGTTCTTCTCCGTCTCTGGCTCAACCTCGGTATCCGTTGCTTTCCACTCTCTATAGGCTCTCAGCGAGACGAGGTGTGGGTTTGGAGGGTTGCACTTCTGTGCAAATACCTCTCGAAACTGATCGGTCCATTTCCTCCTAAATTCGGCCCGTTGTCGCCAATCAGTGTCGACCATCGCGATGATGATGATCTCTCGCAGTGATGGAAGCTCCTCCGCCGCGTCAATCAACGAACCGAAGAAGTTGGTAGCCGCAGTTGAGTTCCATTTACGAAGGTACTCCAGATCGATGCTGCGCAGGGTAGACGGCCACGTGGGTGTCTCCGTCTCGCCCAGAAGACTTTCGTATAGTGGCTCATTGTCAGAAGACATCTCGAGGGAGCTATAGTACGTGGTGTCCATCCGCAATACCTCCAACCTCGGGCAGGACTGCTTGAGATCGACTAAAAAGGACAGGTCCAGAGACTGATTGTGGTTCAACACCAGGTCTTCCAAGAGGGAACCGTGGGTAGCCAGGAAGGCTTGTAACGAGTCGGAGAGTAGCTCGCCACAATTCGTAATGTGGAGGCTCACCAGGTTTGTGGGGAGTAGAGGAAGCAGGCGATCGCTGACGATGCCGCAAGTCTCAAAAGATAAGGCTTTGAGGTTTGGCAATGCAGCCAGAGCCGAAGCTACGACTTCTTCAGTTGTGGGCTGGCCTTCGACGTCCTCTCGCTCATCGCGATCCTCACGTATCTCGACTGGGTGAAATTTGGTCAAGAAAAGCTCGCGCAATGACTGGAAAGCTGCATCGCCGTGTATGTCCTTCATCCAGAGTGGTCCTTGGCTGCAAAACTTACTGTTCCATCGCCAACTCCGTATTCGCAAGTCACTCTGACGCAAAGCGTCAAATAGCTCTGGCGGATAGACCCAACGACGAATACGACGCGTCCTTCCACGGAAGGGCGGTCGGTCAACTGGGTCGAATATGTCAATTCCGCGTAGGGTCGTCAAGGAACGTATCAAGGCTGCAAGATCAGCAATACTGTTGTGATGATCCGTCAGCGCCAACATCTGCGTGGCATCCAGCTCTAGACGCTTCACCATGACTCGTGGGTCCTCCTTCGCATCAGCTGGGGGTGATATCAGATGATGTACCAGATCTTTGCGCGTCTGTTTCATGGCGAAGATTGGTGGGGTACGGTACAGCGCCGTGAGGGCAGGCTTTGTGAAGGCAGAGCATACGCGTGCCACCTGGGCAAGCCAATGAATGGATGTCGTAGGCTTCATGTTCTCATCGCGCAGCGGATGTGAGGCGTAGACGAACACCTGTAATAGCACATGGTATGGCAGGGACGCCCATGCTGGTTGATGTCCGTCAGTGGGTATGGTGGGTGCAGTCGAAGTAGTTTTGAGCGGCTCGTTGGGCTTCAGAACTGAACCCAGGATCAGTTTCCGCGGTGACCTGTTCTTCTGCTTGACCGGCCGTGGTGAGGGTGCGCTCTTCTTTACAGGCTTCTCCCGTGGCGCCTCATCCTCTGACACCTCGAAGTCCCCATCAGGGTCCTCGCTGTCTTCGTCTGTGCTGACATCCTTGTATGACACCTTCTGGCGCTCGCGGTGGCGCGTACTCCGTGCATCAGTCGACGGGCGTCGTATGGCGGCTGGAGACGTTCGTGCGCTTCGAGGCTCTCGGCGCCTGGCCGAGTGTCGAGAGGGTGCAGGCCGCTTCCGACGTATGCGCTCTTCGTGCTCCGAGTTCTCCGAGAGACTGTCTTCGCTGCTGGCCTCCTTGTATGACACCGCATCCCTCTTGCGCTTCAAGATTCCAGCCATGACGCACCAACGGCTGCTCGCATGAACAGTCTAGTGTAGTGAGCAGTGATGTAGTGGCGGTCGTGGATGCCACAAATGTGCATGGTCGGGTCGCGGATGTCCAAGATATCTATAGCGCAGGCGACCGTACATGCGCCGGGCGGGTGGGAGTGAGAGTTCGTGATGGGAACAAAGATGAATGCCTTAGTGATTGCGACGAACGCCACGAATGACGCCACTGCACGGACTACACGCTAGCGGGCAGACGCCAAGTCATGTGACGTCCTTCCACGTGCACTGTCATTATGCGGGTGCCCTTGCTCAAGAAGGCAAGACGTAACTGTTACCCGACTTCACCTGCAGCAGAGTACTAAGTGATAGAGTGGATATCACTGCAGCTCGACGCCTCGCTCGCCTTCGTGATTGCTCCTTCCTCAGCAAAGCGAAAACATCAACAACAACAATCACCAGCCAGACTCAGACCCATTCCTGCCACCCGCGACACCCAATCTCTTAACAACTGACCCAGCCTCCATCGACGCGTCGAATTTCCCGCACGACAGCTTTTTGGGCGACGCTTCACACTGTGCAACGAAATCCGTGATCTTGGCCCTACCGGAAGTCTGAACGTCTCGCATGATACAACTCCTCGGCCTGCGAATAGCCAATGCGCGCATAAGGCGCTCCCATATCTCTTTTGAGAATTGATGCAAGTTCGATAGTGCATCTTTGCTTTCAGGCAGCTCAGTCGCTCTAGCATGCAACTGGAACAGTAAAAGGTATGTCAAGCATCTCCGACAAACCTGAAAACACAGCTAATCGGTTCTGTAGAGCATGATCGCGCGGCGAGAAAGATTTTCTGGAAACATATTACTATATGACTACCTGTCGGCGAAACGCGCGCCGACTTTTCTGAACAGGAATCTCACCCGTGCTCTAAGGATCCACCAGCATCTTTCAAAATACGGGAGCTTACGTGATTTCACCGGAGAAGACCATCGTTCACGCCTTTCATGGGAACCTCCTTCATGGGACCAGCTGGACGATATGATGAATCAGAGCAATGTGCACGGCTCATTCGTATTGGAAATTCACAGCATTCAGCCTGTGCGCAAAGTCGCAGCGCAACGCGAGCGGAATCCCGCTCGAAAAAACAGAGTCTTGTGGCGAAGCAAAGGCGTTCTACAAGTGTCAGTTTTTGAGTCGGGATCAGATCTTCCGTGCTTCAGTTCCCCAGCTCAGGAGATTACGCTCAAACAAGTGGCCAACGACAACGATCAGAACTTAGTGGTGGAAGCCGACAGTGTCATGATCAAGCCGCAGGCCTTTGGTACCGCAGGGATCCAATCTACAGGGACATACCGACTCAGTATAGGCATGACCGTGGACTCACAAGATGACGCTGCCAATGTGTACCAGAGTTTCACTACACAGGTCATCGATGCCAACAATTGTTCGACTCGGTTTACAACATCATTCGAGAACATGCTCGAATGCCCAAATGGCAGGGAAATTTTGTCATTTCGGGACTACAAGACTGGGCTTGCTTTTGGCCTTGAAGTCTCCATGCACTGGAGAGTGGCTAAAGAAGTGTCGATTCTCGCAGCTCACAATGCAAGTTTACGAGCAATGGCACTGCCAAACTCCTACCCGTCTCCACCTCCCGATTCCAGGTCAAGTCCGCCAGCTTTAAAGCTAGTCTTCGTCTATGCGAACGAAAAGCTTGAACGGACAGAACTCGTCTGCCCCCATGAAGGTTGTCAGAAGCGGAAAGTAAAGGACGTTGATGGTCTCCGTCTACATCTGGACTTCTGGCATGACTACTTCAGGTACAGGGCGAGGCTGGAGACGCGCGATGTCAACCGGCGGCATGAAACCTGGATCTTCGAAAGCGAAGTAGCTGACCACAGATCCGAGCAGCGGGCGAGTGCGAGGGCGGATGAGCCCATGGATATTCAACACATAGCGCCATGCCAACCTTTCAATCAGAGCAGATATCTAAATGAGGGCAACACGGAGTTCCAGAGAGAAACGAGACAAGGGGGGCGACCTCCTGCGCAACGACCCATATTGCCATCGATACCAATGTCGAGTGTGCCGTTGCCACCACGGCGGAAGCCCCCTGACGTCGTGGCAGACATGACTCCACGAGAGAAACTGAGACATCCCGTACCTCAAGCACCCGCGGGCACTACATTTATCAGAGCTCAAAGCAGACGACCACTGCGAACCGGCGAATTTATTTATGAAAGTGACGACGAAGTGGAGGACACGTGGATTCAGCTACGAAAAATCGCCGAGTTCAACAAAGACGAAAGCCTGCCGAACAATGTCAAGCAGTTCCTCACGGTGTTTGACCAGCACATGTGGGAGGAGCATGTTGAGACCGACTTCCACGTCACCGACTCAATCACCCGGTTCTCTCGAGACAAGGGAGCATGGATTTGGCAAGAAGACGTGTTCGACCTTTTCAAGCAGAAGCTGGACGAGCTTCTCGAAGACCAACTTATCCTCAAGAAGGTGTATGACTCGTACCTGGAGATTGTACACTGCCAGAAGCACAAAGCCGACAATAGGCAAGCAAACGAGCTCTCACAACAACTAGCCAAGCTTGGTGTCGATGCAATACCACGCAGTAAGGGGAAAGGCAAAGCGAAGGTCACAGAGACGGGAAACTTGACTCCCGTCACCGCTGATTCTGACGGAGACCTGGAAATGCGAGAGATCGTCTTGAACACAGAGCGGAAGGAGTTGCCTGTCGATGTCGACTCAGAGGAGGATCCGCCGTACGATCTGTGTATATGCGGACTCGATGCGCAAGTCGCACGTGCACAGATCGATTGCTCTAGCATGGTAAGCAAAAAGCAAGATCGTATTGAACATTGAGCTAACAGCACCAGGACTGCATTCGACGACACTTCCACTACGACTGCGTGAAGGAGCGGTGGAAAATCAAACAAGATCTTCGTGCCCTCAGAAAGACACGCTGGACTTGTGGAACGTGCAAGCTCCCACAAGCCTGAGAATACGTGCATGGCTACTTTGTTTGATTTCACATTCATCAAAAGCTAGGGGTTGAAGGCGCGCGTTATGAACCGGCATATCAGAGGGTTCTCTTATTCACTATTACTTCTTTGACATTGATACCACTCCAGCGGGCATTGGTTGCGCAAAACCATTGGCGGTTATTTATCTTTCTTACGGAGCACTGCGGTTAGCAAAATACATGGTGCATTATTTGGTACTACGCAATATCGCAAGCGCTTGCCTACTTTCGAAGTATATTGCTGCTATTAACCTGTGCGGTAACCGGGCTACGTCGGGCGTTAACACTGCCCATCTAAGCGATCACGACTGTTTAATGCGCATGGTATATGTCACAAGCCGACGTCGTCGTCCGTGGACGTTAATCATTGGCCGTCGAGGTTGTTCAGAGAAATGCGAGGTAAGGACCGGGGGCTGCGTATAGCCATGCAAAATCATTAGGTCTTAACCCGGCGCATATGGAACATAGCACATATGATTTTCAGGCACGGAAGTATAGAGCTATGTGTGTTACGAGGCGATCATAGCAGAGGGGTTTTATCATTTTAGTCAACGTCACTTTATCTCGTTTCGGGCGTAACGTAATGGATGAAGAGATGCTTCAAGTTTTCACATGTGAGCGAAAACAACTAACTTATAGGTCAAGATTCAACATGTTGCGGCAGACAAGGACTCAAGTCCATTCAGCATATCACTTTGCAAGAGAAGCCTCTTGTGGTGATTCGGTGCTATGTTCGCTCGTAGCTGACATCTAGCAGCAAAGCAGTAAACGCATGAAAGAATGATCGCATGGCATTTCGCTATATCATACAGTTAATCTTCTGCGCAGCCATTCAGCGTAGTCAGATCCAGCGGAAACACATGGTCCCTGCGTCGTGAGGACAAGTGAACAGGGAATATGGAAGCACCTCCCAACCAGTCCTCATCGCGAAACAAATGCCCAGACAAAAAGAGCATTCATTGGCAATTACATAGCTCCAACCATAAATACACACCTGCACCCCAGAAACTCGCATGTCACTCGCAAGCAAGCGGCACGCAATGCCGAAACATCAACGTCTGTTCCTGGCGCGAGCGTGCGTTGCCACAGCGACGTTTAGCTTATCCGTCGTATTTGTGAAGGTGGAGGCATTATTTTGCGGGTAAGTTGGTTGGGTAGCAAGGAGAATTTGTGTTGTTGAGAAGAGGGATATGCACGGGGGCCGATGCGTGCATGCGTTGGCGTCATGTAGGTAGAGCAGAGCCGCCCCCTTTTGTGCGCGTGGGTGTGTGCTGACGAGCGAGCGAGCGGAGCACGGACATGCAGCTCGAGTCATTTTGTCGAAGTCGGAATTCGGATCGTGGAAGGTGAGCCAATTGCTTTCTGCACATTGAGTCTGGAATGTTGATGGAGAAATCTGATGTTGCGCGCTTAGGTATTTTGCACGGCTGGGGAATGTCATGCCCCCCCTGCGTCAGCCGATGATAAATACATGTACAAAGCCAGAGAGGGGCGTGAAACAAGAACCGTTACTTGTGTCGCCGCTCCAAGGCTCTTGACAGTCCCGATGCGGGCGCTGAACCAAACTTTGCCTGCCCTTCCTGGCCGACTTGCAGGAACGGGTACTGCTGTGGATCCTGGAATCAGTGGACAGCAGGCGATCAAACGTATCGGAGGATTTCGTGTAACATGGTGCCGAACATGACGAAAATGATGTATGTACTTCGCTTCAAGGTTTGCGGTGCGGGGTTGATTGGCTGTTGTCTGTTTCGATTCGAACTATTTTCGATACTAAGAGGTATTTTTGTACAGAGGCCGTTATGCAGATGAAATCGAAAGAATATGCGCAAGCTATAGTACATGATTGTGGGGCGGACGTGACAGTCCATAGGTAGCCCAAATATCGAAGAAAAAGATGGTTTTGAAACAAGCGATTCTGCGACTTTTCTTTCCATCGGAACATCGTTGGAATATTGATAGTAAGACATTAGGTGATTTTGGCTCGTCACATCTCAAACTTTCGTAAATCGGCGTGGAAAGAGAGTATACAGTGTTGGATCAACGAAGAAGGATATTCGCGACATAATGTAGCAAAAACAGAGAGCGTCTCTAGTAAAATCAAAACGTTTGAACGTGAAGTGACTCTCGTATCAACATAGGAAAAGCGCGCATAAGTAGTTCGGTAGCGGGCCGCGAAAATGTGACTGCAAAGCGCAGAGCATTACCTCCATAATATCCGTAATGAAGAGTCGTGAAAGTGCGTCAGTGGTGTTCGTTGACAGAACGCGTTCAAATCAGGATTACCGCCGTGAGTGCTTTTGTGGGGGACGTAGGAAAACGTGTGGTCATATGCCAACCGTGTCTTTGAACGAATGGGGTGTCGTGGTCCGTGGTTGCGTCGTCTCTTCGACGCCTTCCATGCGGGTGTCTCTATCTCGTAAATCGCTGGACGAAGGCAGGGGCGCGGAAATGGGGGTGTATGAAGCGAATGTAGGGTTGCGATGAGGGTCTCCGGTGCCGTAGGCGAGTGGTGACTCCATCTCGCTATGGGGTCGTGGGGGCATGTCCAATTCCAAGGGCTGGGGTCGCGTGCGCCGCCTCTTGCCTGATGATGATTCTGGCGCTTCTTCTGGCTGCATTTGTCGCTGGGGAGTCATGGTGGACATCATGGGCCCGGGGGCGGATTGCGGAGGTGTACGTTCGTGGGGTCGTGACTCTGAGCCCTGGGGCGATGGCTCTGGTGGCGCCGTGATTGAGACTCTTCCTCTGCGAGGTGGCGGATAGACCTCACCACGCGCTGCCGCCTCTTGTGCCCTTTGCTGCGCCTCTGCCTTTGTAGGCCTTCCTCGCTTCTTCTTGTTCGCAGGTTCGCCTGTTGGTGTCATGGCGGATGCATAAGCAGGGCCGCTTTGGATGTAATCTCCCGGGTACGTCTGAGGCGGTCGGGGTTGTAGTAGGCGACCTATGGGCGTGGCGCTTTCTTGGAACGAGCGCTTCTTAGAGGCTTCGGGACCCGTGTACATGATAGGATGAGCACCCGTGGCGGTCATTGGTGGGCGTTGGTATTGAGAGTAGTTCCCTGCCAAATTCTCGTAGGCGACTTGACTTGAGCGAATCGAACGTCCTAGTAGACAAGACAGTCAATACCAAATGCAGTCAAAGTGTCTACTTGCCGTGGTGGGGGAGTGTGGTAGCAAGACTTACCGGGAGGGAGTGCCATGTCGTTCCATCTTGGCTGGATCTGCGACTCTCGAATAAAATTGAAGAGCACGTGAGAAGGTACTTGTGCAGCCTTGATCATTTCGGCGAGCAGGTATACCTTTTCATGTTCGGCCCATGGAATCTCGCGATTCTCCATGTCGTGGTATCGTTATGGAACAGCCCAGGGCGGGCGATAAGAAGTTATGGTGAAGCAAAATCCTGGATAACATGCAAGAATGCACAGATTGGGACACTATGGTTGCAGGCGCGTCGCGCGCGCTTGCCTCGAGGTCGGTACAAAAGAGAGGTATAGAAGCGAACGGGGTGTTGTGCGAAACGAATGTGAGCATCAAGACGGCATTCCTCGGCGAGCTCTGAAAATGACCATGTTCACCGGTCGAACGTGACAAGAAGGGAAGTGAGCAGAGCAGAGCAGCAGCAGAACACTGAAGCTGCTGGGTGTCTAAGGAGAAAGGCCAGCTGCAGACGGGAGGGCCAAATCTAAGTCCGCATTAGCCTGCCTTGAGGGCGCGGGATGCCAGACGCACGCCCCCATTGCAGTACATTCCATACAAGGGTGTTGGAACTACTGGCTTCCGTTGCGCGGACTACACTTCGTACCGGACGACGTACGTTATGACGCCGAGAAACAGAATCCGCCAGAGGAGCTGCGCAACGGTGTTTTGCGCGACATGGACGCTTCTCCAATCGCTGAGCTGGGGTCCCATAGCCAGCCGTCTCACCAGCATGCGGTCGATGCAGCTGTTTTTCTCATAGCGCGAAACAATCGTTCTTGCGTCCGGCTGCCGTGCCCGGCCAGATTTGTTTCGACTGAGACCCGTTCCACGAAAGCGCGGGCGCAACGGGCCTAGCGCCTGATCTGATGGGGCCTTTGGATGGCGCGTTTGGGAATCCCTGTCTGTCGTTCAACGGTTCACATCCTGCGATGGTATTCTTTGAGTGGATTCGAGTTTACATGTCAGAGGACCGCGAAGAGCTGTTACTGGCTTGTTATACTTGTCGCGCTGCTGCATCGCCACGTTGCACCAGTAACGTCTACGACTAGGAGGCTACTTCACCGTATGCCGATCATAACAAGAGCCTCGAGCGAGCGGGCCGTTTCATCCCGTCATCCTCCACAAACTAGCGTCTGACCAATCGCCATCCTCAAGGCGATCGCGTCATCATCTCGAGACTTCTTTTGGTGTTACACACAGCTTCGCGAGGTCTTCTAGCCTGCGACATGGAAGACAGATGCCAAAGCGAGCCTTCTACCGCCAATAATTCAACCTTGGAAGGCTGAAGGATCGCCGCTAGCTGCCGAGCCGCTCGTGTTTTGGACATCTCACATTGTCGCGGTGCAAGACAAGCAAGCGGTTTACAATCCATTCCACTCCTCCGTCGTGTTGGAGCCCTGTCGTCCTGTCGCAGTTCACTCCGCCGTGGAGATAGAACGGAAGCGCTCCCTTCATAGCCGCCCATTCTACGGGGTGCAGCGCGCTAGATCAACATGGCTAACTCGTGACATGCACATATTCGTCTCGTATCTGATCTACCGGACGAGCGCAGCTTCAAGTGTCGCTGCTGCGGGATGATTCGCAAGCAGTTTCCAGAGTTTGGTCATTCATGTCTTGCGTTTGGAATTTGCCAGGCTCAGCGCCTGTCGAGGTACATCCTGCGTCGGTTCCTTACCATGGGGCAACGCCTGATACGACGGTGCTCGACCTCCCTGTGTAGTCCTTCAGGACACATGGCCGCCCAAGTCGACTACCAAAAATACGACCTTCGTACCATGAGGTTGCGCAGAAACGCCAAGACGTTTGCTACTGATGGAGAACAGCATGTGGCAGAGTCACGTAGCAACAGCACAGTCATGGCACGAAGGCGAAATGTCACTTGCACATCTTCATCATCTCATCCCCGGTAGCTGGCTTCGCAGAAATGGCTCCATCAACAGCAGTTGTTGTTGTTGGCGACATGATTCGGGTGCGACTAGTGAACCGCGGCTGGCCCGATCTATCTGTAGTCTGCGACATGGATGCTCTCTGCGATTGTCGCTGTCGGCAGTATTGTCGCATCCACGACAACTGGACCCGGTCAAAGTAGAAAGGCTCATCTACTCACACCCGTGTCATACACCATCACAGCTAACGCCACGGCCAACCACCCGACCGAAGTCCTTCGACGAGCGCCCGAGAGCGCTGTCCGCACATGCGCGCCGACTCCTGGGCCATTAGCGGAACAAATACACGAGCCTTCCATACGACATCGAAACTCTTCAGCACGTCGCACTCGTTGTTCCCCGCAATCGATGCGGCTGGAGTGGCTGGTGGCTCTTGGTTGTGCACGCGTGGCGCGGTTGAGAAGACGGTGAACTCGCTGCTGGGGACCTGTGGCGACGGCAGACGAAGCGTTCTCTGCGCTTGATCTCGCAGGAGAAGACTTTTCTTGTGTCTTTGTGCAGCGCAGGGGCGCTCTGGAGTATGAGGCAGCAGCGCGTTATTGTGCATGTCTAGGAAACCCCCCATTCGAAAACGCTTAGCGTCTTCATACTCATTTCTTCACCTCCAGCGGCCCGTCCTCGCACCCTTCTCCCATGCCGGCCAGTGAAGTAGAAGCCGTGATGGAGCCTGAAATGCAGAAGATGAGCGAGATGAAGCTGGAGGAGGTCGAGGCAGAGGTCAAGGCAGAGGCAGACGGCTCCGCTCCGGACGCGCCTGCCACCTCCACCCAGGTAAAGCTCGAACGCGCCTTGACGAACCCCTCAACACCGCTCTCCGCAGCCGACTCCCAGCCGCATTCGCATTTACACTCACGCTCGCGGTCACCCATGGTCAAGAAGCAGCCCTCCGCCTCGGCGTCGCCCACCGAAGACGCCGTGGGCGGCGACATCACCCTCATCGCTGAGCCTGGACAGCGGCCCAAGCTGTCGCGCGCGGCCTCGCAGAAAGTGGTCCACCGCCCGCCGCCGCTCTACAACGACCTCCCCGACTCCACCGAAGATGCCAAGCAGACCTTCGTGGTGCTGCCCGAATGCACCTATGCGAATAAGCACATTGGCACGACCGACCCTGCGCTGGAGTGCGACTGCGGCGAAGAATGGGACACGGTCAACCGCGTCAACAATGCCTGCGGCGACGACTCGGACTGCATCAACCGCGCCACCAAGATGGAGTGCGTGGCCGACGGGTGCAGCTGCGGTCGCAAGTGCCAGAATCAGCGCTTTCTGAGGAAGCAGTACGGCGATGTGTCAGTCATCAAGACGGACAAGAAGGGCTTTGGCCTCCGTGCGAACAAGACCATGTGGCCCGGCGAGTTCGTCTTCGAGTACATTGGGGAGGTCATCGACGAGCGGACCTTTCGCCGTCGCATGATCCAGTACGATGACGAGGGGATCAAGCATTTCTACTTCATGTCTCTGACCAAGGGTGAATTTGTCGACGCGACTAAGAAGGGCAACCTCGGCAGATTCTGCAACCACTCGTGCAACCCCAATTGCGTCGTCGACAAGTGGGTCGTGGGCGACAAGCTGCGCATGGGCATTTTTGTGTCGCGCGAAATCAAGGCAGGCGAAGAGCTCGTCTTCAACTATAACGTCGACCGGTACGGTGCTGATCCGCAACCCTGCTACTGCGGCGAGCCGAACTGCACCGGCTACATCGGAGGCAAGACTCAATCGGATAATGCCACGAAGCTCTCGCACGCGACAATTGAGGCGCTCGGCATCGACGACGGCGATGGTTGGGACACAGCCGTCGCCAAGAAGCCGCGCAAGAAGAAGGTTAGCGAAGACGACGAAGAGTACATCAACGACCTACAGCCAAAGTCACTCGAAGACGATGGCGTTCCCAAGGTCATGGCTGCTCTGCGGCAATGCACCGAGAAATGGATTGCTGTCAAGCTTCTTAGCCGTGTCCAGCAAACTGACAATGAGCGCGTTGGCCATCGGATAATACGTATGCACGGTTACGAGACGCTCAAAAAAACCCTGTCAACTTTCATGGACGACTTCAATGTGGTGAACCAGGTCCTCGACATTCTTCACAAACTTCCGCGCATCACACGGAACAAGATTCAAGACTCCAAGATTGAGGAAGTGGTCGAACAGCTAAAGACATGTGGCGACGAGAAGGTGCAGGAATCGGCAAACAGCTTGCTGGAAGCTTGGAGCAAACTGGAGGTTGCCTACCGAATACCCCGTATGAAGCGAGATCCCAACGCCAGCGCGCCAGCTCGCACAGACAACCACTTTGAGCGCCGCGAGAAGGGTCGAGAGCGATCAAGATCCAGGTCAAAATCTCCTTCCTTGATTGCGCCCAAAGGTCCAGCGTCAACAGCCATTCCCTCGGGCCCACGCGGTGTCATGAATGCTCCAAGAGGACCTAGTGGGTTCTTCAACAGCCCTCGTCCCGTAATCCGACCTCGACCCTTCAACCCTCTTCCCCCCGGCTGGTTCCAAGCGACTGCAGAGAACGGATCCGTCTACTTCTACAATTCCACCGGTGTGACGCAGTGGCAACGACCATCCCAGCCCGCGAGCCAGCCACCTCCACCACCGCCAAAAGCCAAGACTGATACGCAACTCTTGCAAGACATTATTTCCAGTATCACGTCTAGCGCAACACCCACTCGAAACTCGGCCTCTACAACTCCCCAGCCAGCCGCTGAGGACACAAAAGAGAAGAAGTCGCGGAGTGAAAAGTGGCGAAACTTGCCTCCTGAGAAGCAGGAAAAGATTTACGAAGCGACTGTAAGTTCTATCGCATCCTTCAATGCCCGAGTAATACTGACCAGCAAAGCTCTCACCCCACGTCATGATCGTAGCAGCTCACTACCGCAAGAAGATGGAGAAGGACGACCTCAAGCGACTCTCCAAAGAAGTCGCGAAAAAGCTCGTCCGAGGTGACTACAAGTCTGGACGCGTCAAGGACCCGACCGCCAAGCTCAGTTCCAAGCACGAAAAGACCGTGAAAAAATACGTCAAGGAGTTTATGGATAAGGCTGTAAAGAAGAAGGAGGAGCGCGACAGACAAAAGACTGCGCGCAGTGCGGACGGCAAGGCTGATCCGGTGCCCGAGTCTCCCACGATTCCTGACATTGAGGAAGTCGAGTGGGATGATGATATGATGGATCTTCAGAATGACAACGAGGAATCGCCTGCGGAATCATCTGAGCTCAAGCGCAAGCGCGAAGGAGACGAAGATCCAAGTTCGCCTAAGAAGACACGAACAGCAACCGACGAGTTACCGCCGCCACCTCCTCCACCTCCCATGGCCGCAACGAATGGCAACGGCACACCGGCAGGACTAGAGAATGGACATGGTTCGACGAATGGGTCGAATTGAGCGAAGTTGAAATACGACATTGGCGTTTCGAAAAGTGAAGCTGCTTTGGCGATTGGAGCCGCATTAGTACATCATATTCGTGTAATTCACACTTGGATTTAGGTCTCTCTATTAGCTTCAGCATACTGTATAATGTTCGTGGCGCACGGCTTGAGAGGTGGCTGGATGTACTTGGATTGGACATGAAGGGTTCTTGACGATCGGTAGAACGAGCGACCACCCCAAAGTTTCAAACACAGCAAATGCTACGCAGTCTACAAAAATCTAAGGGGCTTTATCATTAGGGCATGCGCTCAAGAGTTCGAGGTGTGGTGCATGTCGATTTTCCTGAGTGAAGGGAGTAACAACCAGATGACCAATTTTTCAAAAAGCCACACTATCACGTACGATCACAACAAAATTTACGATGCCACGACAACAGACAGAGTTACTATCCATGTTAACAGAATGTGTTTTTCGACAACAGTTGGGGCGGTCATTCTTGATTTCGCTCAGTATCCTTTGTTCCCAACCACCACCACATCGCAGTCCAAGACTTCCCCTTTCACACAAAGAAATTCGTCGGATCCGGCAACGGCTGGAATACCTTTAGCTTACCGATTCACTTCGTCTTCTCGAAATGAAACAATTGTGCCCGCCGCACCCGCCCTGGGCACTGCACCCACACATAGCATTTCACCTGTCCCGGCTACACTGCTTGTTCACTAGGGAGACCTGAACCTGGATATACGCATTTTGCCCACGTCTAAGAGGTGTTTTGTGGAACTACTGAGGTTTGGAGCAACTTTTAAGCATAGTGCAACGAGGGCATACGCGCTCTTGATAACGACATGGCGGATTCAAGCACTTCCCAACATACCGTCTCCCTATCGCGCAAAACAGAAATCCTCACGAAATGCCTCTTCGATGGCCCCGACCTCCCCGAGATCCTCACACAGCTTGCCCAACTCCTATCCATGTTAACCGGCACCGCAGCGCTCACAACCAGCCTATACTTCTTCTTCCAGAAGCATCGTCAAGACCGCGCCACAACACGCCTGGCAATCTTCCACGTCATTCTCATGATCGAGAACCTTCCCGACCTGGAGACACGTCTTCAACACCCGGCATCCCTCATCGAATACGTAAACGCGGAAGTGATGCGCACGATGAGCAAACACCTCGATGCGACTCAGACGGAAACGGTTAAGATGGAGGTGAAGCGTAAAGTGTGGGAGTGTCTTGAGGAGCGGCTTGAATCTGCGGCGAAGCGTCCTCGGACTGCTGGTAGGACTGGAGCACAGCTGAAGCGTCATTCTGCGAAACGGGCTTCTCGACGGGCGCGAGGTGCTGCGCGTGTCCGCGAACCCTCGCCGCCAATGTCGCCGCTTGGCTCATCCGATCTCGATGTGGAGTCATTCACCGATGAGGACTCAGATATTGATATGCTGGACGGAGAGCAAGCGGCTAGCACCGTTCAGCCTGCACCGGCACCTGAGCCTGAACGCGAACCTGAACCGACACCCGAACCTGCCTTTGGACCTCTTCACCTCTCCTTCGAGCCACAAGCATATGTCACTCTCTCCCCTCACACAATCGCCCGCACGTTCCAGAACCAAGCCGTACATCCTGCGCTCCCGCCCCTGAGCATTCATAAATCTGCCTTCGACCCCTCCACTGAACAAGTCAACTCTTCGTTCTTTTCTCACGGTAAACGAAGCTCGATGTCTAACCTCAACACCGGCCGGGAACGCACGAACGCACACCTATTCACTGAGTCTAAGCTTGGCGGACGGAGCATGTACAAGATGTCTACTTCGGAGGAGAACTCTGGGGAAGAGGAGGGAGCGAGCGGCGCGCGCGGCAAGGGACCACTTCTTACGACTTATTCGCCGTACGTGGGTCGGAGCATGTATAAGGCTCCCACGCTTGAAACGGAACTCTCATCACCAGCGCGATCCGCTCACGGCAAGACTTCGCTCCTAAGCCCCGTCACTCCACCCTCTATCCCTCAGTCTTCACCGGCGAGCCAGAACACATACAAATCCCCCCTCAGCAGCCCCGCATCCGAAAAGGAGATTCCTCAACCTACATCCGCACCACGCACCAAGATGAGCGGCTACGGACTAGAATACTCCGACCCCGAGCTGTATACTCCCGATGCATCACCCATCTCGTCCAAGAATTTCTCACCTACCACTGCGAAGACTATGTCCCCGTCCATGAAGCGTGTGAGCATGCTTCAGGAAGCTACCATGCGCGCATTCGATCCCACGGCTATCGGTAACGCTCCGTACAAGCCTATCTTCGATCGTGATTTCACGCCAGGTATTCTTGGTAAGATGCCTATCTCCCTGTCCCGTAACGTCGTTGCGTCTCGAATGCCGCTCAACGTACTGGTAGGCACAACGCAGACCGTTAATAATGGGACGTGGCTTGGTCACATGAAGGAAAGTTCCTCGCCACAAGGTACGCAGGATTACCGCGTCCCCGCGAGCCAAAAAATGTACATAGGCATCGACAGCGATCGCGAGGAGCGCCAGAATCTCCACGAATTCTTCAAACAGCCCAAGAAGAAAGCGGCCGTTGTTCCACCCCTGGACTGGCCTTCGCCCATCATGATGTATTCATCGTCCTCTTCGTCGTCGTCGGATGATGCGAGCGTGGACATGAACTACATTCCCTCGCCAGTAAGCATCGGCTCGCCACCGTCTGCGCAGTCTATTTCTCCTGTCCTGCCGTCGCCAGTTCATTCGCACGCCGAAGTACGGGTGGGAATGGATATGGATATGGATTACGTTCCGTCGACGCCGATTATTGATTCGCCTGCACGATCGATTTCGCCTGCGGTACCTGAAGAAGAGGTTGAGATGTTGCTGGCTGAAGCGCAAAAGCTGCTTGCGCCTCAAAAAGCTTCACCAAAGCCCGCGACGAAGCGTGGACCTGGACGTCCGCGTAAAGTTCGAGTTGACCCTGAGACGCCGAAGCAGCCCAAGAAGCGCGGGCGTCCGCGGAAGGGTGAGGTGCGGTTGAATACGTTGCCGGTGGAGACGCCGGAGCGTAGGAGTGAGCGGAAGAACAAGTATGGGGGGACGTTTAAGGGGTTGTAGAGTAGGGGGTTGGAATGGGTATGGTGCGTTGGTAGTAAGGGGGCTGGAGATCTTTGAGAAACCTTGTGCTTGGGATATGTGATGTGGTGGTATGGGTTGGAGATGGAGTGTGTATGTGTGTGTGTATCATGGAGGAAGTACCATGTTCACTACTATGATGAGTTTCGCATCAATGTGATCGCCTTCCGTGACTTGGGCAATATGTTTTACATGCACATTCTCCGGGTCCACAGCCTGTGAACTCTGCAAGTTCTCAGCGCCATGACTCTCAAACACTTTCATCAACTTGATTTGCAACATATCGTCTGCCTCTAACGTCCAAGCGAATAACGCAGGCGTCGAAATTTCTGGCGCGTGCGACGCATCAAAGCCTACCGCCATTGAAGTACGTCTTGTGGATAAATGACCTGGCATTGACTGATGAACGCCATGCGCACAGAAGAAAAGGGGACATGTTGAGATGAAGTTAAAGGTGTCTAGCTCGAAATATTCGCAATGACGTCGCGGTCCATCGACGCGACGCGACTGAGCTTTCCCCACACCAAAACCCCACCATGCTTCATTGACCCACGCAACGCGACAATCTGCCTGCATTGCGGCCAAAATGCGGTTCAAGGCGAGGATACAGAATATCAACACGTTCTCGAGTACGACCCAATTTTCAGATCCGCGACTGCAACTAACCAAGTGCAGAGCTCGCTGCATCGCTCAATTCGCTCGGGCCCACCGCATGGCTTAAGCTGAGCGAAGAGCAGGTATGCTTCACAGTGATTCCAGATAAAGGGACGCAGGCATGGGCGTGAGTTGGTCGTACACCAGTTGTGATCCGTCTAACCACTTTCAGTGCCCTTCTAGTTGTAAGCACGCTCTTCGTCTTGTGTGACTGGACTGTCTAATGCAGTGTTTCAGGACGCTATATTCGAGAGCATCAGCGTGCAGTCGGCTGCAGGAAATGTCATTAACCTCCAAGTGCCCCTCAGTGCGCTGAGTCGCGCCATCAAATCCGCCGTGACCGCGACATCAGCGACCATCCGCCTCACCAAGAAGGACAACATTCCCGTGCTCGCCCTCACGATTGCCACCACCACCTTCTCCACCACCAACAGCGCACTTCCCACAAGGAACGATGACTGGGACGCGCCTTCTTTTGACGATGGAGGCAGCCGAGAAACCATCATCACGCAGGAGATTCCCGTCAAAGTGCTTGCCCCAGAGACTGTAGCGCATCTACACGAGCCGGTATATCGCGAGCCGGACGTGCACATCATGCTTCCGCCTCTGATGCAGCTCAAGAGCATCAGCGACAGATTCACCAAGCTGGCACTTGCAGATGCCAAGGGCGGAAGCTCGACATCAACCACCCGCCTGGAATTAGCGGCAAATATGCACGGCTGTCTGAAGATGAGTGTGCGATCAGATGCCATGAGCATCTCGTCTGTATGGACCGACCTCACCAACCCAGACTTGGACCCAAACGAGAACGGAGGTGAAGCCGGTATCGCTGTTCACCCCAGCACACGTATGAAGCAGTTAGGCAGTGCCGATGGCCGCAGCGAGGAAGGATGGGCTTTGGTGAGGATTGATGCCCGGGACTGGGGTAGGGTTATGAGCGTGGGTCGGCTCGGAGGCAGAGTGATTGCATGTATGTGAATATACTGAAGAGTGAGCCACCCAGCATATACTGACATGAGCTAGGCTTCTCCCACGAGCATGCCCTGATTCTTTATGTATACCTCTCCAACGAGAACAGCGAGGCCGAATCGGTCATCACGGTATGTCATCTGCAAAGAAATGGGTATTGATGGAGCTGACGATCTTGCAGTACTTCATCAGCTCATACAGCGCATAGTACAGTGTTGTCGTTACGCCCTATACCCACGATTTATGATACGGAGATCTTCCTCAACAAACAGGCACTCCAAAGTTTTCAATGTCATACTTACACCAACATCATTCGTTCTGATCCCAGCTTCAATTCAAGAGGCTTTTCCCCTCCAAGCATAAGACTGAGAAGCTGACAGGATAGAAAGCGGACTTGGGTTCAGAGTGATTGCTGACATGGCGCCTGCGAGGCTTCTTGGAGGTACGTGCTCTGAGCACATGAGGCATTTCGGGAGATCATACTGGCTACGAATTTATACTGGTCACTTATAGGCCATATCAGCTACGTGATGGTCTTCATTTCCACGTCTCGCATTTGACACACTATCACAGACATGAAGTGAGGTGAACACCATTCCGACATACTCGCCGAGATGGTGGTGGTGACAAAGATGACCGCTCCCCCCGATATGGTGCACTGAACATGAGACGGGTAGCAAGCATCATCATCGTCTGGTGTGCGACAGATTCACGTCACACGCATGTCGTCCTTGGTATCACATGCTTTACTGTACCTTTCCATCTTATCTCAGCGATGGAGTCCGTTCGTCGACGACGGGCGCTAGCCGCTAGCTCCCGCACTTCAGGTGAGACGACGTAGCTCCATTGGAAGCTTGCCTTGGTGGAATAGTGTCAACTTATTGCATTGCGACAAACAACGAAGTCCACCAAAGCATACCCGATCGTTCACAATGAGACTCTTCAGTGGAATTGCGCTTCCAATTCTGGCCGCAGCGTCGGCAGCATACGGTGCAAGCTGGGGCTTCGAAGATGCCACGCTTACAATTCAAGAGAAGGGTGCCGGCGTTGGCGGTGGTGTTAAAGAGAAGTGAGTCTTCGGATACATGCGCCAATTCTTGAACATGTCGCTGACAGCTGCAAAGGCTCTCTTTGACCTCTGCCCTATCGCCTGCCGTCAGCCTGTCCGGGTCCGACAGTCTCAAGATCGTCCTCACTACCACTGAGGGCAAGACTGGCAAGAAGCCACACCAAGCGTTCCTCACACTTCACGAACCCACCACAGGGCTTGAAGAGTCGTTCCCGTTCACTCTCAAGGATAATGGCAAAGGCAAAGTCGAAGTGGTACGGTCACATATGCTCATTGACATAGTAGAACGTAGCTAACACCTCTGCAGTCCCAGAAAGACCTCCCATTCCAGTTCCTGACCGCTACCAAACCCGCCCGCGCTTCGATCATCCTCGCCTCGTTCGGATCGACCACTCCCATCTACAAGCACGTGTTCGACCTGGACGTCGCCCGCGACCCTGCGGCTCCTCTCGCTCTCCCACCCGCGCCCGAGCGCTACACCTCTAAGCCTGAGATCAACCACATCTTCAAAGCAGACGCACAGTCGCCGCCTAAGATTATCTCTGGAGTTTTCATGCTTGCAGTGCTCTTCACACTGCCCGCTCTGATGGGAATGTGGGTCGGCCTTGGTGGAAACTTCGATCACGTCGGCAAGGCGTTCGGCGCGAGCCCTATTGCACACGGCCTTTTCTTCGGAAGTGTTATCGCGATGGAGGGTGTGTTCTTCCTGTACTACTACAGCTGGACGCTCTTCCAGACGTTGCCCGTTGCAGGCGTTGTCGCCATCGTCGCATATGTCAGCGGAAGCCGGGCTTTGACTGAGGTTCAAGAGCGCAGAATTGCTGGGCAGAGATAAAGACGCGTGATTTGGATTTGACCAACGATGCCAAAAAAGGAGAACCTGTGCTTTAGCGAGACAATATAAACTTTGTGGAATGGGCGTTAGGCTAGAACGGCCTGTTATGTACAACGACGATGCATGCAATGAGAAGTTGCTAACGGTAACTTTCATCGGCCTTTCTCATTCTCGCCTGGAGATAGTGGCATCGTTCTGAAACTACAGGCTGATGGTGTGGCTGTCATGTACGGATGCACGCCGGATGCTGGAAATTGATCAGTACACCGACGTACATGTAAACACATGCAAACAAAGACACGTTCTTCCAAGTACCCGTTTATCTAGTCAGGTAGTCATGCAAAGGCGGCTGACGATGCAGGTGACGTCTAGTTAGGTAGTGCGTCTGCGTCTGCCTTACATGAACCGCCAACAGAACCATGTATCAGTCGCTTTGATCGAAGCGCCGCAAGATTAGGCCAGGTCCATTGAGTGTTCATCATGCAATCTTGCAAGAACGGACAGTGCGCTGCTCCGTGCCTGATTAACTGTGAAAAAGACGTGGCATGGAAATCTCGCCACAGACTTGTGAAGACCAAACCAGACCAGACCACAAGGCAAAATGGCGCACAAGAGCCGCCGCCGTCGCCATAAGCATGCAACCTCACCCGGGGACCCAGCGGCGTGGAAGCCTTCACAACAATTACAGACATGTCTAGAGGGAGGTCCGGCTTCTGCAGCCACAATCGGGCTCACGTACTCAGGTAGATGAGAAGCCATTGGACTGGCGGACTGAACGACCTCACACCAGAGACGTCGCATCTAAGACATGGAATCTACATGTACACGTACAACAGCCCAAGGAAAAGCCATCTCCTCCTCTTGCGCCTTTTGGCGGCTCGGGAGTTGAGAATCTGAATCCAGCCGGGCGCCTCCTCTCCGCAACGGCCGTGGCATGGCATTGGCAGCTCAGGGCATGGCGTTTATCTTTCTTCTTGCAGATTCCACCAAATCTTCGGTCTAGAGTATTTGGCCCTACTCTTCCACCCTGCCTGTCCGGGTTGCCTTGTCTGTCACACTCGGGTATAGCGGTTCAGCTGCATGCGTTATGCTTACTGCCTCGCCGCATGTGTCTCAGGCGTGGCAGGGCGGAATAGCTGTGACGGCCCTCCTTGTTTGTTGTCATCCAGGCAAGAGAGTGGTTCGCAGGTCAGATCATGATCGAGGATGTCCGCGTTACCAAGACTTCACTCCTACATGAACGACGGATCGGTCCATGGACCATATTACATGTATGATGTCTGCCCATGGGGAATCCTGGCCCTGGCCCTACCTGACCAACCACCACTCTGCCGAGTTTCGACTACACACTAGCATACAACACCTCCTCCTTCTCCTCATCTTCTCTCCAACTCCAGCCTCACGGACTTCCTACCGGACCATCTTGACTTTCATACCACTTCCCAAGTACCTCCCCGCAGATGACGAGTGGTGCGGCCTGGCGCAGGATGTGTGGGAGCATGCAGGCTACTCTGCAAACGCTGTGCGCCGCACATGGCTCTGCATTCCGTGACACAAGAGTCGCAGGACCCAAGCGAGAATCCCTGGCTGTCTGGTGCGGGCGTGCGACCTGACGGCGTTCTTGCTGCTTCGGCCGGCAAATGCGTTTTGCTTCGCACACAAGATGACGGGAGGGACTCAGGTAAGGTAGTACTTCCTTCCCTTGGGCAGCCATGTACTTAGAAGAGTTGTTCTCTGCTGTTTGCTAGCTGTTTGCTACTTTGCTTTCTTGTTGTCTGTTTGTAAGAAACTTGTTGGTCGTCAAATCAGGACAATTCCAGTCTTCGCGATATCATGGCGCCCCGTCTGGTGCACAGGTGCGTTATTTGCCGTGCTGTGGTCCATTGTTCGCCACTTGCTACCACTTGCTAACACTTTGCAGTCACGCTACAGAGGGCGAAATCCCTGGAACAGTGAACCTCGCAGCTGTTGATGGAGACGACACTGAGTATGGGCAAGCTCTCTTTCCAGTGCCCGCGGAAGATCCCAATGACCCGTGAGTAAAGAGTGGTCAATCAAGTTCCGGCGAATCCTCAATCTGACTCAACCAGTCTCCAATGGCCAAAATGGAAAAAGACCATGATCCTCGTGATCTGTTCGCTCTACTCCTTCTTGAGCAATACCGCCTTACTCGGACCAGCAGTCTACATCACCATCTTCGCCGAGGACCTGCACGTCTCCCCAGTGAAAGCCTCCCAGCTCATCTCTTATCCCACACTGGTCTACGGCATGGGAACGCTCGTGACGGTACCTATGTACTTGAAGTTCGGCCGTAGACCCATCCTCCTCGGAAGCATTATCATCTACCTGGCTTCCCTCGTAGGCTGCAGCCAATGCACCTCGTTCGGAGCCTTGATGACATGCCGGATCATCCAAGCTCTTTCGAGTGGAATCTGCGAGGCCATCCCAGTGCAACTCGTCAATGATGTCTTTTTCCGTAAGTCAGCACGCAGATCAATGCTCCCAGATGACATCGACTAACTCTGGCAGTCCACGAACGCGGCACCAAACTCGGCATCTACACCGTCGCCCTCTGCTGGGGTTCAACCGGGCCTCTTTATGCCGGCTACATGCTCGCAGGCGGCTACGGCTGGCAACTATTCTTCTACGTCGAAATCGCTTTCGCTGGTGCTCTCTTCCTGCTGGCCTTCATCTTCGTGGAAGAGAGCGCATACAAGCGAAAGCCACCAGTCTTGCCTCCACCAACATCCTCACGAGCCTCGGCCACCTCAGGCGAGCGAAAAGCCTTCGATGGCCTTTCCGATGTCGAGAAGGAAGGGCACATCGACTCGTCGGAGCACCAGATCGACTTACGGACTGCTCTCGAAGCACCGCCACGGCGCCGCACTTTCCTGCAAACCCTCAAGCCCTGGAGTGCCATCGACCACGAAGCGGAAGCGTTCATGACTGCCGCCCGCTCTTTCACTTACCTGCTCGTGCCATCGGTCCTCTGGACAATCGCCAGCTATGGCATCTACATCGGTCTCGGAGCGCTGGTGTTCAACTACACCTTCCCCATCCTCATCGTCCAACCACCCTACAACTGGGCTCCAGTAAGTCTCCTCTCCCCGGCCCGACCAATCTCTCCACCAAAGAACATTCAACAACTAACCCTCTACCTCCCAGCAAAACTCCGGCCTCATCGCCCTCGGCAACATAATCGGCTACGGCCTCGCGGTCCCCCTAACCTTCACCTCCGACCTTCTCGCCGCCCACCTCACGCGGAAAAACAACCACATCCGCGAAGCCGAAATGCGCCTCGGCGTCCTCCTCCCCGCCATGGTCCTCGCCCCCTGCGGCCTAATCCTCTACGGCCTCACCGCCCAATTCCACTTACACTGGATCGGCTACTTTGCGGGCGTCGCGATGGTCGACTGGGCCAGCTACTTTTACTTCACCTTCACCCTGGCGTACGCGGTTGACAGTTATACCGCTAATACGTCCGAGCTGGTTATCGCGCAGTGTCTGGGTAAGAGCGGGATTAGTTTCGCTTTTGGGCTTTATCTGTTGGAGTGGGTAGAGGTTAGTGGGTATGCGGTTGTTGTGGCGGGGATCTTTACGGCGGTGCTGGTGGTGAACAATTTTGCTTTGGTGCCGTTTCTGGTGTGGGGGAAGAGGATTCGGAGGTTCTATGCGTGGAGTTGGGTGGGGAGGTTGGGGGAGAGGAAGAGGGTTGTTGATTGATGTTTTGGGGGGACGGATGGAAGATCGAGGTAGTTTGTGTTGGCGAGAGATTGATGGATTGACGACGAGAGTGTTCTGTTTGTGTCCACGAGTGCATGATTGGGCGGACTGATTTCCTTTTTGCACTATTCCCTTGACCTTCTTGCAGGAAAAAACATCATATTAAGGTGGGAAAGCAGGCGAGGCTCATGTCCATGATGGTAGGTATGAATGAATGTATCGCTACGACGGAAAGAATGGGAAAAGAGATTAATGTGGCCGTTTGCCATTGGCATGTCCTTCGATGTTTATAGTATTTATACTTACAATTAATCTCCTTCGCAACGCTCCTGGTCATGCAAGTTATGCTAATGCTAAGTACTGGTGATAGAAAAAAAGATCAAAAAGCCCTCCCATTGTGCTTTTCTGGTTCCAGTGCTTTTTGGTATTTCCCCCTTCCCACCCTTCGCCACTTCCCCCATCGAAAAACTTTTTGTGAAACGACACCAGAAGAAAAATTCGATCCGATCTGGCCAAGTAAAAAGTCATCAACATGGGGCGCCTCGCCCTTCGCACTGAACTTTTGGCGATTCCCGACCCAAAGTCAACCAACTCCCCTATCCCTCCATCAAAAGGAGTTGACTCAAACCCATCAAATCACACCAAAGCTCATGAGAGTTCGTCGAACCTCTCGAATCCAGGAACCCTCCTCACGCCCTCCGGTCTCCCGGCAATGCCCCGGACCATGACAGTTTGCACCTCGACTCCAAGACCCTTCACACCATACTCGGCCGGATCGAACCGGAGAGTCTTGACGGGGACGAAACCGTACTTTTCGTACATGGGCCTGCCGGTGTTTGTGGCTTCGCAGTAAATCTCGAGACCCAGGGCGTCGGCTTCTTCGACGAGTTCGATCATTAGTGAGGAAGCGGCGCCGCGGTGTTGGTGCGAAGGGTGGGTGGCGAGCATTCCGAAGTCTGCGTTGGGATTGTGTTAGTTTTTGTTTCGTGGATGAGTTGAAATGTTTTGATTGGATGGATGGATGGTATGTTGGATGGTGGGATGGAGGGAGGGAGGGGGGAAATGACTTACAGACGTGTTGCCGGTCACCACAGTAGTCGCGGTGCACTTTCTCGTTCAGAGCGAACCAAGCTCTGTTCATTTCGGGGTCGGATTCATGGCCAATGTCCAGAGGACTGGCGTGAAGCTCAGGAGTAAGAGTTGTGATTTCCGATTTGACAAAAGCGATGATCTCGTGGGTGTTAGGATCGATCACTTTGCGGAAACGATAGCCTTCGGTTGTGGTAGCGGTTTCGGTGTCATCGTCGGTGAGAGTGAGATCGACTTTGCTGTCGTGGCGTTTTGGCGGCGAAGGCAATGTGCTGGTCCGGATGTTCTGCATGCAATGCTGGTAGAAGCTGATTGTTCTTGCTGTGTGCGCCGGATTTGACGGGTCTCGGTATGAAAGGTGGTGGTTGATGTACTCGTGTCGGAAAGCGGCAAACTCAATCTCCACGAAGCGTGGGATGTCGTCTGGGAAGCCTGCGGTCGCCATGAAGGGCTTCTTTGGTTTGGCGAGTGAGCGGATGAGAGGTAATGTTGTCTTTTCGGTTGAGCAGGTGTCTGATTTGGCGAGCGAGACCTTTTTGTTGGAGGCCCAGGCTTGGAAGTTGTCGCGGGCAAGATTGTTGTTTTGTCGCGATTGGAGCCCGTCAAGGAAGAGTGGACGAGGCAGAGGAGATTCTGTGTAGATGATGCATCTTGAGCCGTATAGCTGGATGCCCGGCATGCTGCCTTGGTGAGCCTGAAGTCCCATCATCATGAATGAACTAGCACGTGGAAAATTTTGAACGCCCAACGGAGAGGAACTTGGGAAGGAACGACGAGTGAGATGATGGGGGAAAAAGAGGCAGGAACGACTGGCAGAAATACTTATACATGCATACTCGCAGTGCAGACATGGATGCGAGCGAGCGAGCGAGCACACACGAGGGCAGCTCAGGGAAAAGCTAAATCAGAGCAAATGAATCCGTCACACGCAGACGGGCCTTCAGCCTCTCGCGGCCATGGTACGCATCACAAAAAGCGCGAAGGTGCATGGCCTGTCGTCTCCGAGTCCCAGATCTCCCTCTGCTTAGATCGGTGACAAGTCTTGGCCTGTGAGACATGGAGCTTCTCCCCACGCCCTGCGCGCACGGAACAGGCAATGGAGTGGAGTGTGGGAAAGGGTGGCGTCCGGGAACATGACACACCAACGCGGCATCGAGCTGATCTCCACCGTGAGCGAGGACGAACGAGACGGCCGTTGCGACTACTGTGGGAGGCGTGATGAGCAGCGTTGCGATGCAAGGCTTTGGTTGACGTGCATGACGGACAGCCTCACAACATGGGCATGCGCGTGTATTCGGCACCACAAGCGAACGGGCGCCTCGTCGGTCATGCGGTCCCTTGGTCGAACCCAGGTTTTCGGCTCGCCACCCATCATTTCTACGGCACTTGATCCATCCAGGGCGTGACACCTTCCGCTACGAGGCGAGTAAAATGACGGTCAAGACAGGTGTTGGCATGCCCAGGAGGGGGAAGAAACGACAGCTCTGGATGGCATGGGTTTTGACGAGAGTCATGTAAGTTGCCGTACGGCTGCCGTGTGCTGCCGTAGGGATGCCGGAATGCAAACGGGAGGGTGCAGTACCTTTTAACATAGGTACTACACACGGTAACTGTATGGAGAAGAGAAGGTGGAGTTGACACGTTGGACCGCACTCCGAGGCGAGATGGCAAAGCAGCCAAGGCAGATCGCAGACCAGGCCCGGGGCAGCAGAACAGGGCGATTGGCCCGTCATTCCCAGGAACCGTTTCTGCGTGGGAGGATGGAGTTTGCTAGTGCGATGCAGTCACGGCCATGTTGAGAAGGAGGAGTGGCTTGGATGCCGGCCGTGGGTTTTGATGGCTCGCATGGAGCATCCGAAGTCACCTTAGCCCATCACGACTCGCATACAGTGTCCCATCACGAGACCCCCGAGCACCCGTCCAACCTAGCTTACATCAAGTACGCCATCCAGGACATGAGATCTGAGAGGGGCGTGGGGGTTCCCACGCTAAATCGCCAACACCTGCAGCGGTAGACGCGGCCTCGTTTGGCCAGGCCATGATTGAGAGGGAGAGAGGCTCGGTCGAGGATGGATGATGACTGTGTCGATGAGGGCATTACTGCTACTGGACGAGAGCATGACCAGCTAGCCAGTAGTAGTTTTCCAATAGTCTCGACCAGTAGTAATCTTTACTGTAGACTCCGGTCTCACTTCCCCGACCACTGGCAAGCTCACACATCCTCACGGCCTCCAACTCCGATGAAGACGATTGGTCGCACTCAACCAAGCAAAAAGCGCGACAGTCGCACCGGATCCGTCAATTGCGCGCGTGCTCCCATCCGCGTGGTGTAACCTGTCCCTGCCGCCGCCGCATAGGCGAGATTATTTTCCCTGGCCTCTTGTACTCGACTCGACTCGCCGCGAGAGCCATCTCGATATGTTCATGCACATCATCATACTAACCCGTTAGTAGGACGCATAACACACTTGGGCCAGACTCTTGCTCAACATGCATGCACTGGTACATGTATGGATGTGTCAGGTAGTAACAGCACACTCTTATCTTATAGCCTTGCCTGCAATAAACAAGAACTTCACCCCGCAAAACACCTCCCCTTTCTGACGTACATAGCCAGCCACGATTTCCCACTCCAATGCATAGGTACAGTTACGCCAATCTGGAGTTTCCCCTCACTTTGTCTGCCGCCACCAAACAATTGCTGACTCCCCAGACATCCTCGCACGAATGGAAATACCACGGGTATGCGTACCTGGGTGTGCCATGCTGGCGATCAGCAATGCCGAATGATGTAGCTGAGGAGAAGTCGGCTATACCTTGAGCTACATGTATCACCTCAAGAGCTCGCAGTCTTTCTAGCCTCGAGACTCGAGTCTTAATACCATCTCGTTACTTGTATGTGAGATTGAACACTTACCGGCTAGGTCCAAAGCTACGAACTGTGCAGTGGACATCATACCAAACAAACTAGGAAAGAAAACATCAACATCCAACATGTCCGCCTCCAAGACGGCCATCGACCAACAACTCGCCTCGGGAGCGGTCCCCAACCACGTCTCCAATGTCTGCCCGCAAGGCACCAAAATGTGGCTCCTCGAAGTCGGCTGGCTAGAATGCGACGAAGCCTTCGTGGTACGCGGCGCCAACACCTCGCTGGGCTCCACAGCTGGCGAGGCTTTCGCCAATAAACGCAGACAACTCCCAATGTATTGCGTTCTCATCGAACATCCGCACGAAGGCCTCATCCTCTGGGAAACAGGCTCCGGCAAAGACTACCCGACAGTCTGGGGACCGCAGCTGTCGGACGTCTTCACCCGCGTACGCTACGAGGCCAAGCACGAGTTGGATGCGCAGATCGAGGCGACTGGTCACAAGGTTGAGGATGTCAAGAAGATTATTATTGGTCACTTGCACCTGGACCATGCAGGAGGTTTGGATCTTTTCTTGGACCGCAAGGACGTCGAGATCTGGGTGCACGATCTGGAGCTCAGATCTGCCTTCTGGTCGGTTGCCACCGGCGCGGATGTTGGCGTCTATCTCCAACACTACCTCAAACTGGGATTGTAAGTGGTCTCGCGTTTTGGTATTTTTTTGGAAGCGCCGAACTTGGTTGCGCAAAGTATGCCACAAGCTTTCGCAACCGCAAAAGGCTTTCTTCAATATTCGTCAACTGATGGAGCTGCCGCTGACAATCTTATTCTCACACAGGAACTGGAAGACCTTCGACGAACGCAGCTTCGATTTCTGCCAAGGCATCACGCTGCACCACTTGCCTGGCCACACCGACGGTCTAATCGGCATGCAAATCAACCTGCCCGATAGCGGAACGATCTTTTTCATCAGCGATCACTGCCACGTTATTGAGAATGTAAGTCTCAGCTGAGAATAGGAAACATTCGTTTGGAAGGACAGGAGCGAAGAGTCTTTCCGTGATGCGAAACACATTCTAACATCACTCTTATCACAGTGGCGCGACGGGATTCCCCAAGGTTGGCTTGCCCGAGACCACCCAGCATGGTAAGTCGAGAATGTCCCCATTTATCCCGACCGCCGATCGAGGCACACAAACGCGACCTCCGTCCTCGTTTGGCTGCAGAAATAGTACACGGCCGGCTCTTTGGGACCGACCGGATGAGAAGAAGAAACATCGCTGTCTCTTTCATCGCGCCCTTACCTCTCGACCAAAGTCCTGATGCTGACTGTTCATTCCTTCCCACGCAGGTTCCGCAGCACTCAACGCCTGAAGCACCTGGAACGCATTACCCGAGGCCGCGTCATCCCCGGTCACGACGAGGAGAGTTTCTTGAAGCTGCAGAGCGAGAAGGATGTGTTCACATGAAGCGATCGATGCCATTGGCTACGTCCCAGGGCTCGATGGATTGAGATACAGCTGGATCGGTTGATCGATTTTGCCTGTTCGTCAGCCGAAACAATGATTGTACGAAATGATTTCAACAAGAGAGCTTTGTTCGTCTATACAACATTTTCCGTGTCCTATCTATACGAGTGTGCTATTACCGACTCCACGGTTCTTAGCCGAAGTCGCCCTGCTGACGTGCGCCAGTGCCAATAATGCAAATAAATGAAAAAGGTATCAATCCAGACCCCAGTATTTTCCCGAAAACGCCTCAAGACACGACCGATTCCGAGTCCCATCATCGCCACACATTGCGAGTCTGCCCGGTTATTAATGCAAATCCCACACCAATACTCCTAACCAGACTTATCAGACTTTGGTATCGGGTACCAAGACTTAACAATAGGGCACCAGCGATAACCATTGGCTTCCTATATCTGGACGAGCTGCGGCACGTCGGCAGGCTCCACAGGAATGAATCCGTTTTCGCCCCAATGAGACGTACCGCCATTCACACCGTCGTCGTCGCCGTCCTCCATGAGCCGGGGCCCCTGCGCACCGCACCCAGATTCGTATCCGTCGACTCCCTTCGATGCCTTGAACCGGGAGCGTTGGCCAGATAGCCCCCCACGCTTGGGGGTCTCCACGGTGAAAAGCGAGGCATTGAGATCATCGACGCTGATGTTACCGTTATCGCCGTTCGGGGGGAGCTACGTGCCTCTGCCGGCGAAGAGGGCACCGCCGCGCTTGATCTCGTTGTCGAAAGCGGCGACGTTCTTGCCCTTCTTCTTGACGTCGAGGACTTCTTTGGCCCAGGCATCGGCATTGGCTACGGCGGCGTCAGGGTCATCGCGGTGGCGCATGAGGAAGCCTTGGATTTCCGCTGGGCTGACTTTGGTGTCTGGGATGCAGGCGGCGAATTGTTCGGACATGGCAAGGAGGGTGCCGGGGGAGATCTGGGTGGAGTAGTCTTCTTCGTAATCGCTGGCCGAAATGATCTCGTCGGCAGTTTTTGTGAAGATGTACAGGAAGATCTGGGCCGAGACTTCTCTGTTCGTGTAACCGAAGAGGACCTTGCTGTCGATGCGGCCGGGGCGGAGTAGAGCGGCGTCGAGCGAGTCGGGCGAGTTGGAGGTCATGACGACCAGTCTGCCGTCGACTGAGGCAGGACCATCGAGCACATTGAGTAGGCCGCTCAGGGTGACGCCGACTGTGATTGTCTTACCCACTTTCGTCGGATCCCTCGACGACTTTACATGTACCACTTCCTGGCGTGGCGGCCGATCGATCCCGCTGGAATCGATGTCCTCGAGCAACACGATACAACGCCTCGGGATTGTGTCGAAGAGTATCCCAAGCCCGACGTCGTTCAGCGCATCGTCGCTCATGCTGATCATGTAGACGTTAAGATTGAAATGGCCCGCGAGAGCTACCGTGAACGAGGTCTTGCCAGTTCCAGGCGGCCCGTAGAAGAGCAGACCACGGCGATAAGGAATGCCGCGTGACGCGTGGAAGCGCTCGTCTTCCTTGGAAAAATACCGAGTGCACTCCTTCATCAGCAGTCTCTTCCTGGTGCTCTCCAACGCAATGCTGTCGACCGTCCGGGCAGGGCGACTCACTCCCGTGTCCCAGTAGAACGTCTGCGGGTCTTTGAAGCACGATGCGCGGAATATGGTTGTCGTGTTGTGCTTCGAGGGCTTTGACGCCTCACGCACATACTCGAGAAAGTCTTTCACAGGTTGCACGCCGGCGCCGAGGGACCAGCATGTGATAGTCAGCGTCTGGCTGCAAGATGGATCAGTCTGGCCAGTTTCCGTGCGGACAAACTTGCCGTCTTCCTGGTAGTAGCCAGTGGTCTCCTTATGCCTCGCGAGTGTCATTCTGTAGCCATTGTGCCAGAAAACGAAGGAGCCTTCAACGGGAACGTACTCGAGAACTTCAGGCTCGGGCTCCTCCATCTTCGGGTCGTGGGGTATCGGCATCGGCATCGGCGGTTGTGACCTGTGGTCGATGTAAATGCTGCGCACCATGTCAGGCGTAATCATGCCCGCGTTGTTGTTGATGAGGGCGAGCGAGTTGGTCCTGCGGCTCAAGCCGGCCCTCTCGAGGTGAGTGATAACATCCTTGTTCAGCGGATGGGTCGAAGCGATCGAGATGCTACCAGTGAACCCGGAGCTGAGCCAGCTGATAGCAGAGCGAAGAGGTGCATTTCTCCAGATGTAGATGTAGAAGCCAGCTCCAAACGAACCGAAAGCGAAGAAGACTGCTGTAAAAGTGTTCAAGCTACCGCTGGTGGAAGAGATCAACGCAACTCCATTCTGCAGCGCACGTTTGGGATCAAGTGTGAGCCAGGTGGGAAGAGCGACGTCGGTTGTACTCAGACTGGTGGCCACGGAGAATAGGCTGCGTTGGAAAGGCGAGAAAGGCTGAAGGCCGACATTGGTGGTCATCGTGCGGTGTCAAGGCGAGGAGAGGAGATGGATCCAAGAATGTCGTCGAAGAATGTAGTATCCTGTCTAATGTGTTGACGACTCGCAGTGAGAGGTAATTTGGAAAGGTAAGATACATGTACCCAGGTGGTAGTCAAGTTTAGGCTGCTCCTCCTGCATGGCGCACATGCGATAGGTCCCTGCATAAGGGTGCATACGATACGTGCGATGGATACATACAAAAGGTGCGCATTCACATAGCTTGAGACACTGACAACGGCCAGCGTCGTTTGATTCAAACATGCTTGACATTCAATTTTCGGGTTTTAAACTACCTGGGGTATCTGCTTCATATCCTTCCTTACTCATCCGATTTCGTGTCTTGGTATAGACAAGCCAGATGCATGAGAGGCCAATGAGAATGAAACAAGAGAGAGGGTAAAGGAATAACAACAAACCCGCTTCCATGCTAAGCAGAAGAAAAGTGCCCACCCCACCCAAAAGATTCGCAAGCCATCTACGCGAATGCAAATTTATCCTAGCGCTTCGCACCTTGCACGAAGCCAGCAAAGAACTTCTTGAAGACCACAACGTCGTCGGCCTCGGCGTGCTTGACAAACTCCATTACGCCAGCATCGGCGGCGCCGAGGTTACGGAGCTCAGTCTGCAGCTGCTCGCGGTAGACGTTGCCAGTCTTGCGGAGGATAGTCCATTGCAGAGCGGCAGCTTCCTGGAGGACACTGCGGATCTGGGCGTCGCCGGCGTTAAAGTTGGGAGCAGAGATGAGGGCCCAGGGCATCGGAGCGAAAGTGGAGAGCACGAAGCCATCGAATCCTGGAAGGGCTGGGTTGGCGGGCGCGGTCGAAGTGGACGCAACGTCTGGACCGCCCCAGATGGCCGTCATGCGTGTGAGGACAGAGAATGCAAGACGGGCGGTGGGAGGGTCGGTATGATCGCGAGAGAAGTGGGTGATTGTCGTCAAGAAGGTATCGAACGTGCCTTGGTTGGCTGGGCTGACGAGGACGCTGCCGAGTTCGTTGTTTAGGATGACGAGGATGAAGTTGAGGTACTGCAGTTTGAGTTCTTTCAATTGAATGTTGTCATCCGTACCCGTGACAGGCGTTGAAAGGCCGGCAAAGACCTTCTGCAGGAGCGGAGAGAGCAGCTGGTCCAAGATGTCGGAGATCTCAGTCTTGAAGCCGTAGACGACCTGGGCCAGCAGTCTCAAGAACATGGCCATCTCATCGTTGGAGGATGCAGATGAGAGGAGGCCTTCGATCCAGCGCGGCAGCTGAGGCAGAATGCGCGATCCAAGAACACCCATAAAGCGAGAGAATGAATGCCTGGCAGCGGTACGGATGTCAAGAGAGTCCTTCAGCTCTCCAACTGCGACCAGAACACCTTCGCTGGCTTGTCCGAACACGTCAGAAACAGCGCTGTCAGGCGGACCACCCTTGTGCGATCCAGGTGTCCAGTCCGAGAAGCCACTAGCTAGAGTGCCGAACGCCATGATAATGTGGTGTACCTGTAGTGCGGCGCGCTCGTCACCAGCTTTTGCTGCGGCAACGCTGTTGCTCATGTCAGCCACCAACGGGTTGATAACATAAGCTGCAACCTGGACTTTGGTTTCTGACGGGACGGCATGAGAAGATGCAGCGCAGCCCACGGCTTCGAACAGGTAGAGCTGGCTAGTGAAGATGGCATCGGCAGATTGGTCGTTCTCGTCACTGGACATGTCTTCTTCTTCGCGATCTGTGGGCAGCTCAGCCTTGATTGTGAGCAAGTCGCCGATAGCCTGAATTATGGTCTGTGCTACGTCGCCCAGCTGGTTGCGCAGGTGGCGCACGAATCGCTGGAAGAGGTACCAAGACCGCAGGCGGACCTTGACATGGGTGCTGTGGACAAACGAGACAAAGCTTTCGAGTACCTTGTGAATAAGAGCGGGGTTCTGCTCGAAGTACACAACGTAGCGGACACAGATCTCCATGTACTGGAGTTGGATAGCTGGGTGTGGGTAAGATGCAAGTCCGGAGTTGACCATCTTGTCCATCATCTCCAATAATCTCTGCGAAGCGATAGAAGACGGCGCGCTCTTTGCGTAAAGGCCACCGTTCTTGACAGCCAGCTCGCCGAAGAGGAACATCTCGTGCATGGCCAAGTCAAGGTCCCTCCAGTTTGGCTTGTCTCCAGACTCGATGCGGCTGAAAGTCTCTCCGACAACCTTGCTAAGCATGTCGATGACCAACGGCTCGTCAACCGCAGCAACGGTCTGCTGGAGCACGTGTAAGCGCTTCCTGAGTTCCTGGAACTCGGCTTCGTCGGTTGCTTCGTCCTCCTCGCCCCAAGAAGCAGTATCGTCGTACTTCATCTTTGCAACGATGGGTTCGAGGATCAAAGGAAGCATTGCGCTATAGTGGTTCGGCAGTCCACCCTTGGACTTCACGATCTTCCTGAAGATCGTAAGCAGATCAGTCAAAGAAGGAATGACCGCCGAGCAGATCTCGTCATACTCGTCAGCAAAGAAGCGAAGTAGACAGGGCAAAAAGTGTTGCACTTCGGCGTCCGCTTTTGACCGAGTCTCGTCGTCGACCGAGTCATTGTCGAGGACTCTAACAACATCCAGCATAACGTTGTTGACCAGCTTTGCAACGGTTTCCGCGAGATCGGTGTCGTACTGAGGGGTTGTCCGGAGTTCTGAGAGAGCGGGGCTAGCAATGAGCTGCTCAACAATTGTACCCAGGTTCAGATAGCGGATCAACTCAATCTTATCTCCAGCGCTCATCTTCTTGCCCACGGTTTCAGTGAAAGTGTCGATGGCCGCGTCTCTTGCTCTTGCTTCTTTGCTTTCTGAGCCATGGCTTCCTTGCTGGCCAGCGAGCTGCAGCAAAGCAGTTTGGATGTTCTGGTTGATCACGAGCCAGATGTCAATCCAGCTGACCCATTTGGCGACAGTCCTGAGACAGGCTTCGACAATGCCGAGGTCAATCTCCTGCCACCTCGACAAGATATCCTGCCAGGTAGTTGCAATCTTGTTGACATCTCTTTCGCGGACCAAATCTTTGAGTGCGTTGCTGCGTTTTGCTTCCTCGGGAGTCCGGGGGATGAGTTGGTCGGCAATCTCGTCGTGAACGGACCCGACGATGCGCAGGTAGAGAATGGTGGCTACCGGGTTGGCCGTACCAATGTTGGAGCTCTCCCCAGCAAGCGATCTGAAGTCATCGAAGAAGCTCGTCCATTCCGAGGGGTACAGATATGTGAATAGGTATGTGAAAGTCTGCGTGAGCTTGTTCTGGATGCTCGCGCTGTCGACCTGCTGAGAGCCCGTGGAGTAGCGCTCGCGGACATAGCCCATCAGGTTGTCGCGGATGTACACAAGGCTGGCCTGGTCCAGCTGTTGCATTTGTACGGCATTGTTCAAGATCTCCAGAGCCACCACCCGTACTACTTCTGAGGGAGCCGCAGGGCGGACGAAGAGTGTGAGGCAGACTTGCCAGCTGTTGGCGTCTTGGCGTAGTTGGTTCAGGAAATCGTAGGCTTGTCCTTTGAGTGCTTGGTCGGTGGCTGGGTTGAAAGCGATTTCGATCGCATTCTCGACTTGGGAGTCCATGTTGTGTGGGTGGTGTGATGTGTTCGTTGATAGTGTTGTGTTGTTATGCTTTCATTCAATGCCTTTGGCAGCGCGCTTTTCCACGCTGCCTCCGTCGGCACAAATTTACTGGGACATGGTTCCTTGCTTTTTAAATATATAGGTGGTCTAGGTGTCGTTGTACGTG
>JGI20283J15916_100019_pt1 | contig 37782 bp, 35 predicted proteins | sample Plalitdecfosmids_FD_15916 | JGI IMG/M metagenome (IMG submission 15916) | reverse complement strand
CCAGGCATCGATCTGGCCCGTGGTCAGGGCGCCGACGATTGCGCCAAGCTTCTGCAGCGGACGCAGCTGGATGTCGGACAGCTTGATGTTGTTGGCTGTGGCAATCTTGTGCGCCATGAAATGGAAGGAGGATCCGGCCGTTGTGATGCCGAAACTCTTGCCGGACAGTTTCGAAGGGTCGGTGAGACCGGCCTCATAAGCCTTGTTCGACGCCAGGATGATCGCGCCGGTAACGCCCTTCTGTTCGGTCAGCGCGCCGCCGATAACCTTGATGGCGTCCTTTTGCGCGAGGCTGATCAAGCCACCGCTCATCGCGGTAACGCCGAAGTCGGCATCACCCGAAGCGATTGACACGGCCATCGGCTGCGCTGCTTCGAAGAACTTCAGTTCGATGTCCAGCCCTGCGTCCTTGTAGTAACCGCGTTCGAAGGCAATGAAGCTCGGTGCGTGGCTGGCAAGGTGAAGCACGGCGAGGTTACGAGTTGCCGCCCGTGCAGGCAGACCAAAAGCCGCAGCGCTGCCGAGTGCACCCATGCCGATGAGTGCCTGACGGCGATTCATTTGAAACTTCATGATTATCCTCCTCCAAGGACGGCGTTGCGTTACGCCAGTGCCCCTCATTGCCACTCACCGCACCAGAAGACAACAAACAATGATTATGCCTCCCATGCCTTCAGAGCATGTTATCCGGCCTCTCAGGGCAGCGGCGGCAGGGCTGACAGTCGTGCGGCGAGGATCTCGATCAGTTTGCGCAGGTTGGCAGAGTGCGAGCGACGACGGTTCCACAGGACGGATATCGAGAACTGGGGTGCGTTGTGGATCGGTCGGATGACAAGATTGCTGCCAACCGGACCGAGAGTCGTGACGTAGTCGACAAGGACGATACCCATGGCTTCGTTTGCCAGCGCCAAGGCAGTGTCGGAAAAGCGCGCAACGGCACGGGTGTTGACCTTCAGTTTCTCGCGGCTGAGGAAACGATCAACGATTGTCTGATGGGCACCCCCGGCGGCAAAGCTGATGAAATCGACGTCGGCAAGATCCGCTGCATGGATGACGGGACGGGCCGCAAGGCTATGGCTCTTGGGAATGACGGCCACCAGATCGACGCGCCCGACATGTTCCCTTTCGATCAGCGGATGGTCCAGCGAAGCAATCGTCACCACCGCTTCACCGCGGCCGGTAATCAGATATTCCTCGATCTGGTCGACCGGCAGCACGTCGAAGAACAACTCGATACCCGGCACTTCGACGGAGAGCGTCCGCAGCGCCTGCGGAACCAGCGCCCGCGCCACGCTGGCCGTCGAACCGACCCGAAACACGGCGGTTTCGCCGCGCGCGATACGGCCGATCTGCGTTCCAACACCGGTCAGCTGGCGGATCAACGGATCGATTTCCGCGTATATTTCCAGCGCCTCGGACGTCGGCACCAGCCCGTTACGATCACGGGCGAAAAGCGCGATTCCAAGCAGGTCCTCAATCCGGCGGATCGTGCGGCTGAGCGCCGGTTGCGATATGGTGAGAACCTTGGAGGCGCCGGTGATCGAACGCGCCTGCATTACCGCATGGAAAACCTCCATCTGGCGCAGGCTCAGCAATCCGTCGGTGGTGGCCGGCACCCTGTGCTGGTGGTCGTCGTTCTCAGCGGGCATCGGTGATTTTCCCAAGGAAGGCCAGCAACCTCTCGATCATCTGGTCAGCCGCCGTTTCGGGCAGCAGATGTCCGCCTGGAAGACCCTCGCATTCTACCGAGACCGCCCAGTCAGCCCAGATGTTGAGCGGCGTGCGTCCGCCACCGTAGAGCCGGCCTTGTTCGGAGAGCACCAGCACCGGCGCCTGTATCTTTCGACCGGAGTTGCGATCGGCAAGGTCGTCTGCCTCGTCCACCGACGCGCCAGCCCTGTAGTCTTCGCACATCGCATGACGGACCTCGTCACTGTCGAAGGCCATCCGGTAGTCTTCCAGCGCCGCAGGATCGATCAGGCGGATGTCGCCGGCCATCTTGGCGAGCGTCAAGTCGATAAGAAAACGCGGATCGGCCGCCATCAGCGTTTCAGGTAGCGGTGCGGGTTGCGCCAGCATGAACCAGTGCCAGGCGCCAAGCCCGAAAGCCTTGCCTGCCCCTTCCCACATTTCCGGCGTCGGCACGACGGTGACGGAAACCAGTGCGCGCACCTCCTCCTCGAAATCGAGCGCGAGCCGATAGGCAACCCTTCCGCCGCGATCGTGGCCGACGACGACGAAGCGGTCGTGCCCAAGGGCTCGCATCATCTCGTGCAGGCTCTTCGCCATCCGGCGCTTGGACCCCATATCCATCAGCGTCCCGGTGACCCGGCTATCGCCGTAACCCGGCAGGTCGGGCACGACCACGGAATAGGAAGCAGCGAGCACGGGCGCGATCCGGTGCCAGGCCGAACGGGTTTCCGGATAGCCGTGCAGCAGCAGGATGGCAGGGCCGGAGCCTGAGGTGAGGACGGCGAAATCGACATCAGCCGTCTGGACGCGACGGTCCTTGAACCCCGGGAACAGGGCGTTTGCCGGTCTACTCATCGGTTTTTGCTCCTGCTTGCGTGTTTGTCACAGCTGCCGCGATTTCTCGGAGCGCGGTTATTAGGCTGTCGACGCCTTTCTGTCTTGGACGACGGTCGCAGACGTGAACATAGGCGGAAACGCTGGCGCTGTTTTCGATCGGTATTGCCACCAACCCATGGACATCGCAGTCGATTGCCGAAAAGGCATCGAGAACGCTGATGCCGATACGTTCGGCGACGAAGGCGAGAGCGGCGTCGACAAAATGGACGTAGACCGCCGTTTTGCGCGTCTCGCCCCAGCGCTGATAGGTCTGATCGATCAGAAGACCGTGCGTCGTGGTCGCGCCAAACGAAATTAGTTGTTCGTCCGAAAGATCCGCTGGCCTGACGGACCGTCTACCTGCCAGCGGATGGCCAGCAGGCACCACGCAGACCAGGCCAGCGGTGGCGATCGGGACAGTCTGGATAACCGGATCGTTAACCTCCGCGATCGTCGCGACGCAGGCCCCTTGGCCAAAGAGGAGGTAGTCACGCACATCGCGCTGCGACAAGGAATCGCTGTAGAAAGTGCCGGCGGTGCCTTGCTGCTGCAAGCGCTTCAGTGCCTTCGGGATCAGCCGGGCGCCAAGGCTTGGCGTGGAGCCGAAGCGGAAGGTGGACGCGTCGCCCCGGGCAATCGAGTAGATGACATCGGACAGTATTTCCGACTGCTGATGAACATGCTCGACCTCGGCAAGAATGAGTTCGGCCTCCTGCGTCGGGACCAGCCGGCCGGAGATGCGGGCAAACAGCGCGATGCCGAGCTGGTCCTCCAGACGCTTGATCGCGGTCGACAGGCTGGGCTGCGAAACGCCGAGATGTCTTGCGGCAACCGTCAGCGAACCCGTCGCCATGATCGTCCGAAAAATCTCGATCTGCCGTTCCTTGAGCTTGGGGTTCGGCATCCGCCACGGGTCTCCGTCCTATAAATCCGGGTTATACCCTGGTTCGGAAACTGTATTGGCGTCAATACCCGCGGCCGCCTATCGTCGCCTTTATGCTCGCAACCGCAGTGAGCATCATCGATTGAGAACCATAGGATGAGCATTATGCGTGGTGGTCGATATGATGTCGTGGTGGTCGGAGGCGGTGCAGCCGGCATGAGCGCGGCGGTGGCCGCATCCCGATCGGGCGCACGAGTTCTGCTCGTCGAGCGGTACGGATTTCTCGGCGGCGCAGCCGCAAATTCTCTGGTTCTCGCCTATTGCGGCTTCTACCAGAAAGGCCCCGAACCGGTCTTTGCCGTGCGCGGAATAGGTGCGGATCTCTTGCACACCCTCCGCACGCTCGGCCAGGAGGTCGCGCCGATCAGGTCGAGCAGCGGCAACTGGATCGTCATGCTGGATCCGGAGGCAATCAAGTTCGGCTTCGACCAGATGACCGACGCTGCCGGTATCGACGTGTTGCTGCACTCTCGCGTGACAGCCGTCGCAACCGGCTCGGACGGCCTGACCGCAATCACCGTGACTGACCACGCCGGTTGCTACGAGATCACTGCCGCCGCATTCGTCGATGCCAGTGGCGAGGCAGCGCTCGCATCGCTCGCCGGGTTCGAAATGACAGTCAACAGCATGGCAGGCGACAAGGTTCAGCCGGCCTCCATGCCGGTTCGCATCGGCGGAGTAGCGCCAGGGGTTTCATTCGACCGGGCGCGGATGGCAGACCTGATTGCAAGGCACAACGAGAGCGGCGATACGCAAATCCACCGTGCAGACGGGGGCGTTATGCTGCGGCTTTCGACATCGAACGACTACTGGTGGATGACGATCGACCTCGACACGGACGGTTTGAGCGGCGCAAGTCTTGGATCAGCGGAACGCCAGGCACGACGAGAAGCGTGGCGAAACCTTCAGTTGCTGCGGCAGCTACCGGGCTTTGAAACGGCCTTCATCGCGGCGACCGGACCGCAGATCGGCATCCGCGAAACGCGCCGGCCACGGTCGCGCAACGATCTGACCGGCGCTGCCCTGGCAAAAGGCGAGCGGCGCGAAGACGGTATCGGCCGCGCAGCGTGGCCGATGGAAGTTCATGAGGCGCCTGGGAAAGTACGTTTCGTCGATCTTGGGGGAGAAGGGTTTGCAGACATCCCGATGGGATCGATCGAGGCTGCCGGAGCTTCCAATCTTTTCCTCGCGGGCCGCGTCGCCGGGGCCGATCAGGCAGCCTATGGTTCGCTGAGGGTGATGGGAACCGCTTTCGCAACAGGGCATGCAGCCGGCGTTGCCGCAGCATTGCGCGCCTCGAGCGCAACAGTTTCGGCCGACGACGTGCGGGCAGCGCTTACGCTCCAAGGCGCGTTGATTTGAAATCCTGCAGGTTCACTGGCGGCCGGAAATCGGCGGGACGACAATAAATTTGATCACCGCAGTGCCGGCGCCGCGTTGAGTTCAACACGGCCACGTCGTTTATCGTCGCGGAAACAGGAACCGCTTTACCCGCGAGCGCAAAGATCAGGGCTTGCAGGTCTGTACAGCGCCGGGGAGCTTGCACCAGTCGGCATACCAGGTGTCGAATAGCGTCAGCTGGGCTTCCACATAGCCGCGCTGGCTGTCGCTGAGCACGTCCGTTTCGATGAAGTTCAGCGCATATTCTGCGTCACCCTTCAGGACCATCATGTGCTTGAAATAGAGAACCAGATCCGGGCCTTCATCGAAGGAGGAAAGCACGCCGAGCGCTTCTTCCAGTTCCTTGGCGCGCAAGCGTGCATCTGCGTTACCCGTGGCCGCGGCTTTCGCGAGGTTGCACAGATGCAGCACTTCCTTGGGAAGAACGTTGCCGATGCCTGTAATGGCGCCGGTTGCGCCGCAATTGACGTAGCCGTGGTAGACGGCCGTATCGACGCCGATCATCAAAGACACGCCGTCATCGCGGCTGGTAATGGTTTCGGCCGCATAGCGCATGTCGGCCGGACCGCCGAATTCCTTGAAACCAACAAGGTTGGGGTGTTCCGCGCGAAGCGCGAAAAACAGATCGGCGCGCGTGGCAAAGCCGTAATAGGGACTGTTGTAGATGACCGCAGGCAGGTCCGGTGCAGCGGACAGGATTGCCTTGAAATGCGCCTTCTGGGCGGCGATCACAGAGCCGCGCGACAGAACCCGCGGGATGACCATGAGACCGTTTGCGCCGACCTTCTGGGCGTGTGCGGCAAGCGCGACGGCAGATGCGGAGTTGATCGCGCCAGTGCCGACAATCACGGGGATGCCAGCCTCAACCAGGCGCGAGACGCCTTCCATGCGCTGCGCATCTGTGAGCAGGGGCCAGTCGCCCATGGATCCGCAATAGACCACTGCCGACATGCCCGTTTCGATCAACTGCTGTGCCTTACGGACCAGCGCGTCAAAATCCGGCATGCGGTTTGCGGTGCACGGTGTCATCAGCGCCGGAACGACGCCCGAAAATATGCTTGCAGTCACGGGAAGCTCCTTCGTTTCGGCGCACGGAAACGCGCCCCTGTCCCTATCGACGAGCAGCATAGCGTCTTCTTCAATCTTGTCGACAAGAAAAATACAAGGACCTACAGGAGGATGTCGAGCCTGTCATGGCGGGTGAGCAACCGCTCGATCTGGGCTTCGATCTGCTCACTGTGAGCGCGGCCGAGCCTGTCCGCGGCCTCGACGTCTCGCGCTTCGATCGCCGCGATGATTTCTTCGTGTTCGTCCACAAAGCGGGATGGCAGCCGATCATCATAGGATTGGTAGTAGAGACGCAGCATTCTCCGCCCTTCGCCCAGCAGACGCTCGAAGAAGCGCGCATAGTATTCATTGCGGCCAGCCGCAGCGATCGCCGCGTGAAAGTCCGCATTGGTTGCGATCATGGCCAAGGCGTCCTGGGCTTCGACAGCCGCTTTGAATTCTGCCTGATGAACTCGAATGCTGTCGAGGTCACCTGCCTTGTGGTGCTGCGCGGCGAGCCGCGTCGTGACCCGGTACATCAGACCCAGCGCATCGAAATAGGCGTGCATGCCGAGAAAGTCGATGTTCGACACCATGGTCGACCGGTTCGGCAGGGTCTCGATCAGCCCCTCTCCGGCAAGCCGCACCAGAGCTTCACGAATCGGCGTGCGCGACATGCCGAACCGCGTTGCCAGTTGCACTTCGTCGATCGCACTTCCGGGGGCGAGGCGAAGATCAAGGATTTCATCCCGCAAGAGGTCATAGACCTGCCTCGCGCCGGACCCCCTCTTGCGCTCCAGCGCATGATTTTGATTGCTGTCGTCCATGCCGGCACCCACAAAGTTTTTATCTGTCATTCATGCACTACTGCATCCTCTCCTCGTCGTCAGCCCGTCCGGCAATTCGAACGAAAGTCTTGACGACCGTCGCCAGCAGCATATTCATCGCCCAACGCTACCGCTACGCCAACTGCGCACGCTCAAAGATCTCACCCCTCGCGTAGGCCCCGCCCGCCGAACAGCGCTTTCAGGAAAGTCCCAGCATGAGTGCCCCTGCCTACATATCGTTCGAACAGTCGCTTGCCGGTTTTGACAATATTGCTGCCGCGGTTCCGCCGATCTCGAAGGAGGAACTGAACGCGCGCATAGCCAAGCTGCAGGGGCTGATGCGCGACGGAGGCGTCAAGGCGGTCTTTCTCGATACATCGACGAGCCTTACCTATTTTACCGCCATGACGCTTGGGGCGAGCGAACGCATGCATGGTGCGATCATCCCTTCGCGCGGCGCTCCGATCTATGTCAGCCCCGCCTTCGAGGAGCCGAAGACCCAGACCCTGATCACGATCCCCGGCGAGATCGCTGTCTGGGAGGAGCATGAGGATCCGGCCCTCTTGGTCGCAGACCTGATCTGCAGCCTTGCCGCGGACGGCGACATTCTGGCCTTCGATCCGGCGACGCCGTTCGCATTTTCCAGCCCGATCACCACGCATCTCGGCGACCGGCTGACGGTTACCGGCGCCAAGGACTTGATTGCCCAGTGCCGGCAGATCAAGTCGGCGAACGAGATCGCGATCATCCAGGCCGCGATGACCGCGAGCCTTCGTGTTCACAAGGCCGTCTGGGAAGGTCTCTACGAGGGCGTGAAGACAACGGAAGTCACCGATTTCATTGCCGCTGCGCATGCCAAGCTCGGCATGAAACACATCTTTGCCGCCGCGCAGTTCGGCGAAGCGACCGCCTATCCGCACGGCGTTCCCTATGCGCAGACGCTGAAGGCGGGCGACATGGTGCTGATCGATCTCGGCGCGCATATCCACCGCTACTGCTCTGATATCACCCGCACCTATGTCTTCGGAGAGCCGACGGAACGGCAGCGCGAGATCTGGTCGCTCGAACAGAAAGCCCATTGCGCCGCCTTTGACGCGGCAAAGATCGGGATCGCCTGCGAAGAGGTTGATTTTGCCGCCCGCAAGGTGCTGACCGATGCCGGCTACGGTCCCGACTATCAGGTTCCCGGCCTGCCGCACCGGACCGGACACGGGCTCGGCATGGATATGCACGAAGACCCCTACATCGTTCGCGGCAACAAGACACCTCTTGCTCCAGGCATGGTGTTTTCCGACGAACCGATGCTGGCACTCTACGGCGAATGCGGCGTCCGCCTGGAAGACATCATCTACATGACCGAAGAGGGGCCCGCCTTCTTCACGCAGCCGTCGTCCTCTCTCGAGCGGCCGTTTGATTGACGAGGCGAGTCTATCCGAGGGCGTGAGCCTGGGCCGGCGTCACCTGTGTTGGCCGGCGCAGCCTTCTAGCCAGTCGTCATCCTGCGCAGAACATTTGTTTTCCAATAGAACTGGTGGACAAGAGCGCCCAGCACATGGCCGGAGATCAGCACCCATAAGGCGACTTTGAGGACATCGGCATGCAGTTCCCCTGCACTGCCGTAGCCAAGATAGTATGCAGCCATGCCAGTCAGCGGCATTGCGACGAGGAGAATGTAGAGCGCGGCATGCGCGGCTGTGGCAGCCATCCGAAAAATCGGGGGTTCCTGCGGCGGGGATGCCGGAACGCCACTGGTGAAGCGGATGATCAGGCGAAGCACGACGAGAGCCAGAATAGAAATGCCCACATAGGCGTGAATATTGGCACTTGCCACTTGGTCGGCAGAGGCCATCCCGTCTCGCTCCATACTCCGGTTCCAGTCGCTCATGCCATCGGGCAGGACGAGGTTGAAAGTGACGAGCGCAGCGGTAAGCCAATGCAGGACGCGTTGAGATACGGAAAATGATAGAGGTCTAGACGTTGTCATTGGTGATCCTTCCATCGTGGTTGTCTCAGACGTCGCATGGGGCGGTCGGATGTGAGCGTCGACGGGGCATTGGGTTTGATCATCGAGATCGCTTGGTGCGGGGACTTCAGTCTCACACGCACCGTTTCATTCCTTCGGTTGTCACGATGATCGACTAGAGGCCGAAGCTGACATTGAACTGAAGGCGGTCAGGGTCATTTCCCAACGCCTGCCTCCGCTGCCATGACGCGGTCTCGAAGCGTTTTGCGACTGCATCAGGTAGAGAGACCCAGCCGCCACGACGGTCCGTTCCGGACGGCCCGAACACCGTGCCGGTCACCGTGGAAAGGTTCATCCGCGCGAGCCGTTGCGGTCACGGATAGAGTTACACGGGGTGAAAGACCGATCATTCAAAGCGTATGCGAAAGCAGAAGAAAAACAGACGCCGTGTTCAGGGGAGTCAATCCAAAAGTTCGCGTAAGACCGTCGCGAGCTCCCGAGCAGTATGTGGTTTCCGCAACCATCGTCCTGACTGAGCCAGTTCTTTACCTGCGATGGTTGGCTCGGCGTATCCGGACGTGAACAGAACCTTTATCGTCGGCTTTGCCATCCTCACTTGATCCGCAAGCTCGTTGCCTGTCATGCCGCCTGGCATGACGATGTCGGTAAAGAGGAGCGAGATGTCATCGTGCTTTTGGAGAAGTTCGAGCGCCTGAATTCCAGTTGCTGCTTCGATGATTTGGTAGCCGAGGTCTGCAAGCCGTGCGACCACCACTCGACGCACCCTCGGATCGTCTTCGACGACCAAAAGCTTTTCCCGGCCTCGGGGCAACGGAGCGGTTTCTGCCGTGTCGAAATGCGTGATCTCTTCGTCAGCTTTTGACCGGGCGGAAGGCAGAAAGAGCCGGACGCTCGTTCCCTGCCCGGGCTCGCTGTAGAGCTGGATGTTTCCACCGGATTGCTTGGCAAAACCGTATACCATACTCAAACCCAGACCTGTCCCGGCACCAAGGCCCTTCGTTGTGAAGAACGGGTCAAAAGCCTTCTCGCGAACCTCGGCCGTCATTCCCGAACCCGTGTCCGTTACTGAGATCAAGACAAAGTCACCAGTCCTTACCGACGGATAGGTTTTCGCGTAGTCAGCATCGAGTTTGACGCTGGAGATATCGATCGTCAGCCTTCCGCCTTTTGGCATAGCGTCGCGCGCATTTATCGCCAAATTCAGGATGGCATTCTGGAGCTGCGATCCGTCGACCGAAGCCTCGATGGCCGCGCCTGATATAACCGTGCGAAGCTCAACGGCTTCTCCAAGGGTTCTGCGTAACAGGTCCGAAAAGCCGCCGACGAGTTGCCCTATATCCACCGTTCTCGGATTGAGGCTTTGACGCCGTCCGAATGCGAGAAGCTGGCTCGTCAGTTTGGCACCGTCATCTGCCGCGCTTTGCGCCTCACGCAGAAGCACTCGAAGCTTTGGATCCTCAAGCTTGTTGTCGATCATTTCCAGATTGCCGCTGACCACGGTCAGAAGATTGTTGAAATCATGAGCCAAACCGCCGGTCAGCTGGCCAATTGCCTCCATCTTCTGCGATTGGCGCAGTTCTTCCTCGATCTTGTGTCGGCTCGTCAGGTCCCGGATGAACCCCGTAAAGATCCGCTTGTTGCGGGTTGCTGCTTCGCCCACCGAAAGCTCCATCGGAAAGGTCGAGCCGTCCTTGCGTCGTCCGGTCACAACCCGGCCATATCCGATGATGCGCCGTTCGCCGGTCGTCAGGTAATTGGAAATGTAGCTATCGTGCGCCGCGCGGTCGGGATCGGGCATCAAAACTTTGACGTTCAGTCCGCAGACTTCTGCTGCCTTGTATCCGAACAGCCGTTCCGCAGCCGCGCTGAACGATGAAATGATGCCCGCTTCATCAATGACGACCATCCCGTCAGGAACGGTATCCAGGATAGAAAGCTGGTGGGCCTCGCGCTCGGCGACGGTTTCCTGCATCACTTTCATGGCCGTGACATCGTTGTTTGTCTGGACCACGACCTGCTCGGCCGAGCCCAGCGGCGACAGAAGAACCCAGTGGGTCGCAATGAAGAGAGGGCGGCCTTCCTTGTGGTGATGGATGACTTCGCCGCTCCAAGACTGCGCAGCCAAGAACCGGTTTCTTTGCTCTTCAACAGATTCAGGGAACTGCGTGCTAAGAAGCTCGTGAACCTCTTGGCCAACGGCCTCGATGCGTGACCATCCGTAGAGGTTTTCGCATCCTGCAGTCCAGCTGCGGATGATACCATCCGTTCCGTGAACAATGATGTTTGCCGCATCCAGCAAGCCTGTAACAGCAGAAAGCTGTCGTTCGAGCTCATCTCGACTGCCTCTATATGACATAGCTTTCCCATGATCGCACGCTCAGTGGGACCGTCCCCCGCGGACGATCGTTAACCGGGGCTCGCGGGAACGATCATCTTCATCTCCGGCCATCTGCGCAAGCAGAACCGGACGGCAGATCGTTATCGCGTTTCGAGCCGCCACACCGTCGATTTGGATGGCACCCTTGCCGATGAGCTTTGTCATGGTGCGCGAGACTGTCTCGATTGTCAGTCCAAGGTAATCGGCTATGTCCTGCCTCCCCATGGGAAGCTCCAGCGTGGTCCGGTTGCCTGAGGAAGCCGCTTGGCGCCGGAGTGTCGCCAGCAGAAAGGAACAAAGGCGTTCCTCCGCGTTCTTGGACGACAGGAGCACCATCTGATCCTGCGCTGCCGCCATCTCGTCGGAGACCAGAGCGAAGAGCTGTGGGCGCAAGTGATCACTCTCGGTCACCGCTGCATCGAACCGGCGTCGTGACAATCGCCTCAGGGTCACAGACGTCACCGCCTCGGCACTGTAGAGATAACGCCCGCCAAGCGAGATGCCGACGATATCGTTTGGATAGAGGAAGCCGGTAATCACGCGCCGTCCGTCGGCGATGATCCGAAAAATCCTCAAGGTACCTTCGAGAATTTCGAAAACATCGACCGCATCGTCGCTCTCAAAGAAAAGCGCTTTTCCCGCTGTCAAATGTTCAAACGGCTGCTTGCAGAACAGGCTGTGAAGGCTGGTTTGGTGATGGACTGCGTGAAGAGCAGTCGTCCCACTTTCATAATTCTGAGTTGTACTAAGCATAACCGTGCCTCCAATCTCAATGCGCGCAGTTGACTCGCGTGGCGTGACGGGCGGATGCTGTTTCCGTGACAATCTATGGAATTGCGTAACACATTGTAACAGGAGGGGATAATGGCGCGGCAAAATCCTGCGACAGCTCACATCCTCATCGTCGATGATGATGTGAGGATCACTCAAATGTTGAAGCGATATCTCAACGAAGAGGGCTATTTAGCCAGCGAGGCCAAGGACGGTGAGGAGATGCGCCTGCAACTTGCGCACACACAGGTCGATCTCATCCTGCTGGACGTCTCTTTGCCCGGAGGGGCCGACGGTTTTGATCTTGTTCGGGAGGTGCGAGCGGCGTCCGATACCCCGATCATCATGCTGACCGGTCGAAATGACGTTGTGGACCGGATCATCGGGCTTGAGATGGGCGCCGACGACTATCTCGCGAAGCCGTTTAACCTCAGGGAGCTGCACGCCAGGCTGAAAGCCATTCTGCGCCGGCGAAACGTGCAACCTTCCGAGCAGGAAGAGACCGACAAGATCGTCCATTTCGACCGCTGGGCTCTGAACCTTACGCGACGCGAGCTGTCATCAGCGGATGGCGAAGGTATCCATCTGACAACAGGCGAATACGACCTCCTTGCTGCCTTCGTGGCCCATCCAGGACGCGTGCTGTCGCGAGATTTCTTGCTAGAGGAAACAAAAGGGCGCCATCTCGATGCCTATGATCGGGCAATCGACGCTCAAATCGTCCGGATCCGGCGCAAGGTGGAGGTCGACCCCAAACAGCCGCAAATCATTCGCTCCATCCGGGGCGTCGGCTACATGTTCGCCGCACGCGTCAGCGTGGCGAAGGTTGCTTAGAGGGCGATAGGTCATACGTTAAACCGGCCCGCGGTACCTTGAAAGTCGAGGTGTCGCCCAGAAGCCAGTGGTCGGTTTTGGCGACGGGCCAGACGTGGATGCGATTGCATCCTTCCTCTCCAGCGCGGCGTTTCGCATACTCCAACAAGCGCCCTGCCACGCTGTGCTCATTGAGGAGACTTACGGACGCGAGAACAGGAACTTCCAGCTGTTTGCTCAAGCCACTTTGCGGGCTGACAAATACCAGGGAAATCCCGCGGACAACCCCTGCCGGGTCGATTACAGTAAGCCAATTTCTCCGGAGGTCTTCTGTGGAAGTCGCTGCCTGCCACTCGGCAAGAGCAATGTTCGGAAAGAGATGCCGAACGATTGCGTAAGCACGAGCAACGTCCGAGGCTCGAAGCGCACTGACCGTATAGTCCGCATCCATCTCCATCCCCCCATTGCACCGTTAATCTTTGGTGGACCGGCTGAGCCTGCATTGACGGCGGTCAACGCAACGACTGCAGATGTCGAAGGGTCAGCGCGGGTGAAGAAAGACGCAATATGGACGCTGAAGCGCCTTCTTCAGCGCGTAGCGTGAGGATCGAAGGAGAGCGCAAGGATGTGCTTATCCATTCGCCCGATGAACCTGGAAGGCATGCCTGCTCGGAAATCAGGCGACGGTCTTCAACTGGTCCTCTGCCAACATCTGCTTCGCCACAAACGCCTGACCCGCAATGGCTCGACGATCAACGCCCCGTTGCATTGCGCTTTATCAATGAGAGCCGCACCATTCCGGGTGAAAGAGTTACCGGAGGCGAGCCACCGAGAACGACCGTTTTGAACACGCGGCCCCAAAGCCCAGCCATGCGGTCGCAGGACTACTGAATGATTGCCATTACAGCGCCGTGTCGAGCCGCGGGCTGCAAGAGGACGTGAAACAAGGACGCCTTTATGACGGACAAGCTTCTCCTCACCTTCAATGCCGGATCTTCATCCGTGAAAATCGGCATCTTCAGGGTGGACGGTGAAAGGCCTGAGCGGATCGGCAAAGCCGTGGTCGATTTTGCAAGCGACCCCGTGTCGCTGCATCTGAAGGAAGGTCCGGCGCAGTTCGAACTGTCGCTGGAAGGCGCTTCCGGCGACGATCTTGCCGGCCTGATGGACAAGGTGTTCGGGGAACTGAGTGCCCATTTCGATCTCGACGCCGTCACCTCCGCCGGTCACCGCATCGTCCATGGCGGCGACGTCTTCGACGGTCCCGTAGAACTGACGACCGCGACTGCTGCGAAGGTTCGGTCGTTGACGGCACTTGCGCCACTCCATCAGCCCCAGGCGCTACGGATGATCGAAGCCGTCCGGCACCTGCGCCCTGATTTGTTCCAGACCGGTTCCTTCGATACGACTTTCCATGCGACACAGTCCGACCTCGTGCGGCGTCTCGCAATTCCGCGCGCCTATCATGACGAGGGTATCAAGCGGTACGGCTTCCATGGACTGTCCTATCGCTACGTCGCCGGTGCACTGGCCGCCAAGGCGCCCGGTATTGCGGACGGCAAGGTCATCATCGCCCATCTGGGCAGCGGCGCCAGCCTCTGCGCCATCGAAAACGGTCTCAGCCGCGATTCCAGCATGGGCTTTTCGACGCTGGACGGAATCCCGATGGCAACGCGACCCGGCTGGCTTGATCCCGGTGTGCTGCTGCATTTTCTGGGGCCGCTCGGCAAGTCGGTCGAAGACGTGGAGGACATGCTCTACCACAAGTCCGGCCTGCTGGGTGTTTCAGGCCTTAGCGGCGATACGCGCGAGCTCCTGGAGAACGACAGTGAAGAAGCGCGGGAGGCAATCGATCTCTTCACACTGAGGATCGCCGGCGAGGTCGGGAGGCTTGCATCCACGCTCGGCGGGCTCGACGGCCTCGTCTTCACCGCCGGCATTGGCGAGAACCAACCGGAGATCCGCAGGCGTATTACAGATAAGCTTTTGTGGCTGGGCGTAGAGCTGGACGGTTCGGCCAATCAAAACAATGCACTCACGATCAGCACCGCGGCAAGCCGCGTTGCCCTTCATGTCATCGCTACGGATGAAGAACAGATGATCGCAGAGGAGTGCCTGTCCGTTTTTCGCGCGAGGGAACATCCCGCCACCTGACGGCACCCCGGAGGCGTCGCTCCCAGTCACGACAGTAATTTTCGATCACTCGCCCTTTCGAAGGAGCAAGAAGATGCAGCTACGTAACAACCTGCCCGTCACGCCCGAGATCAGCACCGAGGAGCTGACGCTCATCGACCGCTATTGGCGGGCGGCAAACTATCTCTCCGTCGGGCAGATTTATCTTCTCGACAACCCACTGTTAAAGGAGCCCTTGAAGCCGGAGCATATCAAGGCACGGTTGCTCGGCCACTGAGGCACGACGCCCGGCCTCAACTTCATCTATGCGCATCTCAACCGGATGATCCGCAACCGCGATCTCAGCATGATCTATGTCTGCGGACCCGGCCATGGCGGTCCCGGCATGGTGGCGAGCACCTATCTCGAGGGCACCTATAGCGAAATCTATCCGGACATCTCCGAGGATGCCGAAGGTATGCGGAAACTGTTCCGGCAGTTTTCCTTCCCTGGCGGCATTCCGAGCCATGCGGCCCCGGAAACCCCGGGCTCGATCCATGAAGGCGGCGAACTCGGCTACGCTCTGGTGCATGCCTATGGCGCAGCCTTCGACAATCCCAACCTCATCGTGGCCTGCGTCGTCGGCGATGGCGAGGCAGAGACCGGACCGCTTTCCGCAAGCTGGCAGTCGAACAAGTTCCTGAACCCCGCCCGCGACGGTGCGGTGCTGCCGATCCTGCATCTGAACGGCTACAAGATCGCCAACCCAACGCTTCTCGGCCGCATGACCGACGAAGACATCGAGCACCTTTTCCGCGGACACGGCTACGAACCGTTTTTCGTAGAGGGCCATGAGCCTGCCGATATGCACCGGCAGATGGCTGCGGCATTCGAGACGGTTTTCGATCGCATCCGCACGATACAGGCCGAAGCCCGCGACGGTACGGTGTCGGAAGGCTTCCCACGCTGGCCGATGATCGTGTTTCGCAGCCCCAAGGGCTGGACGGGACCAAAGGAAGTCGACGGCAAGAAGGTCGAGGGTTTCTGGCGCGCCCACCAGGTGCCGGTCTCCGGCTGCCGCGAGGACGACAAGCATCGCAAGGTCCTTGAGGACTGGATGCGGAGCTACAATCCGGACGATCTGTTCGACGCCAACGGCCGGCTGAAGGAGGAATTGCGGGCGCTTTCGCCCGGCGGCGAACGCCGCATGGGTGCCAACCCCCACGCCAATGGCGGCCTTTTGCGCAAGGAACTCATCGTCCCCGACATCCGCGACTATGCGGTTCCCGTAAGGACGCGGGGCGCCGACATGGTGCAGACGACGGAGATCCTCGGGAAGTATCTGCGCGACGTAATGAAGCGCAACGACGCGAATTCGAACTTCCGCATCTTTGGTCCGGACGAAACGGAATCGAACCGGCTCGGCAATGTCTTTGAGGTCACCGACCGCGTCTGGATGGAGAAGATCGAGCCCTACGACGTGCATCTGTCCCGCGACGGCCGGGTGATGGAGGTGCTTTCAGAGCATCTTTGCCAGGGCTGGCTGGAAGGTTATCTGCTGACCGGCAGGCATGGCCTCTTCTCCTGCTACGAGGCCTTCATCCACATCATCGGTTCAATGTTCAACCAGCACGCCAAGTGGCTGAAAGTGTCGAGTGAACTGCCATGGCGCAAGCCCGTCTCCTCGCTCAACTACCTGCTCACCTCGCATGTCTGGCGGCAGGACCATAACGGCTTTTCCCACCAGGACCCGAGCTTCCTCGATCTCGTTGCCAACAAGAAGGCGGATATCGTGCGCATCTACCTGCCGCCGGATGCCAATACTCTGTTGTGGATCGGCGACCACTGCCTGAAGACCTGGGACCGCGTCAACGTGATCGTTGCCGGCAAGCAACCTGAACCGCAATGGCTGACCATGGACGAAGCGATCCGGCATTGCGAGGCCGGCATCGGCATCTGGGACTGGGCTGGCAACGAGGACGGTGCGGTCGAACCCGACGTGGTGATGGCCTGCGCCGGTGACGTGCCGACGCTCGAGACGCTGGCGGCGGTTTGCCTGCTGCGGGACGCGATCCCGGAACTCAGCATCCGCGTCGTCAATGTCGTCGACCTGCTCGCCCTGCAATCGCAGGACCAGCATCCCCATGGTCTCTCAGACGAGATGTTCGACAGTCTGTTTACCACCGACAGGCCGGTGATCTTCGCCTATCACGGTTACCCCTACCTCATCCACCGGCTGACTTACAAACGCACCAACCACCAGAACATCCATGTTCGAGGCTTCATCGAAGAAGGCACGACGACAACTCCATTCGACATGACGGTGCTGAACGAACTCGATCGCTTCCATCTCGCGATCGAGGCAATCGAACGCGTACCCGGTTTGAAGGACAAGGCAGGCAGCGTGATCGCGATGCTTGAGGACAAGCTGGCGGAACACACACGCTATGTCCGCGAACATGGCGAGGACATGCCGGAAATTCGCGACTGGAAATGGAAAGCCTCCAAGACGGTCGGATAAGAGGCCGGGCATCAAACGAAGCAGCCCGATCTATCACGCTCGGGCTGCTTTGAGCGGAAGCACCAAGTCCGCTTGACCACGATCAATGCCCTTTCCTGCGAGTGGAAGAATATCCGGTCTCACACTTAAAACTCGGGGACACGATGACGACATTCTCATTTGAGCAGCGGGAGCAGCGCGAGACGAAGTTCAAGGCGATCCTCCTCCAACGACAGCAGTATCTGCAAACGCGCCTCGAAAAAATCGAGCATGACTTTGAACAACCTCGTAATCGCGACGACGACGATCGTGCGGTCGAACGCAACAACGACGAGGTTCTGGATGAGCTCGGCGAGGCGGGGCAAACGGAGCTGCTGGCGATCGAGGCCGCCCTTCACCGGGTAAAGGAAGGCACTTTCGGTATCTGCGCCAAATGCGGCAATGCCATCAGCGACCAACGTCTCGACATCGTCCCGCACACGCCGTTCTGCCAATCCTGCGCACACGCGCCTCAGCATCTCTAGACCGCCCTATGGCGGCGTTACGGGCGAAGGCGTGAATTCCTGCAGTGGCTGCGTCTCGGGCGCCTTGCGTTGCGAAAGATCAAAGGTCTCCAGCATCGCATCTGTCAAAGTGAATAAAAGCTGCGAGAGGATTGTTTGATGTTGGTCAGGGACTTCATGACACAGAGGCCGATCTGCGTGTCGGCGAACACGAGTATCAAACATGCGATCCAGCTGATGCTCGATCACAAGGTCAGCGGTCTGCCGGTGATCAGCGACGATGGTCAAGTCGTCGGGATGCTGACGGAAGGCGATCTCTTGAGTCGGAGCGCCTTCAATCTCGGCCCGCAGTCTCCACCGAAAGATCCTGACGATAGTTTCTTCGAAAATTACGTGCGAGCGCACGGCACCACCGTGGCAGATTCCATGACAAAGGACGTTATCTCCGTCTCGCCACAACAATCGCTTGCGGATGTTGCAGCGCTTGTCAGGACGCATGGTACCAAACGGTTGCCCGTTCTTCAGTCGGAAAGGCTCGTGGGGATCATCAGTCGGAGCGATATCATACGGGCCGTGACTGCAAACCGCGATGCGGTGGCAAAAGGAGATCTCGCGTTGCGGCTTGCAGTTTTGACGCGGCTGCGCTCGGAGCTCGGCCTCGAGCCAGAGAGACTTACAGTTGAGGTCAGGAATTCGATCGTCGAAATCTTCGGCCCTGTCCCCTCGCCTGCGCAAAGGCGTGCCATGCAAGTCGTGGCAGAAAGCGTTGCTGGTGTAGCCGGCCTGATTTTCGAAACCAACTGCGTTGAGACACTGGACCACTGACGCGACGTTCGCCCTGTCTGACGCCTTTCGGTTGTCCACATAGGCGGGCGCAGGCGGCGACCGCCCCTCAAAACGAAGACGATCATGCGCGAGCGATTTCGTACGGTCCGTCCTTCGCAGGCACTGTTCGGCTTAAAATCCTGGAGGTGAGACTGGCATTTCCGGTAGTCCGACAACCAGAATCTGATCGATCACCTTGGTGACACCCAGAGTGTTCTCAGCCGCGACCCGCGCAGCCGTCTTTTCGCGTGCATCCAGTACCCTCCCTTCCAGTGTGACCACAGTCGCGTCGACGGCCACCGTGATGGTGTCACCCCACCGTTGCCGGTCATATTCAGCCTCAAGTCCGGCTTTGATATCCGCGTCGATCCGATCGACGGCGGACGCTGACATCTGTCGGATCAGGGTGCGCATGATGTCGGCTCGCGTGACGATGCCGACGAGCTTGTTATTTTCGACAACCGGCAGGCGTTTGATGCCGCGATCGCCCATCAGGTTCGCGGCATCCTCGACGGTTATCCATGGCTCTACCGTGATCGCCGGCGAGGACATGACTTCGCTCACCTCTTTCCCGAAAGCTTTCGCGTAATCCTCCGCCAACGCACCGCGTGACGAAAACAGCCTACGCCACATCCCGGGCGAAGCCTGCGACCGAAGCTCCCCGCGTCGCAGGAAATCGCTTTCACTGATCACGCCCAGCACCTGCTCGTCATTATCGATTACCGGCAGACCGCTGAAGCCGCAATCCAACATGGTGTTGGCCGCCTCCCAGATCTTGGCGTCTGGGTGAACAGAAATCGGATCTGCCGTCATGATTGATCGCACGGTCTGCATGGTCTTTTCTCCCTCGTTGTCGGGAGGTTAAACCCGCGGCTCGGGCCGTCCTTGATCTTCATCAACGATCACCGCTTCGAGCGCCCCAGTCCGGGCAACGCGCGTGCGAAGAGGCCGGTCTGAAGATAATGGACCTGTTCGGGCTCCCGAAAGCGCTTTCGTACCCATCGATTGACAAAGATCATCGCCATCTCTTCCGAGGCTTCTAGGCTTGCTTCATCCAAGACCTCTGAAATGGATGGAGCCAACCATGTCGTTCAAAACTATTCTTGCTGTCGTCGGTGAACACGGCGCCAACGCCGATATTGCCAAGGCCATCGAGCTGACAATTGAGTCAGACGCGCATCTTTCGATCATGGTCATCGGCACGGCGTTGCAGCCGATCACGTCCGACTATCCCGTGGGGACCGCCTGGCTTGAGCAACGGCAGGAAGAGATAAAGGCGCTGGTCAACGTCAAGACGGCCGCCGAGGCGCTGTGCAGCCAGAGCGCCATTTCCTTTGATATCGATCACTTTTACGACGACAATTTCATCCTTCAGAGCAATATCGGCGTGCGCGCCATGTATGCCGACCTCGTCATTCTCGGCAACAGCGTCCGGCGCGAAAGAGGGTTGCGACGTCTTGTGGTCTCGGCTGCAGCCTTTGACGCCCGCACGCCGATCCTGCTGATCCCTTCCAAGGGCAACATCACTTTTCCGCCCAAAAATGTTCTTCTCGCCTGGAATTCCAGAGCGGAATCCGCAACAGCCGCCAAGGACGCACTGGATATTCTGAAACGAGCCGATGCCGTGCATGTCGTTCTCGTCGATCCGGATGGTGCCTACTTCAAAAACGGGGGCGAGCCTGGCGCAGACGTTGCCGCATTTCTCTCGCGACATGGCATAAAGGTTGTCGTCGAACAGCTGGCGAGCGGCGGCCGAGCAACGGAGGACATTCTCACGCAGCATGCATTGGAGACCGGCTGCGACATGATCGTCATGGGAGCCTATGGCCATTCGCGGCTGCATGAACGCATCTTCGGCGGTGTGACCGCAACCTTGCTGGAATCTTCGGATTTTCCGATATTCATGGCCCGATGAGCGGCTGTCACGCACAGTCTTCGAACCTTAGGGGCATCGGCTGCGGTCGGGCCTCTCGTTCCGTCCGGCGCGTTGACGGCCTCATGGCCGTCGCGCGCCCGATGGTTCTCGTGGTTCAGGGCTTGGTCCGTCCAGCACGTTCCCGCGTCGCTGACCTGGTCGATCCTATACAAATCGTCTCGGCGGCAACCGGGGTTGGGAATACCGAACTCTTAAGATTGCAATCCTGATCATGCGGTCGGTCCCTGGTAGCGGATCCCGGTGACGGTCCCCTGCCTCAACAACAGGCGCTTGAAGACGAGGATGACTATGCCCCTGGAACACTGGCTCCGGCCGTTACGGCCCCTTCTCGTCGCGGCCCCGATCATAGGGCTGACAATTGGATTGATCGCCTGGCACGGCGGATTTCAGGATCTCTATGTCACATCGCTGGCGCTTGCGACCGGTCTCGTCATGGTCGCCCTCGTTGCCCAGATCATCGCGCGGATTGGCGCCGGTGAAATCGGTCTGGATGTCATCGCGCTTCTCTCAATGGGCGGAGCCCTACTTCTTGGCGAATACCTTGCGGCGACGATCGTGGCATTGATGTATTCCGGCGGTCAATATCTCGAGAATGTCGCCGAGGGCAGAGCCCGACGGGAGATGACCGCGCTTCTTTCGCGTGCACCTCATGTGGCAACGAGACGCCGTGAGAGCCAGATGGAGGAAGTGTCGGTCGATTCCATAGCGGTTGGCGACTGCCTTGTTGTTCGGCGTGGCGATCTGGTGCCGGTCGACGGAACCGTGAATGACGGGGAGGCTGTTCTTGACGAGTCCGCACTGACAGGCGAACCGCTGCCTGCCAAGAAACGCCCGGGCGATGTCGTCATGAGCGGGGCCGCCAATGTCGGTGACCTCTTTAATATGACCGCCACAAAAGCAGCCTCCGACAGTACCTATGCGGGCATCTTGAAGCTTGTTGAGGCGGCCCAGCAGAGCAAGGCGCCGATGGCCCGCATGGCAGACCGGTATGCGTTGGTCTTCCTGACCGTCACAATCGCAATCGCTTTGCTGGCTTGGTGGATTTCCGGGGATCCCGTCAGGTCCGTCGCTGTCCTCGTGGTCGCAACACCCTGCCCACTCATCCTCGCCGTACCGATCGCTTGGGCTGCTGGTGTCTCAAGGGCGGCAAGCTCCGGTCTTCTGATCAAGGGGGCAAAAATCCTTGAAGAGCTAAGCATGATCCGGACGCTGGTGCTCGACAAGACAGGGACGCTGACCGATGGCAGACCGACCCTGCGAGAAATTTCTACATCTTGGCCAGAGGACGAGTTTCTGCGCCTCGTCGCCTCGCTCGATCAGGCATCGAGTCACGTGGCCGCCAAGGCGCTGGTTGATGCAGCGCATGCCCGGAACTTGAGCCTTGTTTCGCCGGAACAGGTGAGCGAGGAACCCGGCGAAGGAATTGCCGGGACGGTTGGCGACAGAAAGGTTGCCATCGGTGGCATCAACTTCATCGCCTCGGCCTACGGCGTTGAAATCAACGACGCACACACACCAGGAACCATCGCCGCAGCGGTCGCGATCGACGGGAAATTTGCCGGCATCTTGTTGTTTTCGGATCAACTCAGGGCGGGAGCTGCTTCGGCGTTGAACGGTTTCAAGGCAATTGGGGTAACGCGGATCATTCTGGCCACGGGTGACCGCGCGATTGTCGCACGCCAAATCACCGCCGGCCTGCCTTTCGATGAGGTCAGAGCCAACCTCTCGCCAGGCCAAAAGATCGACATCGTCAAGGATGAAAAGACACGTGCGCCGGTGATGATGATCGGCGATGGCGTGAATGACGCGCCTGCCCTTGCTGCAGCGAATATCGGACTTGCCATGGGTGCGCATGGCTCAGCTGCCGCCATCGAGTCGGCCGATGCGGTTCTGTTGGTCGAGAGGCTCGACAGGATTGTGGAGGGCATCGCGATTGCGCACGCCTGTCGACGGATCGCGCTACAGAGTGTTTTTGCGGGCATCGGTCTATCGGTAGGCGCGATGATCCTCGCCGCAGCGGGGTATTTGACGCCGGTGCAAGGAGCACTGTTTCAGGAAATCATCGATATCGCCGTCATCCTCAACGCCCTGCGTGCCCTAAGAATCCGACCTTCCGCCTCGCGTCTGTCATAACGCGATTGGCGTCGCGCCTGTCTATTCTACCGCCACTGCTTGGTTTGGCTTGGATCGACGACCCGATCTACAGAGGCGGCAGTTCTCAGCTGCTCTCACCTTCAATCAGGTCCATGGGCCATACCAAACGTTTGACGGCATCAGGGTAGTGCAGCTTGTATTCCGGCATGACAGATAACAGACCCTCGGCAAGGCTTATGCCGAGATCGCGAAGAGAAAGACTGAAGCAGGTCAGGCTTGGTTTGAGAAACTGGGCCTGCGGGCTCTGCCGCCCGATGATGGCGATGTCCTTGCCGGGCATCAGCCCGACCTCTTCCAGCCCACGGTAGAGCCCGGTCACCAACGTCTCGTTGACAAGGACAACAGCCGTCGGACGGGTTTCGCAGTCCATGATCTGACGAGCCACGCCATAGCCACCCGTTTCGCTCGGCGTGGCACGAAAAATGTGCTCCGGCGAAAGCGACAGATTGTGCCGGGCAAGAACCTCCTGGGATCGGTGAACGAACAGATGGCCGAGGTTCAGATCACCATTCGGCCAGATCAGGCCGATGTGTTGGTGACCGCTTTTCACAAGCCGCTCGATGGCGACCTCCGCCATGCCCTCGAAATCCAGATCGATCCAAGGCTGGCCGACATCGGTCTGGCTTCGCCCCAAGGTGATGAAGGGAATATTGTGGCGAGCGAGCAGTTCAAAACGCGCATCGTGGAGACGGGTGGCAGAGAGAATGACAGCATCCGCGAAGCCACGCGCGACGACGCGCTGAAGATAGGCGTCCGGGTCTTGGTCGGATGAACACAGCAGCGCGACGAGATCGAGCTTGTGACGGGCAAGGACGGTTTGCACGCCGTCGAAGACACTCATAAAGAACGTGTCGCCCTGGCCGGTAATTTCGGGTCCCGTCTGCATCATGAAGCCGATGACGCCTGTCGACCCCTTGCGCAGAGAACGCCCCGACTGGTTGGCGACATAGCCCAGTCTAGTGGCCGCTTCGAGAACCCGGCGCCGCGTCTCTTCATTCACGTCCGCCTTTCCGTTCAAGGCGCGGGACACAGTTCCTATTGATATATCTAGATAATTTGCCAGCTGGCGAATGCCCTTCATGAACTGCCTTTCCGCGGACCCGAATGCGTCGCCCAAAACAATATTGACAAATTCTGGCTCCTGTCCATACTACCGTAAACGTTTACGGAAAATCGGAAGAGGAGTTTCGATTTCCGTAAGGAGGAGGATACCAGTGACATACAATGCTGTTTTGTGTGGATGCGGAGCTATGGCCAAAGGCTGGCTCCGGGCGGTGCGGGACACGCCCCACATCAAAGATGCCATAGAAATCGTTGGCCTCGTTGATCTCGACCGAGCGACAGCTGAGGCGCTTGCAACCGAATTCAATCTTCAACAAGCGGTTATCGGGACGGATCTGGAAGTTGTTCTCGCGGAGACCAGGCCAGATATCCTGTTGGATGTCGTCATCCCCAACGCTCGCCATTCGGTGGTCAGCGCCGGCCTCGCCCATGGCTGCCACGTCTTAAGCGAAAAGCCGATGGCAACCTCCATGGAGGAAGCGCAGGATCTGCGCCGTGCCGCCAGCGCAGCGGGTCGTATTCATGCCGTCGTTCAGAACCGACGTTTCATTGCAGGCGTCCGCCGCATGCGTCGTCTGGTCGAAAGCGGCGCGATCGGTGAGGTCACGGGCATTCATTCCGATTTCTTCCTCGGCCCACATTTCGGTGGCTTTCGAGAAGAGATGGAGAATGTCCTGCTCCTCGACATGGCGATCCATACGTTTGATGCAGCGCGTTTCGTGTCCGGCAAGGCGCCCCTCTCGGTCTATTGCGTTGAAACCAATCCGGCCGGCTCATGGTACGCCCATGGCGCTGCGGCCAATGCGATTTTCCGCTTCTCGGACGATGTGGTCTTTACCTATCGAGGTTCCTGGTGTGCCGAAGGCGAGCGCACCAGCTGGGAAAGCGCGTGGCGCATTGTCGGCTCGAAAGGCATGCTGACCTGGGATGGCGAAGATACGTTTAGGGCTGCCGTTGCCGGGAACGATCCCGGCCTCCTCCCGGGCTTTACGTCAATCGACGTCCCTGCCCCTGCCAGAGACGAGGAAACCCACGGCCACGCCAGCGTGATCGCCGATTTCCTCGATGCCATCAGCACCGGGCGCGAACCCGAAACAGTCAACCACGACAATATCAAAAGTCTGGCCATGGTGCTTGGCGCCATCGAAAGCGCCAAGTCGGGCCAATCCGTCGACATTTCAGCATAGGGACCGTGACATTGATCAACCAGCAGGAAAAATCCATTCGCATCGGCACCATGGTCAGCGCCTCGAAGGGGCAGGCTGCAGGACGCATTTCGCAGATCGCCGACATGGGGTTTGAAAGTTTCGAGCCCTTTTTCTGGCAGACGACCAATGGTCAGGACATTGCCGAGCTCGGCAAGCGCTGCCGCGAGGCGATTGGAGATCGCGACATTACGATGTCGACACTTGGCATGTTCGGTAACCCTCTCGAAGAGACCGACATGGACCTTCAGACGTTGCAGGGTTGGAAGGATTGCATCGACAACGCCCACCATTTTGGAGCGACGTGCGTTGCCGGCTTTACCGGCCGCATCCGCAACAAGCCCCTGCCCGACAGCCTTCCACGTTACAAGCAGATTTGGAGTGAGCTCGCCAAGCGGGCGGCGGACAAGGGTGTGAAAATCGCTTTTGAGAACTGCGCCATGGACGGCAACTGGGCGACGGGCGACTGGAATATCGCTCACAATCCGGATGCCTGGGAGCTGATGTTCAACGAGACCCCCGATGACAATATCGGGCTTGAATGGGAGCCCTGCCATCAGATGGTCTACCTCATCGACCCACTGCCGCAGATCCGCAAATGGGCTTCGAAGATCTTTCACGTCCACGGCAAGGATGCGACCATTCGGTGGGACGTCATTCGCGAACATGGCATTTTCGGCAAACATCCGTTCGTCTTGATGCGCACACCCGGTTTCGGCGACAGCAACTGGACGGACATCATCTCCGAGCTGCGACTGGCGGGCTGGTCCGGCTCCATCGACATCGAAGGCTGGCACGACCCGGTCTATCGGGATGGACTGGAGATGACCGGACAGGTTCACGGTCTCAATCACCTGAAACAGGCGCGCGGCGGCGATTTCGTCGTCGACCCGGTTTAGATCGTTCAATGTTGGCGCGGCAAGGAGGAGGCCGCGCCGCGCGAAAGTGCATTCCGGAGAACCACAAAGGAGGACAAAATGGGTATCCGAACATATACGATCGCCATCGCTACGGCGTTTGCAGCAACTGCATCGCTTTTTGCGCTCAGCGCTCAAGCGGAAGACGTCAAGCTGACGCTATGGTCGCTCGACCGCGACATTCAGCCCGCCCCCAATCTCATCAAGGAATTCAACGCGCAGAAGAACGGCATCCAGATCGAATATCGCCAGATTCAGTTCGACGATGTGGTCAGCGAGGCGATGCGAGCCTATTCGACCGGTAAAGCACCAGACATTATCGCAATCGACAATCCAAATCATGCCATGTTTGCGTCCCGCAAGGCATTTCTGGACCTTACCGACATGATTGCCGGTTCAAGCACGATCAAGCCGGAAAACTACTTCCCCGGCCCGCTCGCCTCCGCCACCTGGGACGGAAAATATTACGGCGTGCCGAAAGCGACGAATACGATCGCGCTTTACTACAACAAGGATCTGTTCAAAGCCGCGGGCCTCGATCCGGAAAAGCCGCCGCAGACCTGGGACGAGTTGCTCGAGACCGCCAAGAAGCTGACCGACCCATCCAAGAATGTTTACGGCATCACCTTCTCGGCCAAAGCCAATGAGGAAGGCACGTTCCAGTTCCTGCCCTGGGCACAGATGGGCGGCGCCACCTACAAGTCCATCAACAGTGATGGGGCTGTCCGGGCGCTGACGATCTGGAAGCAATTGCTCGACGGCAAAATGACATCTCCCGACACATTGACGCGCAGCCAGTGGGATTCCACGGCAACCTTCAATGCGGGCAATGCGGCGATGGCGATATCCGGACCTTGGGAAATCGACCGCATGGTGACCGATGCCAAGTTTGACTGGGGAACCGCGCTCTTGCCGGTGCCGCAGGAAGGTGCCGAGCGCTCTTCCGCTATGGGCGACTACAACTGGGCGATTTTCTCCAACACCAAACATCCGGAAGAGGCGTTCAAGGCGCTTGAGTTCTTCGCCTCCAAAGACGTCACCATGTACAAGGATTTCGGCCAGATCCCTGCCCGTTCCGACCTGCCGATCCCGCCGACCGGAAATGCGCTCAAGGATGCGGCCCTCAAGACCTTCGTGGAACAGCTGAAATATGCCAAGCCACGCGGCCCTTCGCCAGAATGGCCGAAGATTTCCAAGGCAATTCAGGATGCCGTCCAGGCGGCGCTGACCGGACAGATGGAGCCTAAGGCCGCGCTCGATCAGGCTGCAGAGAAGATCAAGCTTATCGAAGGCTGAGGCAGGACTGCCTTTCTCAGGAGCCGATGGCACTCGTGCCATCCACCTTTTCCTCCCGGAAGGAGCTGTCTCGTTCGTCAAGAGCGGACAGCTCCACACCGGATCTTATGGGGTTTCCATGAAAAGGATACTTTCCAGCATCACGGACGGCCGCGGCTTCGACATTGGCCTGGTCGGAGTTCCCTTTGCCTTCCTGTTCATTCTTGCGGGCTTGCCCCTGCTCTACAATATCCTGATGAGCTTTCAGGAAGTGGACATGTTCAGTCTGGGAAGCATCATCAGGCCATTCGTCGGCTTCAAGAATTACATCGATCTGTTCAAGCAGCCCGAAACCCTGCCTATTCTCTTCAACACCGTCATTTTCGTGGTCGGCTCGATCACTGGCCAGTTTCTCATCGGGTTTGGCCTTGCGCTGTTTTTCTGGGTCAACTTTCCGGGATCATCGTGGCTTCGTGGATTGTTTCTGGTCTCTTGGGTCATGCCGGGTCTGGTCGTCGGTGCGATCTGGAACTGGATACTCTCGGGGGACTTTGGCGTCCTGAACTTCTTTCTGCGTGAAAGCGGCCTGATCGACAGCAATATCTTCTGGCGCTCAGACCCCAATTTCTCGCTCTGGGCGGTCGTGCTCGCCAATATCTGGCTTGGTACATCGTTCAATATGATCCTTCTGTCCGTCGGTCTTTCCGCCATACCCGGCGATCTCTATGAAGCAGCCGAGCTGGACGGTGCAAACGCCTGGCAGCGCTTCTGGACCATCACACTGCCCATGATGCGCTCCACCATCGGCGCGATCATTTCGCTCGGGCTTATCTTCACACTGCAACAGTTCGATCTGTTCGCGGCAATCACGGATGGCGGGCCGAACAACTCATCCAATGTCGCCCAATACTGGGCCTGGGACCTCTCCTTCCGGCAATACGACTTTGGCAAAGGTGCCACGATCTCGGTCATCATGACTGTGTTCGTGATGTTTGCGGCTATCGTCTATGTGCGCTCGACCCGTCATGAGGTGCGCGGATGACTGAAACCAACCGAAACCGCCTGATGCTCGCCATCGCCATCATCATGGCGGCGATCTACCTGTTTCCGCTCTACTGGATGTACGTCACGGCTCTGAAAACGGGCTCGGAGATGTTTGCCACCCCGCCCAGCTTCTGGCCATCGACAGCGCAGTGGAGCACCTTCGCGTATGTCTGGGAAAGCCGGAACATGGGCCGTTACCTGTGGAACTCAACGCTGATCGCCTTTGGGTCGGTGGCGCTCATCGCCGTTCTCGGTACCGGCTGTGCCTATGTACTGGCGCGGTACCGTAACCGCTGGGTGGATGTGGGCCTGTTCCTCATTCTGATGCTGCAGGTTCTGCCCGCATCGCTGATGATCACCCCGATCTTCGTCGGGTTCTCTCAAGTCGGTTTGCTGGACTACCCGCGCTTTGCCGTCATCCTGGCGATAGCGGCAAAGAGCATGCCGTTCTTCGTGGTTCTCGTGCGGGCGACATTCATGGCTGTGCCGATGGAGCTTGAGGAGGCCGCATTGGTCGATGGCAACTCGCGCATCGGTGCCTTCTTCAACATCGTGCTCCCGCTTGCCCGCAACGGTATCCTTGTCAGCGCCATCCTCATCTTCATGCAGGCATTCGGCGAGTTCGTCTATTCGAAGTCGATGATCCAGAACATCGAATTGCAGCCCGCAAGTGTCGGTCTCAACTCGTTCATGGGTCCAAACACCAGCGAATGGAACAACATCATGGCGTACGCAACGATGTACGTAACCCCGATCCTTGCCATCTTCGTCCTTCTGCAGCGCCGCATCGTTTCCGGCCTCACATCGGGAGCTCTTAAATGACCAATCAAATCGAATTGTCGGGCGTCAACAAATATTACGGTGCCTATCACGCGCTGAAGAACATCGACCTCACCATTCGCAAAGGCGCTTTCGTCGCCTTGGTGGGACCGTCCGGATGTGGCAAATCAACGCTTCTGCGCGCCCTCGCAGGGCTTGAATCGATCTCCGAAGGTAACCTGGTTATTGCCGGCGACCGCATGAACAATGTACCGCCCCGCAAGCGGGATCTGGCCATGGTGTTCCAGTCCTATGCGCTTTACCCGCATATGACGGTTGAGGAAAACCTCACTTATAGCCTGCGCATTCGCGGCACCAAGAAGGCAGAAGCGAAAAAGGCGGCAGAGGACGTGGCCGCCATTACCGGCCTGTCGGACCTGCTGCATCGCTATCCCCGCGAACTCTCGGGCGGACAGCGGCAGCGTGTCGCTATGAGCCGGGCCATTATCCGCAATCCCAAGGCCTTTCTGTTCGATGAGCCACTGTCCAACCTCGACGCGGCCTTGCGTGTCCATATGCGCAAGGAAATCAGGGCATTGCATGACCGGCTTGGCGCGACCTCGGTCTATGTCACGCACGACCAGATCGAAGCGATGACAATGGCTGATCACGTCGTGGTCATGCGCCAGGGCGTGATCGAGCAACAGGGCCAGCCGCTTGAACTCTATGACCGTCCGGTCAACCGGTTCGTTGCCGGATTTATAGGATCGCCGGCCATGAATTTCATTCCGGCAACGACTGGACCGGATGGAAAAAGCCTCATCCTGGATCTTGGCCGGCCACAGACGATAGGTCTCGACAGAACCATTCCGGCCAATCGAAATCTTGTCGTCGGTCTGCGGCCCGAACATCTTACCATCGCCGAAGACGGCAAGGGTTTGTTGGAAGCACCAGTGGCCTTGGTCGAGTCGACAGGGTCAACGACCTTCGTCACAACGGCAACGACGCCCGAATGTGTCGTCGTCGTAAACGGACGAGTTCCAATAACCGGCGGTCAAACCGTCGGATTGAATTTCCAGCAGGAACACATTCATCTGTTCGATGCGGAAACGGACAGTCGGATTGAATGATTGATGCCTGTGGCGACAAGCGTAACCAAGCGCTTGAGCCGGGTGGCTGCGTCCGACGGCTTGCAGAAATCGTTCTGGCCGGTTTTGCTGAGCGCAGCTGGCACCGTTGTTTTGCCGCTGCGGCTTTCTTCTCCGCATTTTCCCCTTGCGGTCCGCCAATTCTGACCCGCCACACCCCCATGTTCATGGCTGGCGCGGTTTGGGAATTTGCTCGATAATCCTTTCTGGCCAAGCCGAGGCCTGAAAGCGAGTGTTATCTTGAACACCCAAACGGAGAGAGCCGGACCTATATCCGTTGTCATCGTCGAGGACGATGGACCAACACGTCAGCGTATCGCTGACGGCCTGTCCGACGCTTCCGCATTTTCGGTTCTTCAGGCGGGAACGCTCTCGGAGGCGCGCCAAGTGCTGGGGTCTGGTTATCCTGATGTGCTTCTGACTGACCTCCAGCTACCCGATGGCCATGGCATGGACCTGATCCGCGACGTCCGGCAGCATAGCCAGACCACCGAGATCTTGGTCATCTCCATCCTGGGCGATGAAGAAAGCGTCATTTCGGCTATTTTACTCGGTGCCAACGGCTATCTGCTGAAGGACGCTCTGCTGACCGACATCGCCGACACGGTGCGCGATCTTATGCGGGGCCACTCGCCAATCTCGGCCTCGATAGCCCGTTTCATCGTCAAACGGACCCAGGGCGTCAAGGATCCCGTCGTCGGGACGGACTTGAATACCGCCAAGCTGACAGCGCGCGAAATCGACATTCTCTGGGGCATCGCCAAGGGTTTCAGCTACGCCGACATCGCGGATTATCTGGGTATTTCACGCCAGACCGTTCCCGGCTATATAAAGAACATCTATCGCAAGCTCGAGGTGAATACCCGCGGTGAGGCCGTATTCGAAGCCTTGCAGCAGGGCTTGATAAAGCTTTAGGATGAAAGCTGCCGCTCACCAAGTTGGAAGGATGGCTCGACCCCGTGGCAGGATCGGCTGGCTGCTGCTGTACCTAGCGCTGCAACCTGTCATCATCGTCCTTTGCATCCTGGCCCGCCAGATCGGCCCGCCCCTGCCTCCCGCGGTCTATGAACTGAGCGGCGTTGAGCTCCAGGACGCGACAGGCCAATTCCGTTCTGTGGACCTCCCGGACTTTCGCCCCGTCTCCGAAGATGCGACCTCGTCTGCGATTTATCGCGTCTCACTCGAACGACCGACCACACAGAAAGATGTGGCATGGAGCATTTTCGTGCCGCGCTTTACCACTGGCGTACAATTCGAGGTCAACGGCTCAATGATCCACGATACGCACCGGAATGTTATGAGCCGCAGACCCGACCGCAATACGTCCGCCATAGCGACGATTCCGGAAAGCCTGCTGCATGAGGGGCGCAATGAGCTGATCATTCACCTCGTCACATGGGGGCCGGTCGGCGGCTATCTGGACAGCGTTTATGCCGGTCCGGACAAGGTCCTGAGACCGGTTCACGATCAGCGGTCAATCATGTTCGAGACCCTGCCACTCATTCTCGTTGCCGGACAGGCGACATTGGGAGCGATCCTCGGCCTGATCTGGATCAACCGCCGGAACGATCGCAGCTGTGGGCTGCTTGCGCTCGCCATGCTGATCGGTTTTTTTCAGTATTTCGTCTCGATGCCAGCATCGCCACAGACGCTCGGCCTCGTCGGCGCTGCCGTTGTTACGCAAGCGCCGCTGGTTCTGCACTTCATCGTGCGCTTCATCGACATGCCGCCACCGCGATGGCTTCATCTCACATTCGTACCCGGCATTATCATTGCCTTTGCGGGCCTTTCGGGACAGCATGATTTACTTCACGCCATCTTCCTGCCGCTAGGGCCACCAACGATTGCTCTCTGCGCCGCCGTTGCTTGCGTGCTCTTGGGCAACGCAGCTCTGCGCGGAAACCGAAAGGCGCTGATAATGGCGCCCGTATTCTCAGTCATGCTGGGATGCGCCCTGAACGATATCCTGACGGTCAGCCGGCTCATTCCGGGTGAACGGATCTTTATCGGCTGGTTCGGTTATTCGATCGTCCTGATCGTCATCGGAGTCTGGCTGACCTGGCGTTTCGTCCAGGCTTTGAATGATGCCGACAGTTTCGCCGACCGGTTGGTGAAGCAAGTGTCGGAGGCCGAGGTCAAGCTCAGGGCAAGTTTTTCCCGCGAAGAAGAACGCGCAAGGGCGGCGGCTTTGGCATCGGAGCGGACGCGATTGATGCGGGACCTGCATGACGGGTTGGGCGGGCAACTCGTCAGCATCGTCGCTCTTGCCGAACAGCCGAGAGATACAACGAATACAATCGGAGATGCCGCTCGCGCTGCGCTGCGCGATCTTCGTCTGGTCATCAACGCAATGGAAGAGATCGATGGCGACCTCATGCTTGCCCTTGGCTCCTGGAGGGAGCGGATATCAGGCCAGTTGCGCGCCCACGACATGCAGCTGGTTTGGAGCGTACAGTCGTCACACGGACTTCCCGTCTATCCGGGCCTTCGTCCAAGACACGTTATCCAAGTGATCAGGCTGCTTGACGAAGCTGTCACCAATGCGACCAAACACTCGGGCGCATCGATCGTGACGATCATGATCGAGACCATACCTGGCCCCGACGGCGACGCGAGGGGCCAGATCTCCGTCAGGGACAACGGTTGCGGCTTTGCGGTCGATGCGGTGAATGGGGCGGGGACGGTGCAGGGCCGGGGCTTGCTCAACATGAAAAAGCGCGCAGCCCTCTGCGATGTGACCCTGTCCGTCACAAGCGCACCGCTCGGCACGACGGTCTCGCTGCTGCTACCCGCCGACTTCCCCGAAGCCGCCCAAGGGGGCTGATGCCAGCGGGGAGCGCGCGGATAAGGTGATAGGAACCGAGCGCGGAGACACTTTCATCGCCTGGACTATCTGATGCCGAGACGGTTCCTCGGGCCACCACGATTGACCGGCGCGACACCGAGACCGGGTGCGCGAACGCCCGGCCTGCGGACACAGCCAACCGGCAAGCCCGGAGCAGCACAATAGATCGCGGTCCTTGCCACGGGACGCGCCACGCAACCAAGCGGAACCCCCGGCGCCGTGCAGTAGACGACCACCGCGGCCGGGGGGCGCACCACGCAGCCTTTTGGGACGCCGACGGCGTTGCAATACACGACGGCCGCCGCCGGCGCGGCCGTGAAAATTGGCGCTGCCAGCACGGCAAGATAGGTAAGGGCCAATGCGGCCTTGAAACCATTTGGGCGATGTTTCATGGCGAATGTCTCCCGGATTCTAAACTGCGCCGACGGATACCGGCTTGACCCCATCATGCCCGTTTCCGGTGCCGCGAATACGCCATGAACATGGGGTGGATGCGCATCTTAAACGCACCTAATGGTTGAAACTATCGGTTGCTCGCCAGGCCGGTTTGCCCGGCGAGCCGTAGTTTCTCTGCAAGTGTGAACGGGACTGGCACGATGGACGTCTCCGCGACTGCAACAGGCCCGTCCCCGGCCCCCGATCAGTCTGTCGTCAACGTCGCGGACTGGATCGTCAGTGCAGAGCAGGTCGTCGATCGTCTCGAGACGGCGTTGGTGGACACGGCGCTCGCCCTGCCACATCTTGATCGGGAACTGTTATGGGCGGGCACGGTGTCCATGACCTCGGCGCCCAGGGTTCTCGCCCTCAGCCTTGGCGCCGGCGGTGTCGTCATGCTGATTTTTCTGCTGAGCAGTTACGGGCTGAGGGGCCGACGCGAGGCTGCCGCGCGAGAACGCGTCCCATTCCTCGCCGTCTTGAAACGGACGGCCTGGAGCCTTGTGCCGTTGCTGGCCGCCATCGCGGTGGGGCGCGCAATAGCCGTTCGACTGCTGAGCGCCGATCCGCTCGGGGATGGTTTTGCCAGGGAGTTTCTCGTTTCCGTCATCTACTGGCTGTCTGCCATTACCTTTCTCGGCATTGTCTTTTCGCCCCGCACTCCTCAATTGCGGCTTCTGCCGCTGGACGAGAGCGGCGCGGAAAAAGGACTTAGGCGAAGCGCCGTGATCCTGGCGTGCGGATACCTGATGGTGTGCCTTCTGGCAGCATCCGCCCGCGTCGGCATGCCGCCGAACTCGGTGCGGCTGCTGGCGATACTCGGCGCGTTTGCCATGACGGCGGCGGCTCTTCGATTGCTGCATCTTCTGCGCCGGCACGGCCTGACGCCGCTGCTACACATGGTCGCCGCCTGGATGATCCTGCTGGTGTCAGGCTTGTGGATATGGGGCTGGCTGATGCAGCAGTTTGACCTGTACCAGGGGATCAAGGGAACAACGATCGCCCTTATGCTGGCGCTGGCCTTCGATCGCTCGATCGCCCTCTCGATCCAGCTGTCGCGCAAGCCCGAGGTGATGCGTCGACTGTTCGTGGTGCGGGTGGTGATCGATGCCTTGGCGGCAGCTGTCATCCTCAGGCTGATCGTCGAGTACTGGCTGGTCGGCACGCTTGCGGTCATCCCGCAACAGGATTGGCCGCATTACTCGCGGCAGATCAATTTTTCGCTTTTGGTGTTGGTGCTCGCTGCCGTACTCGCCGCGGTTACCCACGCATGGGTAGAGTCGCGCATGATGCCAAAGGAGGCTCTCACCTCGCTGGAAGACGCGGAGTTGCACCTTGCGCGTATGACAACGGTTCTGCCGATCCTGCGTGTGGTCTTGCTGGGGCTCATCGGATCGATTTTCTCGCTTGTGACCCTGTCGGTTCTGGGGGTCGACACCACTCCCATCATAGCCGGCGCCGGCATTTTGGGTCTGGCCATCAGTCTCGGGTCCCAGGCGTTGGTGAAGGACGTAATATCGGGCATTTTCTGGATGCTGGACGATGCGTTCCGGCTCGGCGAAGAGATTGAAATCGACTCCACTCCCGGCAGGGTGGAGCAGATACTGATCCGCAGTCTCAGACTGCGCGGCTTGGATGACAGGCTGCATACAATTCCCTACGGCCAGATCGAGACCGTTGTCAGCCGCAGTCGCGGACTCGTCCTCGCTCGGGTGAGCCTGAGACTGGAGAACGACACGGACGCCGTCGGGCACGCGCGGTTACTGCGGTTGGCGGCGTCGACCCTTCGAAGCGAAACCAGGCTTCACGCCGATATCGTCGGCAAGATCGCGATCAGCCCGCCTGAAGCCCATGTGCAGACCAGGGAGCTGGTGTTGAGCTTCAATTTGGCGCGTGCCGCAGCGGTGACCGCCATTCCCCTGATCCGCTCTCTGCTGCTTGAAGTGCTCGAAGCCTCCGGCTTCGATCTCGCGCCAGATGGCGTCCATGTCTCTCTTGCTGAAAGGCGCGCCACGGCAGACCCGATGGCTGGCACGCTGGACGAGGTGCAGACCCCATGAACATGGGATGGCTTCACTGCAGCCTTTGGTTGATCGTGCCGTCCAGCATCGTAGGGACATTGACCAGTCCCTTGGAGCAGGTCCTGCGGCCTCGTCGCGAAGAATTGGTCCGGATTAGCTGATGCTGGCAGTCCCGCAACTAAAGAATGGACTGCTGACCGCGTCCGCCCGGCAGGAGGCTCCCGACACAGGGATCAACCTGGCGGATATCGCAACACTCAAAGGAGATCGAAATGGCAAACGTTAAGCTGATCACCCCTGTTCTGGTCGTCTTCGGGGGGCTCGCCGTCGCTTCGAGCGGCTATGCGCAACAGGAGGCCTTCATGACCGCAGACAAGAACGCCGACACGATGCTGGACCAACCCGAATTCAAGGTTTTCATCGACACGATGGCCGCGTCCGGAAAGCCGATAGCCCTCAAGGTCAAGCAGGCCGGTCGCTACAACCTGGCGTTTGGCCGGATCGACAAGGACAAGAACGGACTCCTGACGCCGAACGAGTTGCAGTCGCTGAAATAGCTGCCGCTCCCTGAGCAGGCCTGCCACGACATGCGCAAGGGAAGGATCTTTCCATGAAACATGCACTGTTGCCCCTGGTGGCCGCAGCTCTGCTGATTGGCTGGGTCGGGCAGGCCTGCGCCCAGGCCGAGAAGCGGAAAGTCGTGGTTGAGGCACCTACCCTCATCGAGGTGACGCTGTACCTGGAGACGACGGGAACGTTCCGCGCGGTCAACCAGGTTGACCTCGTCGCCCGAGTCTCCGGTACGCTCGAGAAAGTGAACTTCAATGACGGCGACACCGTGCGTAAAGGTGACGTCGTCTTTCTCATAGAACCCGAACCCTATCGCATCAGCCTCGCAGCTGCCGAAGCAGAACTGCGTCAGCAACAGGCCAACCTGCAACAGGCGGTCTCAAACGCGGCCCGGCAGGAAGGACTTTCTGCCAAGCAGGTCGTATCGCTAAGCGCAAATGAATCGGCGGTGGCACAGCGACTGGCAGCCGAGGCACAGGTCGAGGCCGCCAAGACCAAGGTGCGAAGTGCTGACATCAACCTCAGCTACACGGAAGTGAAGGCGCCGTTCGACGGTATCCTATCCGCACGCGCGGCCGATCTCGGCGCCTTTATCAATGCCGCATCGGCTCCGAAGCTCGCCTCGCTGGTCGAACCGGACCCGCTCCACGTACTCTTCTCGGCCGATGAGCGGCAGGTAATCGCCATTCGCCGCGCGATGGCTGAGCGCCATATAGACCTGAGGAGCCTCGGGGCGATCCGAGTTGAAGCCGGTCTTCAGGGTGATGCGACCTACCCTTACAGTGGATATCTCGACTACATCGCGCCAGAGCTGGATAGCGCGAGTGGGACCATGACCCTTCGCCGCGTTATTGCCAACACGCACCGCTTGCTATCGCCGGGCATGTTTGCCCGCGTCCGAGTCCCGATCGTCACGCGCAAGGCACTGACCGTGCCGGAGGCCGCGATCGGCAATTCCCAGTTGGGCCGAACGCTTCAAATCGTCGATGCCGAAGGCAAGGTCGCAGCCGTCAAAGTCTCGCTCGGAGAAAAAGCCGCCGGCGGCCGACGGGAGGTTGTCAATGGCGTGAGAGAGGGCGACCGCGTGATCGTCAAGGGCGGGGCTGGGTTGCGTGCCAGAGAAGTCGTCGAAGTCGTGACGGCACTCGATTGATCTGCTTACAGAAACAGGGAATGCCCCAGGATGGCCAGGTTCTTTATCGATAGACCGGTGCTTGCGAACGTGATCGCGCTCCTGACCGTCATACTCGGTCTGGTGGCGCTGGTCGGCCTGCCTGTCGCACAATATCCGAATGTCGTACCGCCCTCGGTGCAGGTGACGGCACGCTATCCCGGTGCCAACGCCGAGACGATCGTCCATGATGTGGCATTGCCGATCGAGCAAAAGGTCAATGGGGTCGAGGGCATGCTCTACATGCAATCGACCTCCACCAGTGACGGCACCTACGCACTCACCGTGACCTTTGCCATCGGCACCGATCCCGACGCGGCGCAGATCCTTGTGCAGAACCGTGTGGCGAGTGCGACGCCTTCCCTTCCGGATGCCGTACAGGCACAAGGCGTGCAGACGGCCAAGCGCTCGACGGCTATTCTGGCGATTGTAGCACTCACCTCTGACAACCCGGATCATGACAGCCTGTTCATGACCAATTATGCAACCATCAACCTAATCGATCAGATCGCTCGCATCCCCGGCGTCGGTAGTGTTTCGGTTTTCGGCGCCGGCAACTATGCGGTGCG
>JGI20283J15916_100041_pt1 | contig 38370 bp, 27 predicted proteins | sample Plalitdecfosmids_FD_15916 | JGI IMG/M metagenome (IMG submission 15916) | reverse complement strand
GAAATCGAGCTGCTCCGGCGCTTGCGTGAACCAGGTCGCAAAGGTGCGCGTATGGGTATCGACCAGCTTCAACCCGGCGCCATCGGCAAAGCCGCTCGCGATCAGCCAGTGCGTGTGCGGGATTGCGAGCACATCCTCAGGCTTTTGCGGCCCGCAGACATAGTCGAGGTCGCTATCCGGCGGGCACGGCACCTGCGCCATCACCGGCGCGGCGGCGAACAGCGCAAGCGCGGCGAGGAACGTGCGGGACCTCAATCGCGCGGTCTCGCCGGGCCAATGGAGGGTACCGGAGCCGCGTTGGCGAGCAGGTCCATGTCGGCATAATGCGGCCACGCGATCACCTTGCTGTCGGGCGCCAGCCAGACCAGCTTCGGCGCGGCGGGATCGAACTTCGGCCATGATCCCGCCATGCGGCTGACCGGCACGCCGCCGCGCGCGAAGGCGAGCAGCGCACCTGACATCTCGGCCTCCAGCGATACGTCCCCCGGTTCCCAGACCCGCGTCTGACGGAACAGGTTGAAGGCGGAGCGGGTGCGCAGCCAATATGGCACGTCGCCGCTGTGGTACGCGCCGACGGTCGCCGGATCATGGTCGCTGAACGTGATGCCGGGCGCATAGGGCTGACGACGCGTGAACAGATAGGCGAAGACCGGCTTCGTCCCGTAACGCTGTTGATAACGCGCCCAATCCGTCATCTGCCGCCCGACCGTCGCATCGCGGGCGATATCAGCGGCATCGCGCGCGGGATCGTCGGTGCCGTAGGCCTTCAGGATCGCCGCGGCGTCACCACCGAACCGCACCCTTACCGCCGCCGCCAGCCCGGCGCGATCGGCGATCGGGCCGAACGGGCGAAAGCTTTCGTCGCGGGTGTACCCGATCAGCACGGGCACGTCGTTCTGGCGGCGGCCCGCGAACACCTGCTCGGCGGTTCCGGTCACGACCTTGCCGTCGACGGTGATCGCGTCCCGGTGCGTGGTCGCGGCGACGATCCGGTCGGCCGGCATGCCGCGCATAGCCGCCAGCGATGTCGCGCCGACCTCATTCTGGAGCGCGACGCCCTGCGCCTCGGCGGTGGCGAGCGGGGCGGGGCCGAGCATCCCGCCGAACGGACTGCCGCTCATGCCGACCGCCCGTGCGAACAACCCCTTCGCGGCGGGGCTCATCTGAAGCAACGCGACCGACATTGATCCCGCCGACTGCCCGACGATCGTGACATTGTCCGGATCGCCGCCGAAGCTCGCGATATTATCGCGCACCCAGCGAAGTGCGGCGATCTGGTCCATCAAGCCGTAATTGCCCGACGCTCCGCCGCCCTCACGCGTCAGTTCGGGGTGCGCGAAGAAGCCCAGCGGGCCGACGCGGTAGGCGATGTTGACCCGCACGACGCCGGCCTTTGCAAGCGGCTCGCCCGAATAGTTGGCCATGCTTGCCGAGCCGATGTTGAACCCGCCGCCATAGATCCACACCATCACCGGCGCCTTCCGCGCCGCCTTCGGCGCCCAGACATTGAGGTACAGGCAGTCCTCGCTGGTCGCTTCGTTACCAAAATAATGGTTCTGTGCTGGCCCACGCAGCGGTTGCAGACACTCCGGCGCGAAGCGGTCGGCATGGTAGACGCCGGTCCAAGCTGCCACCGGCTGCGGCGGTTTCCAGCGCAGATCGCGTACCGGCGGCGCGGCGAACGGTATGCCGAGCCACGCCGACACGCCCGAGGGCAATGTCACGCCGTCGATCTGCCCGCCCGTCACCGCGACGGGCGCGGCGGCGGCGGGGCTTGCGGCGAGCAACGCCAGCGCGGCGAGCCACCCCCTCATTTACGCGGCACCCCGAGCGTATCGTGAAAGAAATCGAAGGTCGCGTTGGTGGCGCGCAACGTCGCAGTGCGGGTCGCCTCCGGCGTGGTGCCGATGAAGCTGTGGTCGACACCGTCGATGTAGATCGACTGCACCGGCACACCTGCCTTGCGCAATGCGGCCTCGCCGATGTGCGATTGCGCGACCGGCACCGTCTTGTCGTCGGTGCCGTGGATCAGCAGGAAGGGCGGATCGCTTTTGTTGATGTACGTCACCGGGCTGACACTGGCGAGTTTTTCGGGCGGGCAGGGGCCATCGCAGCCAAGCAGACGCGATCCCGCCGCATTGCCGTCCGGCGTAGCGTTCATCGCGCTGAAGTCGTACACACCGTACCACGTCACCGCCGCCTGTACGCAGCCGTCCGCAGCGGCGGCGGGGTCGAGCGTGGTGTTGCGGCACGTGACGGCGGTCAGCGCGGTAAGGTGGCCGCCCGCAGATCCGCCCCACACGCCGACACGCTTCGGATCGATGCGGTATTCGGCCGCATGCGCGCGCAGGAACCTGATCGCGGCATTCGAATCCTGCAATTGCGCGGGGAAGCGGGCCTCGGCCGAGAGGCGGTATTCGAGGCTGGCGACGGTAAACCCCTCGGCCGCGAGCGAGGCCAGCACTTTGGGGAAATCCGCGAGCGCACCGGAATGGCGGGTATGACCGCCCATCCAGCCGCCACCATGAATGTACAGCACGAGCGGGTGCGGGCCGGGCGTCGGCGGGACGTAGATGTCGACGATTTGCGGGCGATAGCCGGGCAGCGACTGATACACTACGTCACGCCACGCCTGCACGCCGCCGGGGAAACTGACCGGCACCACCGGGAAACGATCCTCCAGCACCGGCTTGGCATCGACCGGAAACACCCGGTTGCCGGGTGCCGGGGCGGCGCTCGCGGCGGTTGCACCGATGCACAGGGCAACCACGCAGGAAGCGAACATACGTGCCAAGGGACTCTCCTCCAATGTTGCGACAGGTTGGCCTGCCGCGATTTTGCACGACGCTATCACGCGAAAGCCGAGGACAAAAGCATATTTGATAGGAACGAGTTCGTACCTTTAAACTCGCGGGCTTTGTTGCGGCTATTGTCTGCGGGTGGTTGCTGCGCGGCGGCGTCCGTGCGTATCTCGGCAGGGTCGCGTAGATGATAGCGTTCAGGAGATTAGAGTGGTTGAGGGTGCGAAGGCCGGCCGGCGGTCACGGGCCGAAACACGCGAGGAAGCGATCCGCGAACTCGTCGATATCGCCACCGCCGAGTTCGTGGAAAAGGGGCTGGCCGGCGCACGGATCGATGAAATCGCAGGCAAATCGACCAAGCGGAAAATCTATTATTACTTCGGCGGCAAGGACGAACTGTACCGGGAGGTGCTGGACCGTGCCTATCGCCGCGTGCGCGCCAGTGAGAATCAGGTCGACATAGAAGCGGGCACTGCCGTCGACGCGTTACGCAGCCTGATCGAACACGACGTGCGCTATCATTCCGAGCATCCCGAGCTGGTGCGGTTGGTGATGAATGAAAACATCCACCGCGCGGATCACCTCAAGCAGATCGCGGGCGTCCGCGAGAACAACCACACCGTGATCGACATCCTGTCGCGCATCATCGCACGTGGCGAGGCGGAGGGGACGTTCCGGTCCGGCATAGATCCCATCGAATTGCACATGAACCTCACCGCACTCGCGTTCTATAACGTGTCGAACCAGTTCACCTTTTCGCACAACTTCGGGATCGACATGTCGAGCCCGGAGGCGATCGCGCGCCGCGCGGAACAGGTCGCCGACATCATCCTCGCCTGGGTCACGCAACGCGGCTGAACTTAGGAGCGTCGCGAACCTGACCCGGTTTAGGGTTTACTTTGTTGACAGGTACTAGTTCGTACCATAATTGCTCTCTCGAAGCTGGCACATAAGGATGCCGGCCAAAGGGGAGGATTGGACATGCGGCTTTCGGCCAGCGGTCTCGCTATTTCTGCGTCGTTTTTCGCTATCGCCGCCGCGACGGTGGTACTGCCAGCCGCCGCCCACGGGCAAACCGCCGCGGCCGGAAGCGACCAGGCCGCCGTCAGTGAGCAGACCCAGCAGGATATCATCGTCACCGGCTCCTTGATCCAGCGGCCCAACAACACTTCGGTCAGCCCGATCGTCACCGTCAGCGACGCCGCCCTGAAAGAAAGCGGCACGGCGAACCTTCAGGATGCGCTCAATCAGGTGCCGAGCTTCACCACCGGCGGCAACAGCGGCACCGGCGGGCAGGGCACCGGCGGCCGCGCGTCGATCAACCTCCACGGCCTCGGCACCAACCGCAATCTCGTGCTGCTCGACGGGCGGCGCCTGCCGGTGTCGGACATCAACGGCAACGTCGATATCAACATCCTGCCCGAAGCGATCATCGCCGGCGTCGATGTCATCACCGGCGGCGCGTCGGCGGTGTACGGATCGGACGCGATGTCCGGCGTGGTCAACTTCCGCACCCCGCGCAAGCTCGAGGGGTTCCGCGTCGATGTGATGAACACCATCACCGAACGCGGCGACGGCTATCGCTTCAACGGCTCGCTCGCGTTCGGCAGCACCTTCGCGCAGGATCGCGGTCACGTCCTAACCGCCTTCTCCTATTCCAAGCAGGATCCGATCAACGGTTCGGCGCGGTCGTTCTTCAACGACAAGACGCCATCGTCGTTCATCGGCACCAGCACCTATGTGCCGAGCGCGACCAACGCACCCAGCGCGGCGGCAGAACAGGCGGTGTTCGCCCGCTACGGCGTTACCAACACGATCAATCCGCTGCTCAACCTCGGCTTCAACAACAACGGTTCGCTGTTCACGCAGACCGGCGCGCTCAATTATCGTGGGCCGACCAACAGCCAGGGCTATGCGATCGTTTCGGGCAACGTGCGCATGCCGGTCGCCCAACAGATCGACTTCTACAACGGGCTCGATCGCAAGACCGCGTTCGTGAAGGCCGACTATGATCTCGCGCCCGGCATCACCGCCTACGGCCAGTTCATGTTCGTCGACCTGACCGTCAGCACGGCGAGTGGCAACAGCCTGACCCAGTTCGGCGTGCCGCTGACCGTGCCGGTGTCCAACCCGTTCATCCCGGCCGACCTGCGCACGATCCTGGCATCGCGCCCCAACGCCACCGCGCCGTTCACCATCAACGGGCGCTACGTCGGCGTCCCGTTCAAGAGCTGGGACGAGAACTACCAGATCCAGCAATATATCGGCGGTTTACGGGGCGATATCGCGCCGGGTTGGACCTTCGACACCTTCGTCGGCTATGACCAATCCAAGCACCTCCAGACCATGCACAACGCGGTGGTGAAGAGCAAAGTGCAGAGCCTGCTGAGTGCGGCGGACGGCGGCGCATCGCTGTGCGCGGGGGGCTACAACCCGTTCGGTATGGCCGCCGCGCAATCCATGTCCGCCGCCTGCGTGGCATATGTCACCAAGGACGCGATCGCGCAGGAGAAGCTCACGCAGACGCAGGTGCAGGGCCAGATCAACGGCAAGCTGTTCGATCTCGGTGCCGGCCCCGCGCAGATCGCGTTCGTCGCCGATTACCGGCGCAACACCTACAATTTCGTACCCGACAACGACATCCAGGCGCAGAATGTCGAGGCGGTGATCGCGAGTTCGCGGGCATCGGGTGCGATCGGCGTGAAAGAGGCCGCCGCGCAGATCGACATCCCGCTCATCGCCGACAAACCGTTCTTCCGCGAACTCGGCATCGGCGGCGCGGTGCGCGTGTCGGATTACACCACCAGCGGCACGGTGACGAGCTACGAGGGCGATATCCGCTGGCGGCCGGTGTCGATGCTGTTGCTGCGCGGCGGCTACCAGCGGGCGGTACGCGCGCCCAACATCGGTGAGCTGTTCACGCCCTCCTCCGGCACGCAGCTGGTGATCGGCACGCCGCCCGCTTCGCTGGGTGATCCGTGCGATGTGCGCTCCGCCGCGCGGACCGGCGCGAACGGTGCGCAGGTGGCGGCGCTGTGCGTCGCGCAAGGCGTGCCGCAGGCGGCGGTGTCCAGCTATAACTTCCCGACCACGGCAACCGGTCAGATCGTACAGGGCAACACCGCGCTCACGCCGGAAAAGGCCGACACGTTCAACGTCGGCTTCGTGTTGAGTTCGCCGATGAAGAGCGGCCTGCTCAGCGATTTCTCGCTGTCGATTATTACAGCATCAAGATCAACAACGTGATCTCGACGGTGCCGGGCCTTACCGTGCTGTCGAAATGCTTCAACCTCGACGGGTCTAACTCGACCTACAGCGCCGCCAATCCCTATTGCCAGTTGATCCAGCGTGATGGCGCGGGCCAGCTCGTCTCGGTCAGCACGCCGTACCTCAATCTCGGCGGGCTGAAGACGGCGGGGATCGAGGCGCAGTTGCACCTTGGGCTGCCCGCCACCTTCATCGCCGAAAGCGGCAGGGTCTATGTCGATGCCGGCGTCAACTGGCTGAGCAGCTACAAGGTGCAGTTGCTGCCGGGCGCGCCGTTCCTCGATTACACCGACGTCAGCAATGGCGGCGCAGGGACCGGATCGGTGCCGCCGCGCGCGACGCCACGCTGGAAAGGGCTCGCCACGCTCGGCTATCGCTCCGAAGCGGTGAGCGTTGGCGTCCGCTGGAAATATCAGGGGTCGATGCGGGATGTCAGCACGGTGCTGACGCCGGCCACGGCGCAGGTCGGCGTGGGCGCCTATTCCACGTTCGATCTGTTCACCAGCTTCCGGGTGAGCAAGGCGTACGAGTTCCGCGTCGGCGTCAACAACTTCACCGACAAGAGCCTGCCGTTTGTGGCGAGTTCGCAGAACGGCACCGACGTCGCGTTGTACGATCCGCTCGGCCGGACGTTCTACGCGGGCGTGAAGCTCAACTTCTGAACCGGGCGCGCGGCCTGAAATGAGCCGCGCGACCTTGAGATAGCGAACGGACATCATGAAGACCGGACTCGTCGGCCGTACCATCCTCGCCTCGAAATCGCCGTGGCTTCACCAGCAAGAGGCGCAGGCGCAGGGCCTCGACCTGACCTATGAACTGATCGACTTCACCGCGCGGGGCCTTTCCGATGCAGAACTCGGCGCGACGATCGCGGCGTTGCCGGGGCAGGGCTTCGCCGGCGTCAACGTCACCTTTCCGTTCAAGCAGGCGGTGATCCCATTGCTGGATGAACTCGCCGAAAGTGCGGCGCTGGTCGGCGCGGTCAACACCATCGCGATCCAGGGCGGCACGCTGATCGGCCACAATACCGACATGACCGGTTTCGCCGAAAGCCTGGCGAACGGCTTGCCCGGCGTGGCACTCGGCCGCGTGCTGCAACTCGGCGCGGGCGGCGCCGGTGCCGCCGTGGCGATCGCGCTGCTCAGCTCGGGTGTGGGCGAGCTGATGCTTGCCGACGTCGATCCGGCCCGCGCACGGGTGCTGTGCGACCGGCTTGCCGCGCTGTTCGGCGCCGGCCGTGCGACGCCGTGTGCGATGGCTCAGCTACCGATCACGCAGGTGGACGGGATCGTCAACGCGACGCCGCTCGGCATGGCGGCGCACCCGGGAGCGCCGATCGACACCGCCCTGCTGAGTGCACGGCAATGGGTAGCCGATATCGTCTATTTCCCGCTCGAAACCGAATTGCTGCGGCAGGCGCGGGCATGCGGTTGCCGGGTGCTTGATGGCAGCGGCATGGTCATCGCGCAGGCGGCGAAGGCGTTCGAAATCATGACCGGCCACCCCGCCGACCTCGAACGCATGCGCGCCAGCTTCCTGCTCGCGATGGCGTGAGTGTTTGGCGTCGAACGAGCCCGGATCACTGCGGCACAGAGAGGGCAGTTACCGGTCGGAGTACGCCACCGACCGGCTCCCACAGATCAAAGGAGGTGCTTCGTCAGCTATCCGCGAGGATCAGCGCGTCGAGCGCGATCGCACCCTGGCCGCGCTGGTACACGATCACCGGGTTGAGATCGATCTCGCGGATCGCGGGCGTTCCGCGCAGGATCTGGCCGAGTGTCGCGATGATCGACGCCACCGCTACCACGTCGAGCGCCGGTGCACCGCGCCATCCGTCGAGGAGCGCACCGCTTTTCAGCGCACGGAGCTCCGCCTCGATCTCGGCAGGCGTCAGATCGGGTGGCAGCAACCGCACGTCCTTGAGGATCTCGGCCTGCACGCCGCCGAAACCGATCAGAATGACCGGCCCCCAGTCAGGGTCGTTGCGCGCGCCGACGATCAACTCGACCCCGCGCGCGCCCATCGCCTCGACCAGCGCGCCGTCGAGCGTCACCTCAGGCGCATGCGCCGCGACATTGTCGTAAAGCCGGGCCCAGCCGGTCGCCAGCGCAGCCTCGTCGGCAAGGTTGAGGATCACGCCGCCGGCATCGCTCTTGTGGCTCAGCGCCTGTGCCTGCGCCTTCAACGCCACGGGGTAGCCGATGCGCTCGGCAACCGCTTTGGCGTCCTCCAGTGTCGCAGCGAAGCCGCCCGGCGCGAGCGGTATGCCGAGCGGGCCGAGCAACGCCTTGGCGCGGTATTCGGGGATCACGCCACCATGCGGCAGCGCTGCCGCAACCGGCGCGTTCTGCGTAACCGCGCCACTCCCGCGCTCGGCCTTGGCGAACCGCGCGAGTGCCCGGAAGGCACGATCGGGCGAAGGGAAATAGGCGACGCCGAGCGCCCTAAGCGCGGCGAGGTACTCGGCGGGGACCGGCGCGCCATCGTCCATCCCGGCGAAGATCACCGGCTTGTGCGGCTTGAGCGTCTCGATCGCGGCGATGATCGGCGCGAACTTCAGCCGGCTGGTGTGTTCATCGGTCTGTATGATCGCCAGTACGATGCTGCCGATGCCGCTGTCAGCGAGAAGCGGTATCAGCGCACGGCGATAGAGGTCGGGATCGACCAGCGCCTGCGCGGTGAGGTCCATCGGATTTGAGATCGGGATGAAATCGGGCACCGCCGCGCGCAGGGCCGTGTACGTCGCCGCCTCCGGCTGCGGCAGGGCGAGGCCGAGCGTCTCGCACAGATCCAGCGTGAGCGCCTTGAACGCGCCCGATTCGGTCAGCACCGCAGCGCCGCCCGTCGGGGCGGTGCCGTAGCGGATCGCGAGATCGAGAACGTCGCCGAGTTCTTCCAGGCTCCCGACCAGCACCACGCCCGCGCGTTCCACCAGCGTCTTCATCACCTGCCAGTCGCCGGCCATAGCGCCGGTGTGCGTGGCGGCGGACTCGCGTGCCGCGCTCGACGTGCCGGGGTGAAGCAGCACGATCGTCTTGCCGGCCGCACGCGCCTTGTCGGCAAGCGCGAGGAAGCGCCTGGGCGCTCGGAACTGCTCGACGATCATGCCGATTGCGGCGGTGTGTGGCTCGTCCAGCAGATACGCGACGTAATCCTCGACGCCCGAGGCCGCTTCGTTGCCGGTGGAAACGGAGAAGCTGATGCCCAGCCCCTTGGCCATGAGCGTCGTGCCCAGCACCACCGCCATCGCGCCCGATTGCGAGACGATGCCGACGCTCGGGCCTTCGATCCGCAACGGCGGCGTCTCGACGAACGTCAGTGGAATGCCGGCGATATAGTTGGTCATACCGAGACAGTTCGGCCCCTCGATCACCATGCCGTATTCACCGGCGATCCGTGCCACCTCGGCCTGCGCGGCCAGCCCTTCTTCGCCACCCTCGGCAAACCCGGCGGAGAAGATCACCGCCGCGCCGACGTCCTTCGCGGCGAGTTGGCGAACCGTGTCCAGCACGGCGGCGCCCGGGATCGCCAGCACCGCTGCGTCGACACCATCGGGCAACTCCGCGATCGTGCCGAGCGCCTGCCGGCCGCCAATTACCGGGCGTTTGGGGTTGATGAGGTGGATCGCGCCCGCGAAGGCGTGCCGCTCCAGGTTGCGCAGCACCGCATTGCCGAGCGCACCCGGCTTCTCCGACGCGCCGACGATGACGACGGAGCGGGCGCGTAACAGCCGGTCGAGCGGCCGGCCGTCAGCGGAGGTGAGAGCCGGGGCGAGGGGGGGCGCCACGACGTCAGCCGTTGTGCTTGGAAAGATCGTACGCGCCGAGCCCCGGCTTGTACGTCTTGTCGTCGATGAACTGCTTGATGCCTTCCTTGCGGCCTTCGCTGTCGTAGCTGTTGGCGGCTTCCTGCGCCCGGATCAGGTAATCCTCGGCATTGTCATACGTCATCTCGCGCACGCGGCGGATCGCGTCCTTGGTCGCTTTCAGCGCCACCGGGTTCTTCTTCAGCAGCACCTGCGCGACCGCCGCCACCCGCGCCCGAAGCTGGTCCAGCGGCAGCGCTTCGTTGACGAAGCCCCATTCGACCGCGGTCTTGCCGTCGATATTCTCGCCCATCAACGCATGGTACATCGCACGGCGGAAGCTGGTGAGTTCGGTCGCGACCTTTGCCGCACCGCCGCCGGGCAGGATGCCCCAGTTGATTTCGCTCAGCCCGAACTGCGCGTCCTCCGCCGCAAAGGCGAGGTCGCATGCGAACAGCGGGCCGTAGCCACCGCCGAAGCACCAGCCGTTGACCATCGCGATCGTCGGTTTTTGATACCAGCGCAGCCGACGCCACCAGCCGTAGCTCTCGCGCTGTGCCTTGCGCGTGCCCTGGAGGCCCTGCACCTCGGTCTCGCGGAAATACTCCTTCAGGTCCATGCCCGCCGACCATGCAGTGCCTTCACCGCTGAGCACGAGCACACCGACGTCGTCACGAAATTCAAGCTCGTCGAGAACGTCCATCATGCGGCGGTTGAGCTTGGGGCTCATGCAGTTGCGCTTTTCCGGGCGATTGAACTTCACCCATGCGACACGGTCGATCACCTCGAAGGCGACGGTATCGAGCTCGGAACGGTCGGTCATTTTACAGACTCCTCACAGATGTTGGGAACCGTCACTCGACGGCGAAGATGTGGATCTCGACATGATCTGGCTTGCGTACTCCGCGTGCGACGAACACGCTGCGCCGCAACCAGTCGTGCGGACCGGCCGCAACCTCGAAGCGGGGCGTGGTGCGGAAGTAATAGGCAGCGGGATCGACCGGCTCGCTACGCGCAAGCCGATCGGTCACCTCCGCCGACGCAATTCGCATGCCTGGGTTGACGACATCGATGATGGTCCCGTCGTCGGCCTTCAGCGTATATCGGGCATAGACCTCGGTGCGGCCGCTTTTGTCGATCGTCTGCCAGTCGCCGCCCCCCGCCAGAACGACCCCGCGCAGACGCGGGCCATCGACGTGACCGCCGCTGATCGGGATGAAGCGTTTCCGCAAACCATCGACCACACCCTGTTCGATCGGTGGCAAGAGTTCGGCGCGGATCGAGAACACGTAGGTCAACGCCGGCGTGTCCGGCGCGGGCGCCTGTGCCGCCGATCTAGCCGCCAAACCAGCCGACGTTCCCGCCAATCCCGCAGCCGCCAAGATCGTCAACGGCGTGCGCATCAGATCGGAAAGTGGCCGGGCTGGGTCTCGATCGTGACCCAGCGCAGTTCGGTAAAGCTGTCGATGCCGGCCTTGCCGCCAAACCGCCCATAGCCGGACGCCTTCACGCCGCCGAACGGCATCTGCGCCTCGTCATGCACGGTTGGCCCGTTAATGTGGCAAATGCCCGACTTGATCTGCTTTGCCACACGCAGCCCGCGCGCGGTATCGCGCGTGAAGACGGCTGCGGACAGACCGTATTCGGTATCATTCGCCAGCGCGATCGCGTCGGCCTCGTCCCGTGCGCGGATCAGGCCCACTACCGGACCGAAGCTTTCGTCGCGGAACAGCTTCATGTCGGGCGTGACCCGGTCGATGACGTGAGCCGGCATCAAAACGCCGTCTGCCTGCCCGCCCACCAACTGCTCTGCGCCGGCGGAGAGCGCGTCGTCGATCAGGCCGCGCACATGATCGACCGTCTTCTGGTCGACCACAGCGCCGAGCGGCGTATTGCCCTCGCGCGGATCGCCGACGATCATACCGCCGACCTTCTCCTTGAACTTCGCCGCGAATGCATCGGCCACCGCATCGACGACGATGATCCGCTCGGTCGACATGCAGATCTGGCCCTGGTTCATGAACGCACCGAACGCCGCCGCCTTCACCGCCTCGTCGAGATCGGCATCGTCGAGCACGATGAGCGGCGCCTTGCCGCCGAGTTCGAGCAATACCGGCTTGAGGTGTTCGGCCGCGCGACGGGCGATGATCTTGCCGACATGCGTGGAGCCGGTAAAGTTGATACGCCTGATCGCGGGATGATCGATCAGCGCGCCGACCACCTCGCCCGCATCTTCCGGCGCGTTGGTGACGATGCCGAGCGCGCCCTCCGGCAGGCCGGCCTCGGCGAACGCTTCGGCGATCAGGGCGTGGGTGCGCGGGCATTGCTCGCTCGCCTTCAGAACCACGGTGTTGCCGCACGCCAGCGGCATCGCCACCGCCCGGACGCCGAGGATGATCGGCGCGTTCCACGGTGCGATCCCGAGCATGACGCCAACCGGTTCGCGCAGCGCCATCGCGATGCATCCAGGCTTGTCGGAAGGGATCACCTCGCCGCCGATCTGCGTCGTCATCGCGGCTGCCTCACGGACGATGCCCGCGGCAAGCGACAGGTTGAACCCGGCCCAGCCCCGCGTTGCGCCGATCTCGTTCATCATCGCGTCGATGAAGTCCGGCGCCTTCGCCTCGAGCGCGGCGGCCGCCTTCATCAGCAGTGCGCGCCGGGCGTTCGGACCAAGCGCTGACCATTCCGGGAACGCTGCCGACGCGGCATCCGCCACCTTGGACGCATCGGCGGCATTCATCGCCCGGGACTCGCTTGCCACTTCCCCGGTCAAAGGGTTGCGCCGCGAGAAGCGCCGTTCACCGGATTCCGGCTGCGGTTCCGCTAGTTCGATTGCCATGACATCCTCCGTCTTATTGTTATTGCATATAGCTATCCGGAGAATGCCGCAAGGTGCAACTTGATCGTCTTCACCGCTCAGGCGGCCCGGATCGCCGCGCTGTTCACGGGGCGGGCAGCGCATGACCTACGGTAGGGCAGCGCAATCGTCGAAGCAGCCTGAGGCAAGTGATGCGATAGAAAGGGGCGCGCCGATCGCCAGAGAAAAGCCTTGGTCAGGCTACGCAACCCGGCGGAAGGGCAACGCGGCTGGTGCTTTTCACCCGTCGATCAGGTGGTGTTTGTTCGCAGCCTCTCAACGATGCGGTCGCACTCGTTTCGCAGGGCCTCGGTGCGGTTGCGCATTTCGGTGCTGATGGTGTGCGTCCGGTGAGCGACGGACGCAGTCTCGACGAAGGTTTCCTTCAACGAACGGAAGATATTACGCGTCGTCTCCGTACTCGTCTCGAAAGCGCCGATCATGTTTTTGATCTCGGTGTTGGCTTTGTGCTGGCGGCCCGTCGTTTCCACCGTCTGGACCGCGGACGACGCCAGCCTGTCCAAGGCTGTCCGTAAAGCGTCGTTCAACCGGACGGCGGAGGTCGTGGCGGCGCTGATATCCTGCACCTTGTCCGTGATCTCGCGCGTCGTTCCGGCGGTCTGCTGTGAAAAAGTCTTCACCTCTTGTGCGACCACGGCGAAACCACGTCCCAGTTCGCCAGCGCGCGCGGCTTCCATCGTCGCGTTCAGCGCGAGCAGGTTGGTTGCCTGGCTGAGCACCGCGATCCGGTCAGCCGACCGTTCGATCGACATGACGCTGCGGATGAGCGTTTCGTTGGCGGCCTGCGCTGCGGCGGAATGGCTGGCCGCTTGTATGGTCGTCTCCGCCGACCGTCCAGCTTCGGCGGCGACGAGATCGACGTTCGCGGCGAACAAGCGAAGTCGGTCCAATAGCGCCGTCGTCACGGCAGATGCCTGTGTGGACACGGCGTGCGCCACTTCGGCCTGCCCTTGTTGCCCGACGATCGTGGCGAGGGTTCGATCGGCACTGGTGTCGAGGTCGGCGGCGGACGCACGCAGATCCTCGATCAGGGCGCCGATGGTCGTATGAAGCTGATCTGCGATCGCGTGCGAAGCCGCTGTCATTTCGCGACGGTGCCGCGCCTCGCTGGCGATACGTTGACGGGCCTGATCGTCGCTCTCGCGCCGGGCCTGATGCGCCGCCCCTAACGCGCCCTCGATGTCGAGGCGCGCGACTTCCTGCTCTCGCGCCGCTTCTTCCGCGAGTCGCGATTTGGCGGCGAGTTTGACGTGCAATCTCGTTATGCGCGTGGTCACATATCCTGCAATCAGCAGGAACAAGGCCGTACACGCGAGCAAGGCGGGCAAGATCGCCTGCAACGCCGCGATCGCCGGTGTCAGCCGCCGCCAAAGGATCGTGCCGAGTTTCTGCCCCTGCCAATCGAGCAGCACGGTCGAGGCATCCTCATTCCGCCGCGCGCGATCCGCTTCCCATCGCAGGTCCGACAGTCCGAAACCCTTCGACCATTCCGTCAGAACCTTGCCGTCAAGAAGAAGGATATCGACGAAGATGCGATACGAAGCGCGATCGAGCGGCGCAGGCCCGCGTTCATGGACGATCGGGGAGAAGGCGATCAGGGCCGGTTTCCCACCGAACGTCCCTAACAGCACCGTCGCGTCATGCTTGGCGCGCACTGCGGTCTCCGTCGCTGGAACGCGCGCCAGCAACGCCTTCAGAGTATTCGCCGAAATCATGCGGTTTAACGGCGGAACCACGTTCCCGGGCAGGTGGCCGAAGATCGTGCGGCCAGTCGCGTCGATGACATAATTCCGCGCGATCGGCGTGCCCCATTGCGATTGCAACCAGCGCTTGTCCATCGCCCCATAAACCTGGTCCGCGGCGTCGTCCCAGCATGAGTTTATATATGTTTCGTTGCTGATCCTGGCACGATCGCGGTCGAGAGCGCCTGCTACCGCAGTTGCGGCAAGTCTGTTGGCGTCCTGATCGGCGCGCCAGATCAAGAAGCCGATCGCCAGCAACGATGTAAAGAGCGCGAGCGCGACCAGGCCGAACAGCAGAACCTTGACCGACCGCGTTCCATCATCTTCAAGCCGGCATGAAGTGCCGCCGGCCTTTGGTGATGGATTTGCGCTTGTCATGTCAGACGGTGTACACCTGTCCGATTAACTACCGGTTATAAGGGCGGCGCGCTGTGGAGGCGGGCAGGGGTCGGGCGCTGCAAGCTGTGGCCGTGGCGCACCAGTCCTGAATTATAACCACGTCGGCACCCTTGGCGGTTGCTGTACCCGGCCCTCTGGCTGCATAGCGCGCCGGATGAACGACACTTTTCATGCTGTTACGATGGCTGTGGTCGCACGCCTCCCTGAATGGGTGCGCCACGACCTCACCTCCAAGGATCAGAGCGTTCGCACGCGCGCCGAGGAAACGCTTGCGGCGATGATCACCAGTGCTCTGAACGAGGCGGGAAGAGGCTGACGACGCTTCGGCCGGTCGAAGAACGGGCCGCTACCTGGACGGACGATCGCGAGGGTTCCGCACCCGGTGTATCAAGCCAGCGCCATGTTCGAACCAACTTCTCCGTCGATCAGGCAGGATATCAGCTTGATACTGGAAACAGGTGAATCGACACCATGTAGTGCGCGGTTACAGACCGAGCCCATGGAAGCGACCAGAAGTGCCTCGGCAAGTACCCGGTGATCTTCCTGCACGGTCTTTTGCCCCGTAAGGCCGGCAAAGGCTCGGCTGACGTTGGCGAACATTGCCAATCTTATCCCGGAGAAAATAGAACGGATCCGTTCGTTTCGAGCAGCTTCCGCCGCGATTTCGAGAAACAGGCGATCTCCTTCGGGGTCGCAGCGGGAGACTGCGGATGTCAGCCAAGCGCGGATCGCGGCCCGATCTTCTTGCTCCAACGCCAGTTCCAGTGCTGCCAAATTCGCAAATCTGCCACAATCCTGTTCTACGATCGCAGCGATGATGTCTTCTTTAGCAGGAAAATCCCGGTACAATTGTTGAACTGCGACGCCTGAAGCCTTTGCGATCAAAGCGATGCCCGTGCGATGGAAACCGTGTTCTACGAACAATCTTCGCGCTACGTGTTTGATGTTTTGCCGACGCAGCTCGGCACGTGATAGGGATGGGCACTCGGTAACCGACAATTCACGGCCTTCCTGTAGCTTGTTGACGCATGCGCACGACGCGACTAACGGCTGCATTCGTGAGTGATCGCTCTCTTTCTTTTTTTCAAGCGGGAAAATCTATGGTCTCCAAACGGCTGATGAGCTGTGTGTTGGCATCCAGCGCTTTGCTCGCCCTCACGGCGTGTGGTGGCGGGCAGCAACAGCAGGCCCCGCAGGGCCCACCGACGGTAGGCTATGTGGTCGCCCGCGAAGCGCCGGTAACGCTCACGACCGAGCTTCCCGGGCGCACGACCGCGTTCGAGACGTCCGAGGTTCGCCCGCAGGTCAACGGTATCGTGCTCGATCGGTTGTTCGTCGAGGGTGACGTCGTCCACAAGGGGCAGGCGTTGTACCGCATCGACCCCGCACCTTATCAGGCGCAAGTCGCCAGTGCCCGCGCGGCGCTGACCCGGGCGCGATCCAGCATCGCGTCGAGCGCGGCGCTCGCCCGCCGCTACGGCGAGCTGGTGAAGATCAACGCGATCGCACGCCAGGAGTTCGAGAACGCGCAGACCAGCGCCGCGCAGGCGCAGGCGGATGTATCCGCGCAGCAGGCCGCGTTGCAGTCCGCGCAGATCGACCTCGCCCGCACCACCATCCGCGCACCCATCACGGGGCGGATCGGCCGGTCGCTGTTCACGACGGGTGCGCTGGTGTCCGCGTCGCAGGCGAACGCGCTGGCGACGATCCAGCGGATCGATCCGGTCTATGTCGATATCCAGGAATCCAGTGCCGACCTGCTGAAACTGCGCCAGCAGATCCTCAGCGGGCAATTGACCCGTGACGGCAATGCCAAGGTCAAGCTGAAGCTGGAAGACGGCAGCGAATATGGCGCGCAGGGTACGCTGCGCTTCGCCGACGTCACCGTCGATCCGACCACCGGTTCGCAGGTGATCCGTGCGCTGTTCCCCAACCCGAACGGGCTGTTGCTGCCGGGTATGTTCGTGCGTGCCTCGCTTGCCGAGGGCACGCAGGCCAAGGCGATCTTGGTTCCGCAGCGCGCCGTCAGCCGTGACGAGCGTGGCGAGCCGACCGTGCTCGTGATCGGTGCCGGCAACAAGATCGAGGCGCGCTCGCTCCAGTCGAACCGCACCAGCGGAGACAACTGGATCGTGACCGGCGGGCTCAAGCCCGGTGACAAGGTGATCGTCGAAGGCGCCATGATGCTGCGCCCCGGTATGCCGGTGCAGGGCAAGCCGTGGGATCCCAATGCCAAGCCCGGCGGCGCGCAGCCGCAAGCGGGCCAGGCCAAGACACAGGCGAAGTAACCAGCCATGTCACGCTATTTCATCGATCGTCCGATCTTCGCCTATGTGCTGGCGGTGATGGTCGTCATCGCCGGTCTGCTGGCCGTGCGAACCCTGCCGATCGCACAGTTCCCGGCGATCGCGCCGCCTGCGGTGTCGATCACCGCGACCTATCCGGGCGCGGATGCCCAGACGCTCGAGAATACCACGACGCAGATCATCGAGCAGCAGATGAAGGGGATCGATCACCTTCGTTACTTCTCGTCTTCCTCCTCGTCGGCCGGCACGGTCACCATCACCATCACGTTCGAACAGGGTACCGACCCTGACATCGCGCAGGTGCAGGTGCAGAACAAGTTGCAGGCGGCGACGCCGCTGCTTCCGCAGGAAGTGCAGCGCCAGGGCATCATCGTTGCCAAGGCGACGCAGAACATCCTGTTGTTCGTGGGCCTGTATTCGGAAAACGGCCAGCACAACGCCGACGATCTCGCCGACATCGTCGCCTCCAAGATCCAGGACCCGCTGGCGCGCGTGGGCGGTGTCGGCGATACGCAGATCTTCGGGTCGCAATATGCGATGCGCATCTGGGTCGATCCGCTGAAGCTCAATAACTTCGCGCTGACCATGGCCGATGTCACGACCGCGGTGACGGCGCAGAACGCGCAGGTCTCGGCCGGGCAGATCGGTGCGCAGCCTGCTCCGAAAGAGCAGATGCTGAACGCGACGGTCTCCGTTGCATCGCGGCTGACCTCGCCTGAAGAGTTCGCGAAGATTCGGCTGAAGAGCAATCCGGATGGATCGGTCGTGCGTCTGGGCGATGTCGCGCGGGTCGCGATCGGTGCCGAGAACTACGGTTTCTCCGCCGAGTGGAACGGCAAACCCGCGTCGGGTATCGCCGTCAAGCTGGCGCCGGGTGCCAACGCGCTCAACACCGTCGTCGCGGTGAAGGAGCGGGTTACCGAACTCGCCAAGCAGTTCCCGCCGGACGTGAAGGTGATCTTCCCGTACGATACGTCACCGTTCGTGCGTCTGTCGATCGAGCAGGTCATCGAGACACTGGTCGAAGCGGTCGTGCTCGTGTTCCTCGTCATGTTCCTGTTCCTCCAGAACTTCCGCGCGACGCTGATCCCGACGATCGCGGTGCCGGTGGTGCTGACGGGGACGTTCGCGGTGCTGGCGGCGTTCGGCTATTCGATCAACACGCTCACGCTGTTCGGCATGGTATTGGCGATCGGTCTGCTCGTCGATGATGCGATCGTCGTCGTGGAGAACGTCGAGCGACTGATAACGACCGAGCATCTGTCGCCGAAGGAAGCGGCGCGAAAGTCCATGGACGAGATCACCGGCGCGCTGATCGGCATCGCACTGGTGCTGTCGGCGGTGTTCCTGCCGATGGCGTTCTTCGGCGGATCGACCGGCGTGATCTACCGCCAGTTCTCGATCACGATCGTCTCGGCTATGGTGCTGTCGATCGCGGTCGCGCTGATCCTGACGCCGGCGTTGTGTGCGACGATCCTCAAGCCACACAACCCGAACAAGAACGAAGGCAAAGGCCCGTTGGCGCGGTTCTTCCGCTGGTTCAACGACAAGTTCGATCGCGGTCGCGCACGCTATGAGAAGGGTGTGCGTTCGACGACGCGGCGGTTCGGTCGTTCGCTGATCGCGTACGCGCTGATCCTCGCGGGCATGGTCTTGCTGTTTTCGCGCCTGCCGACCGGCTTCCTGCCGGATGAAGATCAGGGCGTGATGATCGCGCTGGTGCAGGGGCCGGCAGGCTCGACCACCGCACGCACGCAGAAGGGGCTTGATCTCGTTCGTGACCACTTCCTGAGCGATGCGGGCGATGCGATCCGCGGCGTCTACACGATCAACGGGTTCAGCTTCGCGGGCACCGGTCAGAACACCGGCATCGCCTTCATGCCGATGAAGGAGTGGAAGGACCGACCAGGCGCGAAGAACAAGGCCCAGGCCGTTGTGGCGCGCGCGATGGGCGTGTTCTCGAGCTACAAGGACGGGCTCATCTTCGCGGTCATCCCGCCCGCCGTCCAGGAACTCGGCAACGCGACCGGCTTCGACCTCCAGCTGGTCGACGAAGGCGGGCTCGGCCATGACAAGTTGCTTGCCGCACGCAATCAGTTGCTCGGCATGGCATCGCAGAACAAGTCGCTGGTCGGCGTTCGACCGAATGCGCTCGACGACGCGCCGCAGCTGAAGGTCGCGGTCGATCAGGACAAGGCGGGCGCGCTCGGTCTCGATCTGGCGACCGTGAACAACACCATCGCGACCGCCTGGGGCGGTGCGTATGTCAACGACTTCATCGACCGCGGCCGGGTCAAACGCGTCTACATCCAGGCCGACGCGCCCTATCGGCTTGCGCCGGAGGACATCGGTGACCTGTTCGTGCGCGGCGCGAGTGGCAACATGGCGCCATTCACGGCGTTCTCCACCGTCTCCTGGCATCAGGGGCCGATGCAGCTGACGCGCTATAACGGCTTGCCGTCGATGGAGATCCTCGGCGCGCCGGCCCCCGGCGTCTCGTCCGGCGCGGCATTGAAGGCGATGAAGGACATGCAGGCCAAGCTGCCGCCGGGCACGCGGCTCGACTGGACCGGGCTGAGCTATGAGGAGCAGCTTTCGGGCGGGCAGGCGCCTGCGCTGTACGGCCTGTCGCTGCTGATCGTGTTCCTGTGCCTTGCCGCACTGTACGAAAGCTGGTCGGTGCCGATCTCGGTGATGCTGGTGGTGCCGCTGGGTGTCGTGGGGGCGTTGCTTGCAGCCTTTCTCACCGGGCTGAACAACGACATCTATCTGCAGGTCGGTCTCATCACCACGATCGGCGTGTCCGCGAAGAACGCGATCCTGATCGTGGAGTTCGCCGAGGAGAAGATGCGCGAAGGGCTCGCGCCGTTCGACGCGGCGATCGAGGCGGCGAAGCTGCGGTTGCGGCCGATCCTGATGACCAGTCTCGCCTTCATCTTCGGCGTGTTCCCGCTGGCGATCGCCAACGGTGCCGGTGCTGGCGGGCAGAATGCGATCGGTCGTGCGGTGGTCGGCGGTATGCTTTCGGCGACCATCCTCGCGATCTTCTTCGTACCGATGTTCTTCGTGGTCGTGCTGCGGCTGTTCCACGGCGGCAACCAGGCGAAGCACGACATGGACGGCCACCCGCATGATGATGGGCGGCATGACGACGGCGAGCGCGGGCCAACCTCCGCGCCGCAGGGAGCCTGAATTGTGATGAAGAGCAAATGCGTCCTCGGGCTGCTTGCGGCGACTGCGCTGGCAGGCTGCAATCTCGCGCCGAAATACGTGCGGCCGGTTGGGGAAGTGCCGGCGGCGCTACCCGCCGGCGGCGTCTACCCGGGAGCGGCCACCGACGCGCCCGACGTCACCAGGATCGGCTGGCGTGCGTTCTTCACGGACGATCGCCTGCGCAGCACGATCGCGCTGGGGCTGGAGAACAACCGTGATCTCCGCATCGCGGCTGCGAACGTGCTTCAGGCCCGCGCGCAGTACCGCATCCAGCGTGCCGATCTGCTGCCGACCGTGGCGCTGTCGGGTTCGGCGACATTCACCAACAACATCCAGGGTGCGTCCGGCGCGGTGAGCGGGGCTGCGACTGGTGGCTCCGGAACGGGCACCGGCACTGGTACCGGAGTTGGTACCGGCACGGGCGTCGGTACCGGTACTGGCGCAGGCACGGGGGCGGGCGTCGGAACCGGCGCCGCGGTTGGCTCCGGATCGACGGACTTCCAGTTCTATTCGCTCAACGCTGGTGTCTCCGCGTATGAGGTCGACCTGTTCGGGCGTGTGCGTAACCTCAGCCGCGCGGCGCTCGAACAGTATTTCGCCACCGAGGCGGCGCAGCGCGCCACCCGCATCAGCCTGATCGCCGAAATCGCCACCGCCTGGATGACGTTCGCGTCCGATCAGGATCAGTTGCGCATCTCGCAGCAATCGCTGACGTCGTTCCAGCAGTCGCTGGAACTGACCCGCGCGCAGTTCCGTATCGGCGTCGCTTCGGAGCTGGAGGCGCGGCAGGCGGAAACCACTTACCAGACCGCCCGCAACGACATCGCGGTGCTGAAGACACGCTTGGCGCAGGACAAGAACGCACTCGATCTGCTGGTCGGTGCGCCGATCGCGCCGGAGCTGCTTCCGCAAGGACTTGGCAGCGGTGATGCCGCGCTGGAGGTGCTCCCGCCCGGCATCTCTTCGGAGGTATTGCTTCGCCGCCCCGACGTGTTGCAGGCCGAGCACCAGTTGATCGCGCAGAACGCCAATATCGGTGCCGCGCGCGCAGCGTTGTTCCCGACCATCTCGCTGACGGCGACGGTCGGCACGATCAGTACCGCGTTGAGCGGCCTCTTCGCCGGTGGCAGCTTCACCTATACCGGCGCACCGTCGATCGCGTTGCCGATCTTCGATGGCGGCCGACTGCGCGGCAATTTGCGATCCGCCGAAGCGCAGCAGCAGGCAGCGGTTGCGACGTATGAGCGGGCAGTGCAGACCGCCTTCCGCGAGGTTGCCGACGCGCTAGCGCAGCGCGGGACGATCGACGAGCAGGTTTCGGCGCAGACCGCACGCGTGAACGCCGCCACGGCCGCCCTGCGAATTTCGGACGCGCGCTACCGTGCCGGGGTGGAGTCGTTCCTGAACACGCTCGACTCGCAGCGCACGGCCTATGCCGCACAGCAGCAGTTGGTCACCACGCGGCTGAACAAAGAGAGCAATCTGGTCGAACTCTACCGCTCGCTGGGTGGTGGGCTTGAGGGGGATGATCCTGGTGCGCACGACCCACTGCGCCGGTAAGGACGGCTCGCAAGCTCGGCGTGTCGGCGGTTGCATGATCGTCGGCGCTTGAGTTGCATGTAGCGGGTGGCGTACACCTCTCTCCAGCGCCTACGAATTGCGCTGGAGAGGATACTATAATGGCGACGTCATACGACCAACAGAAGCGGCTCCACTGGGAGCTTACCAACGTGGAGCTGCGCGCCCATGCAACCGCGATCGGCCTGGTTCAGCTATGCATCGAGCTACGCCGCGCCAACGTGCTGGAGGAGCCCGCGCTTGAGCGGATCAAGGACGCGATCGCTGATCAAGTCTCGGTAACGGCGACGCGCGCGATGGCGTCGAAGAATTACAGGCGCGACGTGAGGAGCCGCCTGGACCGGCTGTTCGCTGGAGATCAGGAAGTCGGTTCGGCGGAAGAACTGTCGTTCGGCGCACCGCAGGATTGATCGGAAACTCTGGCGATGATGTGCGCGGACGCGACCCTACCGTAATGTGACCGGCAGGGGGCCGACCGGTGGGCGAGCCGGTGCTAATACAGTGTAGGCTCGCCTTGCCGTTATGGCTTGCCGACAAGCGCGGCACGGATCGGCTCGACCCATTGGTCATGACCGATGTCATAGAGCACGAAGTCGCCGTCGAACTGCCAATAGGCCCACGCAAAGCCATGGCTTTCGGCGGCGCGGCGAACGGTTTCGGTGTAGCGGACCCGGTCGGCGATCGGCGTTCCGCTTTTGTCATAGGCGCCGAATTCACCGAGCAGCACCGGGCGGTTCTGCGCCTTGCTCCAGGCGGCAACCGTGGCGAAATCGGCCCGGATACGGGCCTCGTCGTCTTGGGTTAGCGGGATACCGTGAAGATTGCGGTTGTCGGTCCACGGAGCGCCCTGATGGGTGAACCGGAACGGCTCGTAATAATGGAAGGTGACAACGATGTTGCGGTCGTCCGTCGGGAGTTTCAGCACGTCCAGTTTGCCGAGGCTGTTCCAGTTGGTCGGCCCGATCACGAGGGTCCGCTTCGGATTGCTGGCGCGCACCACGGGGATGATCTGGGCGAGCAGGGCGTTCCAACGGTCCGCATCGAGCTTGCCGTGCGGTTCGTTCAGCAGTTCGAACAGCACGCTGCGCGGCGCGCCACGATAGCGATCCCCGATCTGTTGCCAGAATGCCTTCAGTTTGGGCGCGCAGGCATCCGGATCATCCGAGCATTTGTTGAAATCGTGCTCGTCGATGATCACCGACAGGCCGGCGTCGCTTGCTTGTCTGACGACGCGGTCGAGCGTGGCGAGCCACTTCGGATCGAGCCGGTTCTGCGCGTCCATATGGTCGAACGCTTGTAGCACGAGGCGGATGAAGTCGAACCCGCCCTTGCGGATGATCGTGAAGTGCCGCGGCTGAAACCGTGCGTGCGCCGGGTCGCGCCACAGCGGATCATAGCCCAGCACGTTGACGCCGCGATGCAGGCTCGCAGCCGCCTTGAACGCGTCGTCCGTCGCAGCGGCGCTCGCCGCAGCCGGCAGCAGCGCCGCGCAACACGCGAGTGCCTGGCAGATGCGTCGGGCCATCGTCTTCATCGCGTCTCTCCAGATCCGGTTTTGGTTTCGCTCGTCATCACGGGCAAACGGTGGCGGCAGGAACCGGGGCGTTGGCAGGGACCGGCAGCCCCTTTGCCCGCGCCGCTGCTTCGAGGGTTGCGGTGGGCCCCGGGGCGGTCAGGTCGCGCGCTGCGGCGTAGAACGGGTCGGCCTCCGCCTCGGGCAAGGTCGTGAAGCCGAAGCCCATCTGTTCGTACAGGTTGAGCAGTCGCGGCAGCATGCGTGCGTCGAACGCGCCGAGGTGCATCAGCAACACGTAAGGGATGTCGCGGCCGAGCGCCACGTGCGCGAGGTCGCGCGACCGCTGCGCCTGTACCTGTGCTGCGGCAAGATAGCTGGTTTCCAGCGCGGCGATCGCCGGCGCGTCATGGTGCGCGGTGCAACGGGCAAACGCATCGTTCCAGGCATAGTCGCCAAAGCTCATCGTCACCGCAGCGATGCGATAACCGCGGGCGTGCAGCCCGGCGCGAACACCGTCGCGTACCGTGGCGGATTGCCCTTCGACGAGGAACGGGTACCGGAACCAGTGCCAGTCGGTATCACCGGCCACGCCCGCGATCGCGGGTTCGTTGCGCGCCGCGTCGGCAAGAAACGTCGCCGATCCTACCGTATCGAGATTGACGTGGCCGAACGTGTGATTGCCGATCGGCAGTCCGGCGGCACGCCATGCGGCAAGGACCTTCGCCGCGTTGGGATCGCCCGCACCGAAGCCCGCGTTCATGAAGCCGAACGCAGGTGCATGATGGGCGGCAAGCGCGGCGATGATCGTCCTGGCGATGACAAGCCGGTCGCCGCCCGCCGGTAACGGGCCGTGCGCGGGCAGATCGTCGAACGTCAGTGCGATGAGGGGGTGAGCGGCCGACGTATGTTGGGGTGCAGGCTGCGGCGTGGCGTTCGTCAGTGGCGCCGCAGTCGCGGAGCCGGCCAAAAGCGCGAGCGCCATCGCCGCTGAGGTGGTCCACCCGTGCATAACGCTCTCCTGCCTGTACGACTGTCTTCCAAACATGCGATGGCGATAGTGTTACCGGTAACACACTGCACCGCGCGGATTCTGTCAACCCATCAGGGCGCGCTTTCGAGGATGATGGGAATGTTGATCGACGGGGCTAGTGCACTGTCGCTGCGCGCGGCATCCGGCTAAGGATGCGCATGATGTCTGGCGTTCCCCACCCTGTGACCCGTCTGGTCCCCGAACGCGCGGCGGTCGATCAGGAAACCTTCGCAAGGGAGGTGCTCAACGGCTTCCAGCCGGTCGTGCTGCGTGGGCAGATCGCCGATTGGCCGGCCGTCGCCGCTGGGCGTGACGGCGACCGCGCGATGGCGGGCTACCTTGCGGGCTTCGGGTCCGGCGGCAAGCCGCTGGAGGTGCTGATCGCGCCGCCCGAGGCGGACGGGCGCTTCTTCTACGCTGACGATACGTTGACCGGGTTCAATTTCCACCGCCAGCACGTTCCGATCGGCACGTTGGTGGCGGAGTTGCTGCGCTTTGCCGAAACCGGTGCGGAGCGCCCGCATGCGCTCTATGCCAACGCCGCGACGGCGCCGGAGCATCTGCCCGGCTGGGAGGATGCGAACCCGCTCGGGCTTGGCGTCGATGCGCCGGCGCGGTTGTGGATCGGCAACGCGACGCGGGTCGCAACCCATTACGATACGTCGATCAACATCGCGTGCGTGGTGGCGGGGCGCCGCCGGTTCACGCTGTTCCCACCCGAGCAACTCGCCAATCTCTACGTCGGGCCGCTCGACAATACCATGGCCGGGCCACCGTCGAGCATGGTCGATCCCGACGCGCCGGATCTGGAGCGTTACCCGCGATTCGCGGAGGCGCTGGCGCATGCGCAGGTCGCCGAACTTGGCCCGGGCGACGCAATCTTCATCCCGCCGATCTGGTGGCATCACGTGCGCGCGTTCGATCGCCTGAACGTGCTGGTGAATTACTGGTGGGAGCATCGCTCCGGCGCCGCGTTCATCGCACTGGTCCACGCCATCGAGGCGGTGCGCGACCTGCCGGTCGCGGAGAAGGTGGCCTGGCGCAGCTGGTATGACCATCTCGTGTTCGCGCCCGATGCGGCGCGGGCGGGGGACCATCTGCCGGTTTCGGCGCGCGGTATCCTCGGCGCGCAAAGTGCCGAGCGGACGGGAAAGATCCGCCAGTTCCTGATCCGGATGCTACAGCGGCCGTAACGTAATCCGGCCCGAACCGCGCGGTCAGCCCCGGCCGAGGCTCTGCAACAGCGTCGTGCGGATCCGCTCCAGCCCGGCCGGGTCGGCCTCGCCAAGCACACCGCGGACTTCCGGCGGCAGATGCCCGGACGGATCGCCGTGCGACTGGAATACGAGATGATCGAACATCGCCTGCCACGCCCGGCGCTGATCCTCCGGCAATGTGCGCAGCGCATACAGGCTTAGCAACAACGCATCATACGGGTTCGGCAGGCCCTGCGGAGCCGGGTTCCACCAATAGTTGCACAGCACGTTGACGGGGGCGAGCGAGGCCACCGCATGCCACCAGTGGAACGGGATATAAAGCGCATCGCCCGGCTCCAGCGTCGCCGCGCTCGCATGCGCCAGCGCTTCGGCGAAGCGGGGGTAGCGTTCGAGATCGGGCGCGTCGGGATCGACCATGCTGACCGGGGTTCCGGCCGGCGTCAGCTCGTATGGGCCCATGTAGAGGTTCGCGACCTGATCCGGCGGGAACAGCGTAAAGCGGCGACGCCCGGCGGCGACCACCGCGATGTTCTCCATCAGGTCATAGTGCGTCGCCACCCGGATGGCATTGCCCAGCCACAGACGTGGCACCACGGCTGGATCCAAAAGCGCGATCGCATGGTCGGCAACGAAGCCGGGCAGCAGATCCGGCGCCGGGATCGACTGAACCGCCATCGCATACGGGCGTGCGACCGTGCGATCGCGCAACAGCCGGTCAAGGAATGGGTCGAGCGGCGAGCGACCGCGCGTGAAGTTGAGCGCGGTGAGACCTGGCTCGTAGAAGAATCGCCCCTCGATCTCGGGCGCGCCGACGATCGCGCCGACCGGCTCGGCATGGCTGAAGGTCTTGAGATACGTGACCAGTGCTTCGTCCGACACGCGCGCGGCGCGGACGGCGGGCCAATCGTCGGCCAACCCGCGCAAGACCACCGGCCGCGCCGACGTGCGGATCTCGGCATCGAAGCGCGCCCGGTCGATGCCGTGCACCTCCGCAATCGGCGCCGGGCTGGTGCGTGTCGTCATGCCGCGCCAGCGCCCGCGCAACTACGCGTCACAGTGGCGAACCGCCGCCGTTCACGTCGAACGGGGACTCCGCGGTGAAGGCGAAGAACGGCACATCGTCCGTTGCGGCGGGCGCGGGGGCAGGTACCGGCGCCGCCAGCGGCGACAACGCGGTCCGGCGCAGGAAGTCGCCGTGCGTCGGCAGGCGCTGTGCCGTATCCAGATAGCCGCGCCGCATCTGTTCCAGCGCGATCGCGACCTTTTGCTCGTCCAGCGCATCCGCGGCGGGTTCCCAGCTTTGCGGAACGATCCCCTGCCCGAGGAAAACGGCGACCCAGCTCGGATCGGTGAACAGGTCATAGCCTTCGCGGAACAGCCGCCCCTTGCCGGCGAACAGGTCGATCTTGCGTTGCAGGCTGTCGGGCACCTCCATCGTCCGCACCTGGTTCCAGAACGGCGAATCGTCGCGTCGGGTCGCCTTGTAATGGAGGATGATGAAGTCGCGGATGTCCTCGTACAGATCCTGCATCTGGTGGTTGAACTCATCGCGTTCGGCCGGGTCGAACCGCTTGTCCGGGAACAGCGCGAGCAACCGCTGGATGGCCGCCTGCACGAGATGGATGCTGGTCGATTCCAGCGGTTCGATGAAGCCGCTCGACAGGCCTAGCGCCACCACGTTGCGGTTCCATGACTGGCGGCGGCGCCCGGCGGCGAAGCGTATCCGGCGCGGCGCGGCCAGTGGCTCCGCCTCGAGGTTGGCGAGCAATTGCGCCTCGGCCGCATCATCGTCGAGATACTGGCTGCAATAGACCAGGCCGTTGCCCATGCGGTGCTGCAACGGGATGCGCCACTGCCAGCCCGCCTGATGCGCGGTCGAGCGCGTGAACGGGTCCGGCTCGGCCGGGTTGGGCAGCGCGCAGGGAACCGCCACGGCGCGGTCGCACGGCAGCCAGTGCGCATAGCTTTCATAGCCGGTCGCGAGCGTCTCCTCGATCAGCAGGCCGCGAAAGCCCGAGCAGTCGATGAATAGGTCACCCTCGATGCGTTGCCCGTCTTCAAGCGTCACCGCAGTGAGGTAGCCGTCCTCGGCACGCTGATCGACCTTGGCGATCTTGCCCTCGATCCGGGCGATGCCGGCTTTCTCGGCATAATCGCGCAGGAAGCGAGCGTAGAGCGAGGCGTCGAAATGGAAGGCGTAGAACAGGTCCCGCACCGGCGAGCGCGCATCATCGGCGGCGCGGCCGAAGGTGCCGTGCGCTGCCGCTATCGCGCTCATCGACCAGGCCGCAATGTCCTCGGTCGGCCGTCGCGCCTTCTCGCGCAACCACAATTGGTGGAAATGCACGCCCTGGAGATCGTGGCCGAATTTGCCGAACGGATGGAAATACCGTTCGCCCAGCCCACCCCAGTTCACGAACTCGATGCCGAGCTTGAACGTTCCCGCGGTCGCCGCGAGGAACGCATTCTCGTTCAGCCCCAGCATCTGGTTGAAGTTGATCAGCGGCGGGATCGTCGCCTCGCCGACGCCGACGGTGCCGATTTCCTCCGACTCGACCAACGTGACCTGGGTGTAGCCGTTGTTGAGAAAGCGGGCGAAGGCGGCGGCCGCCATCCACCCGGCGGTGCCGCCACCGACGATGACGACGCGGCGGATCGAATGCTCGTTCATCGGGTAAGGTGTCTCTTCTGGTCCGCACGATAAGCGGCGTGGGTGGGAACATGCGGCAGGGCGGCCGCGATCGCGGCGACCTGACGCGCCATCGCGGCACGCGTGGCCGCGACAGGAACGGCGGACACCAGCGGGTCGACGCGGCGCGGCAGGAAACCCTGACCGATCAGCACGGCAGCCCAACTGTCGCGCGCGAACGTCTCTTCCTCGAAAAACGGAAGGCGGCCACGTTCGGCGAACTGCGCAAGGGTGTGGGCGAGACTGGCGGGAGCCTCCGTAGCGGCGGTGGCGCGCCAAAGCGGATCGTCACGCCGCGCGGTGTGGTAATGCATCGCCAGAAAGTCGCGGACGCGCTCGGCTTCAGCAAGCGTCTGGCGGTTGAACTCCACCACCTCGACCGGAACCGGGACACGGCCGGGTAGCATGGCGATCAACCGGTCGATCGCACTGAGCGCGAGATGCAGGTTGCACCATTCGAGCGGTTCGATCTCGGTCGCGGCATCGCCGATCGCGATGCAGTTGCCACGCCACGGCTGCGGCCTCGTGCCGGCACGGACGCGGATCGGCTCGTCGGGCGTGGTGCCGGTCGTATTGCGCAGCACGCGCGCCGCCTTGCCGTCGCTGATCGCGGTGGATGCATAGGCGAAACCGCTCTGCACACCGCTCGCCCAGCGCCAGCCCGCCTCGTGCGCGGTGATGGTTGTGAGCACCATCGGCTCGTCGTTCGTTTCGGCGATCAACACACGGTCGCATGGCAGCCACGCGCTCCAGTCGTCCCGGTCGTCTCCGAACGCGCCGCGCAACCTGGCTTCGGGGCCGGTCGCATCGATAAACAGATCGGCACCGAGCGCAGTACCGTCGGTGAGATCGATCGTCGCGATCGCGCCATCTGCGTCCAGCGTCACCCCGCCGATCTCACCCGGGATTTCACGAACGCCGACATGCAAGGCGAACGCGCGCATCATGCTTGCGTGGCGGGCGATGTCGATCGTCAACCCGAACTCATGGTCGGCAAACGGCGTCCCCGGCTTCGGCGCCGCGAACCGCCCAGAGCGTGCCATGGCCGCCGCGGGCGAGTGCCGGTCGAACGGCACCGCTGACCCGTCCTGCGCGGCGCGGACCCAGTGGTGATGAAAAGCGGTCGCCCCGAACGCTGCGCCGTACCGGCCATAGGCATGGACATAGTCGGGCACCCCGTTTGCCCAGCCGGTGAACAGCGTACCCAGCCGATAGCCGCTGCCGGCCCGAACGATGCCGTCCGCCGCGCCGATGCCGAGATCCTCCTGAAACCCGATCAGCGAGGGCAGGGTGCAGGCGATCCGGTCGGCAAGCGCATGCGGCGAGGGTGCGCAGGACAGGATCGTAACGTCCAGGAACGGCGCACGGCGTTTCAGTGCGGCAGCGGCGCACCAGCCGGTCATGCCCCCACCCGCCACCAGCACGTGTCCGAGCCGCTCCCGCAGCATCAGGCGGCCTGTGCCATCGCGCAATAGCGCTCGATGAAGCTGCGATGATCGGGTCGGCGGGCGACATCGCTGTCGATCTCGGCGCGGAGCGTTTCGAGTCCGCGGAGCAGAACGTCCGGGGCAACCGTGTCGATCCGCGGGTCCCACCCCTTCGGCACGATGCCTTGGCCGAGATAGACGGCGACCCAGCTCGGATCGAGGAACACGCCCTCGCGGTATTTCACAAGTCGCCCGCGCGTGCGCCACAGTTCGAGCTTTTCCGACAAGCTGTCCGGCACCGTCATGGTGCGGACGTGATCCCAGAACGGGGAGTCATCGCGCGTCGTCGCATGGTAGTGCAGGATCAGGAAATCGCGGATCCGATCATATTCAAGATCGATGATACGGTTGAACTCGTCCCGGTCGCTCGCACCGACGGGGCGCTCGGGAAACAGCTCGATCAACGTGGTGATCGCCTGCTGGACAAGGTAGATGCTGGTCGATTCCAGCGGTTCCAGAAAGCCGCTGGCGAGGCCGATCGCGACACAGTTGCCGACCCAGCTGCGCCGCCGCCGGCCCGCCTTGAACCGCAACATGCGCGGTTCGGCAAGCGGCTCGCCCTCTACCGCCGTTTCCAGAGCGCCACGTGCATCTTCGTCGGATACGAAGGCGCTCGCGTAGACATAGCCGTTGCCGGTGCGGTGCTGTAGCGGGATCCGCCAGCGCCAGCCCGCCGGCATCGCGATGGCGCTGGTGTAGGGCGTGACGGCGGTACGGGTCCGGCACGGCATCGCCACCGCACGATCGGTGGGGAGCCACTGCGACCAATCGACGAAGGGCTCGTCCAGCGCCGACCCGAGAAGCAGCGACCTGAAGCCTGAGCAATCCACGAACAGATCGCCGGCGATCCGCTCGCCACTTTCCAGAACGACTGCCGTGATGTCACCGCTCTCCGCGTCGCGTTCGACGTTGGCGACCGTTCCCTCGGTGCGGCGTGCACCGCCTTGCTCGGCAAGCTCGCGCAAGTAAGGCGCGAACAGCAGCGCGTCGAACTGGTAGGCGTAGCCGAACGTGCCCGACAGCGGGGTGCGATCGCTCGCGGGGTGATCGAATTTGCCGCTCCGCGCCAGCGCGCAGGCGTAGGAGACCGTATCGAGCGACGGCAGCGCCGCGCCCTCGCGCAGCAGCCGCGTCCAGTAATGGTGGAAGTCCACCGCCCCGCTACCACGACCGAATGTCCCGAACGGATGAATATAGCTGTCGCCGATCCGGTTCCAGTCGCGGAACTCGATGCCGAGCTTAAAGGTGGCGCGGGTGCGGGCCATGAACTCCGCTTCGTCGATGCCGAGACGTTCGTTGAAGGCCCGGATATGCGGCAATGTCGCCTCGCCGACTCCGACCACGCCGATCGCTTCGGATTCGACCAGCCTGACCGAGCAATGGTCCGGCAGCAGGCGGGTGAGCGCGGCAGCGGTCATCCAACCGGCGGTCCCTCCGCCGACGATGACCACCCTCAGTTTCGACTCCGCCGCCACCGGCATCGCTGCTCTCCCCAGGCGCCTTATGGTTGCGCTCGCACGACTGCTCCCTCATTCGCACCGCGACGTCAACCGTTAGCGGATTGTTACCACAGCGTTGCCGTATTGTCACAAAACTCGAAACTTTGCGTTTGATTTCCTGATAATGTTACCGCAAACATAATACGACCGGATCGGGTGGGTCCGATCGGGTTACAAACGACCAGGCGCGACAACAGCGTCGGTTTCCAGGGAGGGGTTCTCAATGCGCCGTATTGCGCCATCTACACTTGCTGTCCGTCACTTCGTTCGCTTTCTCCAGAGCGCGTCCGCAACCGCTTTGTGCGTCGCGATCGCCGGCACTGCCCATGCGCAGACGAACGCCGATTCGCAGCAGACCGTAAACCAGACATCGCCGACCGGAGCGGAAGCCGGACAAGGGACCGCCGGTTCGTCCGGTGCACCCGGCTCCTCCACCGACACATCTAGTGCCGATCCGCAGGCCAGCGCGCCGTCGGGTGGCGGCAAGGCGTCGGACGACGACATCGTCGTGACCGGTATTCGCCAGAGCCTGGCGAACGCGCAGAACATCAAGCGCAATTCGGACACGGTCGTGGACGCGATCACCGCGCAGGATATCGGCGCATTGCCGGACCGGTCGGTGACCGAGGCGCTCCAGCGCGTTCCGGGCGTGTCGATCAGCCGCTTCGCGGCATCCAACGATCCCGATCACTTCTCGGTCGAGGGCTCCGGCGTCGTGATCCGCGGGCTCAACTTCGTCCGTTCCGAATTCAACGGCCGCGATGCGTTCTCGGCCGGTATCGGTGGTCAGTCGATCAACTTCTCCGACGTGCCGGCCGAACTGCTCGGTTCGGTCGAGGTGTACAAGAACGTCACCGCTGCCTCGATCGAGGGCGGTCTTGCGGGTACGGTCAACCTCAACACACGCAAGCCGTTCGACAACAAGGGCCTGCATGTCGGCGTCGACGGTGAAGGCAGCTACGGCGACCTCGAAAAGAAGTGGACGCCGACCGGCTCGATCCTGATCAGCGATACCTGGACGACCGGCATCGGCACGTTCGGCCTGCTTGGCGACGTGTCCTACTCGCGTGTGCGCAGTCGCGCCGATGGGCTGCAGATCACCAACTTCCAGGCCCGCGACAACACGCTGGTCACGTACCAGAGCCAGGGCGGCACGACGATCTGCCGCAACCCGCTGCCGGGCAACAGCGATACGACGACTCTGCCGGGTGCAAACGCCGCGTGCGGCGCCGGATCGACGGCGGGTGCCGATGGCTTTGCCGATCCCACGGCGGGCCTGTATGCGCCACTGGGCGGGCAGTACCGCACGCAGGATTTCGATCGCAAGCGTGACGGTATCGCGCTGGCTGCGCAGTATGAAACCAACGACGGCCGCTTCCTGCTGACGGGGCAGTACATCCGCTCGCACACGACCAACCTGTCGGACGAACACACGTTCGAAGCAGCGCCGGATCTGTCCGAATACAGCACCTATCCGATTGGTTGCCAGCAGAACAATGCCGGCCCGCTGACCAACCCGACGGACGTAAACTCGGGAACCGTGCGCGCGCAATGTCCGACGGGCCAGTTCACCAACTACAAGTATGACAACAACGGCCTGTTCCAGAGCGGGTACATCACCACGCCAGGCACCGGATACCGCAGCAGCCTGAGCGGCACGCCGTTGCAGACGTTCATTCCAACCGGGGGTGCGCCGATCTCGCTGTCGCGCGGCCAGAGCTACGAGCAGAACACGGTCAACGACTATGGCCTGAACGCGCTGCTTCATCCGACCGAGCGGCTGCACATCGCGCTTGATGCCGATTATACCGAATCGCACCATCAGGTCAGCCAGCTCAACATCTTCGGCGAGACTTATGCCGATCAGGAACTGAACCTCACCGGCAATCTCCCCACCGTCATCGCGCACAAGCCTGCGACGCTGGCGGCGGGCTGGGCGGGCCCTGCCAATCCGACGTTGGTCGGCGAAACCGATCAGCAGTATTTCGCCGATCCCAACGTCGAATTCTGGCGCGCGGCGATGGACCACTTCGAAGACAGCCGTGGCAAGGAATTCCAGTTCAAGGGTGATTTCACCTACGACGTGGACGGCGATTTCATCGACAAGATCCGGTTCGGTGCGCGCTATGCCGACCGCGACCAGACGGTGAAATATTCCGCATACAACTGGGGCATGCTCAGCGAAGTCTGGGCGGGTACGCCAGTTTCGATCAACCAGGTGAATGGCGGCAACGCCAGCTTCTACAACTTCAGCAACTTCTTTCGGGGTGCCACTCCGGGGCCGGCGGGCGCCTATTACTACAACGGCAACATGATCGACGGCTACAACAAGACCGTCGGGTTCATCAACCAGATCGAGGCGGCCGGCGCGGCGAGCCAGACCAACCCGTCGACCCGCTGGACGCCGGCGGCTCTGCGTGCAGGCGTTGGCGCCGACTCACCGTATCTGCCCAACGAGGTGACGCGTGTGCACCAGCGCGACAGCGCCGCCTATGCGATGGCGTCGTTCAACAGCAAGACGCTGGTGGATGGTCTGGATATTGCGGGCAATATCGGCGTTCGCTTCGTGCACACCGACATGGACAATTTCGGCGGCAGCATCATCCCAAGCCAGTCGACCCTCGGTATCGCCGATACCTACCAAAGCCGTTGCGTTCCGGCGGCGGCGACCAACCTGCCAGCGGGCTACGCTCCGGCCGCACCTGGCGGCGTCTGTCTGCTCGGCGCTGCGGGTTATGCACGCCTACAGCAGTTCGCAGCACCGAGCCCGACGATCGTTCTTGGCCAGGCCACCAATAAATACACCTATTGGTTGCCGAGCTTCAACTTGAAGGTAGGGCTGACGCCGCAGTTCCTGGTGCGCTTCGCAGGGTCGAAGGTGTTGACGCGGCCGGACACCAATCTGGTGCGCAATTTCCAGCAGATCTCGATCGATGGAAACGGCAACTTCCAGAGCCAGGTCGGCAACCCTTACCTGAAGCCTGCGACGGCGTGGCAGTTCGATGCGACGGCGGAGTGGTACTTCTCGCGGGTCGGTTCGCTTACGGCAGACGTGTTCTACAAGGACATCACCGGCTTCTTCTATCAGTCGTTGGTCAGCCTCCCGCTCACCAACAACGGGCAGACGTTCGACCTGCTCACCCGCGGTCCGGCGAACTACACGGGACACGGCAAGGTGAAGGGAGCCGAGGTCGCCTATCAGCAGACCTTCAACTTCCTTCCGGGTTTCCTGAGCGGCTTCGGCTTCACGGGCAACTACACGTTCATTCAGAGCAACGGCTTGCCGAACTCCTTCCTGAACGGTGGATCGCCGGTGACGAACGTGGCGGCGCAGACCAAGACGGGCAGCTTGCCGCTGGAGGGCCTGTCGAAGCACAACGTGAACGCCACGCTGTTCTACGAAAAGGGTCCGATCTCGATCCGTGCGGCGTACAACTGGCGCTCCAGCTACCTGCTGACGGCGGCGGATGTGATCTATCCGTATACGTCGATCTTCCAGGACGCATCCGGGCAGCTCGATGCCTCGGCGTTCATCAACATCAACAAATACGTCAAGATCGGCGTGCAGGGGGTGAACCTCACCAACTCTGTAACGAAGACGCTGCAGGCGTATAGCGGTGACCCGAGCGTCCTCGCGCCGCGCTCCTACTTCGTCAACGATCGCCGCTTCTCGTTCATTCTGCGCGGTAACTTCTGACCTTACGGCCCCGGCGCACGCGCCGGGGCCGCGAGATGCTGCAATGACGTGGTCTTGGCGGATCACGTCATTTCAGTTTGTCCAAGGCTTACGGTCCGAAGACTAACTGCTCAGCGCGTCGGGGCGGCGACAAACGCTGCCGCGACGGCTTCGCGCATCGGCTTCGGCCGGAACTGCGTATCATACAGCGTCGGCCGACGACGGGAGCCGTCCTTGCGGGGCTCGAACCCCTCGATCCAGCTGTATCGGTCGCACAGGCCCCAGCTCAGCACATCGCGCACGGCGGGATAGCTCAACGTCACGTCGAGATAGCCGCGCGTGTAATCGGCGACAGCCCGGTCGCGCGCGGTGATATCGGCCGGCAGCGCGTTGTCCCGCACGTCCAGTTCCGTGATCAGCAACGCATAGCCCATCTGCGTCACCGCATCGAGGAAGTGCCGCCAGTCGCGCTCCAGCCGCGTCACGCTTGCGCCTACATCCAGCCCTTGCGTGACGAGATGCGACTGGATGCCGAGCGCGTCGACTGGCACGCCGCGCCGGCGGAAGCCCTCCAGCAATTTCAGCACGCCGGCGCGATGTGCGGCGTTGCCCGGCTCCCAGCTCATGTAATCGTTATAGACCAGTTGCGCGTTCGGGGCGGTGGCGCGTGCCGTGTGAAAGGCGAGATCCAGCGTCGGTTCCGCACCGCCCAGAGCCCGCGAAAGCGAGGTGTCGTACAACACGCCGTCGGCCGGGCGGACCGCTTCGTTGACGACATCGTAGCTACCGATCCGCTTGCCGTAGCGGGTAAGCACCGTTTCAATATGCGTCGTCAGCAGGCGTTCTGCGGCGCGCCGCGGTGTTGCGCCGAAGTCGTACGCGTTCAGCCAGGCGGGCAGCCACTTGGGCTGGTGCCAAAGCAGGTTGTGCCCGCGCACCGCCAGGTGCGCCTGCTCGGCCCAACCCAATATGGCGTCGAAACGTTCGAAGGCGAAGGTCGTCGCGGTCGGCCGTAACGCCTGCCACTTCATCTCGTTTTCAGCCACGATCAACCCGCATTCGCGCGCAACGAGACCGGCGTAAACGGGGTTTGTGATGGCGCCCTGATCGGCATGGGGCCTGCCCGACGCGATCGCAGATCCAAAGCGAAGCCCCTTACGCTTGGCAATCGCGTTCAGCGACGGCGCGGGAAGGTCTTTCGCGCACAGTGGTGCGGCGATCATCCCGCCAAGCGTGCCAAGCACCGCTTCGCGACGTGTAAACCCCATCATGCCAGCATCTCTCCGATTTGTTAGCGCTATCTTCCGCGTCCGATCTCGAACCGTCAAGCGCCGGCATGTTGGCACGATGTTCGGCAGGGGCACGACAGAATGGTATGTGCCAAACCATTCGCTTGGTCGCGCATCCGTTGCGCAAGTCGATGAGAAACCGTAACGGACCCGCCGGAAGGTGCCAATGAAGTCTCAACCGGCCCAGCGCCCGATCAAAGCCGCGACGCTGCGCGACGTCGCCAGAGTTGCCGGCGTGTCGGCAATGACCGTGTCGCGTGTGGTGAACAACGACGCGAGCGTTCGCGAGGAAACGCGCGACCGGATCCTGGCTGCTATCCAGCAGTTGAAATATTCTCCCAATCTCGCCGCCCGGAACCTGACCGGCGCTCAACAGATGCGGGTCGGCCTGTTGTTCACCAATCCCAGTACGAATTACCTCAGCGCGCTGCTGGTCGGCGGGCTCGACATCGCAAGCCAATTGAACGTTCAACTCGTCGTTCAGAAATGCCTTCCCGATGATGATGCGCTTGCTGTGGCGCGGGGCATGATCGAAGACGGCGTCGATGGCCTGATCCTGCCGTCGCCGCTATGCGATTGCTCAGACCTGATCGCGACCATCGTCGGTGCAGGCGTGCCTGCGCTGGCGATCGGCAGCGGTATGCCATCGCGCGAACTGCTGGCGGTGAATATCGACGAATTCGCGGCCGCGCTGGAGATGACGCGGCTGATCCTTTCGCTTGGGCACCGGCGGATCGGCTTCGTCGTCGGCGATCGCGGGCATAGTGAGAGTATCCGGCGGCTCGAAGGATATCACGCCGCCCTCGGCGAAGCGGGTTTGGCGGTCGACCACAGCTTGGTTGCGGAGGGACTTTTCACCTATCGTTCGGGGCTGGATGCCGCAGACGCGCTGCTCGACCTTGCAGACCGGCCAACAGCGATTTTCGCCAGCAACGACGATATGGCGGCGGCGATCGTCAGCGTCGCGCACAGGAGGATGCTGAGCATCCCCGGTGACCTCACCGTGTGCGGATTTGACGATACGACGCTTGCCACCGCGATCTGGCCGGAACTGACGACGATCCGCCAGCCGATCGCTGATATGGCCCGGGTCGGTGTCAAAGCCCTTTGTGACGAAATCCTGTCACGACGCGCCGGACATCCTGCCAGTTCGAGCCATTCCGTGCTCGGTTACCAGATCATCCGCCGTCAGTCCGATGGCGTGTGGGGACATCGCTGAGCGAGTGTGGCAGGCGCGATGCCATCCCGCACGATACGCGTCTCGCTCCGTCAGCCGATCAGCAGGCGTGCGCCCAGAGCCGCGGCCAACGCGGGGATCATCGTGACCGCGCCGACCTTGAGAAAACGCCAGAAACCGACATCTTCGCCTTCGCGCCGGATCGCCTGCAACCACAGGATCGTCGCCAACGATCCTGTGACGGACAGGTTGGGACCGAGATCGACGCCGATCAGCAGTGCATCGACGATCAGGCGGGGCGGGTGCGCCTGCATCACCGCCGTGCTCGCGACGAGGCCGGCGGGCAGGTTGTTCATCAGGTTCGCCGCGAAGGCCAGGATCGTGCCCGCTGCCGCGGCACCCTTCACCGGATCGGCGGCAGCGATGTGCAGCATGCTTGCCACCCAGGCGATCACGCCGGTGCGGTCCAGCGCCTCGACCAGCACGAACAGCCCCGCCACCAGCGGCAGCACGCTCCACGATACCGACCGCGCCAGCTTGAGCGGCGATCGTCGGGTCAACGCGCATAACCCGAGCGGGCGGCGGCGCTGGCGACCGCGGCTTCATATCCCCCGCGGGACACCGCGACCGACGCCAGGTCCTGTTCGGCGACTTCCTGGTTGGCCTCCGCCTGGACCATTCCGGCGCGCGCCTGCTCCAGCGTGCTGCTCGACTGCTCAAGCACGCTCGTGGAAATGGCGCCGTTCTTGGAGAGCGACTGGTTGCGGTCGAAATTGGATTGCGCGTTCTTGAGTGCCG
>JGI20283J15916_100076_pt1 | contig 38510 bp, 29 predicted proteins | sample Plalitdecfosmids_FD_15916 | JGI IMG/M metagenome (IMG submission 15916) | reverse complement strand
GTGCGACGTCAAGCCGATGGCGGGGCGGCCGTCGACTCCCGCTCGACCAGTTGAAAGTCGAGCCGCCGTTCGATGCTGTCACTCTGCGCCAGCAACAGGTCCGCCGCTTCGATCGCCAATCGGCGAACCGGCTGACGGATCGTGGTGAGCGGCGGCCAGACGATCTCGGCAAGCGGCGCGTCGTCGAAGCCGGCGACCGACAGCATCGACGGCACCTGAATGCCCCGGCGATGCGCGGCGACCAATGTGCCGGCCGCCATATCGTCGCTCGCTGCAAAGATCGCGGTGGGCGGCGCAGGCAGGTCGAGCAGCGCGTCCGCCGCTGCCTTGCCCGATGCGAAGTCGAAGCTGCCCTGCCGGATATAGTCGAGGTCGACGGCGATCCCGGCATCGGCCAGCGCGCGCAGGTGGCCCGCCAGCCGCTGGCTCGACGCCGCATAGCTGCGCTCGCCGACGACGAAGCCGATGCGGACGTGGCCCAGTCCGGCTAGATACGACGTCATCCGATACGCCGCCTGCTCGTTGTCGATCGAGGTCGCCGGCACCCCCTCGATCCGCCCGCCGGGCAACAGGCGAACGAACGGGATGCGGCGGCGCTGGAGCTCCTCGATAACGCGGCGGTCGTCGCAGGCGGGCGGCGCAAGGATCAGTCCGTCGGGGTGCGCCTGGTCGATCAGCGCGACGATATCGTCCAGCAGCGCCGGGGATGCACGATCGTAGGGTTGCGCGATCATCCGCACTCCGTCGGCCTCGCACCGCTCCCGCACGCCGGCCTGCACTTCGTACACGAACCAGGGGTTGGGATTGTCGCAAATCAGCGCGATTTGATGCGATTTATGGCCCGCGAGCGCGCGCGCCGCGGAGGACGGCTGAAAACCTATCTCCGCCATAACCCCCAACACCCTCTCCCGCTTCTCCGCGCTGACGTATTGTTGATCGTTGATGACCCGCGACACGGTCTTGAACGACACCCCCGCCAACCGAGACACGTCGCGAATGGTAGGCCGGCGCCCACTCACGGTTATGGGATCATTTTCCATGCCTCGTTACTAGGCGGCGGAGGTGGCATGCGAAAGCCGTGAGTGTTCGGAGGCCTCCCTGCGCGATCCTAATCCGTGAATTGATACGTCACTCGCGTACTGAAATCTCTGAGCGGTTATAATTGGGTGCTGTCGTGAACCGGGCCTTGGACGGTTGCTGGTGGACCGCGATCTCTGAGCGGTTATAATGGCCCAGCCGGCGGCGGCGACGTGGTGGCAGGTTGCTGGTGGACCGCGATCTCTGAGCGGTTATAATGCCGCACCGCTGGCGAATCGGAACAGCGTGTTGCTGGTGGACCGCGATTTCTGAGCGGTTATAATGCATCGGTATAGCGCCCGGTTGTATCGTTGGTTGCTGGTGGACCGCGATCTCTGAGCGGTTATAATAAATCGAGAATGCTGAGGATGGCACCAAGCGTTGCTAGTGGACCGCGATCTCTGAGCGGTTATAATAACGGCGATACTCCTCCACGGCCTCGGCGAGTTGCTGGTGGACCGCGATCTCTGAGCGGTTATAATATGCGCGAGATCGGCGACAGTCTGCGATCTGTTGCTGGTGGACCGCGATCTCTGAGCGGTTATAATGCATCACCGCCTGGTGACGATCGAGCAGTTGTTGCTGGTGGACCGCGATCTCTGAGCGGTTATAATCGTCACCGATCGGAACGGTTTCGCCGGCGTGTTGCTGGTGGACCGCGATCTCTGAGCGGTTATAATCCACCTCGGGGTCGCCCGTCGTCGGCCCGAGTTGCTGGTGGACCGCGATCTCTGAGCGGTTATAATATCGAAGGCGATGGCGAGGCTGAAAGCAGAGTTGCTAGCGGACCGCGATCTCTGAGCGGTTATAATTACGTCCGCCTCGTTAATGGCTTGATTTAGGTTGCTGGTGGACCGCGATCTCTGAGCGGTTATAATTATCGCAAGCGAAGGTACACACCAGCCCATGTTGCTGGTGGACCGCGATCTCTGGGCGGTTATAATTCCGCCATATCGCGCAAAGGCTTCGTGGTTGTTGCTGGTGGACCGCGATCTCTGGGCGGTTATAATCGCGGCCTCGACCGTGACGGGTTCCGGTAAGTTGCTGGTGGACCGCGATCTCTGGGCGGTTATAATGCCGTCGGCGTTGAGGTGGAACCGGGCATAGTTGCTGGTGGACCGCGATCTCTGGGCGGTTATAATGCACCGTTGCGTCGGCAACCGGCGCAAAGAGTTGCTGGTGGACCGCGATCTCTGGGCGGTTATAATGCATAAGGTGCTGGAAAAGGCGGGCGAGCTGTTGCTGGTGGACCGCGATCTCTGGGCGGTTATAATAGTTCGCAGCGCTAATGCACGACGCGGCCGGTTGCTGGTGGACCGCGATCTCTGGGCGGTTATAATCCATCTGGCGTTCGAGGGTGCGTGCAATGTGTTGCTGGTGGACCGCGATCTCTGGGCGGTTATAATAGGACGTCTGGTATCTCTTTGATTTTCAAGGGGTATTGGGCGTCCTGTTTTTCATATTTCGCGTTTTGCATCAGAAAAGCGCCAGTTGGTCGGGGTTTTTGCGTTGTCGGCGGCGGCTTTGCCCTGAAAATCGGACGATGTTTTCGTACTGGCGGTCGGTGAAGCTGAGGATGTGGACGTCGCCGCGGTCGGGCAGGCTGGATTCGACCCGGCGCATATACGTCTCGAACTGTTCCTTGCCGTTGCAGAAGCGGGCGTAGACGGAGAACTGGCTCTTCTCGAACCCCTCGTCGAGCAGGAATTCGCGGAATTTCGTCGCGGCGCGGGCCTGGTCCTTCGTCGTCACCGGCAGGTCGAACATCACGAAGATCCACATCAGGCGATATCCGCTGAGCTGCGTTGCGATCATGACGCGAGCAGCAGGTCGAGTCCCGCCAGTTCCAGCGCGGACGAGGGGACGGGCAGGACGATGTCGGCCGCCTGCCCGGACTGGAAGGCGCGCGCGAGGCTCTGCGCCGCGCGGTTGGCGGCGCCGGCGACGGTGGTCGTCCCGTCCGCCCCCGGCAGGTCGAGCGCGATGAGACCGGCAAAAGCGCGCTTCGCCTCGGGCGTCACGCTCGTCACCCCGCGCGCCACCATCCGCACCGCAAGCAGGTCGACCAGCGCGCGGAACGGTTCGATCAGGTCGTCGGCGAGCGCGAAGGGGTTGGTGCGGTTGGCATGATGGACGCCGATCGACGGGTGCAGGCCGGACGCGACGACCGCCCGCGCGCACAAAGACCGCAACACGGTATAGCCGTAGTTGAGCAGCGCGTTGACGTCGTCGGCATCGCAATCGCGGCGAAACCCCTGCCCCATCAACAGTGGCCAATAGCGCCGCGCCGCCTGCGCCTCGACATTGTCGGGATCGCCCGAACCGACGCGCCGGGCGAGGAAGTCGAAGGCGGTAGCCGACACCCCGCTCGCCTCCAGCGCCGCGGCCTGCCAGCGGATCTTGGCGATGACGATGCGCCGCCACAATTGCTTGGACAGCGGTCGCCCCGCCTCCCATTGCGCGCGTATCCGGCTGTTCTGGGCGTGGTGGCCGTCGAGCGGCAGGCACACCGCGACCGGCGCATGGTTGGTTCCACACAACAGCATCACCGCGCCGCGCTGCGCCAGTGCGACGACGACGTTGGTCGACCAGGTGACGCCATGCGCATGGACGATCACCGCGGCGACATCGTCGAGCGGCACCCGGCCGACCTCGACCCGGTCTTCCGACACGATCAGAAAGCCGCGATGGGCGGAGAGATGGCGGCCGTCGGTGGCGATATCGACGATCCGGTCCATCCCCCCTGCCCGTCAGCTGCGCGTCGCGCGCCGGGTAGTACGCGCCGGGAAACCGGGATCGAGCACCCGGCCGAGTTCGTCGATCCGCACCTGCCGCGCCCTTGCAGTTTTCAATCCGCCGCAGGTCGGCGCGATATATTTGAACGGATCGTCGTCGTTGGAGGCGGCGTCGCGGCGCTTGAGGTCCCCGGCCTGCTGCGGTTCGGCGAGCGTGATCTGGCCGTTCTGCCCGAATTTGACGACCCGCATCAGCCGCCGCGCCTCACCGTCGCGCTCGATCGCGATCAGGTCGTTCTGCTGGAGGCTGAGCACCTTGCGCGCCGCGGGGTGCGGGCGTGGCTGGTCGGCGGACTGGTGCGCATCGAACATCGACACGACGCTCGACACCGCTTGCCCCTCACGATCCCGCCAACTGGTCACCCATTTCCCGTCCGGCAGTTCCCACACGTCGTAACGATAGTTGGAATCGCCCTTATAGCCCTTGTAGATGGCTCCATTCCGGTCGCGGATCGGGATCACGGTCAGCGGTTCGACGACGCGAACGCGGCGAATGCGTCCATAAGGGTGCCAATCGCGATCCGGGAAGGTCGCGAGCGCCTGTTCGAACGCCTTGCCCTCCCGCCCGTCGAGATGCCGGTAGAGCGCGGCGCGCAGATCGGCATCGCGGATACGGTCGAGATCGGCGAGCTTCTTGAACGACCCGAGCGGCACGCGGCGCACGACGATGCTGTTGCCCCTGGCGTCCTTTTCGCCGGTCAGGCCGTAGGCGGTGTCGTTATGCAGCCGCCCGGCGGTGGCGTCCTGCCCCTTGGGCAAACCTGTTTTCGTCACGGTGCCGTGATCGGTGCGGTGGCTGACGGTGATGGCGTTGATCGCGTCGCGCAGGTCGTCGCGGAAGCCCGGCCACGGCAGAGGCACCTCGATCTTCTCACGCCCTTCGGCCCCCGACTGGCCCGACACACGGGACATTTCGTTGAGCAGCCCGCGGTCGACGATCGCGACGACTGCGGCATCGACCGCGTGATGGCGATGATCGCGGCGGTTCTTGGCCTGATCCGCGCCGCCCGCATAATTGTGATCGGGGAGCAGATCGTTGAGGCCGAGCTTGCGGCGGACCATCTCGGTCAGGCGGCCCGGCGATACCCAGACGTGGCCGGTCCCCTCGCCCTTGCCGGGGTAGAGCGTCGCCAGATATTCGCGGGACAGGCGGGCGAGATATTGCGTGTCGACCAGATGACGCGCCTGAAAGCCGCTCTCGTCCTTGAATTTTTCCATCGCGTCGGGCTCGAAACGCCAGCGCTTGTTGCGGGGCAGCTGCGCAGCGCGCGCGGCGATGGCATCCCAGCGGTCGGTATGGCCCCATGCCTGATAGGGCGAACGCTTGCGCTTTTCGCGGTTCGCCTCGCGGGTACAGAGGATCTTGTTGCCGTTGCTGTCGTCGAGCGTCGCGCCGAACGGCAGGATGTGGTCGATCTCGACGGCGGCGGAAAACAGCATATCGATGGAGATTTGTACGCCGCTGTAGACGCAGCGCCGGTCGAGGACGTTGTCCTGGTTCAGTTCCTCCCACAGCTTCAGCAGTGCGCGGTTGCCGCCGGTGTCGGGCTGGCCGATCGCGATCAGCTTTTCCGACCGGCGTTCGGCGGCGATGCGGTTGAGGTTGTTCTCACGGTTCTGGCGCTGCTTGTCGTCGTCGGTCAGCTTCAATTCGCGGGCCAATTCGATCGCGATTTCCGCCGGCGGACCATAGGCGCGGATCAGGCGATTGACGACGCGGCGCAGCTGGTTGAGGCCGATGTGCACGGTCGGGTTGGTCAGGCGACCGATCCGCATGTCCTCCGGGTGAGCGGGGTCTCCGGTGCCGGGCATGATGTGACGTTCGAGCGCGACGCCGTAATAAGGCAATGTCGGGCGGCCCTGCGCATCCGCGAAGATTTCGCCGGTACGGTGGTCGCTGTGATGGCCTAACCCCGCCTCCGTTACCGCTTCGCTGTAGACCAGCACGCGGCCGTCGCGTTCACCGTCACGCAGCGCATCGATCAGACGTGTCGTGGCGTCCTTGCCGAACCGGCCGTAGCCTTGCGGCAAGGGCGCGTTGGCGATGGCGCGGGTCTGGTCGGGTGTCAGGTCGTAGGTGGTCGCGAGCCATTCGCGGAAGGCGGCATCCTGCGCGTCGCTTTCGACCTGTTCGCGGGCCTCGATCACCGCATATTGTTCCTCGACCGACAGATGGAGCCAGCGGGTGCCGAAGCGGGTCTTCGCCGCCATCACCGCCGTCACCTCATCGCCCTTCAGGTCGGGGCGGTTCTCGCTTTCCTTGTTGAAGCGGGCGTCGGGATCGAGTTTCAGCACCTTGCGCAGGCTCGCGAAGCTGACCTTCGCCTTGTCCTTGAGCTTGAGGACCAGCAGGTCGCGTTCGTCGCGGGTCAGGCGTTGCGCGACTTCGCCGGGGCGGACGATCATCAGCGCATTGAGTTCCTCCAGCAGGCGGCGGCGCTGGAACAGCGGGTGCGCCTTGGGCAGGCGGCGGTCGCCGGGGATCAGCGTGCACATGCCGATCTGCGGGGCTTTCAGCGGGCGCTGGTGAAAGACGATTTCGTGGAGACGGGCGTAGACTTCGTCGGTGATTACGTCGGGGTGATGCGGCGCTTGCGCCTGCCAGATCGCGTCGAATTCCTCTTCGATCAGGGCGCGGCCGGGGTAGAAGTCATAGCCGTCGCCCTTGGCGCCCTCGCCGGTTTCGGGGCGCAGGCGGGTGCGGACGCTTGGAACGGTGTTGGCGTCGGTCGCCGCGGCGCGGCGTTCGTGCAGCCATTTGCCGTAGGTCCAGCTGCCAGGTTCGGCGCCCGCCTGTGCCTCCGCTTCGGTGATGGCGTCGCGGGTGCGGTCGATGCCGACCGCGATTTTGCCGGCATCATCGTCGGCCTTGCGATCGGTTTTGCGGTTCGATTTAAAGCCGCGGCGCTGGTTGAGGTGGAACAGCGCACGGCCGAGTTCCGGCAGGGTCAGCGCCTCGTCCAGCGCGCGGGCGCGCAGAGCGTAGGGATCGAGCAGGACCAGCGCCTTGCGTTCGCCCTCATCCTCCGGGAACAAGCCATCGGCGACGAGATATTTGAGGAGCGCGCGCTGGCGTTGCTGGAAGCGATCACGCCGCCGCCGCATCGCGCGGGCGTCGCGGCGGGCGACTGCGAGAGATTCGCCGGACTTGGCGTTACGCCCGGCACCAATCTCGCTGGCACTGAATATGCGCGAACCGATTGCCAGAATGGATTTTGGGCGACCATCGTCCGTTAACACGACCGCGATCCAGCCTAACGAGGCAGCCCCAAGATCCAGCGCCAAACGCCACATTTAGTAACCTCCCCACAAGATTCGTCACCCATCATTTTATGAATGTTAGGGCATCTTGACGCAACGGCAAAATTGATCCATTTTTGATCCGTCGATAGGCAATCCCCTCCACAAGGATAACGCCTTGTCGATAGGTCGGCGACTCGCGACGTCGACCATCCAATATCAGAGTACCCGAGGTCATCGTTCTTGGATGAATGTTAGTTACCGCTGGACCAATGCATTTCGCGCATTGACCGGACATGTTGTTCGGCTAATATAGCGTTTCAGAGATCGCGGTCTGGCAGTTAACAAGTGTCAATTCGCACCAGATAAGGGCGGCGCTGCGGCGTCGCCTTTTTTCGTTTGGGGATTGGTCCACGCACCGGGTGTGGAAGATATTGGGTAGGCTTTCTCCCCCCTTGGAAGGCAGGGGAGCAAATGGGTTCGATGGGACGCTATGGGGTCGATGGGGTGGTCGGCTACCGCAAACGCCTTCGCCCCCGCGCCTCCCGACGATGCCTCTGCAACATCCTGACGCACCATCAGCCGCGCCGGAGATATCGAGGCAATCTGCTTGCGACACGCCTGCCCGCACATCACCGAAGACCCCTCATCCGCCATCGCGATACCGACCATCCCCCTGCGCACGGCCACGGGCTGGCCGACGACCTGCCGCTGCTCGACGCGCAGATCGCGCGGCGACAGGATATGCCGCACGGCGGTGATCGGGTTGGCGCGGTAGGGATTGGCGGGGACGTGCGGGGCGGGCTAAGGCAGCGGGCATGACGCCGCTGACGCTTTACAACAGCCTGACCCGCAGCCTCGAGCTGTTCCAGCCCGCCGATCCGGCGAACGTGCGCATCTATTCGTGCGGGCCGACGGTGTATCATTATGCGCATCTAGGCAATCTGCGCGCCTATCTGTTCACCGACACGCTGGGGCGGGTGCTGACGTGGAAGGGCCATGGCCTGACCCATATCATCAACATCACCGACGTCGGCCATCTGACCAGCGACGCCGATGCCGGCGACGACAAGATGGAGGCGGCGGCGAAGGCGAGCGGGCAGGATATCTGGGCGGTCGCGGATCATTATACGCGGGCGTTCAAGGCGAACCTCAAGGATTTGAACGTCCGCGATCCGGCACGCTTTCCGCTGGCGACCGACCATGTCGAGGGGATGATCGCGTTCGGTGAAGCGATTGCGGACAAGCATTGCTATCGCCTGCCCGACGGGCTGTATTTCGATACGTCGAGCGTGCCGGACTACGGGCGACTGGCGGGCGCCCGCGACGAAGGCCAGCTCGGGGGGCCGGTCGAGGGGCGCATCCAGAGCGTCGAGGGCAAGCGCCATGCGGCGGACTTCGCGATCTGGCGGACGAGTGCGCCGGGCGAGAACCGGCAGATGGAATGGGACAGCCCATGGGGTCGCGGCGCACCGGGCTGGCACCTGGAATGTTCGGTGATGAGCCGCCAGTATCTGGGCGCGCATTTCGATATTCACACCGGCGGCATTGACCATCGCGAGATCCACCATCCCAACGAAATCGCGCAGAACCAGGCGTATAGCGGCAGCGCCGACACCGGCGCGACGGTGTGGATGCATAACAACTTCCTCGTCGACCGGGCGGGCAAGATGTCCAAATCGTCGGGCGAGTTCCTGATCCTGCCGGCGCTAGTCGAGCGCGGCTTCCACCCCCTCGCCTATCGGTTGATGTGCCTGCAGGCGCATTACCGCAGCGAACTGGAATTTTCGTGGGACAATCTGGCGGCGGCGCAGACGCGGTTGAAGCGACTGGTGCAGACGGTTTCGGCGTTGCGGGTCCGCGGCGAGGCGAAGGGCGTTGCGTCGGCGGCGGCTTATGGCGAGCGGCTGGATGCGGCGCTGTCCGACGATCTCAATACGGCCAGGGCTTTGCCGGTGCTGGACGAACTGCTGGCGGATAAAAAGGTCAGTCCGGGCGATCGGCTGGCGGCGCTGGGCGATTTCGATGCGGTGCTGGGGCTTGGGCTGCTGACGCTGTCGCGCGAGGACCTGCGCGTGCGGCCGAAGGGGGCCGGGATCGACGAAGCGGGAATTGCCGAACGGCTCGCCGAACGGCGCGAAGCGCGGGCGGCGAAGGATTTCCCGCGATCGGATGCGATCCGCGACGCGCTGGCGGCGCTTGGCGTCGAGGTGATGGATGGCGATCCGCTGGGCTGGGACTGGAAGGTGACGATATGAAGGCCGTACTCCCCGCCATCGCGCGCGGTCTGCTCGCACCGCAATTGCCGGCGGGGATCGAGGCGGCGTGGTTTTCCTCGCCTGCCGAGGCGAACGCGATGATCGCGGATGCGGCGATCGCCTGGGTCGATATGCAGCCGACCGCGCTGGTCGCCGACGCCATCCGCGCGGCCGGACCGCAGCTGCAATGGGTGTCGACGATCTATGCGGGGCTGGATGCGTTTCCGCTCGACCTGTTGCGGGACCGCGGCGTGACGCTGACCAACGGCGCCGGGATCAATGCGGTCGCGGTGGCGGAATATGCGGTGCTGGGCGTACTCGCGGCGGCGAAGCGGTTCGACACGGTACTGCGTGCCGGCGACCGGCAGGACTGGCTGAAGGACGCGCCCGGCAAGATCGAGCTGGACGGCACCCGCGCGCTGGTCGTCGGCTATGGCACGATCGGGCGGTTGATCGGCGATCGGCTGGCGGCGTTCGGCGTCGCGGTGACCGGGGTCACCCGATCGGGCCGTGACGGCACGCTGATGCCGGATGCCTGGACCGCGCGGCTGGGCGAGTTCGACTGGGTGGTGCTCGCCGCGCCGTCGACCGACACGACGAAGGCGATGATCGGCGCGACCGAACTGGCGGCGATGCAGCCGACGGCGTGGCTCATCAATATCGCGCGCGGCGACATGATCGATCAGGACGCACTGGTCGCCGCACTGGAGGACGGTGGCATCGCCGGCGCGTTCCTCGACCCGACCGATCCCGAGCCGCTGCCAGCGGGGCATCCGCTGTGGACCGCGCCCAATTGCATGATCTCGATGCACATGTCCGGGCGCAGCCAGACGAAGATGTTCCAGCGCGGCGCGGCGCTGTTCCTCGACAATCTGCACGCCTTCGTCGCCGGCAGGCCGATGCGCAACGTCGCCGATCCCGCCGCCGGATACTGAACCGGGGTTACTGAAGCGGGCGATCAGCCTCCGCGACCAGTGGCGGCACGAACGGCCGAGCGGCACCGGCCGGTATCCGCGCGATCTCCGCCTCGATCGCCTTGGCGCGCGCCGAGGATGACGGATGCGTCCGGCTGCGGAACAGCCCGCCATCGACGTCGCCGCCGTGGTCGCGCCAGAAACGCACCGCGATCTGCGGGTCGTAACCCGCATTGCGCAGCAGATACATGCCGAGCAGATCGGCCTGATCCTCGGTCAGGCGGAAGAGCCGGCCGTTGCGGCCCACCTCCGCCAGCAGACCGCGCTTGACGCCTGCCGCATCGAGCCGGCGGGCATGGCGCAGGATATTGTGCGACAGTTCGTGCGCGACGACCACCGCGACCTCGTCGTCGTTGTAGCGTTCGAAGAAGCGCACCCCGATCTGCACGATGCGGCCATCGGCAGAGGCCTCCATCCCCGGCCCCAGCAGCACCTCGAACGCGCTGCGACAGCCAGGCGACGCGGCGATGCGGACATTGCGCGTCTGCCCGTCGCGGCGCAGCACAACCTCCAGCGGGCGGTCCGCGGGCAGCGCCGCGATCGTATCGACCGCGGCGTCACGCCCGGCGCTGCTCGATCCCATCGCCGGCGGTGCCGCATCGAGCGTCTTGCCGTCCACCGACACGATCCCGTCATTGGCCCGCACGCCGGCGGCGGCGGCGGGCGATGCCGGCACCACCGCCTCGACCGCGATCGGCGCCTCGAACCCGAAGCTGCGCCGCGCCTGATCGCGCAACGCGGCATCATATTGGCCGAGCGCGTGGATCGCCCAGCCCGGCGTCGGCGCGACGTCGCGGCACAGCGCGGCATTGGCGGTCGTCAGGCGATAGGCGATCCCCGCCATCCGCGCGTCCACCGCGCGCAGCGCATCGAACGTCGCGGCCGTATCGTCCGCCGCAATCCCGATCGCGGGAGTCGCGGTCGCCAGTGCGAACACGGCGAAGCACAGGGTCTGCTTGCTCATCGCGCTCCTGTAGCGGCACGGGTGCGTCAAGACCATGGCGCCCCCAAGCGTTCCTTCATTGCGCAAAGACCGTTTTGGGCGCATGTCCCGGCGCGTTTACACCCCGAAGGACGACATGATTATGGCCGCGAACTGGGCCCCCGACAGCTGGACCAAGGCCGAGGCCCGCCAGCTCCCAGACTATCCCGACGCCGCGGCATTGACGCGCGCCACCGATACGCTCGAAACGTTTCCGCCGCTGGTCTTCGCTGGCGAAGCGCGCAACCTGACCGCCGAACTGGCGAAGGTCGCCGAGGGCAAGGCGTTCCTGTTGCAGGGTGGCGATTGCGCCGAATCGTTCGCCGAACACAGCGCCAACAACATCCGCGACACCTTCCGCGTCATCCTCCAGATGGCGGTCGTGCTGACCTATGCCTCGAAGCTGCCGGTGGTGAAGCTTGGCCGGATGGCGGGACAGTTCGCCAAGCCGCGCTCGACGCCCAACGAAACGATCGATGGCGTCGAACTGCCGAGCTATCGCGGCGACAACGTCAACGACATCGCCTTCACCGCGGAAAGCCGCATCCCCGATCCACAGCGGATGATCCGCGCCTATTCGCAGTCGGCGGCGACGCTGAACCTACTGCGCGCTTTCGCGCAGGGCGGCTATGCGAACCTGCATCAGGTCCACCGCTGGACGCACGATTTCATGGGCCGCAGCCCGTGGACGAAGAAATATGCCGAGACCGCCGACCGCATCGGCGAGGCGCTGGAATTCATGGCGGCCTGCGGGATCGATCCCGAAACCGTGCCGCAGCTGGCGCAGACGCATTTCTACACCAGCCACGAAGCGCTGCTGTTGCCGTACGAACAGGCGCTGACCCGGCAGGATTCGCTGACTGGCGACTGGTACGACACGTCGGCGCACTTCCTGTGGATCGGTGACCGCACCCGGTTCGAAGGGTCGGCGCATGTCGAATTCCTGCGCGGCATCGGCAACCCGATCGGCGTGAAATGCGGACCGAGCCTGGAACCGGACAATCTGTTGCGGATGCTCGACACGCTCAATCCCGGCCGCGTGCCCGGCCGGATGACGCTCATCACCCGCTACGGCTATGACAAGATCGAGGCGCATCTGCCCAAGCTCGTCCGCGCAGTGACCCGCGAGGGGCATCCGGTGGTGTGGAGCTGCGACCCGATGCACGGCAATACGGTGAAGGCGGTGACCGGCTACAAGACACGGCCGTTCGATCGCATTCTTGCCGAAGTGCGCGGCTTCTTCGCCGTCCACCGCGCCGAGGGAACGCACGCCGGCGGCATCCATGCCGAAATGACCGGCCAGAACGTCACCGAATGCACCGGCGGCGCGATCGACGTCACCGAACAGTCGCTGGCGGATCGCTACCACACGCATTGCGACCCGCGTCTCAATGCCGGGCAGAGCCTGGAACTGGCGTTCCTGCTCGCCGAGATGCTGAACGAGGAAATGGCGGAACGCCGCAGGGTCGCCGCCTGATTCATTGCCGGGGAGGACGTTCGAGAAGTCGCTTGACGTCCTCCCCCCTCCCGCCTAACAGCGCCCCTCCACTGCATACGGCCCCTTCGTCTAGCGGTTAGGACGACGCCCTCTCACGGCGTAAGCACGAGTTCGATTCTCGTAGGGGTCACCAGCATTGCTGGTCACGGTGGAATTCCGGTTTTTCCCTTCGTCGCTTTATCCGAGCGTCCGTTTCAGTGATCGCGCGCGCTCAGCGGCGCGAACGTCAGCCGGTCGAGCGCGACGCCGCCGCTGCGGGTGGTGATCGTCAGGCGATGATGGCCGGCTTGCAGGGTCCCGGCGGGAACGCTCAGCAGATTGTCGAGGACGCCCTGCCCCCATTCCGCGCTGCCGGTGACGCGGGGGATGGCGATGCGGCGGGCGGGAGCGCCGTCGACGGCGACGTCGACCGCGATCGTGTCGCCGTCGTCAGGGAAGCGCGGCAACAGGCCGATGGCGAACGTACGGGCATCCGGCAGGGTGATGGCATAGGTGGCCGATACACCGACGCGGTCGGCGACGAGCGAACCCCTGCCCCGGCCCAACCCCTGTACGAAGCGCCAGCCGCTTTGGCCGCGACCATCCTCTGCCTCGACCACGATCGCCGGGTGTGGATCGACAGGCATCGGCGGTAGCGGGTCCGTGGCGTCGGCAGCGGTCGCGACGCCCGGCGCAGGCAGTGCGACGGGGCTGATGCGCCCGTTCCGCCACTGATTGTCAGCGGGTTCCTCCGCCATCATGTAGCGCCACTTCCCGCCGGCGATGTCCTCGTTGTAGCGGTTGGTGAGCGCCTTGATCGCGGCATCGGCGGCGCGGGCCACGCCCGCGGCCGCACGCGCCGCGTCGGGCCGGCCGTCGATCAGCGCGGCATAGCGTTCGGCGGCGAAAGCGCGGCGGTTGGCAGCGGCGGCGGCCTTGATCGGATATTCCACCAATTCGAACCACGCGTCGCGCAGGTCGGCGGGGATCGTCGTCGCGACCCGGTCCGTCGCCGCGACCAGCGCGGCGAAGCGGGCGAGCCGGGCGTCGATGTCCGCGCCGCTCCAGCTGCTTGCCCGCGGCTTCTGGCCGGGCAACCACCATTGCAGATGCTCCGGCCGCCGTTCGACATTGAGGCGGTAATAAGCGTCGAGCAGGCCGCCGATCGCCTGTCCCTGTGCCGGCCCGAACGTCTCGCCGGCCCAGCGGTCGAGTTGCGTGCGCTGGTCCAGCTTGCGTTGGCCGGACACATCCCAGGCCAGATCCATGAACAGCTGGATATTGATCTCGGCCGGCTTGATGTCGCCGACATTGGCTATCCAGACCCGCCGGGCGTCGCGATCCCAGGCGCGGGTCATTTCCTCCTGCACCAGCGCAGGCGGAGTGGTGGAGAGCCATAGATAGGACAGCGGCGCCCCGAGATACGACAGGTGATAATAGACGCCGTTGCCGCCGCCGCGCACGCGTTCGGCAGCGTCGGGCAGGTGGCGGATGTAGCCGAAATTGTCGTCGGGCCAGACCAGCGTCACGTCGTCGGGGACCTTCAGCCCGTGGCGATAGACGTCCAGCACCTCCTTATAGGGGGTGAACAGCTGCGGCACCCGCGTCGGACCGGTGCCGAGCATCGTCCGCTGATCGGCGATGATCCGCTGGAGCAGCGTCACCTTGTCCGCATCCGTGGTGGCCCCGACCAACGCGGAATCGTGGATGCCGCGCATGCCGAGCGGCCACAGGTTTTCGTAGCGGGCGTTCGCCCCGACGCGCTCGCGCCAATAGGCGGCGACGCCGTCGGGGTTGGTCGCATAATTGAAGCGGTCGGCGGTATCGCGCCATTCGCCGACGTTGTTGCGCAGCATCGGTTCGGCGTGGGAGGCGCTCATCACGATCCCCCAATCGTCGGCGGCGCGCGCATTGGCGGGATCGGCGTTGAAGGGCGCGCTGACCTTGTGCATCGCCGGCCACAGCGTGTTCGCCTTGAGCCGCAGCAGCAACTGGAAGATGCGGCGATAGGTCTTCGGCCCCAGATTGCCGCGTTCCGGATCGTGCTTCCGCGCCGCCCAGGGGTGCAGCCCCCAATCCTCGTCGTTGAGGAAGATACCGCGATAGCGGACCGCTGGCGGGCCGAAGCGATGCGTTCCCGGTGCGATCACCAAAGCGGACCGGCGGCGCGGCGTGACGTCGGCCCACCACACCCATGGCGACACGCCGATCGCGCGGCTGAGTTCGTAGACGCCGTACGCCGTGCCGCGTCGGTCGCTGCCGACGATGACCAGTGCGCGGTCGACGCCCGGCAAAGGACGCGCGACGGTGACGATCAGGAAGCTTTCCCACGCGCCCCGCAGCCGCCGCACGTCGATGCGACCGCGCGCGGCGAGTGCGTCGATCGTCCGGCTCGACCCGAGCGTGCCGACGATCACCAAAGTGCGCGCGGACACGGGGGCAGCGGTGACGAGACCGGGCCGCCGGCCCGCGACGGTCGCGATGTCGTCGGCCAGATCGTCGACGGCGTGGCCGACGACGGCGGCATCGCCGGGGTCGTGCAGGATCGGCGCCGCACCCGCGGCGTCGGCGATCGTCACACCGCCCGGCGTGGCGGCGAAGCGGACGAACGTGTCGGCCGCCGCCGGTGCGATCGCGACGAAGAGCGACGCTGCCAGCGCCAGCAAGGCGCACCGATATCGCCGTCCGTTTCCTCTCATGCCGGTTCTCCTTCGGCCATTTGGCGTCTGTTTATGGTGGTCCGTCCGGCCGAACAATCGCTCATCGTGATTTTATGATACGCAGCTTCACAAGATGGGATGAATGGAGGCGAGGATGCGGACCAATCGGCGGGACATGATGATCGGTGGCGGCGCCTTCGCGTTGCTGTTCGCCAGCGGCACGGGAGTGGCCCGTGCGGTCGCCCGCGATCCCTTCGCTGCAGTCGATCCGCAGATGATCGAGGACCTGCGCCTGCTGCCGCCGCCGGTCGCGGCGACGGACGCGACGCTGGCCGCCTATCGCCGGCGCCCCGGCCGCCGCCCTGCGCATCCGCTACCGTTGTCTCCGGCAGCTGCGCTGCCGCTGACGACGGTGGCCGTCCCCGGCCAGCCCGGTCAGCCCGTGGTGAAGACGGTGCAGTTCGACGGCGCACCGGGACGCAGGGGCCGCGGCGCGATCGTCTGGATGCATGGTGGCGGCTATATCGCCGGCGCCGCGAGCATCCCGGTCGCGCTGAAGGAGGCGGCGCAGGCGCATGGCTGGCTGGTCGTATCGGTCGACTATCGGCTGGCACCGGAGGCGCGGGCGGACGCGTCGCTCGCCGACACGTACGCCGCGCTGCGCTGGGTGCACCGGCAGGCGGCCGCGCTGGGCGTCGATCCGGCGCGGATCGCGGTCGGCGGGTCGAGCGCGGGCGGTGGCCATGCGGCGATGCTGGCGCTGGCAGCACGCGACCGGGGAGAGGTCCCGCTCGCCTATCAGGTGCTGATCTATCCGATGCTCGACGATCGCACCGGCAGCAGCCGGCCGGCGCGGGCGGGGACGGGCGACTTCGTCTGGACAGCGGCAGCAAACCGCTATGGCTGGTCGGCGCTGCTCGGTGTGCCGGCGGGCAGCGACGCGGTGCCGACGCGGACGGTGCCGGGACGGCGCAACGACGTCGCCGGGCTGCCCCCCGCGTTCATCGGCGTGGGGACGCTCGACATCTTCCTCGACGAGGATATCGCCTATGCCGGGCGGCTGGCGGCGGCGGGCGTTCCGGTCGACCTGGCGGTCGTGCCGGGGTCCTTTCACGCCTTCGACACCATTGCCCCGAGCGCCCGTGCCTCGCGCGCGTTCACCGCACGCTGGATCGCCGGCCTGACGGCCGCACTGGCCTAGGGATCAGCCGCCGTTGAGGGCGAGCGCGGCGGAGCGCAGCGCGAAAACGCGCTCCGCCGCACCGAGCGGCAGGTCGGTCCAGGAGAAGGCCGAGCGCCGGCTCGCCGCTTCCGTCCAGATCCGCGCGGCGAGGTGCGATACCTGCGCGGGTGTCGCGGGAACGCCGGTGGCGACGCATGCGACCAGTTCATCTGCCATCAGCGGGCTTGCACTTTTCACGGCTCTACCTTCCCATGCTGCATCGGGTCGATAGATCAGCCCTGTGTCACCGGCATGACGGTTTCGACGATCCGGACGCCGGCCTCGCCGCAGGCGGCGCGCAGCGCGTCGGGAACGCGGTCCATGACCAGCCAGTCGATATCGTCCAGATTGCCGATGCGGACCGGGGCCGGCCGGTCCAGCTTCGACGCGTCGATCGCCAGGATCACCTGCCGCGCGTTGCGGATGATCGTCTGCGACACCCGCACCTCGTCGACGTCATAGTCGAGGAAATCGCCGCTCTCCTCGATTCCCGATGCGCCGATCAGCGCGACGTCGACCTTGAACCCGCGGAGGAAATCCATCGCGATGCCGCCGATCACCGCACGATCGCTGGCGCGGACCCGGCCGCCCGCCGCGATCACCTCGATCCCCAGACGGTCGGCGAGGATGTCGACGACGTTGAGGTTGTTGGTGATGACCATCAGCTTGGCCCGGTCGACCAGATGGCGGGCGATCGCTTCGGTGGTGGTGCCGATGTTGATGAACAGGCTGGCCCCGTCCGGCACCAGCGCGGCGGCGGCGGCACCGATCGCCGATTTGGCGGCGACCGCGATGGCGCGGCGTTCGGCATAAGCGAGGTTGTCGGTCCCCGAACTCGGCACCGCGCCGCCGTGCACGCGGCTGAGCGCGCCGCGGCGTTCGAGCAGCGTCAGGTCCTTGCGGATCGTCTGCGGCGTGACCCCCAGCGTTTCGGCCAGCCCCTCGACCGTGACGCGGCCGGCCTGTCGCGCGAAATCGACGATGCGGGCATGGCGCGCGGGAACGTCGGCGTCGCTCACCCGAGATAGGCCGCCAGCCGCTCCGCGGTGCCGGCGGGCACGTGCAGGCCCAGCTTGCTGCGCCGCCACAATATGTCGTCCGCATCGCGCGCCCATTCCTGCGCGACGAGGTAGTCGACCTCCGCGACGTGCAGCCCGCCGCCCAGATCCTCACCGAGGTCGGCGGTGGTGGTCGCGGTGCCGAGGATCACCGCGACCCGCGTGCCATAGGCCCGCGCCAGTCGCCGCAGCAACGCCGCCGGCAGTTGCGGATAGCGCGCCGTCAGGCCGGCGAGGAACCGCCCGAAGTCGGCATCGGCCATGTCGCCGCCGGGCAGCGGCGCGCCCGCCGTCCACGCCGGCCCGGCACCGGGCAACAGCGGCGCCAGATCACGCAACGCGTGTTCGGCAAGCTTGCGATAGGTGGTGATCTTGCCGCCATAGACGCTCAGCATCGGCGCCCGATCCTCGCCGGCGTCGAGGTCGAGGACATAGTCGCGGGTTACCGCCGAGGCGTTCGCCGCGTGATCGTCGTAGAGCGGGCGGATACCGGAATAGCTCCAGGCGATATCCTCCGCCGTGACGGTACGTTCGAAATAGCGGGCGATCGTGTCGAGCAGATAGCGCGTCTCGCCCTCGCCGATCGTCGCGCGACCGGGGGGATCGCTCCACGCTTCGTCGGTCGTGCCGACCAAGGTGAAGTCCCCTTCGTACGGGATCGCGAAGACGATGCGGCGGTCGGCGTTCTGGAGCATGAAGGCGTGATCGCCCTCGTACAGGCGCGGCACGACGATGTGGCTGCCCTTGACCAGCCGGACCGATCGATCGTTGCGCGCGCCGGCGGTCTTGCCCAGCACGTCGGCGACCCATGGGCCGGCGGCGTTGACCAGCGTGCGCGCCGTCACCCGGTGGCGGGTGCCGTCCGCGCGTTGCAGGTCGGCGGTCCAGCCGGCGCCGTCGCGGGTGGCGGAGACGAGGCGCGTGCGGGTGGCGATCGTCGCGCCGCGCTCGCCTGCGTCCATGGCGTTCAGCACGACGAGGCGGCTGTCCTCCACCCAGCAGTCCGAATAGACGAACGCCTTGCCCGTGCGTGGCGACAACCCCGCGCCGAGCGGCGAGCGATCGAGCGCCACGCTATCGGTGCCGGGCAGGCGCTTGCGACCGCCGAGATGATCGTAGAGAAACAGACCGAGCCGCACCATCCAGGCGGGGCGCGGCGACTGGTTCTGCGGCAGGACGAAGCGCAACGGCCAGATGATATGCGGCGCCATGCCCCACAGCCGCTCGCGTTCGATCAGCGCCTCGCGCACCAGCCGGAATTCGCCATATTCCAGGTAGCGGAGGCCGCCGTGGATGAGCTTGGTCGAGGCCGACGAGGTGTGGCTGGCGAGGTCGTCCTGTTCGACCAGCAGCACCGACAGGCCGCGACCGGCGGCGTCGCGGGCGATGCCGGTGCCGTTGATGCCGCCGCCGACGATCAGCAGATCCACGGGCGACAGGTCCACGGGTTCGTCCGGCAATCGATCCATCGTGCTACACCCTTCGTTGTCGCCGGTGACCATAACGCATCGCCGGACAAAACGAAACACTTGACCTTCGGATGAAAGCGGACGAGCTTTCGGACGAAAATACGACAAGGAGAGGCGACGTGGCCAAGACGCACGTGCTGGTGATCGATCAGGGGACCACCTCGACCCGCAGCATCGTGTTCGATGGCGAGGCGCGCCGCGTCGGCATCGCGCAGGCGGAATTCGCGCAGCATTACCCCGAACCGGGCTGGGTCGAGCATGATCCGGCGGATATCTGGCGCGACGTGCTCGCCACCGCACGCGATGCACTGGCAGCGAGTGGCCTCACCGCGCAGGATCTGGCGGCGATCGGCATCACCAACCAGCGCGAGACCGCGGTGGTGTGGGATCGCGCGACCGGCGAGCCGATCCATCGCGCGATCGTCTGGCAGGACCGGCGCGGCGCGCCGCGATGCCAGGAGTTGAAGGCGGAGGGCGCCGAGGCGCTGGTACGGACGCGCACCGGCCTGCTGATCGACCCCTATTTTTCCGCGACCAAGATCGCCTGGATGCTCGACAATGTTGCCGGCGCGCGGGCGCGCGCCGAACGTGGCGAACTGGCGTTCGGGACGATCGACAGCTTCCTGTTGTGGCGGCTGACCGAGGGAGCGGTCCACGCGACCGATATCACCAACGCATCGCGGACGATGCTGTACGATATCCACCGGCAATGCTGGGATGCCGAATTGTGCCGCCTGCTGCGGGTGCCGGAGGCGATGCTGCCGCAGGTCCACGACAACGCCTATGTCTATGGCACGACGGCACCCGGCCTGCTCGGCGCGGCGGTACCGGTGGCGGGAATCGCCGGCGACCAGCAGGCCGCGCTGTTCGGACAGGCATGTTTCGAACCGGGCATGGCCAAGTCGACCTATGGCACCGGTTGCTTCATGCTGCTCAACACCGGCGACGAGGCGGTGACGTCCGACCATCGGCTGCTGACCACGCCGGCCTATCGGCTCGACGGGCGAACGACCTATGCGCTGGAGGGGTCGATCTTCGTCGCGGGGGCGGCGGTGAAGTGGCTGCGCGACGGCATCGGCGTCATCACCCACGCCAGCCAGACCGACGATCTGGCGACGCGCGTCCCCGACAATCACGGTGTCTATATGGTGCCGGCGTTCGCCGGCCTCGGCGCGCCGCATTGGGACCCGGATGCACGCGGCGCGATCTATGGCCTGACGCTGGGCGCGGGGGCGGCGCATCTGGCGCGCGCGGCGCTGGAGGCGGTGGCGTTCCAGACGATGGACCTGATCGAGGCGATGGCGGCGGACGGGGGCGGTCGGCCGGCGATCCTGCGCGTCGATGGCGGCATGGCGGCGAACGACTGGCTGTGCCGGTTCCTCGCCGACATGATCGACACCCCCGTCGAGCGGCCCGCCGATCTGGAAACGACCGCGCGCGGCGCCGCCTTCCACGCCGGCCTCGCGACCGGATTATGGTCGGGCCTCGATCACCTGTCACGGCTGTGGTCGCGCGAGCGGTGCTTCGAACCGACGATGACGGCGGAGGCCCGCGCGCCGCTGACCGCGGGATGGCGCGATGCGGTGCGCCGGACTCTCGGGCCGAGGCAATGACCCGCCCGCTGATCGTCGGCAACTGGAAGATGCACGGCGATGGTGGCTGGCTCGACCGGATCGCGGCGATCGCCGGTACGGCAGCGGCGGCGCCCGGGATCGATATCGCCCTATGCGTGCCGGCGACGCTGATCCACCGGGCGGCGGCGGCCGCACCGGCGCTGACGATCGGCGGACAGGATTGTCATCGGGCGGCGGCCGGGGCGCACACCGGGGCGGTATCGGCGGCGATGCTGCGCGACGCCGGTGCCGGGCTGATAATCCTGGGCCATAGCGAATCCCGTGCGGCCGGCGATGGCGACGCCGTCGTCGCTGCCAAGGTCGTCGCGGCGCAGGCGGCGGGACTGCGCGTGATCCTGTGCGTCGGCGAGAGTGCGGCGGTGCGCAAGGCCGGCACTGCGGTGGGTTACGTACAGGCGCAGTTGCGTGCTTCGCTGCCCGGTCGGATCGGCGACGGGCTGGTCGTGGCCTATGAACCGGTCTGGGCGATCGGTCGCGGCATCGCCCCCGGCGCGGACGCGATCACGCCGGTCATCGCCGGCGTGCGCGACGTCCTGAAGGCGCGGGACGCGGCAGGGTCGGCGGTTCTGTACGGCGGGTCGGTGCAGGCCGGCGTGGTGCGTGGCCTGCTCGACGCGGTGGGGATCGACGGATTGCTCGTCGGCGCTGCCAGCCTCGACCCGGTGACCTTTGGCCGGATCGTCATCGCGGCGATGCCTCCGGCGGATCGGCCGCCTGCCAGAACATGAGATAGCCGAAGATACCCGACACGATCGACGCGACCAGAATGGCGAGCGCCGCCATCTCCGTCTGCACCGGATCGGCAAAGGCCAGTTCGGCGATGAACAGCGAGATGGTGAAGCCGATCCCGGCGACGCCGCCGATCCCCAGCACCATCCGCCACGTGACGCCATCGGGCAGGGTCGCCGCCCCTGCCCGTGTCGCCGCCCATGTCGCCGCCAGGAAACCCAACGGCTTGCCGATCACCAGCCCGGCGACGACGCCTATCGCCAGCGGCGTGTGCAGCGCCTCTGCGATCAACGCCGGCGACAGGTGGATGCGCACGTTCGACAAGGCGAACAGCGGCAGGACGATATACGACACCCATGGCGTCAGCACGCGCACCAGCCGCTCGGCCGCCTCGTCGGTCGCCGCCGCCATTTCATGAATATAGCCAAGCGTCTGCTGGGCGCTGTCGCGCTGCTCCTCCGCCTCCTCGGGATCGTCGGCCTGTTCCGCGGCGGCATGTGCCTGTTTCAGTTCGTCGATCGGCCGCTGCACGCGTTCGGCGAACCGCCCCTCCGACAGTCGCGAGCTGGTCGGCAGCAACAATCCGACCGCGACGCCGGCGATCGTCGGGTGGATGCCCGAACCGAACACACCGATCCAGACGATGATGCCGAGCAGGACATAAGGGATCGGCGCCACCCAGCGCAGCCGCAACAGCCCGACGATCCCGCCATAGGCGACGACCGCCAGCGCCAGGAACCACAGATGGATCGTCGCGGTATAGGCGACGGCGATCACCAGCAGCCCGAACACGTCGTCGATCGCGGCGAACGCCAGCAGGACGGCGCGAACCGCCGGCGGCAGCCGGGTGGTGAACATCGCGACGATCGCGAGGCTGAACGCGGTATCCATCGCCGCGACGACGCCCCAGCCGTGCTGCGTCGGCGTGCCGAGGTTGAAGGCGAGGTAGATGGCGATCGGCACGATCAGGCCGCCGATCGCGCCGACGACGGGGAACACCGCGGTGCGCACCGACGCCAGCGACCCCTTGACGAATTCGCGCTTCACCTCCGTCCCGATGATGAGGAAGAACAGCGGCATCAGGGCGTCGTTGACCCATTCGGCGGCGGGGCGCGAAAACGACCAGGCCCCGTAACTGATCCGCACCCCGCGATCCCACAGCCGGATATAATCGGCCCCGATCGGCGAGTTGACCATGGCCAGCGCGATCAGCGTCGCGATCAGCAGCGGACCGCCGGATACCTGCCCGATCGCGAAAAAGGGTTCGATCTTTTGCAGAATTGCCGCAGCCGGCGAATGATGTGCACGCGCTGCGACCTGCCCTGAGAGGCGTGGAGTGAGCGCCATGCGATGTCCCGTTGCTTAAGCCTTGCCGTCACTACCCATGAGCAACCGCCTCCGTTCCGGGCGTCGCGCCGCCCGTCCGGGCGCGCGCCGGTCCGGCGATGGCTGTAGCGGATAGGGTAATCTTGATTAGATACGTCCGTTCCGTACTTTCACGGCGCCGTGATGCCACAGGACGTGAATTTCATAATTGATCGACCGCGCCGATGATCTACCCCGAAATTGTTGTTTTGACTTTAGGCCGGCAAAAGTCTTTTACGGTCCGGTCGATCCTCCCCCAGGTTTCGACATCATATCGTCCGACGAAGTGAGTACCCCGAATGAACAACGAGACCAACAGCGTCGAGCTGGCGACCGAATTGACCATTGCATGGCTCAGTAACCCGAACACCCGCACGTCTGCGGACGATGTTCCGGGTTTTCTGCAATCCATGTATGCCGCGGTCGAAAAGCTCGCGAACCCCGAGGCCGGCGAACCGGAAGCGTTTTCGCAGGAACATGTTCCGGCGGTATCGGTGCGCAAGTCGCTCGCCTCGCGCGATCACATCATCTCGATGATCGACGGCAAGCCGTATCGCACCCTGCGTCGCCACCTGACGACGAACGGCCTGACCCCGGAGGACTATCGCCAGCGTTATGGTCTGAAGTCGGATTATCCGATGGTCGCGCCGTCCTATAGCGAAAGCCGCAGCGCGATGGCGAAGACGATCGGTCTCGGCCGCAAGGCAGGCCACAAGGTCGATCAGGCGGCCACCGGCGCGACCAAGACGGTCCGCAAGGGCGGCAAGGCGGCATTGCAGGCCGCCAAGGAGACGCTCGGCTCGGACGAGTAAGCGGCATCGCGGGGCGGCGTCGCACGACGCTGCCCCGCCTGCCCGCCGACCGGACTATTCCAGGTCGTTCTCGCTGATGACGACCAGCGACTGGTCGGGGTTGCGCGCGAGTGCCGCTAGGCCCGCTTCCGCGATCTCGTCGGAGAAGCGGTTGAACATCTCGACCGCGTCGTCCTCTTCGGGCGTATCACCGCTCAGCGCTTCCAGAACGTCGTACTGAACGGCGAACTGCACCTCATCGGCATCGACCTCACCGGAAAATTCCACCTGACGCTCGTTCGGATTGTCGAGAATGGTGGCGATGTCGATGTCGAGCTTGTCTGCGGCCATGGGTAACCTCTTTATCTGATGACGTTCCGCAAAAGGCGGATCGGACGGCATAGCGCGAGGGAGCGCGTGATGTTCCGCGTCCCCCGGCGACGCCGGTGCGTCGGCGGACCGGCCGACATCGCGTTCCTGCCGCCCGCCACGGCGCATGGCAATCGCCGTCGGCGATGCGCGCGATAAAGATTGGCGGGCAGCGCGTATGTAATGCGCCGCGAACTGCGCGGCATATCCCCCGGTAAACGAACGACGTTAACGTCTCGCGATGGCCGCTGTGACAGTGATGGTGCCGCATTGGCACAGCAATTCCCGATATTGGCGGCGCTGGCCCCTTCGCCATTCATCAAACTCTTGCTAACGGGCCATGTAACGACGGCCCGGTTGGGCCATGTGATGGTTAACGGGGATTCTTGAGCATGGCCAATGCAGCACCGGTGATCCTGGACGGCAATCTCAACGATTGGACGTCTGCGGATCGGATTGATCGCGGACTGGGCGACGGCTATGCGATCTACGCCAAGGCGGACGGCGCCGATTTCGTCTTCGCGATGACCGCCCCCACCGCGATCGGGACCAACACGACAGCATGGCTCAATACCGATCGCAATGCGGCGACGGGCTATCAGGTGTTCGGTTTCGCGGGCGGCGCGGAATATAACGTCAACTTCGCCGCCGACGGTACCGTGTCGCTCTTCCGCGGCGGCGCGGGCGAGACGCTGGTCGCCAGTAATTTGCAGGTCGCCTGGAACGCCGCGCGCACGACCGTCGAATTCCGCGTCCCCAAGGCGGCGATCGGCAATCCGCAGGCGATCGACACGATCTACGACGTCAACGACACCGCCTTCCTGCCGGGCAGCTATTCGAGTCCGCCGTTCACCGTCTTCAACGACACCGGCATCGTCCCCGCGAGCGACCATCGCATCGCGATCGTCTGGTCGGATACGACGGCGAACAACTATTTCAGCAAGACCGCCTATGCGCAGTTGTTCATGGCGGCGCAGAGCCAGGCGATGCAGGCCGGCGTGCCGTTCGACATTCTGACCGAGAGCGATCTCACCAGCCTGGCGACGCTCGCCAAATATGATTCGATCGTCTTCCCGTCTTTCCGCAACGTCGATGCCGGCAAGGCCGACGTGATCGCGCAGACGCTGGAGCAGGCGACGAAGCAGTTCGGCATCGGACTGGTCGCGGCAGGTGAATTCATGACCAACGGCGCCGACAATGCAGCGCTCGCGGGCGACAGCTATTCGCGCATGAAGCTGCTGTTCGACGCGACGCGCGTCACCGGCGGCTTCCCCGCCGACCTGACGGTCAAGGCGACCGACGCGGCCGGCACGGTGCTGGACGGTTACGCCAACGGGCAGGTGATCCGCCAATATACCGGCGTCGGCTGGAACGCGTTCGAAAGCGTCAGCAAGACCGGCCAGACGATCGCGACCGAGACGGTGAACGGCCAGACCTATGCCGCCGCGATCGCGACGCAGACCGGTGGCCGCAACGTGATCTTTTCATCCGAAGCGGTCATGGCGGACGACAATCTGCTGCAAAAGGCGATCGATTATTCGGTCCACGGCAGCGGCCTGTCGGTCGGCGTGCAGATGACCCGCGAACACGGCATGTTCGCCTCGCGCGTCGACATGGACCAGAGCCAGGAGCGCGAGGAGGTCAATCCCGAGGGTACCGCGCCGGGCATCTACGACAAGCTGCTGCCGATCCTGACCGAGTGGAAGGCCAACTATAATTTCGTCGGCAGCTATTACGTCAACGTCGGCAACAGCCCGACGACGGGCCAGTCGACCGACTGGGCCGTCTCGCTGCCCTATTACAAGCAGCTGATCGCGATGGGGAACGAGCTGGGTTCGCACAGCTACACCCACCCCGAAAACACCAACCTGTTGACCGACGAACAGATCAAGTTCGAATTCGGCCAGTCGCGCGCCGAGCTGGAAAAGCAGCTGAGCGCATTCCTCGGCAAGTCGGTGACGGTCGGCGGCGCGGCCGTGCCGGGCGCGCCCGAACAGATCGCGACCAGCCAGGAAATCCTGAAGTACGTCACCTATCTCAGCGGTGGTTATTCGGGCGTCGGCGCGGGCTATCCCAACGCGTTCGGCTACATGACCCCGCAGAACGCGGCGGACGACAAGGTCTATATCGCACCCAACACGTCGTTCGATTTTACGCTGATCGAATTCCAGAAGAAGACGGTGGCGGAAGCCAGCGCGATCTGGGCCAAGGAACTGGCCGGGTTGACCGCGGGCGGCGATGCGCCCGTCGTGGTGTGGCCATGGCACGATTACGGCCCCACCGAATGGACCACGAGCGGCCTCGCCAGCGGCTATACCAAGCAGATGTTCACCGACTTCATCGCGCAGGCGGCAAAGGCGGATCTGGAATTCGTGACGCTCGCCGATCTCGCGGCGCGGATCAGCGCGTTCCAGAACACGACGATCAGCTCGACCGTGGTCGGCAACACGATCACTGCAAAGGTCGGCGCGACCACCGGCACCTTTAGCCTCGACGTCGATGGCCAGTCGACCGGTCAGGTCATCAAGAGCGTGACCGGCTGGTACGCCTATGATGCCGACAAGGTCTTCCTGCCCAAGGTGGGCGGCACCTATACGATCACGATGGGTGCCGTCGCCGACGACGTCACCCACATCACCGCGCTGCCGATGCGCGCCGAACTGACCGCACTGAGCGGCGACGGACGCGACCTGTCGTTCACGCTCGAGGGCGAGGGCAAGGTGACGATCGACCTGAAGGCTCCCGGCACCGACTGGACGACCGTCACCGGTGCCAGGATCGCCAGCCAGATCGGCGAGATCCTGACGATCGACATCGGCGCGATCGGAACCCATGCGGTGCAGGTCGGCCATCAGGCGAACGTCGATCCGGTGCTGACCTCGTTCGGCGGCGCGACGACGGGATCGCTGTCGATCGCGGAGAACGGCACCGCGCTGACGACGATCACCGCGACCGATGCCAACATCGCCTGGGGCGATTCGATCAAATATTCGATCCAGGCGGGTGGCGACGGCGGCAACTTCACGATCGACGCCACCACCGGCGTGCTGAAGTTCATCAATGCACCCGATTACGAAGCGCCGACCGACGCCAACCGCGACAACATCTATGCGGTGACCGTCGTCGCCACCGACGCGCGCGGCGCGATCGATACGCAGGCGCTGTCGATCGGCGTCACCGACGTGGTCGGCATCACCAAGACCGGAACCCTCTTGGCCGACACGATGAACGGCACGAGCGAGCAGGACGTGCTGGACGGCAGCTGGGGCAACGACGTGCTCAACGGCCTGGGGGGCAACGATCGCCTGATCGGCAATTACGGCAATGATACGCTCAACGGCGGTGCCGGTGACGACGTGCTGATCGGCGGCGACGGCCGCGACATCCTGAACGGCGGCGACGGCGACGATATCCTGATCGGCGGCGACGATCTGGATACGATGACCGGCGGCGCGGGCAAGGACATCTTCCGTTTCGAGGTGAAGGGTGACAGTCTGGTGGGGTCGGCGCGTGACGTCATCACCGATTTCCTGAGCGGCACCGACAAGATCGACCTGTCGGGGATCGATGCGAACACGTCGCTGCTGGCACGTGGCGACCAGGCGTTCACCTTTATCGGACAGGGCGCCAAGTTCACCGCCGCCGCCCAGCTGCGCTACAGCTACCAGGTTATCAGCGGCAAGGAATACACCATCGTCGAGGGCAATACCGACGCGGGGTCCGTCGCGGACTTCTCGATCGCGCTGCTCGGCCACCACAATCTGACCGCAAACGACTTCTTCATGTGATGATGGCATGAGGCCGTCGACGTCATGGCCGGAATAGGGTTTCAACTCGCGAAGACCGCACGCGAAGGCGGTGTCGGCGGCATCGTCGGTGCCGCCGCGTTCGGTGCGGTTATCAGCGCCGGGCCATGGCTCATCACTGCGATCGCGATGGTCATGCTCGACGGCTGGTCGGCCCGGCATCTCGGCGGCAGGGGCGCGCTGATCGTCCAGACCATCCTCGTCTACGCCTTCAGCCTGTCCGCGCTCGCCGCGGCACCGATCGGTATCCTGGCCACCCGCATGGCCGCCGATCGCATCTTCGCGCGCGATGCGGCGGGCGTCACCGGCATCGTGGTCGTCGCGCTGGCCGCCGGGGGTACGCTGGCACTGGCGGTCGGTGCGCTGGTGTTCGGGGTGTTCGCCGGATTGCCGCCGATGCAGGCGGCGATCGCGACGATCATCCTTACCTGGCTGACCCAGGTCTGGATCGCGGCACCGTTGCTGACCGCGCTGCGGCGCTATCGCGCGGTCCCCCTCGCCTATCTGTTCGGGATCGCCTGCGCCGCGACGGCGCTGCTCGCGATGCCCCGGTCCGGGACGACTGCGGTGCTGGCGATCATCGCCACCGGCATCGGCCTGACGCTTGCGGCCATCGTCTGGGTCATCCACCGCCATTTCGCCGCGGCGGCGGTATTGCCGCCGCGTGATGCCATCGCACCGCAGCTCGCCTATATCGTCGCGGCAGCCGGCGTCGCCGCGGTGGCGGCGATCTGGATCGACAAATGGCTGCTGTGGAACGGCCCGGGCAGCGTCACGGCGATCGGCCAGTTGCGGCTCAACCCGATCAACGATCAGGGCAGTTTCCTGGGGCTGTTGACGATGGTGCCGGGGCTGACGCTGATCCTGATCGTCGCCGAAACCCGTTTCGACCGGGCATTCGGCGACCTGATCGCGCGCTGCACCGGCACGTCGACGCTGGAGCGGATCGAGGAGGCGCGGCGCGACGTCACGGCGACTTTGTTCGACGCGTTGCGATTGCTCGTTCTCGTCCAGGCGCTCGCCGCTGCGCTGGCGTGGGTGTTCGCGGTGCCGCTGTTCGACTGGATGGGCGCGGACGTCCGCGCGATCTTTGCGTTTCGTCAGACCTCGCTCGGCGCGGTGTTCCACCTCGTCGCGATCGGGACGACGGTGGTGCTCGCCTATTACGACCTGTTCGGTCGCATCCTGGTGACGTGGAGTCTGTTCGCGATCGGCAGCGCGGTCGCCACGCTGGCGCAATGGGACCAGGGGTTCGCGGCGTTCGGCTGGGGGTATATGGCGGGTGCGGTGGTGGGCGCGTCGGTCGGGCTGGCACTGGTGGCCGAGGCGACGGTCAATCTCACCTATCTCTTGTTCGTCGGCAATAATCCGTCGGTCGTAGGTCGTGGAGGACGTTTGCTGTGACGGATCAGGTACAATGGGGCCGGCGGCGGATCATGGCGCTGGGCGCGATCGGCCTGACGCTGGGCCTGAAGGCGCCGCGCAGCGCCGCGGCGAAGCGCAAGGCGCTGCCTGCGGACGGCGCATGGAACTGGGCCGTCGATTACGGCCCGTCGAGCGACCCGGCGATCGCGCGCGGGTATCGCCTGCTGGTGCTGGAGCCGCATCACGCGCGGCCGATCGCACCGTTGCGCGGGCCGGGCAGCATCCTGCTCGGCTACGTCAGTCTGGGCGAGGTGGAGCGCGGCCGCAGCTATTATGCGCGTCTCGACGCCGCCGGTGCGCTGGGGCCGGCGAACCCGAACTGGCCGGACGCGCGGATGCTCGACCTGCGCCACGAAGCCGCCCGCCGCGCGGTGATCGACCATATCGTGCCCGAGGTGCTGGCGCTGGGTTATGACGGAATCTTCATCGATACGATGGATAGCGTCGAAACGATGGAACGGCAGGACCCGATCGCCAACAAGGGCATGATCGCCGCGGGCGCGGCGCTGATCGCGGATCTGCGCGCGCGGTTTCCCGCGATGCGGATGATGCTCAACCGCGGTTACGCGATGCTGCCCGATGTCGCGACCAGGATCGACGTGGTGCTGGGCGAGGCGATGGCGTCGCGCTGGAACTTCACCGCGAAACGCTACGAACTCCTCAGCGCCAGCGACTGGCAGTGGCAGGCCGATCGCCTGCGCGCGGCGCGGGTGCTGAACCCGATGCTGACGCTGGCGACGCTGGATTACTGGGACCCCGCCGCCGGTGCGCAGGTCGCCGACCTGTATGCCCGCGAACGCGCCGCCGGGTTCCGACCCTATGTCGCCACACTGGCGCTCGACCGCCTGATCCCCGAGCCGGCGGGATGAGCGTGCGACGGCATCATGCGTGGCTGGCGGTGGGGATTCCCGTGCTGGCCGGATTGGGCCTGCTCGCCGCCGGGCTGCTGCTGCTGCCCGACCGGCGCGAGGTGCTGCATGCCTCGCGCCGGGCGCAGCCGGTCGTGCCATCCTCTCCCCCGACGGCGCAGCCGATCGCGGCGCGCCCCGTCGCCCTGCCCCCGACGCCGCCGTCGATCGCCGGCATGATCGCGACGGCGGACGCGACCAGCCTCGCGGCGGCCACCGCGCGTCTGATCGCAGAGGGGCAGGCGGTGACGACGGCGCAGGTTGCGTATGATCTGGTGGCGGCCAAGCGACCCGCGGTGGCGCTCGCCTATCTCGCCGCGCGCCCCGATGGCGCCGCCCCGGCGACCTGGGCGCTGCGCGTCGACCTGCTGCGGCGCAGCGGCCGGATGAGCGAGGCTGTCGCCGCGGTGACGGAGGCCGCCCGCGCCCGCAAGGGGATCGCGCCCGCCGACCTGATCGCCGCAGCCTATGCGATCGACCGGCCCGACCTGCTTATCGCGGCTGCCGCGCGCGGGACCATCCCGCCGCCCGATGCCGCGCTGGCGCTCGATCTGGCGCGACGGGCGGATCATGCGGGACGCAGCGACCTGATCGCCCTGCTCGACCGCGCGACGCGGGCCGATTGGCGCGGGGCGGACCCGTGGCTGGCGATCCGCGTCGCCACCCGGTCGGGGGACACGGCCGCCGCCCTGCGCGCCGCCGATCGCCTGCCGCCCGAGCAACGCGAGGCGGCACGGGAGTCGATCGTCACAGGGGCCGGCGATCGCGATGGCCTGCGCCGGTTGCTCCTCGCCCGTGCGGCGACGCCCGATACGCCGGTGGCCCCGATCGCCGAGCAATTGCTTGCGGCGGGATTCCGTGACGACGCAAGCGCGATCCTGCGCCGCGCCGCGACCGGGCAGGCGGTGACCAGCGCGGTGACGCAGCGCCTGCTGTATCTGATGGGACCGCGACCGGCTGGCGACGATCTCGACTGGCTGCGGCAACAGGCGACGCGCGGCACGCCGGCCGACCAGCTTGCGTGGCTGTCGGTCTATGCGCAACGCGACCGGCCGGCCGCGGCGCTGGCGTTCCTGTCGCGTCATCCGCTCGCGGCGCGGACGGAGGTGATGCTGACCCGCCTGTCGCTTGCTCGCGCCGCTGGCAACGATGCGGCCGCGCGCGATCTGGCCGGCACCTTGCTCGATGGCCGCGATCTCAGCGCGGCGCAGTTGCGCGCGGTCGCGGCCGCCGCCCCGGCGGATACAGGCGGAACGATCGCCAGGCGACGGATCGCCGCGGGCGTCGCCGAGCCGCGCGATACGATCGACCTCGCCTGGGCGGCGTGGAATGCCGGTGATGCCGCCGGGACGATACGGTGGCTGCGCGAACACCTGACGACCACACCCGACGACCCGGTCGCGCTACGGCTGATGGCGGATGCACAAACGCGGGTCGGCGGCGCTGCGGCGGCACGCCCCTGGCTGGAAAAGGCGTTGGCGCAGGCGCCGCGTGGCAGCCGTGCGAGTGCCGAATTGCTCGACCGGCTCGGCCGGCGGGCGGACGCGATCGCGGTGGTCGAGACGCTGCGGAGCGACGCTCCACAGGACGGCGGACTGAAGGCGCTGCATGCCCGCCTGTTGATCGCACAGGGCCAGCCGGGCCGCGCGCGTGCGGTGCTGGCACCATGATCGCGCTGCTGATCGGGCTGGCGGACACGCCGCTGCTCACCGTCCCGGCGACGGTGTTCGCGGACGCACGGGTGACGGCGCCGGCGCCGGTGCTGGTCTGGCCGGAACGCACGATCGTGCGGATCGAGGAGGCGGACGGCGAGCTGATCGCGCGGTTCGACCGGCCGTTGCCCCCCGCAAGCATCGATGCGTTCCGTGCAGCGGCGGGCGACGCGATCGGCGACCTGAGGTGGAACGACGACAGTCTGGTCCTGCGCGCGGCGCCGGGATGGACGATGACGTGGCGGCAGGCCGGCGCACGCCTGTCGGTCGCCTTTATCCCCCCGAAAGTGATCGAGGCGCCTGCCCCGCCAACGGACGATGGCGCGCGCGATGCCGAGGTCGCGCGGATCGCCGCCGATGCCGCAGCGGGCTATCCCGGCGCGGCGCGACGCAGGGCGGCGGCGCTTGCCGCGCGCTATCCGGCCGACATGAGCGTCGCCCGGCTGCTCGCCGACACGCAGGCGGCGGATGGCGATGCGGCAAGTGCTGCGCGCAGCTATCGCGCACTGGCGGCGGACGATCCCGCCGCGCGCCGGATCATCGCCGCCGAACCCGGCACCGCCAGCCTGGGCGTCACTGTTCGCGATGGCAGCGACCTGTCACAGATCGAACTCGGTGGCCGCGTCGATGCCGCCGTTCGCGACCGCGTGTCAGTGGGCGGCGGCGTACGCCAGCTGGTCAGCCGCGTCGATGGCCGCGGCGCCACCGGCGCGACCGTCGTCGACGCCTCCGTCTCCACGACGATGGACGAGGCGATCCGCGTGCAATTGCTCGCCTCGGCCGCGCTGGACGATGCGGTGACCGGCGGCGGCGTGCGGGTGGTGTCCGGATCGGCGGAGGCGCAGGTCCGCGCGACCCTGCTGCGCCACATGCCCGATTATTCCACCGCGGCGCAGGTCCTGGCCGGCGGCTATCTGTCGCGCGCACTGGTCGGCATGACCTATCGCCTGACCCCCGGCGTGGTGGTGCAGGCCGATGCCGGCGCCAACCGCTACGGCCTGGCCGGGATGACCGGCGCCAGCGACACGATCGTCGCCAGCGCGGGCGTCGATTACCTGATCCGTCGCCAGTTTCCCGCGCTCGGCCTCACCTATCGCTACGAGGCGGAATATGTGCAGCGGATGCGCCGCGGCGCAGACGGCCTCGCGATCGTGCCGCTCGCGACGCGTGAGAACCACACCCTGCAGGGGCTCGTCAGCGGCAGCCTCGGCGTCGTGCAGATGACCGGCCTCGCCGGCTGGACGGTCGACCGGTTCGGCGGCGACGGACCGACCGCCAGCGTCGGTCTCGCCGCGCCGATCGGGATCGGCTGGCGGGTCGAGGGCAGCGCCGGCATCACCTCGATCGCGCGCGCCGGCTTTACCGGACGCCAGCTGTTCGCACGCGCGCAGCTGACCCGCAGCCTGGGCGAAGCACCATGACGGGCGTCCGTCCCCCGGTCTGGCGCCGGCCGATCCGTATCGCGATCGAGATGGCGCTCGCGTTCGCGCTGCTGCTCGCGCTCGACTGGGGTCTGACCGGCGGCACCGGCTTCGCCCATGTCCAGCCCAGCCCATATTGGTTGCCGGTGATCGTGATGGCGCTGGCCTATGGCACCGGCCCGGGGGTGATCGCGGCGGCGATCGCATCGGGCGTGTGGCTGACCCATGCGCCTGGCGGCGTCGGTGAACGCGACTACCTCGACCATCTGTTCCACCTGTCGCTGCCGCCGCTGCTGTGGTTCGTCGCCGCGGTGGCGATCGGCGAGGTGACGATGCTGCGCACCGCCCGGCACACCCGTCTGGAACGGCGCGGACGCACCGCCACCCGCAACGTCGCGCGGATGACCGAGGCGTTCGACGCGCTGTCGCAGACCAATCGCCGGTTGCAGGTGCAGGTCGCGACCGAGAATGCGACGCTGGGCCATGTCATCGATACCGCGACGCGGCTGTCGTCCGACGACCCCGCCGACCGGCGCGAGGCGATCGTGCGGCTGATCGCGCTCGCCACCCGTACCGAGGATTTCACCTGTTATCGTATCGTCGGCGACGAAGCGCGGGCGTGGCTGCGGGCAGCGCAGGCGGCGGTGCGACGCGACGTGCTGCCGGTCGCGCTGATCGAACGGCTGCTGCGGCGGCGCGGGATCGTCCATGTCGCCCGGCGCAGCGACCGCGCCGCGCTGGAGGGAATCGGCATCGCCGCGATCCCGCTCTACGATCCGGCGACGCACGAGCTGGTCGGCTGCCTCGTCCTCCATGCCCTGCCCTTCGCCGCGCTCAACGCCAACCGCGTTGCCGAGCTGACCGAAATCGGGACGTGGCTGACACCATTGCTCGCCGATACTCCGCGCGGCAGCAAGCGCTCGGCGAGGCCCACCGGGCTGGTCGCATGACCCGGCGGCTGCTGGCGCTCGCGATCCTCGACGTCGCGCTGGGCAGCCTGTGCGTTATCGGCGGCATCGCTCCCGGCTGGGCGTTGGCCGGACACGGCGTGTTGACCGCATCGGGCTATGCCGTGTGGCTACGCGGCCACGCCGCGCCGGGGTTTGCCGCAGCGGTGCTCGGCGTGCTCGGGCCGTTCGGCATCCTCGTCACGTTGCCCTTCGCGCGGCGGAGTGTGCCGGCCGCCGTCCGCACCGACGACGACGTTTTCGGCCCGGCGCCATCGCGTGTCGGCCAGCGCGGCGCGACCCTGGCGGCGGCCCGGATGCTGGACGGACGGGTCCATCATGCAGGGCCGGATACGGTGAGTTCGCTGGTGACCGTCCTGCGCCATGGCGACGTCGGCGCCCGCCGACGCGCGCTGGAAACCGTCGTCCGCTCCTTCCAACCGTCCCTCTCGCCGTTGATCGCGCTGGCGCTGACCGATGGCGACCAGACCATCCGCGCGCTCGCTGCCGCCGCGTCGGCACGGGTCGCGCAGAATCTGATGGTGAGCCGCGCGACGCTGGCGGAGCATAACGACGATCCTGAAACCACTACGCGTCTCGCGGCGCTGCTCGCCGATCACGCGCGCTCCGACGTGTTGCTGTCGGATTCGCAACGCGGCCATCTGCGTGAAGACGCCATCGCGCTGATGCCTGCAACGGATACGGCCCGGCTGGCGCTGACGATCGAGGGGGCGTGGACCAGCGGCGACCATGCTGCAATCGATACGCTGGTGGATGACGTCCTCGCCAACCCCGATGCGGCGGATCGTCACACGCTGGCGCTGGCGCGCTGGTGGCGGGCGGAGGCCGCGGCATGACGCGCGACGACGCGTTCGAGGCCGACGTCTGCCTGATCGTCGAGGGCGCCTACCCCTATGTCATCGGGGGCGTATCGGGATGGTTGCAAGACCTCATCACCCATTTGCCCGACGTGCGGTTCTCCATCGCCGCGATCAAGCCGGGTGCCGATCCCGCGCCTTTTCGCCTGACGCCGCCGCCCAACGTCGTCTCGGTCACCGAAATCGGCCTGGCGCCCGAACCGGCGATGCCGCGGCCGATCCCCGATCGCATCGCGATCCCGATCGCCGATGCACTGGTGGCCTTCGTCGCGACCGGCGACGCGGACCGGTTGGCGGCGCTGATCGATCTGATCGGCGCAATGACGCGGCCGCCGGCGACGGGCGATATCCTGTCGCACCCTGCCGTCTTCGCGCGCCTGCGCCGTCATTATCAGGCGATGCTGCCCAAGGCGTCGTTCCACCATTATTTCTGGGCGATGCGGGTGCTGCTCGGTGGCCTGCTCGCCGTGCTGACCGCGCCCCTGCCGCGCGCGCGCGTCTATCACACGATCTCGACCGGGTTCGCCGGGCTGCTCGCCGCGCGGGCAGCCCGGCAGACCGGGCGCCCGGCGTTCATCACCGAACACGGCATCTACCTGCTCGAACGGCAGATCGAGGTGATGATGGCGGACTGGATCGGCGATCAGGTCGACACGGGCCTCGAACTGGAACGCAGCGTCCGCGACCTGCGCGACCTGTGGGTGCGCGCGTTCACCAGTTACGGCACCGCCTGCTACGATGCGTGCGACCCGATCGTCGCGCTCTATGGCGAGAATACGATGGTGCAGCGCCGGCTGGGCGCGGCGGCGGATCGCGTCCGGGTTATCCCGAACGGCATCGATTCCAGTCGCTTCATCGGCATGGCGGACGCGCGCGATCCGGCGCATCCGCTCGTCGCGCTGCTCGGCCGCGTGGTGCCGATCAAGGACATCAAGACCTTCATCCGCGCCGCCGCGATCGTCCACGCCGAACGACCGGACATCCGCTTCACCGTCCTCGGCCCGGCGGACGAGGACCCAGAATACGCCGACGAATGTACCCGGCTGGTCGACGACCTGGGGTTGCAACCGGTCTTCGATTTCGCCGGCCGGGTTCGAATCGAGGACTGGATGGCGAAGATCGACCTCCTCGTCCTCACCAGCCTGTCCGAAGCACAGCCGCTGGTCATTCTGGAAGGCGGCGCATGCGGCATCCCGGTGGTCGCCCCCGATGTCGGCAGCTGCCGCGAGATGATCGAGGGGCGCGGCGACGGCGATGTCGGGCATGGCGGCATCGTCACGCCGCTGGTCAACCCGGTCGCGACGGCGGCCGGCATCCTGGCGATCGCCGGCGATCCGGAAAAGCGTCGCACAATGGGCGAGACGATGCGCGAACGCGTCCGCCGCGACTACGATCACGATACGATCATCGGCGCGTATCGTCGGCTGTACCGGGAGCTGATGGATCGGGAATGATCGGGGTCGCCGCCGTTACGACCCCCCGGTCACCACCGTATCGTTGAGGTCCTCGGCGCCCGGCCCCCGCAGCACCGGACCGATCGGCAGCGCCCGCCCGGTAGGGCCGGTCACCGCCGGCACCAGCGCCGGTCGGACGCGGGTGTCGGTCGCGATCGGCAGGGCCGGGGCCGGTCGCGCGGCGGCGCTCGGCACCTGCACGCGATCGATCGGCGCCAGGATCGGGTCGAACGGGCCGAAGGTCTGCCGGCGGACCTGACGCGTGTTTCGCGTCGGATCATAGGCCGGCACCGCCTGATCGACCGCCGCCGCCTGCAACCGCCCCAGCGTCGCGAGCAACCGCGCCTCGGCCGCATAGGCCGCATAGGTCGCGTTGGTTTCGACCAGTTGCGCGGTCAGCAGGCGCTGTTCCGAATCGAGCACTTCGAAATTGGAGCGGAAGCCCTCGGCGAAACCGCGCTGCACGCCGGTCAGCGCCGCCTGCGCCGCCTCGGTCGCCAGCCGCCCCGCCTCCATCTGCTCGCCCGACGCGACCGCCTGGTTCCAGGCGTTCTGCGCGTTGACCAGCGCCGTCCGCCGTGTCGCTTCCACCTCGAACCCCAATTGCTGGCGTTCGGCGATGGCGGCGCGGACCCGCGATCCGATGACTCCGCCGGTCAGCAACGGCATCGTCAGCGTCACGCCGCCGGTCGCCGCCGGCGCCGTGTCGCGCAACTGATAGGAATAGGGGCTGGTATAGCCATAGCTGCCGGTCAGCGCGACGATCGGCGCGCGTTCCGCCCGCTGCGCAGCGATGCGCGCATCGCCCGCCTTGGTCGCCATGATCGCCTGCCACAGGCTGGGGCTTTCCTGTTCGACGATCGCAAAGGCACCATCGAGCGACACCGGCAGGCCGGATAGCGTCGGCGGCGTCATCAGCGCACCGGGATTGCGCCCGACCACCGCGGCGAACCGCCCGCGGCTGGCTTGCAGATTGGCGACCGCCTGCGCCAGCTGCGCGCGAATGATCTCACGCTGCGCGCGGGCCTGTGCGATGTCGGTACGGGTCAGGTCGCCGCCGCGTTCGCGAGCGATCGCCTGCGTCAGCTGCCGGCCATAGGAATCGAGCGAGCGCTGCTGGATCGCGACTAGCGACTGGTCGCGGCGGACCGAGACATAGGCGTCGACCACTTCGAGCAGGATCGCATTCTCGACCTCGCGCAGCCGTTCGCGCCCGGCCAGCACCGTCGCTTCCGCCGCCGACACCTGCGCCGCGGTACGCCCGCCGTTGAGCAGGATCTGCGATACGGTCAGTGTCGCGCCCATGTTGCGCGAGCGTAGCGTATCGACGTCGCCGAGCAGCCCGCGTTGCTCCTGCGACCGATATTGCAGCGACAGGTTGATCCCTGCGTTCAGTCGATAGGGCGATCCGGCCTGGACGATCTGTTCGTCCAGCGCGCGCAACTGCGCCCGCTGCCCCTCCAGCGCCGGATTGCTGCGATAGGCATCGGCGATCGCCTGTCCCAGTGTTTCCGGCGCCAGCTTGGCCTCGACATAGATCGACGGCGGCTCGCTGTCCTGCGCGGCGACCGGGCCGGACGAAGCGAGCGTGGCGAGCAGGATCAGGCGCATATCACCGTTCATGGAGCGACCGCGAGAAAGCCTCGGTCAACGGATCGAGGAGGTAGCCGAGCGCGGTGCGCGAGCGCAGCTTGACCAGCACCGTCACCGGCACGCCGGCGCGAATGCCGGTATCGCCGCCGCGCACCGCCTCGATCTGCGCGATCTGGTCGCGCGGCACGGTGATCTCCGCACTGAAATAGCTGTGGCCCGACTGCTCGTCGCGCAACGCGTCGGCGGAAACGTTGCGGACGGTGCCG
>JGI20283J15916_100090_pt1 | contig 38842 bp, 47 predicted proteins | sample Plalitdecfosmids_FD_15916 | JGI IMG/M metagenome (IMG submission 15916) | reverse complement strand
AGGACGTTCTCTACTCCGACTTGGACAATTGTCGACGGAAGCGGCCTGTTTTCGAGGGTAATCTGATCGAGATGCACAACAGAGGTACGTTACTTGTTTAATTTGACACGTCGACGAACCTGATCTGTTCATTCAGTCGAAGCCTTGATTCCTCAAATGGTCGTCTTCCGACAAGAGCAGCACACTGTCGAATGAGAGCTTACGTTTGTGTCATCACTTGACGAAGAGCGGGTTAATTTTCTGGGGCCGACGATGGAAATTATTGACTAGCACAGGGAAAGTATCACGAGTATACTTGCGCAGGCGGGCGATTGCAGATATCTGCTGCTCTGTATAGCAGGCTATATGACGCGTCTCGACCTGTCACTTTGTTCCTCTTACCGCGATGACCACCTCGACGAGAACACGATACACTCATTGCTAGCAAACAACAAGAGGTGGCTTGGGAGACTGCGGTGTACCAGGAGCCTGATGGCTGGAGTCAAGCGCAAAGCCGATTTCAAGGGCACAGCAACTGATGCACTCAAACCCAAGCTGTTCTCTATCTTCGAAACTCGACCTCCTTTCGTCTGGCTACCTGATGATGGAGTGAAAGGCCGGCCAAAGACGTGTCTTGTTGGCAAGTACGGCAACCCAGACCTCACTAGACGAGATGTTGGCGCTTTTGACCTGGATGGATGCTTGATCAAACCAAAGAGCGGCCATACAAGGCCTGGCCAAGCTGATGATTGGATGTTCTGGAACCCTTGCGTGCCCAAGAAATTGCAAGAGCTTCATTCAGCAGGAAAACAGCTCGTCATCTTTTCCAACCAAAATTATGATCAACAGAGCAAGCCAGCAAAAGCCTTTAAGGAGAAGCTCAAGTTGATTGCTCGTGCTCTCGATGTACCGTTCTATATTTTTGCTGGCTACGAGAAAGACAGTCATCGTAAACCATTTCCGGGGATGTGGAATCTTTTCAAAGAGCAGATCTCGGGCTGTGATGTTGATTTGAGCTCGAGCTTCTTTGTGGGTGATGCTGCTGGACGGAAGGGCGATCATAGTGGTGAGTCGCAATTGACAGCCCGGAAGAGAGTGTTGAAGACGTTAACAAGATACGGATCGCAAGTTCGCCATGAACATTGGTCTTCCCTTCTACACCCCAGAAGAGTACTTTCTCGGCGAAGAACCAAAACCTTACACATTGCGCGGTCTAGACATTACTACCATTCTCGAGGACCCACATCGCACGCTTGTCAAACCATCAAACACACCGATCGTAGCTCCTCTTCCGCGAAAAGGCCAAACTCCGCTCAAACCTGAAATTGTTCTGTTTGTTGGACTTCCAGCTTCAGGCAAAACATCCTTCTTCCAGCGCTACTTTGCATCTCGACAGGAATACATTCACGTGAACCAAGATACCCTAGGCTCGTGGCCAAAATGCGTCGATCTGGTCAGTGAGACAATACAACAAGGCAAGAGTTGCGTGGTGGACAATACCAATCGGGACAAAGCTACTCGAGCGCGCTATGTTGCTCTAGCGAAGAAGCATGATGTCGCGTGTCGGGTCTTTGTGTGGGAGAACGACGCAAAGCTGGCATGGCATAATAACCTATATCGGGCTTTCGTCAAGCCGGTAGTAGAGGGACAAGTGAGTGCTACCCGTTTCATCTGCTTCGTCCTGCTCACTTGTACGATTGCAGAAAACAAGAGCGTTCATCCCACTAGTCGCATTCACAGACTTTCAGCAAAAGTTCGAGAAGCCAACATTGGACGAAGGTTTCACGGAGATTAGGGAAGTGCAAATGATCTTTCAGCCAGAGACGGAAGAGGAGCGCAAAGGCTATTCAATGCGACTGTGTGTCGGTGGTAGGAAGCATGAGCAATGGGAGAGATGAGGAAATCTGGGATGTACATTCATAAACAGTATTGCATTGTACAGGCCATATCAGAGCACCACTACTAAAGCATATTTACTTTAGCACCAAAGCAAGAACAGCCTGCAGACTCTTTGCTGCCCTCAGCTTGTCCTGTAGATTAGGAATGTCGTCTTCAAGAACGTCACTATACCGTGTATTAGCTTGCTTGACACACACTTTCTTTAGCAACCTTACAGAACAGTGTTCTTGAGAACTTGGAGCATATGATCATATTGCTCCTTCGCATTGCTTGAATCGCCAGGACAATGGCTGAGATGCCAGTCCAGGAGGAGGATCTCGAAATTGTCTGCTGTCTTGTGCTGAAGCAGAATATTCGCCTTGGTTGGCTCACGATAGGTCATTCCATCGGTTGTCAGCTTGATCAAGGCGAATATGAGTTCTTTAACGAGCTTATAGCGGTTGATCTTCGTATGTAACAAGGCGCCGTTCATTCTTGCTTGGCGAACAGCGTCTTCAAGTCTCTAGATATCACTAGGTCAGTACGCATATCTTTGGACAGAACGCTATTGTGACTTACGACTGCTTGTTGATACCAACGCATCAAGATCGCGCGATAGTATTCATCGCCGTGTAGACCTAAGTCGAAGTTCCAGAGGACAACAGGAACGCAGATGTTTTGGACACGGCCATTCAAGAAATGCGCAGCTTGAGTCTGAGCACGCGCTTCATGATCAGTTCGGCCGTCTATGACTTCTGCTTCCATGATCTTCAAGCAGAGATGTTCACCTGGCCAGCGGTTACATGTTGCAGGAAAGATCTCTCCGTACTTTCCGCTGGCGAAGGAAGTCTTGCCAACAACAAGTTCATACTTTTGAGCTGCCACTTGTTGTTCGCATTGCTTGATCAGAGCATTGTAGAACGGATCATTGGCGAGCATGATGCTTTGTAGTAGAATTAGTAGAGTGAGAAGGACTGGAAAGAGCAAGACGACAAGAATCAAACATCGCAATCGTAACCGGATCGGAAAATACGAAGAACGATTCTTGCGACACAAGTTAGCTTGTCGATCCCGGAGACAGACGAAGTCCGAGGCGAAATCTACGAGGAGAGCTAGCCAGCTGTCACGGCGAGATTGGTCGAATGCGTGTGCAAGTGGATGATTTGCTGTGTAATGTCGTGCAGGCATGACTGCGAGCGAGGTAGTCATTGACGCGGTAACGATCATGCACTTCAAGAGACTTTGCTTGCCATGGAAGGTGTGCGGAAGACCATCTGACCAGGGAAGTTGAAATTTTTGGGATGTCACCGAAAAGCCTGTACAGGTCGAACATGAACATCTGGTCGGTCAAATTCAGCGTAAAGAGCGCGAAACTCGATGGAGATATTCGGTAATTCATTCTGAAGAGTGCTTTGCTGTTCCAAAGCATTGATCTGTAGAGGCAATCGTTGCGGAGACTTTCCCTCCGAGCGAGGATTACTTTCTCTTTGAGCGAGGCATGAAGCCACTCGAGTTCCTATACAGCTCGCAGGCGCAGTCTCATCAGCACAGCAGCTCCGATGCAGATGCAGAATGGATGTGCATGCCTTTCGTGATCTTTGCCAAAGATGTTGCCTTGACTTTGTGTCAGCCGAGCTCGAGTAGATGAGAAGGTCGAGCAGGTAGGCAGAAGAGGCTTACAGATGTAGCCTACCTAGCATAGACGAGCAATAGATGATAAACGAGCGCTCTTGATGTGGCCCCGACATTTTATCTGAAATGTCCGGACATGTAGTGCCAAGATCCGACATGTCCGCTCGAAAGAAGTTTGGCATCGACTCTCTCAATATTGCTTGAGAGACAAGCAGACTTGATACAGAGGCAGTATAGTAGTACAGGATGAGGTTGTTGCCGTTTGAAGCTGCTTGAGACGCTTCGTGATGGCATGATCAGTCGGAACACTTCTTGGTAAATTATCGTTAAATTATCGCAAAAATATGTTGCGCGAACAGATTAAACATCGTCTCGCTCAAAAGGAGCTGTACGGCCTTAAAACTCTGTACAGGCTCTCTATAGCATGATCGAAGAAGGGTCTTGCTATTCAGAATTGCAGCAGATGCGAAGAAAGCGAGGTATAGGCGAAACATGTTGAGCGCACATGACAAGCGATAAGCCCACTGGATCGGTCTCTTCTGCTGCATTTCAAAGCCAGAGATCAACTTGCAGGTGGTATGATGCTTGAGGGCTCCAGCGAGCCAGATGAAGAGGCTTCTTTCGTTCGAAGCGTATTGCATGAATGTTGACAGCGCTGGGGCTACGCAATGCAGGAGCAGCAGATCAGGGACTTGCGGTCCAGCGGTGCAAGTACATATCTTGCTCATGGCTAGGTAGCTTGTCGGTACCGAAACTGTGGTCGAGCTGTTGTAACCCGTTTTGGGAAATTAAGCTTATCATGACCCGCCAATACCGACTGGCGTTTAACGCTTGAGAGTGCTCATTCATGGGCGAAGCCTATCCTCCCCATCGCGCTGGGCTCTCGCTGAATAGTTTGGAGAGCAAGCCACCCTCTGCGAACCGGTGGAACTTCCTCTCCGTCTTCTTAGGATTCCTTGTCACTGCTCTAGTCTTTCTTTTGAGCTCTGGAGATGCTTTGACTGGTCCTGCAAGCTCGTCTCAGGTTCTGGGCATGGCTAGGAAGTCGAGCAAGGGCCAAGCTGTTCCAACGCTGCATGTCGTAGGAGACTCTACATGCGCCATCAACGGTCTGGTTCCCTCTGTCGATACATTGTATTATGCTGATCCATGCGCGAAAGGTCTGAACATAGGTGGACCTACTCGTAGGGCAATTCGCGCTTGTGTCTTGTCGACTGCACTGATACGATTGGAATACAGGTGGCTGGTGTATGTGAAGCCATCGGCGAGAGATATCGGCTGATCGACAGCAGGTCAATACATGCATCGTTTCCTAACGCTGCCCATCAACAATAAAGCTTTGAGCGGGAGGTGAGTCCCGTTGATACGTATCTCCATAGCTACGTTGAGCGCTATCTTTAGGTCTGCCCGAACGTACACTACCGAAGGCGATTGGGATAGACTGAAACCGTTCATCAAGTTTGTCTTTCTGCTACCTGACCTGACGCACTCTGACTTCGGCTTTCAGACCTGGGGATCTCGTCTATATGGGCATGGGCATTAACGACGAAGGTATGTGATTTTCAAACACTACGGAGGCCCTTGCCCTAAGCGTACGGTTAGGGTGGCCGCCAGAGGATGGCTATCATCGCAACGACCTGAGCGATGAAGATCCGAACGCAACTATTGTTGTTATCAAGGAGGGCAAGAACGAGACTGTACATACGTATCAATGGTAAGCTTCTCCTTCGTCGATAATAGCTTGTCTGAGATATACAACAGGTATGTAACAAGATGGATTGACGACATTCGAGCAGCAGGCGCCATTCCCATTATCGCAAGTCATATAGCAACCAACGGCTGGTCAGGCGAATCGGACAATCATGCGCAATACTTTGGCGCTCGAGGACTGTATGTCTGGTATGCCAGAAAAACAGCCAAAGCTACTGGCTCGACATTTGTCAATCATAATTATGCGACCAAGATCTTGTACGAGGAACTAGGGTATGAAAAGGTTCAGGCTTTTTATCCTCCTGGAGGTAGGTCTGCTTTTTGTTGTCTCGAGACAAGCTGAGATTATGTAGATGCGTTTCATCTGTACCCTGAAGCGGCTGATCTAGTAGCCGAACGTTTCTTCATGGCGCTCAAGTGTGCAAAGGGAGAGGCATTGGATGCGCTGGAGCCGTACTTTACTGGTTTGTCTATCCGCTGTTCTACTTTGCTCAAGCTGATCTCTGCTCGCAGAGAGAACAAAGCTACTGGAGCCTTCGTGCGAAGTAAGTGACGATACTGATTGATCTTCTTCTGAACTTGAGCTGATGCTGGAGATAGCCGGCGGATAGTGATTGAGTAGCTATGAGAGCAGGCGAGCTGTGTATCTGGTGAATCTGTGAATTGTACAGGGCTGTATCATGTAGGGTATCTGTAGGTAGATTCGTGGCAATTGTACATGTCAATCACGTTCAGGCTTGAGCCGTCTATCTCCACCTCGGCCATCTGGAATGCAAGTGCAAGACCGCCTCAATTCCATCAAGAACCAATTTGAACCATCCTCAGACATGCCAGGTGCGTCGTGCAGGCTTTGTCCTGTTCGCAGCTATACTTATGAGTGGGGAAACGACTTAGGCATTTTCGACGATGTCCCTCTTGCTCCTCTGGACTCTATCTTTCAACTGACAGCGTCCTACAAAGCTGATACGTACGATAAGAAGGTCAACTTGGGCGTTGGCGCTTACAGGTGAATTTATAACAGCACCTCTCGCCGAATCATTGACTCATGTATTGAGCGCGCAGAGACGATGATGGCAAGCCTTGGGTGCTTCCAGTCGTCAAGAAGGTGTGCTACGTCTTTATACAGGGCTTGCACAGCATCTGATTGCGCTGAGGTAGGCCAAAGCAGCTCTCGCAAACGACCCAAACATCGACCACGAATACTTGTCCATTACCGGTCTCACCGACTTTACATCTGCTGCTGCCAAACTCATTCTAGGCGATGATTCACCAGTCATTAAAGAGAAGCGCGTTGCCTCTGCCCAAACTATTTCTGGCACTGGCGCAAACCACTTGGCGGGCGAATTCCTCGCAAGGCATTACGGACCATGGAAGAGCATGGACAAAGTCATTTACCTCTCCAACCCAACTTGGGCGAACCACAAATCCATCTTTGCTCAACTGGGCATAAAGACCATCGACTATCCGTATTACGACAAGAAGACGATTGGCCTGGATTTCGATGGCTTCTACAAAATGCTCGAATCAGCTCCTGAAGCTTCTGTCTTTCTTCTTCATGCTTGCGCACACAATCCAACAGGTGTTGACCCAACTCGGGAGCAATGGAAGAAGATAGCCGAAGTCTTTACCCGACGCAAGCTGTTTGCCTTCTTCGACTGTGCATACCAAGGTTTTGCAAGTGGGGATCTAGACAATGATGGATGGACTGTGCGGTACTTTGCGGAACAGAATATTCCTCTGTTGGTTTGCCAGAGCTTCGCAAAGAATGCTGGGTTGTATGGAGAGCGAATTGGCGCGTTGCATGTGACTGGCAAGGATGAGAACGAGGCCAAGAGTATTCTCAGTCAGCTGAGTGTCTTGCTGCGAGCGGAAATTTCCAACCCGCCTACTTTCGGAGCGAGAATTGTTAGTCATTGTGTTTCGATCTGGATACAAGGCTGATCTGAAGCAGGTCTCTATGATTCTGAACGACCCAAAGATGTTTGATCTATGGAAGCAAGACATCCAGACAATGGCTCACAGAATCGTGCGTCTCGGTTCGCCCTGCTTACGAGCTGGTTTTGAACAGTTGATGCACAGATTGACATGCGCAAGAGACTATTCAAGCTACTGACCGAGACATACAAGACTCCGGGTAACTGGGATCACATTACTCAGCAGATTGGCATGTAAGCACACAACTTCTCTCTCCGATCGCCGAGTCTGACATACTGGATCATAGGTTCTCATTCACAGGGTAGGACGAGACCTAGTACTTTCGGTCTTTTGTGCTGATCTCTAGCTCTTGTTCTTACAGCTTAAATCGTCCGTCACTTCTCTTCGGCAGACTTTTTTGACTGACATTGTCTGTTCATAGCTGATCAAGTCAAAGCCTTGGTCGAGAAGGGTCACGTCTACATGACAGGCAACGGCCGTATCTCCATGGCAGGTCTCGTACGTTTTTCTCTGCTGTCTGTCCTTCCGAGACTGAGACCGAATGCACGGACAGAACACCAAGAACATTGAATACTTTGCATCAAGCATGGACAAAGCTGTTCGTGGACAACTATAGTCTATTCGTGCAATGTACATTGTTTTAGCATTACGAATCTACTTCATCTTGCCTTCAGCTTGCTTCTTGCTGTCCACTACGCTTTTGCCCAATAATCGATCTACACCGAAATGAATCCGGTTGGCTAAATGATACAAGCCTAGATTGAGCAGTGCCGCGCCGATGTAGATGACCAATCGGGTCGGGAGATTGGAGATGGTCAGGAATGGGTAAGGGACTGTGAAGCTATAATGAAAAATAGCATGGGTTGAAAGGTATGAGAACAGACAATAGCCGTTAATTGCAGCGTTGCGCTCTACCCAGCGTGCGTAGATGATCGTTACTATGCCTGTTTGGCTAGATTAGTACAAAAGCAGATGCACAAAGAGACGTGTTGTACAAGTGATGCTAGTCGGCCAGACGCGGTTCTATTCAGACTCAGCATGATATACTATGGGTCAAATAGACGTACTGAGAATGGCGGCGAAAAGAATAAAAAGTCCGCTGGAATCATGTCAGCTTTTTACGAAACAGCAGGCGAAAAAAAAAGAGACACATACTCCAAAGCAGGACAGCAGGAAAGGCATGTATCGACAAGTCTAGGCTTTTAGGTAGAAAGACCTCCATGTCCGTTCCGGGTGGAACCATCAGATCCTTGTCATATAGCATTATCGACCAATCTGACCCCAGCTTCAGCATTACGTCGACTTTGTAGTCAGAGATAGACGCACAGAGAAGAGAGATGACCCCACTCAGAGGAATGACGATCACGCCTAGCCCAGCCTTGATAGCATCGAGGACTTTTGCGAGTTTAAGCAAGGTTTGCTGATGCGGTAAGATACAAAACTACCTTTCAGCTTCGGTATGAGGTCTTTTAAGAGCGCGACGGAGCAATATGTTAGAGATCCGGCTAGACCGAGACTGAGACCAGAATGAGAAAGAGGACAGAAGCAGCATAAGGCTGAAGTTTACTTTGTCAGATAGACCCAATCTGGGCAGAGCATAAGATTATAGAGATCGCTATGACGAGTCAGAGGCAGGCTCACACCCTCCTGAGGCTTTCGTCATCCATTCCTGCATAGGGCCTGGTCGAAACAAGAGTCTGAAGGCATTGCCTAAAACACCGACGGACAAGAGATGGAGAGCTGTGGATAGTGGAGAGGCTGGAGTGCTCTGTGGGAGAGATTTAGCTGACATTGCTATACAGGTCTTATGGCTGTCCAAAGGCAAAGACCAATCTTGGAGAGGTTCAACGACGTCAAAGCAAAACATGGGCGCATCAGCTAGTAAAAGGGATGTAGACGAAGAGGACAAGACATTTTACGCAGACAGGGAAACACCAATTACTGTGAGTCCTCACATGAATAATGGCCTGCGTGTCTGATAAAGTATATACGGGTCCTAGTTCGCTCCTTCCCTCATTAACCGCATCTCTGACCTGCCAACGGACGGCGACAATGCTCCCAACAGCCAACGCCAGTCTACTTTGGACGAACACATCAAATCTCGCATTGCAGCTGAACTGACTCGGTTAAAATCTGAAGAAGCGGAAATTGTCAACCAGGTAGAAGCTGCTCTTGAAAAGGAAAACCTAGACAGGGAATTGTCGAGTGCGAGTGAAGGCAAGGAAACGTCGAGTGTAGTGTTGGAGAGGGATGTCGAAGAGATCACCAGGAAAGTCGAAAGGCATAGAGAGCGACGTGCTGGATTGGATGGCGAGATGAAGGAGAGCAGAGAGGCGCTGCAGAGCTGTTATACCAGAAACGCGGGTCAGCCTTTGGATTGCTGGAGGGAAGTAGCCAATTTCAAGCAGGCGGCTGAAGGGATAGAAAAGGTGTGTTTCCCCTGCTCTAATGTGCAAGTAACACAGCTGAACAAATGTTGCTAACAGAGCTTTGTAAAATCTTTGGCCTGATCATCCAATGCACAGAATTGGACTTCGGGTCTACTTGACGCGCTGCCCGCTGCATTCACAGCATCAATGGAGTATATATCTGCCTGTATATTAGACCTGATAGTACAGCAAAGGCCGAATGAGAGTCTCGATCGCGAGCCGCCGAATTTCATGCAGACAGGGCGGGTCCTTGATGAGGAACAGCCGTCTGTCGCCTTCGTCCTTTTACAGTTGCTATACCATGCCCACGTTGGACTGATACACGCTCCCCCACTCTGTCTGACGCAAATGGCAGATCAGACGTTGCTCGTAGATTTCCTTGAGCGCTACCACCTGCCTGCAATCGTCTTCGAGTCCTCAGGCTGTACTTCTGTCTATGTCAACAAGGCCTACAATGCATTCGTCAAGTCATACGACGTGCATTCCACCGTTCTCTCGCAATTAACGCTCGAAAGCCGAAATAGAAGCTACCTCGGAGCAAAAAACACTGCTTGTACATTATCTAAGTCAATCGATGGCTCAAGACACGAACGAACATGGAGCGTTACTGCTTTGGACGAATCCGAAGAGCATATTGTTTTCATTGCCCAAGGTAGTCCGACTTCTCTATTCTCACCTCAAGGTAGCACACCTACACCAACATCAGAGAGAAACCCTCCTTCGTTACCACCTTCTCCTATTGTAGCAAAAGAAGACATGATTCTATCTAGTCCTACAACGACTCGGACGTCTCAGTTCGCGCATGATTCTAGACTTTGGGGAATAGAGAGCGCAACGGGAGAAATGGCAGAACGGGTCAGAGCGCATGATTGGACTTCTACACCATTAGGTCACCCAGAAGAGTGGGCCTCTTTTTTGTCTACAGAGTAATTTCCGCTGATGTATTGGACAGCTGGGATCCAACAATAGTTCAATGCGTCACTGTAGTGCTACGCTCGTTATTCCCCATGTCAGCCTATATAGGTCCAGAAGCATTCATGATTTACAACGATGGATACATTACCGTTCTCGGACCAATCAAACATCCCGCCGCTTTAGGTCTACCAGCTAAAGTCGTTTGGTTTGAAATTTGGGATTGGATAAGGGATGATGTAGAGGCTGTGATTTCAGAGGGAAGGAGCGTCTTTAGGCAGAGGGATCAGTTGTTTTTCAATCGCTTGACGGAAGGTCCGGATCCGAGTGAAGAGACTTATGCTGTATGTTTGTTGCTTCTTTGTTATTCAATTAGCTGATGGCTGTGTTGTAGTCATGGCAGTACTGTCCAATGTACGACGCAGATCGGAAGGTCGTCACAAATCTGCATATACTGTAAATCAAGCTTCACTCGAGTGGTATTATGCTGACATAGCGTACAGCTATGAAGAAGCTAGCACAATCATCTTTGGAAGAAGAATGGAAATGCTGGCAAAGCTCACTACTGCGTGCGTCTGGCCTTGATCAACATATTATTCGCTAATCAGATGCATACAGCATTTCGACAGCGCGAAGCACAGTAGACCTTTGTCGGCTCAGTTGCGAGTCTTTCAGTACTTTGGAGATTGACCTTCCCTTCTGCCTATCTTATGCATGTCGGGCCAACGAGACACCGACGGATGAAGATCTCGGTGGAACAGTCTCTCTTTCTTCAGCTGGATCAAGTGTTTCTCCCGATGAAATCGACGACTTTCTCGTCTTTTCCTTACAAGAGACTGTCGGCTGCGAATTCGATTCAGCGGCCGCTCCCTCCCGAGTCGCAGTCAATACCTCACAAGACGTAGAAGATGCTGATCCTTCGCACCCATGGATTCAAGCCATGTCAAGATTGGCAGCTACTAAACAGTCTGTATTGGTCAGCAACGTCAGTCATTTGCTTGCGGGCGTACCACCAAGAGGCATAGCTGGAAGAACGGCCTGGCAAGCTGTACTAGTTCCGTTGGTGGCAGGCGAAGAGCTTGCAGGCTGTTTCGTCTTCTTCCTTAATCCAGCTTTGGCTTACGACACTCGGTTCAGAAGCTTCATAGATATGATTGGTCAAACCCTCAGCACTTCGCTACTCTCAGTCCGAGCCTACGAGAATGAAATCCAGCGAAACGAAGAGCTCGCTGCGCTGGATAGAGCCAAGACGTCCTTCTTTACCTCTATATCACACGAACTGCGGACGCCTCTTACGCTCATTCTTGGTCCTTTGGGCGATCTTCTTGGTGCGAAAGATCTCGATCGACACAAGAGAGGCCAGATCGATCTCATCAACCGCAATGCCAAACGTCTACTCCGCCTAGTCAATAGCATTCTCGATTTCGCTCGTCTGGAAGCTGGCAAGCTTGCTAGTCAGTTTCAGCCCGTACAACTTGCAGCCATGACTTCAGACCTCGCAAGCTCTTTCCGAAGTGCTATCGAAGCTGCTGGTATCGAATACAACGTCGAGACGACATGTGAAGACTGCATCGTGTGGATCGATGTCGACAAGTGGGAGAAGATTGTCTACAACTTGATCTCGAACGCTTTCAAGTATACTTCTGAAGGTTCTGTGTCCATCAAGACTTCTGTCGAGGGCGATCAATACTTTGTCTTTGCTGTGACCGACACTGGTGCCGGTATACCGCCGAACGAGTTGTCCAGCATTGTAGGCTTCACCTCTTCTCTAGGTTTGAATGGTAGCTGATCGTAACGCTGCCATAGTTCCAACGCTTCCATCGTATAGAGAATGCTCAGGCCAGATCAGTGGAAGGTTCTGGCATCGGTCTCTCGCTCTGTCTGGAATTGGTCAAAACACACGGCGGCAAGCTGGACGTGCAGTCAAAATGGAACCATGGCAGTACCTTCTCGGTGAAGATCCCTCTAGGCTCCGATCATTTACCTCGAGAACAGCTGGTCCAGCAATCTACCATGCAACCGAATGCCAAGCACTACAAGGACAACATGGCGGAAGACCTGTCGCTATGGAACACGAATAAGTCAGAATCCGAATCGGACATGGCATCTGGTAGCGTGACCAACGCTTCGACAAAACCATCCACCCATGCCGAACTTTTCCCGCCCCTTCTATTTGGTGACCGTCAAAGGGCCAGAGTGCTTCTGTGCGACGACAATAGCGATATGCGCCAATACATTAGCTCTATACTCTCTCCCTTCCTCGATCTCTTTGCGGTCAATGATGGTAAGCAAGCTTGGGACCAGCTACAAGAGAAAGAATTCGACCTGGTTCTTTCCGATGTCATGATGCCTCACAGTCAGTCCGAAACTCCGACGTGCGACAGAGCCATGCTGACATTCAATAGTGACTGGCTTTGAGCTATTGCATGAAATACGGCAGAGTGAAACATTGAAGCGCTTACCTGTCATTTTGCTTTCCGCTCGAGCTGGAGAAGAAGCATCAGTAGAGGGACTGTGGCTGGGCGCTGATGACTACTTAGGCGAGCCTCTCGTTCTTTGGCTATTTTGCAAAGCTGAAATGTGTTGCCCTCACAGTCAAGCCGTTCTCATCCAAAGAGCTGATTCTACGAACACATACGCATCTACAGCTTGGTGTTGTGCGAAAGGAATTGGAAGCGCGAGTCCTAGAACGGACGGAAGCGCTTGAGCAATCAAAAGAAGTCATGTCTCGACTCTCCGACCTGCTCCAAGTAGGTATACACCGTTCCGAAAGGGATGGACGAATTGTATGGGCAAACAAGAAGTGGTTCTCTATTCTCGGCCTGACCCAAGAGTCCTGGAATTCCTGGGGCAACAAGATCGAAGCAGGCGACCTGCGAAAAGCGACCGAAGCTTACAACGAGACCGTCACTACTGGCGTCGGGTACAAGGAACCTCTAGAAATGCGCCTCATAAACGTCGATACCAAAGAACGCTTCGCCGACATCACCTACGATTTACAGCCGGAAATATCTGCAAATGGCGAAATTACCGGCTTTGTCGGTGTTTTCAACGACGTCACTGCTCTACGGAGACTCGAAAGTGAACGCGTTGACATGGAGCGAACAAGAAGAGAAGAAGCCGAGAACAACAGGCAGCTCCAAGAGCATTTCATAGATGTGACCTGTCACGAGTTGCGAAACCCTCTGAACGCCATTCAGCACTCAGCCGAGCTACTTGGCGAGAGTCTGAAGCGCTTTACAGGTCGACAGCATCACACAGTATTGTCTGCGGAAGACCAGGCTCGTTACGAAGAAGAGCTTGCTGAAGACAAAGAAGCCGTCGAAACAATTATACTCTGCAGTAGACACCAAAAGCGGATTGCAGATGATGTGCTGCATATATCCAAACTCAGTGGCGGCCTCGTCACTTTGGAAAAGTCTGCCTTCAACCCTTCAGACGCCGTAGCAAACGTTCTGCAGATGTTCAGTCTTGAAGCAATAGCCAAAAAGATCAAGCTGTCCTGTGAAATGCATACTTCGCTAGACCGGATACCGTCAATCATGGCAGACGAAGGTCGCTTCATCCAAGTACTGGTCAACCTCCTATCCAACGCTATCAAATTCATCAAATCCTCGAAATCTCCTCAGATCAGGGTTGCTCTCGGTGCATCTCCGCTATTCGATGATGCCATGCGAACAACCTACCAAGAACACTCACGCTTCGACCTAGACGATCTCCTTCCATACTGTCACAATCCTTGGCCTGATGGCGATATACCGGACGATATTTTGCTTCACGTTGCAGTACTCGATACTGGCCCAGGGATGACAGACGAAGAGCGCAGCACTCTGTTCCAACGCTTTGCCCAAGCATCACCCAAAACATACCGAGATTGTAGGTCGCGCTATCTAGGTCGCTTGTCATTTCGCTGACCAGCGGTTCACCCTGTCAGTCGGTGGCAGTGGTCTTGGCCTATGGATCAGTCGTCAACTTGTCGAGCTTCATGGCGGTCACATTGTTCTGCAGTCCAAAAAGAATGTTGGTACAAGCAAGTGATAGCATCGAGACTTGCTGGTCTCCTCTAATCTTGCTTCGTAGTTTTCCGCTTTTACATTTCGGCAAAGAGGTGCGAACAAGTGCTACCATCTACCCATTCCATCAGCGCAGCAAATCATACTTTGACCGTCACAAGCGGTGATATCGAAATGGATGCACCGACGGACAGCAACATGACTGCTGTGCTACCGAAATCAAGAAGCGCGAGCTTGAGCCACTCTTCCCCAATGATCTTCGTGGTCGAAGTGAGATTGCTTTCATTACCATCGGTTGAACAGTGTTCATGACGTTGTGTCAGGATAACGCAATCAATCAGAAAGTTCTGGTCCGTCTACTCAAGAAGTTGATCGCGAATAGTGTAGTCGTCACTGCCAACGATGGTCAAGATGCAGTAACGCAAATCGAGGCAAGAAGTCGGGCAGATCCGACACGGCCATCCTTTGACCTTATGTGGGTCTAATCTTACACCACGATAGTCTTTTCTGATAAAACTTTGCAGACTTATGGATCTCGAGATGCCGATCCTAGGAGGTAATAGTTACTACATCCTCTCATTCAGCAATGATTTACGGTATCAACAGGTCTGGGTGCGACTCGCAAAATCAGAGAGATGGAAAGTCAAGGCATGTACAAAGGCCGGCATAGTATTGTTGCGTAAGTTCTCTCGGCCTATATTGTGTCTGTTCCAGCTGATGCCGCCGGACAGTGTGTCTGCTAACGCACGAGCGCAATTCGCGGAGCAAGCTGCTGCTTCAGGTATGGATTCGTTCATGTCTAAACCATATAGCAGGGAAGAGGTCAGTCAATCGCCAGCGTATTTATATCTCCTGACCTGTAGTATCAGTTGCAACGGGTTGTTGAAAAGTTTTTGCATTTTCGTGATCAAGATCCAGCATAGCATTATCATCTAGTCCTAATTGTACATCGGATAGAGTTCTTAGTGTACAAGTGTAGATAATTACAAGGACAATGAATCAAACGGTTCATCCCGCTTTCTACTCCTGAGACCATTCGTGCAGCCTGAAGGAGATGCAAGTCTGTCAAGACCGACTCCGTCAGTCCTACTCGGCAGCTGCATGAGCGAAGATAACTCACAGGACAGACGACTGTATGCTCTTCAGCACGCATTGTTGCAATCATGGGCCAAACAAGCTTCATTCGAAGGGCCATGGACAGCTGGTATCACAGATGCATGCCATCATCTTCGTCATCTCCAGCTGTCGTAAGACCATTGACCGTTGCTCGCGGCTCGCTAGGTGTAGAGCTATTGTTCGAAGCAGAAATAGCTGCCTGTTGTGGAATGGTCGTAACAGGGGCGTTGTAATGTGTCGATTGCGCATCAATGCCCAGCGTATCTTCAAGGGCCGCTTTGATCATTTCTATCCGAGCCCGCTGTCCAACACTTTTCGAACATGAGCTGACGCGCTTGTATGACGAACGAGCACTGACATGACGCTCTTGTTCTCTTCTATTGTAGACAGATAGAGTACGTCTGGATCCTCCGAATGGGCCTCTGCCAATTCAGCGTTGCTGCGTTCCAAATGCGCTATCGTGTTTTCCAGACGGGAGATCTCTGGCATGCGAGGTCAGTCTGACTGCCTCTGGCAAGCTATATACACCCACCTTCTGTCAAGACGCCTGGCTCTAGACGTTTCAGCTGCTCGTAGCTGGGCTGTTCTGTCATGCTCGTTTGCTCAATACAAACGCGTCATCTCAATTGTCGGAGAGCTTGTGCTGCTATTGCTCTATAGGATCCTTCTCTCTGTCTACACTCTCCTGTTCTGCCTGTGCCTCTGTATCGCCATCGCCTGTTCCTTCCTTCTTACGCTTCAGTTTCCGCTTGGTCTTGCGTAGCTTGGCCATTTTCTTAGTCCGTTCTGCATCCCATTTCTGCTCTACGACCGACGATCCTGGGTTGGCTAGCAAGTCCAGCTGCAAGTACTGCGTCAGCCATGATCCGCTTTGGCTAGAACAGGTTTCTACCCTTTCTCTCATAATCCGCCGAGCTAGTTCACGGTTCCTCTCTCGCGAGCGTGTCTGGTGACATTGTACGCGTGTGCCCTGCTCAGATGCTCAGAAAAAGACATGCAAGTCAGCAGTTCGCATACGGTAGGTTTATGAATCAGCGAAACGCTGATATTGGCTGATCGCTTTGAGCCCAGTGTTGTACAAGAGTCAACATAGCTTACTCTTGTTGATACTTTGACCGCCAGGTCCTGCTTGAGCATGAGATCACATCGACATGCTCACAAGATTCGAAGGACTGACCTGAACCACGTACAAAGGATTCATCCAAATCTGCCTCGTCCAGTTGTGGCATCTTACCGAAATACGCCTTATTTGATACCGCTCGACCTATTAGAGGCGTTCTAGACATTGCTCGCACTCGCAACAGAGCTTCGAAGGCAGCTTGCATGCTGATTGCGCCGCGATCGTACAGCCGATATGTCTTTGAGAGCGCTTGATCGGACTCAGATATGCGCTATTGGGCTAGCCTTCAACAAGAACAAGAACAAACTCGCACCCTTGTTGTCTCCAAACCGCCAATGCAAATTTGCGACCTTCAGATAGAGCTACTTGCGATGGTTATACCCGCCGCGAAGAGATGTATACGAGCTGGCAGAGGAGCTGAAAGCTATAGACACTCGAATCCTCTTCTCGGCTCGCTCAAAATTTTCTGTGCGACATCGGCTGCCAGAACATCACGTCCGACACATTGCTAGGTCAATGCACGAAGCGTCACCGAGTGAATTGGCCGGTCTGCTTTGCCTCACGAAAGGGAGATGAAATACCCTGGCACTTTGAACTGAAAGAAGCTTGCAAAGTAGCTTGGGTCAACATCGTCTGTGGTTTTTACGGTCATTGCAAGCTTAGAGCACCAACTGCAGTTGGACAGCTTGGAGTGATCAATCTCAAATTGGATATGTATGGTGAGCCAAATTTCCAACTCTCAGCTCTCTTCTCTTCTTTTTGTATGATGACCGGCATCTACGATGTCGACCAAGCACTGGGTACGGATGTACAATTGTACAATGTCGATACGCTTCAGGCCTAGAAAACCTATCAACTGATCTTTCGTCTTGCATGCGCTATATAGCATTGTGCGCGGATTACTGATTGTGTCTGCCTTCTGCACAGCTAGCTGGCCTATGATCTCCGAAGTAAGTACATACAGATGGCAGATAAGTATGCGTTGGAAATGGTATGAGCTTAATGGAATTTTGCATTACAAATAGCCTCGTCATGTACAACTGTACTTTTCGCTGTCAGTCCTACTTAGCCTCCGATTATGATCTTTGCGGCAAGCATTGTACAATGCTCTATGAGACCGTTTTGTGCACTAATAGAGGCTCAATTTAGCTGAAGCGCTGTTCGAAAAGACCTTCCGCTCACATTCGACGCCCGCGCTGGCTCCGACAGCATCTTTCACCAGCTGGTAGAGGAAAAATTGCCCAGACACGCTGAGGACGACTGGTCAGATTGATGTACTCAAGCGGAAGCAAGATAGCTTACAGTCCCGCAGTCATGACGATTCTCGCACCCAGTCCAGCCCAAATACCGGTCGGTCCTACTTCCTTCGCCAATACAACAAGCTTCTTAATCGCTCCTCCTTCTCCTCCTTTACCTTTGTTGATCTGACTTAACAAGGTATCGGCAGGATGGGATAGCACAGCTGCAGCTGCACCGGCTACTACACCACAACCGAGAGTGATGAGCTTGTTTTGCACGGGGCCGAGATTCGCTTTCGTGTCTTTGCTCATCATCTTGTCGACTACAATTGATTGTCAGCTTGCTGAACGTCTTTGCTGCCAAGCGACACACCCTCCTCTGTGTATTCAGATTCAGTTCAAAATCAGGTATGAATAGACAGAAATGCTTACCATGCATCCATTCGTTCACCGTAAATTGGCCAACAGCATATGGAATCTGTTTGGCGAGAATAGGTATAAAACCAGCATCTTTCATCACCGATATCAGCTACTGGATGAAAGCGCAAAGGTAAGAAGACATACACATCTCTCTAGCACCTCCTTCTTTAGCCATTCTCGCAAAAGCAGGCAAAAACCCAGAAGCATATTTCGAGTCGCTGACTAATCTGATTCGGACGGCTTCGCAAGGTGTTAATAGCACATCAGCAAAGAATTCAGCTATTGAGGCGCCAACGAGGTAGATTGCTGTTCGATGTGGTTGAGCTGCTTCTGATCCACCGGCGAATTGGATGAGCTTCAACTTCCTGTTAAGATGGTTCAGTGAATACTTGAGCATGATCATAGGAAGCTGACCAGTATTCGTATCCGGCAAACTTTGCTCCTCCTTGAAGAAAGTATCCGAGAGCTGTAGGACCGAACTAAAGTCGAGCATTAGAGCGTTTCCCATTCGCTTCGTCGACATACACCAGTCATAAGCACGGAGGGGCCACTCCTAAGCACAAGATGAGCGGAGGCAGCGGTCAACAAGGACTTAACGTACTTTGCTACGATACTGCGGCCGGCTGTGAGCATGCCCACACCCTTCAGAGCAGGGTCTCTATAGAGTTGTAATCAGGCTCATATCATGTAACTAGAGAGCCGACCTACAGCTGAACTGAAGTACATGAAATACTGCGTGAGCTAAATCGGCCTGAGTTGTCGCTACGGACTCCTTGTTTTCACCACATCTTTGCGACACGTTCAGTTTGACGAAGGCTACAGGCACTGTCCACTCACCAATTGGCGTCATTGCGCCATGTGTCGCAACACAGCAAATAGAGCCCGCGAGCAGAAACTTGCTCTAATAAAAAGGGTTTCTGATCAGCCAAGGGAACTCTGTGTTGTAGCTGGCAAGCTCACATAGTCTGCCGTAGTCAATACAGGGAGCTAAGAGCAGCAAAAATCAGTCAGCAACCAAAATAGAATGGCTGTTCGCTCACGCCAGGATCCGACATGACGAGCAGACTGAAGAGATATGCTACGCTGGTGGGTGCAAGAAATTGATCGAGTCCAAGCAGTCAAGACGTTTTCGAGATAAGAAGCGGCCGACGTTGTTATCGCAAGACGACCATTCTGGCCTCATTTGCTCGACACAAGATGCACAAGACGAGGCGCAGATCCAGGTGTACTCCTATATCCAAGCAAAGCAAGCTCTACCCGAAAGCTTCTCGTCTTTGCGTCGACTTGCAACTTCACGTTGGCTTTTGGAAATCACAGCGAACTCTCCTGCTGCTTTATACTGCTCAATTAGACAGGACCTCTTGCGTATACGCCAGCGCAGACTTCATACTGGCTGTCCATGTCGCGGCGACCCGGCAAAATGCATCGCCTGCTTGCGCTCTCCCTAGGATGCTCTCCAGCTCGTCTCTCTTGACTGCTACCATCCATATCTGTCTTTTCTGCCTTCATTCCTTCCTGGGCTGGTCCCTTATCATATTCTGTCTACTGCTTGAAGAATCAAGCTTCTTACTTTGTAATTTTACCATTTCTGTTCAGCCAAGATAACCAAAGATGAACAAGTTTGGGGATATCTTGAACAAATCTACCAGTCTTTCTGGACTCAAAGGCAGCCTCAGCAACTACAACGAGAAAAGCTCCTACCGAGATTCAGACAACGAGAAAGGCGGTGCTGATGCATCCAATGAAGAAACGTCAAGAGTCTATAGCGAGAATCAAGGATACGACGACGATGAAGGCGCTGCATGGCAAGAAAAGCTCTCGAGCTCGGTTGCTGTCTTCATGCTCCTTGTCGTTTTTGGTCTTCTTGCATACGCCACTTTCAAAGGCAAAGACGCAAAGTTGGCCGGAGGTACAATGAGTTGGAGTCTTGATATGAAGGCAGCGATGGCCGCTGGAGCAGGAGCAGCACTGGACAAAGCCAAAGACGAAGCCGAAAACGCTGGTAATGAGATTGCGAAAGGTGCAGAGAACGCTGGCAAGGGTCTAGGTGACGCTCTAGGTATTCACACGAGAGCTCTGCTGCGACACCTGGTTGCACGAGATGAAATCGACACCAGCGATACGTGGAAATTCAGTCTCTCGCTAGCCGAGCTGAAAGTGGACGAGAAGGACCCTTGGCCCCAGGCAGTCGACGACACGTAAGCTTGCTGGTTTCCCGTGCTTGGACACCTTCTGACTCGCATACAGCGTATGGCAAGTAGTAGAACACTTTCTACCTTATGGCAAAGCGGCCTTGTCCATTGCCACTGTTCTGATCGGTGTCGTCTTCGTCATGCAAGTGCTCTCGACCATTAGCGTCTTTACTGGCAAACTCACTGCGCTACAACATCCAATTTACGCAAAGCTCACTTCCATACTACAATTCGCCGCCTTCTTTGTCAGCCTCACTTTCTGTCTCGCGATCGCTGCGGTTCAGTCTGCCATACCTACACTAGCCTTTGATACTACAGAGTCGGACTTGCCTTTCGTTATTGCCAAATTCGAAGTGGACAAGACTGATTGGCAGCTTGTAATCATCATGAGTGTTGCGCTCGCGGTGATGACGGGCCACTGGCTCATGTCGGAGGGGTGGCAGCAAATCAACGAGTGTCGTCGAGGACGCGGGGAGAAGAAGCTTTGCAAGAATTGTCGCGAGGAATTACGCTGAGAAGGATTTATTTCCTGCAGGCCTTGTACACGTTATGATATAATACACTACTGTTTCTTTCGATTGGTCATCGTCTGTTTAGGTCTTCAGGCCCGCGGACTCAAGATTGTAATCCTTCTTACTACAATGCAACGAACCGACGTTTTACATACATTCTCCTTTTCTTCCTTCTCTGTCTTCTCTCTCGTGCAGACTACAGAGTAGTATTTCTCGTCTTCTAATGTCAACTCTGCATCAAGCTGTTTATGAGCCGTACCGCTGATGCAGTCTTGGCTTCTTCCGAGTCTGCTTCTCGACTTTTCAGCCCTTTCTCAATGTCCGAGTTGCGCTCTGCTCTGATCATGCTGCACGACCATTTAACGTTCAGGGCAGATCATGCTATGCTGCCTATGCTATGCATGATAGCGCGACCATTCACAGGCTGTGCAGTAATTACTCTCTCAAGGCCGTACATGTCCTGCTACTCTTGGTACTGCTTCTCATCTTGCTGCCGCGTCAAAATGTCGTCTACTAGTCCACATTTCCCTGCTTCGCTTCCTAGCAGCCCAGAGCTAGAGATCGGCCGCCAATACTCGCTATTTAATGCGGTCCAGCAGAACGTTGTATGTGCCGCCAATGCTTTTGAGAAAGATGACAAGCTGATACTCACTGGCAGAGGCCGTCGATCAATCCGAGTATCACCATACGCGATGCCACGAAGGAGGATGTCTTTCTTCTGAATGACCTTGTCAACTCAGTCATTGAAGATGGCGACAGTCTGCAATGGATCAAACCGAAAAGCGCAGAATGGCATAAATGGTATCTCGACTGCTGTATAGACAACGGGTACCCGGTTTTGCTTGCCTTCGACGAACAGCAAGAGGGACAACTCATTGCATACGGTGCTATCGAACACGGTATCATCGATCCTGCTGGCGATAGTAAGCGTGCTCGACATTGGGTACACTGGTTGACTTGCATTGCATCTACAGCCGGATACTTCAGCGCCCGCTTGTCCTTGGTCGTCTCTCGCTTGTATCGTCGACAGCATATAGCAGCTAGACTCTGGTTCGATCTGCAGAATCATCCGTGGGCTGAATGTCTTATCTGCCCTGCTTCAGGCTGACCACTGTTCAGATTGACTCTTGCGAAACGCATTTATCAAGTGAACGTCCGCGTTCTGACCGCAAATGCAGCAGCTGTGCATACGCTAAAGCGCTGGCAATTCCGCTTCTCTGGTGTCCTTTCCAACATTGCTGTTCTGAAAGGAAAGAGATCGCACGAGGCTTTCTTCTCGACAAGTATATCGCCTCAACCGACGGCGGAAGAAAGAGCGAGTCTGGGCTACCCCTCGTCTATCTCTTGCAGCTCGCTTCCTACCAACGGCAAGCCACCTCCAGACTTTGATCCGGCCCAAGTGGTGTACCGAGATGCAGTCATCGAAGATGCACTTGCGAGTAGGTCAGACATATCAGTCTATTGCTAGCGGTTGACAATTCGACCAGTCTGCGCTGTGTACAACGAGTCGTATGTCAGGTCCCCCTGCGCATCGTGGTTGAATAACATGACTCTCCAGGATCGTGCATGGCAACTCGCTTGCGGACTGGCATGAAGAGAAGACTCTAGAGGATCGGAGAGCATGGCTGCAAGAAACGCTCGACGATGGTTATCCTGTCCTGGTAGCTGAGTATGGGCCTGGCCTCTTTGCCGGATACATGTCTCTGGGTCAGCTCTGGGGGGACAACGGTTGTAGTTTTCTGAGCTGACGGACTTTTACTCATAGATCCTTATGGCGAAAAGGACGAATGTTATCCTCATACGGCTGTGATCTCTGCGTTCCTGCAACCAAGCGCTCGAAGGTTTGATTCCCATACGACGTCAGCTTCAGAACTGATGAGTATCCAGACATCGAATTGGAGAGCATCTCTATCGAAGACTGCTCAAGCATCCGTCCATCCAGCGCAAGCAGATCGAGCATCTTATCGCGGACGTGTATATTCAGAACGCAATGGTAAGACAGTCGTGCATATTTAGATTCACATCTGACCCTTGACACAGGGCCTGAACGCTAGCATCAAGGCTGGCTTCAAGCATGTCTGTACCCTATCGCAGCTCAATGTTAAATGGGGCGAATTCGTCGACCTTGCATTCCTGCAAAAAGACTTGTCGCCGACAAGCAGCAGCAGCAGCAGCATACAAGGGCAAGGGCAGAGCATAGCATGAGCTCGTAGTAGAATTGCAGGCGTATATGCAATGTTACAATTACTGCTATATTCCCGTATCTGTCGAGCGTATCTTTCGCTGATTCCATCTTTTCTGCTGAAGTTGTGCAGCTCGACTAGCCCATCTTCCCAATCCAATAGTGCCCACCGTCGACAGCCTCATCAACCCGAGTGCGCCTAGTAGCAGGCCAAGTGACATGATCCCCGTTGTGGTCCAGTAGAAAGCTGAAGGGTGGTCTTCGATGCCAGACGTGAGCTGCTCGTGGATCTCAGAGACTCGCAAATCTCAAATCAAGGGAAACTCACGTTCATGCCAAAGATTCCAGCGACAAGAGCACCTCCGCCGAAGGTCATTGTTAAGATACTTTGACTTTCGGTAAGCGGAGTACAAGGCTTGTGAACGCGAGACACGCACTTTATCCGCAAATCCAACACGATCAACCTATTCCGAGCGGTATCAAGCAAAATCTCGATCACTTCTCTTGTTTGCGTGACATTGGCCTAGTAGAGACGTTAGCGTTGCATATCAGGACCCTAGTGCTGGCGTACTGATAGAGCTTGTGCTTCATTGACTACCTCTTCGACTTGTTGCGAATACGACTCCAGCATGATCTCGACCGCTTGATGATTGATGGAAGTAGATTTTATCGGCGCGGAGAGATATAGGGCATTCAGATCTTCGTCATTGGCCAATACTTCATCGATAGCAGTCTGTACTGAATTTGCTTGACTAGCATATCGCGTCAAGACTCTCGCAAGATCAAGCTGGATAGCAACTCACTCACGTCAGAAAGGCAGACAGCTTGCGTGTATCGAAAAGCAACGTCTGTAGTTCCGACGGCACTGTCTGTCATTAAGCGCCCGTTAGTTGATGCATGTGCGAGCGACTCACCCATGGTGTCGGCGAGATCATCCAGCACTTTCAGCACCCTGGTCCTCACTTCGCTCATCTCATGGTCCAATTGACTACTTGTCGCGCTCAACACAGCGTCCAGTGCCTTGTGCTCGTAAGCCAGTTGTTGGCTATTGTTAGCCAATTTCGTCTATTTTGCGCAATCAGTCGCATGAACAGAGGCTGGCGTGTAAAGCCTACTTGTAGCTCATCAACAAAGCGGTCCTTTGCGCCAACCTCGTCTTGAAATTCCGCTTCGCCAGAGTGTATGAGCCAGACGCAGTCCGACTTGATCAAGACGCGGAGCTTGAGGATGTTGACTAGAATGCATTGCTCTCGAGCTAGAATTGTCGCTCGAGCATTGGGGACAGTAGAATCAATCTTGCGCAAGTCTCGTGGCTGTAGTCCATGCTCCTGACATAGGTAGGACTTGCTCCAGCGTTTATTGACGCTTTCTTTTACGCTGCCTTGAAACACGGTGCAATCGAGGTGTAACGCGTCAGAGTCGCTCGGAACAGCTGGAGAGGTTGCTGCTTGTGTAGCTAGGGAACGAGAGCGCCAGAGTCTAGCAGGGTAGGCCGAGATTGGCTCGCGTCGAATCAAAATAGACGACTGATAAGCGGGTATGTCATTGCAGGACGTGGGTATCTTAGATCTTGCTATTATTCGCGTGCGCAGGGCTGCAAGTATCATAGATCAGGCAGCTGGCTGGCGAGCCAATAATATCCGAAGGTTCGTTGATAGAGATCAAAGCTCGTGCAAGGCGAACACCGCCGTGCATGCCTAACCCTTCTATCCTTCACCGCTCTTCCATCATCTTTCCTTGCAGATTATTGTCTTGCGCTCTGGTATGGCTGCAGTACTTTCGTGAATGCTCGAACGTCGGAATTTCAGTAAACGATAGCCATCCAGTGGGCATGCTGCCTGCCATAGCTTGCGAAAGAGAAGGAAGCGCAGGTGGTCAGGCTGTCAACCATTTGTTGGCATGCTTTTAAACGACTCCATACTCTTCGCGGTCTGTGTTCAGAAGTCAAGTCAGTATTCACCGACACCAACGAAAAGGGACTAACACTTTCGCATAGCATCTAGGTGCTCCTTCATATCCGCTTTGCCCTCCAAGAAGCCAATAATGTCCTTCAAAGTCATGACAGCCAGAACAGGTACGCCAGTCTCGCGTTCAATCTCTTGCACAGCACTCTCCTTCTTGTCCTTGCCTCGCTCTTGTCTATCCAAGCTCTCTGTGATGCCCACAAGCTGTCCGCCTTCTTGTTTGATCAAGCCAATTGCCTCTCTTATCGCTGTCCCGGCAGTAATCACATCATCCAAAATCATCACTCGTTTCCCCTTCATAGGCGCGCCTACCAAGCTCCCACCCTCGCCGTGTGTCTTCGCCTCTTTTCTATTGTAGGCAAAGTCTACACTTCGACCTGACAATCTATACAATTCGGCCGCGGTGATTGCTGCTAAAGCGATGCCTTTGTACGCTGGACCAAAGAGGACATCGAATTCTAGACCAGAGTCTATAATAGCTTGAGCAAAGCAAGTAGCGAGAGTAGCTAGTTGAGATCCAGAGTATAGCAGACCGGCGTTGAAAAAGTAGGGCGAAGTGCGACCTGACTTGAGAGTGAACGAACCAAACAGCAAGACGTTGCTGCTCAAGCAGGTTTGAATCAATTCGGCCATCGTGGAAGTGGCAGAATGTATGGCGAATAGGCAGTGAATAGGCTTCAGGGATATGACGGCTGTATTTGGACAAGAGATGAGAAAGGTGTTCTCGCTCAAACCATGACAAGGCAAGGTATTATGTCGTCGCGCGACTTGGGCAGCGCATGCACTCCTCTCGCTCAGTCCGCGCTTCTCGTTTCCTCAAAGTGGCCATGTCTCGTTGCCGCCGGATAACCTCGTCTCGCTCTTCTCGAACAATTGGCTCTCTTTCTGCTAGCGCTATGCTTATACATCTGTACAAGCTGCTGTATCGCTCATACGGTCGCTGCCACTAGCTTGATCTGGCAGGCTCTACGGAGCCGTCTTCAGCCTTCCGGACCCACGTCTTGACGCTCTGATCCAGGCAATACTTTCAGAGAAGGCTTCCAGTTTATGTATCGTGTTGCCGAATCACGAAGCAAGTACACGAAGCGGATATACTCTCTTCTTCCTTCGCAAATCATGCAATCTATCTGGCTGGCTACTGCGGCGTAATTCAGCACGAATTTGTTGTCAGCTAGTCTAATACAATGAACCGCATCTCTCAACTTCTTATCTTACTCTATGCAATATACTACAATGAAAGACGTTTTCTGCTTGTCCTCTTACAGCCAGTCCAACCTTGTGATGAATGTTGGCGAGCGGCTTTGTACTTTCGACATCCCCTTCAATGCTCAAGCCACTTCGACCGAGATCAAGGACGTCAAAGCTGTTGCCTCTTATAATTGGTTGAAGCAGAAAGACACGATCGCCGTGCCAGGTGAGTTCAGGCTGTACTGCACATCTGCCTGGCTGAAGTTCATAATAGGATCGCCTAGGATTTGGAACGAACCCGAATTGCCCAAAGATCTGAAGCCGGACAGGGGCATCAGCTATATTGATCAGAATGGGAGCAGAAGACCTGAAGCACCTATGGAACCGCTCTTCTTGGCTGTCCGACACCTAAAGCCCAGCTATCGCTTTCAAGACCTAGATCTCATAACAGATCGCAACTCCCTGCGCAAGCTTCTACGATTTGTCACTTCCACAGCTGATCTCAAGGACTTTCGTATCAACGTCATACGAAAAGACAAGACCATCATTTTCGTGCGAAATGAAAAACGCACTGTTCGGAACTCTTCTGGCTTTGGTCATAACCATGGATTGGCTTTTGAAAAGGTGTCGACGAGGTCAGAAAAGGGGTTGGAGCAGAGTACTGGACACCATCGTATCATCAGCTATGTAAGTTCTCGCCAAGGGATCCTTGATAGAGCTCATTTCAATCGCAGGAGTTCGCTGGCATACGCTGTTTGGTCCGCTTCGAAGTAGATGCTTGTCTTTGGACACCTAAAGCTGTACTGCCCTCCATCATTGCCAATCCAGCATCTTCTGTCGAAAGTTCAGCCGCAAACCAGCAATCTTCTCTTGAGATCCACTCTGTCGGTAGACTGGTATCTCAGCGACAAATGCTCGAGCTCGCGACACACACCAAGATTAGCGCAAATTCCACTCGATTCTCAGAGTGGTACGGGCAGCTACTTCTCTCCCAAACGCCTAATATATACCTCGGCTCGCACCACGTCCATACTTTCACGAACATCGACAAGTTCACCGTCTCAGAAGTCAGATCAAAAGCCGATCCTCAAATCGATGTTGCGCTTCGGAAGCTACGCAAACTTCTGGACGACATACTAGCCTTCATGCTGTCCAGGGTCGGAGATCAGACTGTGATGATTTGTGAGCAAGGGGTCTTATCGGCTTATGAGTGCTCGGATTCGACTATCCGATTTGACGCAAGCGTTGATGATTTCTTCCCTTGAAGCTTGATCGGTGATTGCATCGGAGGACTGGATAAACTTTCACAGAGAGGGAACAACTATAGTACGGTGTCTGACTGCAAGGGAAATCCGACTTGTAGTCACGTAATAGCGAAATCGTAGCTGCGAGGACACTCCGATGGAACGGACTTGCCTCATCACAGACGCCGTAAAGAACGATCATGCACCTCACAAGACTTTGCTTGCCGTGTGCAATGCGTGCTAGGGACTACCTGACCAGGAAAATAGGAATCTTTCGAGGTGTCACCTAAAAACCTGTGCAGGTCCAAAAAGCCAAGGTTCAACATCTGGTCGGTCAGATTCAGGATAGAGGGCGTAAAACTCGATGAAGATACCCTTTGGCGTATACTGATGAGTGCCTTGCTGTTCCAAAGCACTAACTTGTAATAGCAAGTCTTGCGGAGACTTTTCCTTCTTAGCAAGGCATTGATCCACTCGGGCTCCGATAAAGCTCGCAGACGCAGTAGCAGCAGCACGACATTGCCAAAGAAGAGTAGACGTGCATATGGTTTGTAATCGTTGCGAAGATATTGCATTGAGGTTGTGTTTGCCGAACAGCTTCGAAGATAGAGCGAGTCGGCAGAGTCGCTTTGCAGATGTAGCTTACGTATTATAGAAGGACGACAGAAGACAGACGAGCGCTCTTGGTGTGGGCCGACACTTCTTTCGACATGTCCGGACATGGAGTGACGTGATCCGACATGTCCGCTCGAAAGATGTTTGACATCGACGCCCTCAATACCGCTTAAGAGAGAGTCAGACTTGGTACAGAGGTGCTATGTTAGCACAGGATGAGTTTGTTGCCGTTTAAAGCTGCTTGAAACGCTTCGTGATGGCATGATGAGTCGGAACACTTTTCTGGTAAATTATCGTTAAATTATCGCGAAAATATGTTGCGCGAACAGACTGAACATCGACTCGCTCAGAATGAGCTGTGCGGCCTTGAAGCTGTGTACAGAGCTTCTATTACATGACCGAAGAAGGGTCTTGCTATTCAGAATTGCAGCAGATGCGAGCAAAGCGAGATATAGGCGAAATATGCTGAGCGCACATGACAAGCGATAAGCCCACTAGATCGGTCTCTTCTGTTGTAGTTCGAAGCCAGAGATCTACCAGCAGGTAGCATGATGCTTGAGAGTTCCAGCGAGCCAGATAAAGAGGCTTCTTTGGCTCAAAGCGTGTTGCATGAATGTTGATAGCGCTGCAGCCACGCAATGCAGGAGCAGCAGATCAGGAATATATGGTCCAGCGGCATAGTATCGTGATGCGGCAATGGTCAGGCGGCTTAGCTGTACCGGGATTGTGGACTGTACCAGGCGAGCGGTTCTTTGCAAAGAAGCAAGTTGCTTAACCCGCAGCGACCGAGATGACTCTTCAGCCGCCTGATACAGCATGCTGGAATTGTATCTGCTCTGTCGAAGCTATACGTATTTCGCTGTATGAAGACCTGCTTAGGCGGCCAGCCTTGATTGCTATTCCCTTTGTCTCGCTCGTCGGTCATTGCTCTTACTCGGCAAGGCTGCTTGCTCTTCAAACTTTTACGAGTCGCAATGTCCGACTCTTGCGACTCTGACGCTCTTCTGTCCAAGCCGGCCTGGATCGGTATCGCTGCTGGAGCAGCCATCGCCATCCTGATTGGAAGCTTTCTTCTGAGGAAATGCCTGAATTCGTCTGATGGCTCCGACCTGGCCGTGCTATCAGCTCTGGGGAGACAGAGAGGCGGAAGTTCTGTCGCGTCAGGCTCAATGCCGGACAAGTCCTCGTATCAAGATGACGCTTCTTCATACGGCGGGTCGATGCATTCCAGCTCTGTACCCAGATCTCGCGGATGGAGAGACTTCAGCTTCAAGCCTGCTTTCGATTCTTCCTCATATCCTCCCCAGCAGCCGCCTTTCGCTCAAAGTACAGATCCCTTTGCTGATCCTCCCCTGGCAGCACAGCCTCAATACTCAAACTACGGCAACAACGAGACAGGCTATAGTGCAAGTAGTGGAACAGGCTACCTCAACAACTCGAGCTATGGCAATTCTTCCAATCCAGCTGCGGCCGGTCTTTCAAGCGGCATGTTTGGTCAATCGCCAAGTTCCGGCACACCATCCAAGTCTCCATATTTCTCTCGATTCTCCGGTAGCAGGACAAGCCGAAGACCAGGTCACGCGCGTCAAGATTCTGGTGCTCCTTTGCTCAGCAGCGGTATGCGACCTAATCAAGACAATACCGATACCGCTTCTGTTGTGTCTGGCAGCTCTTCCAAATCAGGCTCATCATCGATAAATGGACGCAGACAAGGGACTGTACCAGATTCTCTCGCTGGAAAGTCTACGCTTGGCAGCCGAGCACCGCAAAGCACCTCAGTACCCGCTATCACCTTGACGCGAGATAGCAAGTCACGAGACAGATCAATCAACTCTTCATTTGCTCCGACATCCAATCAGACCGGATCAGCTATTACTGGCGGTTTGTCCGGCAACTCGTCCTTTGCCGCTACCAGTCAGAAAGCGCCTACGACTATCTACGGTTCTTCCTTCAAGCCAGGCACCTCAACAGCCAACAGCAGTATCTTTGGTGGAAAGAACCTCCCACCTTCCGGACCTAATTCAGTAGCTGGCACACAATATGCTCGATCGCAGGCTTCCATCTACCCGGCGTCGACGAAAGCAAGATCAGCTACTACTGGACCTCGCACAGAATTTGATGGCGGATCATCGTGGCAAGGCTCGCAGAGGCAAGGTTATGCACCGAGTACGATACCATTAGGTTCGATCAGCGGTCCTTCGACGCTTGGTGGTACATCAATAGCGGCGTCGAGAAGGGGGCCAAAGGGAGCTGGGACTGCGCCTGCGGAATCTCTAACAGGAGGAGGATCCGGTAGTAGCTGGAAAGGCACGACAATAGCGCCCTCTTCACGTATATAGTGTATTTCGAAAGAGTGAGTTTGCCGATACTGGTGTCGTTGTGACGCTGACGCGCTTGCTTTGACAAGGAGAAGAGAGAAACTGGAAAGCATGCATAGGGGCAATTTGCCATAGGCAGAGAGATGTGATGTACTGAATGAGTATCGTATTACATAATGATAAGGCAAAAACACAAAGACTCCGGAGAGATCGCACAAAACACCAAACACTGTCTAGTAGAGACACAAGCCATCTACACCATCTACCCGCCCTGTCCTGATGACAGCTTCAACAATATCGCGGTACTCTCGATGGACGCCATGACTTGCGCCTTTGCTGTACACGCATGTCAGCTACATGCATACGTGGAAGAGGAGTAGACTGACACATAAGCGACCTTCAGACCTGCGTTGACCTGTTTCACCGCAACAGCATCGCTAGGTGTGAATGCAGGCTCGCAATCAGGGTCCGCAGCGAGAATGATGATATCGATATTGAGACCCGAGAGCAGTTCTTCAAGATTTGTCCATGATGGATTAGCCTGACGCAAAGCTCAGTCACATATTGATGGACGTGGAATCGCTCGTACATCGATTATTCCATCGATTGCCTCTGTTTTACCCATGCTGGCGTTATATGCCTCAGCGATGCAATCCACTCTGCCATACTTTGGATGATGTTGCTGATACTCTTGCCAGGACATGGGATGCTCTATCTCGTTCTTGCAGCCTTTTCTGACGCCTTCCTTATCTTGAGCCGACAGATTGAAAGGCGGATCGATGAGAACAACGCGTTGCGGCTTGACAGCGTCTGATTGCAGCATCTTGAGAGCTATCAAGCAACCGAGAGAATGGCCAACGACGATATCATACGAAACTTTGAGATATGCAGCATGGGCTTGCGCTAAAGCTGCAAAGGTGTATCCTTCTAGAGAGTCTGCAAGAGGTTGACCGCCGTGCCCTTTGTGATTAGGGCCCACACAATAGTAGTCTAGCTTTGTCGTGAGAACAGTAACGCGATTCTTGAGTTTGACGCCGCATACCGCTCGCTAAGCGAGGACCTAGGCCGTTGAAGCTTGCAGCACTTGACTTGAGACCGTGCAAGAATAAGACACGCTTGTCATTCGTCGGATCGCCCCAAGTGAATGCGCCGGTCGACATCGCTGGTCAGGTGAAAGAGCGTACCAATGAAAGCATTGCACGATATGGCAAGGCTTTGATTACAGTAATAACATCACATTGCTGCACAGTACTGTATATGGACATCATCGACATAGTTGTACGTTACTCAAATCAACTCCTGCTTTGGCTTCCTTCTGCGCTTCGGTTTACTTTCGCTCACTGAGTTACCTGCGATGGTAGTAGCTTCATCAGGCATCACGAGGTCTTCACTAGCGTCTGATCGCGCAGACTTGTACGAAACTTGAGATGCACTCGACTTGAAGGGCTTCGATCTGCCAGCAACAGTCGATGCTTGATCCGGCAGCAGAAGATCTTCACTGGTGTACGATCGTGCTGACTTATACGAGACTTCGGAAGCGCTAGACTTTGCCATCTTGGGTCGACTGCTCTGGATAGATGCTTCAGACTTGCTGCGCTTTGGCATTCTTAGAGAAGCTTGACTCTTCGCCGCTTCATTAGCAGCAGACCGAAAGTCAGTGCCAGAATAGTCTGAGCGACTGAGCACGACCACAGGCGCATCGACTTTTGAGTCAACAACAGACTTGCTTTGCTTAGTTGCGATCGAGGCAGGCAAAGCTTCTGTAGGTGGACTAGTCCTTGACGCATCACCAGAGACATCGCTGCCTTGGCTATCCTTATTGAGCTTGGCAAGAAGAGGTCGACGACTACCAACGCTCGAGCTGGAACCGGAACGCTGCAATTTCAGCTCAGATGCAGACCAAGCTGCAGCTGATTGTGATCTTGTTGGCGCTAATGATGGTCTGCTGGCTGATAGTTGACTGCCTGAGGCTGGTTGCTTGGCTGAATGAGATCGTTTCGGTTTACGTCTTGCAGATTTTGATTGCAGACCAGATTGAATAGACATGGCAGGCATACCAGGTGCAAATGAGAGCGGTGGACCCTGCATATAAGCTGCTTGACTTCCTGGTGGTGGTCCGTAAGCGGATGGAGCAAACATTGGCGCAGGAGCGGGAACCATTGTCATTTGAGGAACAGGCATGGATGCAGGAGCGAAAGAAGAAGCAGGTACAGGGGCAGGTTGCACGAACTGCGGAGGCATCATCATTTGCGGAGGAGCTGACTGCCCATATGGATCAAAAGTCGGTTGAGTCGGAGGGCTAATATCAGGACCGCCTTGTTGCATTCCGGCTTGCAGAAGAGGATCTTTAGATTCGCCTTGCGGAGGTCCGTACGCAGGTGGCTGACCGCCGGGCTCGCTGCTGAACAGGTATCAGCTTAGTTAGATAGAGTACCGAGAAAGACCAACGAGACATACGCAGGAGCTGGAGCTGCGTCACCAGACTGATAAGGATCTCGATTAGATGGTCTTGGACGTTTCTCAGTTGATCTATCGTCGTAGTCATCTTGAGGCTGCTCTTCATCATATCGCGGCGGAGGCTATGCGACATCAGCCCAATACCGTTGCGAGGAACAACGACGCACCGAATCGCGATTCTTGCTCATCGCATTCATCATCAAAGCCGGCATCATTGCGCTCATCAGATTTGAGCCGTTCTTGTTGGTCCGACAACAAGCGAAAAGCAAGCATATCAAGACGAAAACGCCAGCTCCTATCCCTCCGATCAGAGGCCAGCTGTATACTTTTCAGCAAGGCTTCAATTACACGAAGATGGACCTACTTGAGCTCTTCATCCTCTTCGCATTCCATCAAAGGCGGCGGTGCAAGAAGCGAAAAGAGAGGTATCAAATAGAGAGAAGGAACGGGTCTGTCTGACCAGCAGAATGAAGTGAAAGCAAGCGACCAGCGCAAGAAAGAAGTAGGTTGATGGACGTTTCCGAAAGAAAAAAAGGTATGCCGGTCATGGTCAGTCTGCATCGCCCTTGGATTAGAGTACTTAGTAGTGGCTTTCAGGTCATATTCATACAATCGGTCAATCAGATCTGCTTAAAAGTCCTTCTTGGGTGCATTGCCCTCTTCTTTGCCGGATCTAAGCGGAATGAGAACCTATCGAAATGTAGCATGAAAATCACATACCCGTATTTTGTTCGGTGCAGTCTTTTGTGCGTTCTCATCAGCTTTGAACATTTGAACTTCAGGTCTGCATGATGAAACAGAGGCAGCAATGGCAGAATAGACCGAAGTCGCCGCACGAGTCCATGTGCTTCGTGACATGGTCAGCTTGCCATTTCTTGAAAGAGAAGCCAATGCCTCCATGCGAATAGTCTTTACTGTATCATTAGCCTACAATTTCGTTAGTAATTTGTGTGAGGTTTCGGGCAGAGCATGACTTGTGATATGACATTGTCAGAATACGATTTCATTGCCGACCGACACTGAAAGGCGGCCATAGAGACGCGCAATCCTAGTACACGGCTGTACCTTCAAGCATGTCGAACTTCGACAGTCGGCTTTGGCGAATCCGATATTTTGTCGCCAAACCGAAACGAGGTCAAAGTAGACCCTCTCGTATGCTGCTTCTTCACCTCCTCTTGTGTCATTGTTCTGTGCTCGAATTGCTGTGCTGCCAGTCTTGCAGTGTTGCTCTTCTCGTTTCCCTTTGTTTCAGCTTCGACTCGTCCCATCCTTGTTCTTGATGTTGCTACGCTCTGTCTCTGACCAAACATGGCCGCAACCGAGAAGGAGCAATGCTATACGTATCTAGCACCAGCGTATATAGCAATTCTTGCAGTTTGCGCATCGACGTAAGGCTCGGAAACCACGTGCGGTGACTTTCGCTGATTCCCAAGTATAGAGGCTGGATATGCGCCGGAGCTTTATATGTATGGCATAGAAAGACAAGCAGGGACAAGCATAGTGAGTCTATCATCGGATTTCGGGCGATATCAGCTGACTTCATTGACAGACGCTGCAACATTCGGTCAGAATGCCCTGTCGCAACAGATGGGAACGTCGCAACCTCCATCTTACTCGGATATGGCTCAAACTCCTCATATGGCCAGTCCTTGGAAGTCGCGAATTCAACCGCCGACACCTCGTCGCTCTCCTGGAAGCGGCTTCTCTCAGATGACCGCGGCCAGATCAGCTTTCTCAGCGCCGCCCAACATGCAACAAGCAAGGCCACCTCATTTAAGAGCTGGAAGCTATTACTAGTCTATATTCGCATCTTTTGGACTTTGTCGAGTATTGTAGTTTGTGTCTATACCGCATCAAAGCATTTCATATACCCTGATATACTGTCTGCTTCCCTCTCTCTACTCTATTCTATCCATTTGCGCGATTTTGGCTTGTCAGAATGTACAATCTTGCCATTTAAACCTCTTCTTGCCGGGCTTCCCCTTCCCTTTGTCCTCACGAATGTCAGATGGCGTCTATACGAACACTCTCAGCATCTCAAAGCTTCCTTCATTACTACCACCACTGTCTTTCCTGCGCAAAGAATGGGCTACCCCAAAGCGACAGCCAACCCGGTCATGATCTACAAACGACAGGCCGAAGTCGATGATGGGACTTTGGAAGACTGCGAACCGGACGATACTGCTGTCATGTATGCTCTACCTCCTGAGCTTATTCATAGCTGACATGGCATAGTATCATTGCTGTCGTCATATCCATTACCGTCCTCCTCGCTGGCATAGGATTCTATCTGTGGCGACGTGCTCAAGCTAAACGTCAACAACGCAAGCTTGCCTGGTAAGTCTATCCTCCATTTCATCGATAATTGGTCTGATGGACAACGTAGGCGCGATTTCGTTCCTCAGTAAGAACGCTTCTTCCTCTCTTTGAATACAGCTCATGTTGCTTTAGATGGCTCAACTTCGGTAATGAGCATGGTCACGGTCCAGAGATGCTTCAATACCCTGGCAGCTACGGTGCCCATTCATCTTGTAAGTGCAAATGTTCATGCTACAAGACAGTCCAGCTAATGGTACGGGCAGATGATGGCTACAATGTACGCCTCAGATGAAGTCTTCTGGCTTGGCTAACATGAGAAGCAGTACCCCTCGAACCCTACTCCGGTGGCTAGCGCTTTCTCTCAAAGTGAGCATTCCGATCTGCGCAATATGGATGACTAACGTAGCCTTTTCAGACCGGTTCGCCAAGTCCCCAATGATGAGTGGATCTGGCCATCATGAAGGATCGGCTTTCTCGAATGGTTCGGGCGGATCTCGTCGTTACAAAGACGTGGATGAATACTCCATCGATTCTTACGAAGATGAGTCGCCTCGGCGCACTCGGTCTGGGTAAGTCAGCAAGCTCAATTTGCGGGCTTTTGCTGATGAGGATTGCAGCCGAACTCCGACTAGCGCGAAGAGCAGAGCTATGGAAGACGCTTGGCAAAGAGCACGCAGCGGAAGTGGTAGCGGGCGCGGAAGGTCAGATAGCGGTGGATCAGGGAGCGGATACCGTTCTCAGTCCAGGCGAGAGGCGTATGAGGATGAATCACCTCGCGTACATCGATCAAGATCTCACAGGCGGTAGATCCACCAGGGGCACTCATTCATTGTATCCATAGTCTTTCGGTATCATTCTTCTATTGCATTCGTGTCTAAACCTGCAACTTTTCGCTAAGACGAATATCCTCTGAGCTTGCTCCCACCCTGATCACAAAGTCGCCCTTTGCAAGCTGCCAGAATTGTGCTTCGGTCGACCAGCAGCTCAAGGAATAGCGAGACAAGCCGAAAGAAACAGTCTTCTTCTGCCCGACTCCCAAGTGGACTGCCTCAAAGCCGCGCAGGACCAGAGGAGCCTCAGATGCTGACTTTGGGAACTCGAGGTACAGTTGTACAATCTAGACAACGGTATCAACATTTGTCATCACGATCGGACGGGCCAAGCTCACCTCTTTTCCAGCTGGACCTGATTCATTGGTGATATCCACATCAACTAATACGCAAGTCTTGTGCAAAGACAGTCTTATCAACTTGCCGTTGCCTTCGCGTTCGTCGGCAGCGATATCATCCACTTTGCCGTGAGACGTCACTTTGAGGTTCGTGTAAGTGAAAGTCTGACAGGTATCAGCTCAATCTCCGCAATGAAACAGCAAGCTTACCGAGTAAGAAAGACCATGACCAAAGGCATAACGAGGTCGGATGCCTTGCTGTTGTAAATAGCGGTAGTCGATGAACAGGCCCTCTTTATAGTCAATCTGATTGATCTTAAGCCAATGCACTGGATACTACCATCATTAACGACTCACCTGTACGATCTCTCCATCGCCTGCCTTTTTGTATATCAACTTTGTGCCGTAATCATCTGCTGATTTGGCGATGGTAAAGGGCAGACGACCAGAAGGGTTGGTCTTGCCGAAGAGAACATCTGCTACTGCGTTACCAGCTTCTTGACCGAGACAGCCAGCATACAAGCACGCCTTGACATTAGGGTGCTCGATGAAGTCTTCGAGCAGTATTGGTCCGACCTGCTCGCTTCTCAGACAATATTACGAAGACAGAATCCGGCTTACACTATGAATAACGACAACGACGTTCTTGTTGACTTCTGCAACGGCTTTGACCAGTGCTGCACCGTTGCCCCATGCCTCCATGTTGTTTCGATCACCAAAATTGCCTTCCACAGTGATATAGCCTTCTCCTGAGGATGCAGAGATGAACACAATGGCGACTTCAGCCGGTCGAGCGATCTCATGCACGCGCTCAAAGTTATCATTGTCAAGATGCCACTCGAGAGGAATCTTGTGCTCTTTCGCGTGTGATTGAATAGCGGTCAAGGGCGATATCAGATATCTGCTCCATATTAGATTTGATTCCGCAAGGCGGCAGAGGGCTCACGGGAAATTGGCAGTGGCCGAGCCCTATAGGATTGTTAGACGAAATAGTAAGCAGCTAGAGATTCAGCTCACCCAACCCATTGCTGTAACACCAGGTGTAGCTTTAGCCGTTTCGCCAATCCTAATGTTAGGGCCTCCCGATCCGCTCTGATTAGGTCCGAGCGGGCTATCACCTGCACAGGTGCCGATCACAGCTAGCGTCCTGGGTTGCTTCGACCCGATCATGGGCAGGATACCGTCATTCTTGAGCAGTACGATAGAAGCAGCGCCCATCTCGCGAATCAAGCTTGCGTGATCGGCTGCTACGTCAACATGCTGGTTGGTTGCTTCGTCCAAGAGATTCCACGAGTTGAAGTTAGTAGGTGGGAAGTTCTCATCTTGCTTTAGCAGGTAGTACGCAGACAGGATGCGGATCGCCATATCGTCAAGACGCCATTGAGGTAGTTCGCCAGTCTCGACCGCTTTGACAAGATGTGGACCACTTGAACTCTTTTCAGCGAAACATCGCCAAGCGGTATCATGTAGCTCACTAGTAAGTGTCTTTCCCTCCATAGGCATCTTCTCCCGGGCAAGTCATATCTAAGCCTCCGACAGCTACGGAAATTTCAGTCACATTTCTCCCCATACGAGTCTTGACTGACCCGAAGGAATTCCCGACCGCTGTGACCACCTGAATTACATTGATCAGCACAAACCAGCTCTTCGACCGAATCTGCCCACCAGTCACTCATGACGTAGCCTTGAAAGTCCATGTCGTGTTTCAAGATCTTGTTCAGCAGCCCGTCATGCTCTGATGTCCCTGTAGAGCTTTTGTCAGATCCATTCTGAAAGCTTGCTGCTTACGTACAAGTGCCATTCAGCTGATTGTACGAAGACATGACGCTTGCAACACCAGCTCGGACTGAGCGAAGGAAGGGATGCAGGTAAATCGTGTGCAAGGTGCGTTCATCAACGTTCGAGCTGCTAGATTCCCGAAAGTGTTCTTGCTCGTTGCAGATGAAGTGTCTACCCATAGCCTGAGATGATGTGGGATAATCGTAGAAAGAGTACGTACTTTGCAACAGCTTGGACACCTTTGCTCTGAATGCCTTTGATGATTTCGTAGGCAACTTCACCAGTCAAGTAGGGGTCAGCTCCGCTCTACATACTATCAGTGTTGTCGCCAGACAGTATAGCTCAAAGTACAGACTGATTCGAAGTTTCTTCCGCCGCAAGGGACGCGTCCCATATTCATAGTTGGAGCGAGCAATCTACACCCTTACGATCAGCAGATTTAGAAGCAACGTGGAAGCACTCACACATGACAGCCTTTACCGCGAGCTTCAGCACCTAAGGCTTCACCACGTCTGCGACAGA
>JGI20283J15916_100062_pt1 | contig 38933 bp, 34 predicted proteins | sample Plalitdecfosmids_FD_15916 | JGI IMG/M metagenome (IMG submission 15916) | reverse complement strand
GCTCCGCCGGTCGCCCGCCGCTTCGCCGATCCCGGCAAGACGGGCGAGGACCTGCTGCTCTGGTTCCACCATGTCCCCTGGGACCGCCGCATGGCCGACGGGACCACGCTGTGGGACACGCTGGTGCGCCGCTACGATCGAGGCGTCTCAGCGGTCGGCACGATGCGCCGGCAATGGGATGCATTGCGCCCCTATATCGATGCGGAACGCTGGCAGCACACCGCCAGCTTCCTCGCGGTCCAGCAGCGCGAGGCGCAGTGGTGGCGCGATGCCAGCATCGCCTATTTCGGCTCGATCAGCGGGCGCCCGCTGCCCGCGGGCACTGCAGAGCCGGCGCATCCGCTCGATTGGTACAAGGCACAAAGCTTCCCGTTCGCGCCGGGCAATTAACCGCGAGTTGTATGACTACTGCCCCATTGACACAGTGCCGCAGCAGGCGTTACCCAACGCTTATGTGACCGCTACCATAGCCGGCTGAAGCCGGTGTGCAGATAGCAAGGGGCGGTCTCCTGGGAGGATGTTATGACTGATCGAGCCACCACGCCCGCCGTGCGCCGTCCTATCGCACTGACCACCACCTTGCTGCTCACCACCGCCGCCTGGCCCGCCTTTGCGCAGGTCCAGAGCGCGCCGACTGCATCGTCGAGCAGCAGCGCCGATTCCCCGGCCACCGCGCCCCAGGACAGCGGGGCAGGCCAGACTGCCCCGACTCAGATCGACGATGCCGGCGCACGGGCCGAACCCGCCGATCCGTCGGCGACCGGCAACGAGGACATCGTCGTCACCGGCTACCGTGCCTCGCTGCAGAGCCAGACCAACGCCAAGCGTAGCTCGATCGGCTTCACAGACACGATCTTTGCCGAGGACATCGGCAAGTTCCCCGACACCAACATCGCCGAATCGGTCAACCGCATCCCCGGCGTCACCATCAGCCGCGAAGTGACCGGCGAAGGCGCCAATGTTGCGATCCGCGGCCTGGGGACCAACTTCACCCGCGTCCTGCTGAACGGCGCGCCCGTCGCGGTCGCCTCGGTGCGCTTCGACGCACAGGGCACCAATCGCGAAGTCGATCTCGACCTGCTGCCGACCGAGCTGTTCACCCAGCTGACCGTCAGCAAGTCGCCCACCGCCAGCCAGGTGGAAGGCGGCGCCGCCGGCACTGTCAACCTCCGCTCGGCCCGCCCATTCGACAATCCCAAGCCGTATATCAGCTACGGCCTTCAGGGTTCGAAGGTCAGCGCCGCGGACAAATGGGGCTATCGCGGCCATGTCGTCGCCAGCGCCACCTTTGGCAATTTCGGCATCCTGATCGGCGGTGCGGCCGTGAAGAACGAATTCCGCGTCGACGGGTTCGAAACGATCGGCTGGACCAACCCGAATCTTTCGGCGACGCAGAACACCAATCCGACCCGCAACACCACCGGCGGCGGCAACTTCACCATTCCCGGAACCGTGCCGGTCAACGCCGGCAACGGGCTGGTCGCCGGCACGGTGATCGACCAGGCCTTCCTGCTCAGCCGCAATCCCGGCGCCAACATCACTCAGATCGACAACGGCCTGCTGCCGCGCCTGGGCCGTCCGCGCACGGAAGTCGGCACGCGCGAACGCTATAACGGCCTCGTATCCCTCGAATGGCGCCCCAGTGACGGGCTCCATTTCTATGTCGACGGCATGTATGCCAAGCGGGATACCGAATTCACCCGCACGTCGATGAACTGGGCAGTTCGCAACGGCGGCGCGATCCCGCTCAACACCACCTATGACCGCGCCGACTGCTCGGTCGGCTGCGTCGTGACCGGCGGCACCTATGCCAATTCGCAGTTCTTCCTCGAATACCGTCCGTTCAAGGACACCCAGGATTATTGGGGCGTCAATCCCGGACTCGAGTTCGAGATCAACGACTATGTGAAGGGCGATCTTCAGGCCAACTACACCAAGAGCAAGTTCCGGCGCGAAAGCCCGACCGTGCTGGTGATCACGCCGCCCAACAGCGGCGCCACCGTCACCTACACCAACAATGGCGGCATTCCGGACATCCAGTCCAGCCTCGACCTGAACGATCCGAACAGCTTTGGCTGGAACGGCGGTGGTCGCGTCAACCTGAACGGCGAAGAGCGCGAGACCGAGACCAAGGGCATCCGCGGAAGCCTGTTGTTCGGCGACGAAAAGCGCTTCAGCGTCCGCGTCGGCGCTGCCTATGACGACACCCGCCGCCGGATCACGCCGTTCGACAACACCAATCCGTGGCAGAACGCGATCTGCGGCAACGGCCCCAGCGTCACGCTGCCTTCGCCCAACACCGCGACCACGCCGTGTACCGGCCTGAACCAGCCCGGCGCGGCGACCCCGACCGGCTTCCCGACCTTCCCGGGCTACGGCACTAACTTCACTGCCGGTGGTGCGCCGATCACCTATGCCGGTTCGCAGATCCCGACCGCGGCGGTGCCCGGCTTCCTGCGGCCCGGCGACAACGGCTTCATCACCGTCGACTGGGACAAGTTCCGCGGCGCCACCAACTACGACACCTTGCTCGATCAGGCCCAGGAAACCGGCCAGTCGGCGAGCAGTGCCAATGGCGGCCTGATCCAGGAAAAGGTGACCGGCACCTTTGCCGAAGCGAACGGCATCTTCGACATCGGTGAGAACACGCTGCGGTTGAACGGCGGCCTGCGTTATGTCCGGACCGAACAGATCGTCGGTGGCCGCATCAGCGTTCCCGATCCGCGCAACACCCTGGCCGATCCAGACGGTGCCGGCCCGCTGGCCGCGCCGCAGATCGCGGACGGCGGCCGTTATCCGAACACGATCATCTTCCCGACGACGCGCACGCTCTATTCCAACTTCCTGCCTTCGGCGAACCTGGCGTTCGACTTCGCGGGCAAGGCGGTTGCGCGTGCCTCAGTGTCGCGGACGCTGACGCGGCCCAATCCGAATGCGCTGCTGCCGGGTGCCAGCTTCGTGTCGCCGTCGGCAGATATCGGGACGATCGGCAACCAGGCGCTCGATCCGTACATCTCGACCAACATCGATCTCGGGTTCGAGCTGTATACGGGCGGAGAGGGCGTGATCGCGGTCGCGGCGTTCCGCAAATCGATCACCGGCTTCACTGTGAACGGCACCAGCACCGTGCCGGTGTCGACGCTGGAGCCGTTCGGCATCACCGTCGAATCGCTGACCCAAGCACAGCGGGACGCCCTGGCGGCGCGCGCGCAGCCGGGCCAGCAGCTTCGCGATGTCCTCATCGACTTGCAGCAGCAGGTCAATTCGGACGGCAAGCTGATCGTCAACGGCCTAGAATTCCAGGTCACCCAGCCGCTCGACTTCCTGACGCGCTATGTCGGGGTCTCCGGTTTCGGCGTGCAGGGTAATTTGACGCTGATCGATCAGAAGGGGCAGGGCGCCGGCGCACCGGCAACCGCGCTGGGCGTCGCGCCGACGACCTACACGCTGGGCGGCTATTATGAGGGGCATGGTCTCTCGGCGCGCCTGACCTACACCTTCAACGAAGGGTCGCAGGGCGTGAACCCGGGCGAGAACGGGATCCCGCTGGCCGCCTATTACGGGCGCGACTTCGGGCAGCTCGATTTCTCGGGCAATCTCGATCTGAGCAAGGTGTTCGGCAAGAACTACCTGCCGACCCTGGTGGTGAACGTGATCAACATCACCAAGGAAGCGCAGAGCAGCTACTTCCAGTTCGAGAATGCAACCTTCAACCAGTATAATCCGGGCCGCACCGTGCTCGTCGGTATCCGCGGCCGCTTCTGATCGGCCGCGCCTGAACTCCCCACTCCAGCGGCGGACAACCCCTGTCCGCCGCTGGTTTTGTTTTCAGCGCCGGAAAAGCGCGAGCGGGACCGAAGTGCCCATTGCGCGATACCCCGCCATCGAAGGGTGCAGGTGGTCCCCTGAGTCATAGGCGGGGTTGAGCCGGTCGGGCTTTGCCGGATCGCGCATGATCTGGTCGAAATCGATCACCGCATCGAACAGCCCGCCGGTGCGGATGAAGCGGTTCACTGCCTGGCGGTCCGCCTCCAGCTCGGGCCCCGGATGGTAATAGCCATTGCCCCCGAACGGCATGATCGTCCCGCCGATCACCTTGATCCCGTGGGCATGCGCCCGCGCGACCAGCTGCGCAAAGGCCTGGGTCAGCTGCGTGACGATCGCCGCGTGCTGCTCCGGCGTGGCCGGGGCGTCGCGGGTGAGCATGCCCAGATCGTTGATGCCCTCCAGCACGATCGCCCACTTCACGCCGCTGCGCGCCACGACATCGCGGTCGAACCGGGCGAGCAGATTGGGGCCCGTCCCGTCGAGCAGCACCCGGTTGCCGCCGATCCCTGTGTTGACGATGGCAACTTCGCCGCGCAACCGTGCCGCCAGAGTATCGGTCCACCGCGCATTGGTATCAGGGGCCACCCCATAGCCGTCGGTGATCGAGTCCCCGATCGCCACCACCGCCGCCGCGGCACTTTCGCCAACTTCCACTTCCACATCCGCCAGTGCCCACCACCGCGTCGTCGGCTCGGCATCGCTCGGCCTGACCTCGGCCACGCGATTGCCCGACATCAGAAAACTCGTCGCCCGCGCTCCGGGGTGCCCGGTCTGCTCGACGGTCGCCTCGGGCAGGAACATGCTGATCGCGATGTCCGAACCCGCCGATGCCGTCACCCGAACCCCGTCGGAATAGACTTCGCCCCCAGCTGGTATCGTGATTGCCCGCTGACCGCCAAAGGTTAGCATCAGCCCCCCTTGCTGCAGCTCCGGCGTGCCCAGTTTGGCGGGTCGGCTCAGATGCGCGGCACCGATCACCAGCGGCTTGGTCCCGAACGCATTCGAAAACCGCACCCGCAGCCGCTTGCCGCCCACGGACAGTCGCACGAGCTGCCGCAGCGTTAGATTGGAAGTCCGCGCCTGAGGCAGGGCATTCTCCGCCGTCGGGACCATCTGCGCCGCGCCCCAGCTGGCGACCCAGCGATCCTGGGCCATCGCCGGGAACGCGACGAGAACGGAGGCGAACAGTGCAATGGTTTGTCGGCAAGCGACCATGTCATTCCCTCATGCCCTGGCGATCGTCAGCGAGGAGCCGGGCAGTAGCGCCTCAACAGCTCCGCGTGCGACGGCATGCTGCGCACGGCAGTGGAGACTTCCAGGCGCATGCCGGACAGCGTTCTGTCCAACTCGCTGCTGGAGATCATGCGCGCCAGCTGGTGATAGCCATGGGGCAGCAACCCCTGGCCAAGCAGCACCTGCACCCAGCTGTCGACCCGGAACAGATCGTCCGCTGCCTGATATGCCTGCGCGCCTTCGCGGAACAGCGCGATGCGGGCGGCGAGGCTGTCCGGGATCGCCATGGTCCGGCAGCGTTCCCAGAACGGCTCCTGACGCTGGTTCAGATGATAATGGAGGATGATGAAGTCGCGCACCGCTTCCATCTCGAACCGCGACTGCGCGTTGAAGCGGTGTGTCTGCGCCTCGCCGATGCCGGAGAACGGAAATGCCTGGATCAGCCGAGTGACCGCCACCTTGATCAGGTGAATGCTGGTCGACTCCAGCGGCTCGATGAACCCGCCTGCGAGGCCCAGTGCGATGCAGTTCTTGTTCCACGCCTTGCGCCGCTGTCCGGTCCGATAGCGGATCAGGCGAGGTTCAATGAGCGGCTTGCCATCGATAGCCTCTAGCAATTGCCGCCGCGCATCCTCGTCGGACAGGAAGTCGCTGCAGAACACCAGCCCGTTGCCGACGCGGTGCTGCAACGGGATCTTCCACCGCCATCCCGCCTGATGTGCGATCGCCCGGGTATAGGGCACCGGTGGCGCAGTGGTTTCGGTCTGCACCGCAAACGCGCTGTCGGTGCTGATCCAATGACCCCAATCCTCGAACCCGGTGGCGAGCACCTGTTCGGTCAGCAAGGCGCGAAAGCCGGTGCAGTCGAGGAACAGATCGCCTTCGACCCGTACGCCCGACTCCAGCACCAGCGCGGTCAGGAAACCGCTTTCGGGGGCTTGCTCGACCCGCGCGATCTTGCCTTCGATCCGGCGCACGCCCGCCGGTTCGCTCAGTCGCCGCAGGAAGCGGGCATACAGCGTCGCGTCGAGATGATAAGCATATTGGACCCGCGCATCGGAGCCTGCTTCCGCCCGGCCTGCCTCGGCTGCTTGCAGCTCCAGACAATATTCCGCCAGCGCCCCGCCGAAGCCCTGTCCGTTCGCTTCCAGCCAGAAATGGTGGAAGTCCGCCATCCAGCTGCCGTTTCGACCGATTTGGCCGAACGAGTGGAAATAGCGGTCGCCCTCCCGCGCCCAGTCTTCGAACGCGATGCCGAGTTTGAAGCTCGCCTGCGTCTCACGCATGAAGGTCGGCTCGTCGATGCCGAGCAGGTGATGAAAGCGGCGCGACGTAGGGATGGTGGACTCGCCTACGCCGACCGTTCCGATCTCGTCCGACTCCACCAGCGTTATGTCGAGCAGCGGGCCGAGCTGCTTCACCAGTGCCGCCGCTGCGATCCACCCCGCGGTGCCGCCGCCGGCGATCACGACGCGTTTGACCGGTTGCGTGCTCATCGGTTCAGCTTGCTCAGCAGCTGCGCGCGCAGGCGCCGCGCCGAGCTATCATCCAACGCGCCAAGCGCCCCGCGCGCTTGGGGCGGCAAGTGCGCGCCCGCCCGATCCGCGGGTCCGAAGACGTAGAAGTCGAACAGCGTCTTCCACGCCGCTTTCTCCGGCGCCGGCCGATCGCGCAACGACAACAGCGCATGGAGGAGGGTGTGTTGTGGCGTGTCCATGAAGACCGGTGACGTGTTCCACCAGTAGTTCACGAGTATGTTGAAGGGATCGAGCGCCTCGACATGGTGCCACCACATTGCCGGATAGAAGAGCACGTCACCGGCTTCCAGCTCCGCGATCTCGGCCGTGTCGAGCGCATCCCGGAACCCCGGATGCGAAGCGAAATCGGGAGAGGCGAAGTCGACCATGCTGACCACTTGGCCGCCCGGTGTCGGCTCGAGGGGACCCGGATACAGGTTCGCGATCTGATCGGGTGGGAACAAGGTGAACCGGCGGCGCCCGACTGCGCAACAGGCGAGATTGTGCGACATGTCATAATGCGCGGTCGCGGTGGTGCGGTTGCCGATCCAGATGCTCGCGATCGGCGCCGCGAACATCGGGTGGTTCAGCACAAGGTCGTTCTCCGCCTCGCGAAACCCGGGCAAATAGATGCCAAGGTCGGTTGAGCCGATATAGAAGGAGGGCGGCTGCGAATCCGGCAGATGCGCCGCGATCCTTTGCAGCATCGTTGACAGACGCTCGCGTGCGCCCTCGAAATTGAAGCCATCGACTGCTTCATTGTAGAAGAAGCGGCCGTTGATCTCGGGTTCGCCGGTGAAGGCCACAACGGGACGGCCCGAATCGAAGGTCTCCAGATAGGCGATTGCCTCGAACGCCGACGCCAGCCCTTTGCGCACGAGCGGCCAGTCGCGCGCAACATCTTTGAGAACCGTTGGCTGCTGCGCCTCCATCAGCGCGTCGAACGGGATCGCGTCGGGAGCGATGCCCTCGATCACGCGCGTTCGCCCGCGGACCAGCGCGACGTGACTCATAGTGCGCGCCGCCGGGCGTTCTTCCGGTCGATCAGCTGGCCGACATTGCCAAGCGAGGCGGCGATCAGAAAGGCCGGCGCGAGGAAGCCTTCCTGGTTCAAGGTCTCGAGCTCCACCCCTCCGAGGGAGGCAAGCCGTTCGCGTGCCAGCACTTCATGGCCGGTGATCGCATAGCGCGCTTCTTCGTCGAGCATCAGTTCCAGCGCGATGGGCTCGATCAGGCCGAGCGCGTCGAAGGCCGCGTACATTGACCTCGCGGCGTCCACGCCGCCATGGATCAGCCGCAGCAGCTGGCTGACATGCTCGAGATAGGGGCCGTTGCCCCCCTGCGGGAGGAACAGCAGCGTGCCACCGGGCACATCGACCCTGGGGTCGTCCAGGTCGATATGAAGCAGCGGTTCGTCTTGTAAGTCCCCGCCCATGCCGATGGAGAAAGGCCCGCGTTGCTGGAGCAGCGGGATGTGCCGGCTGGTCCAGCGGTCACCCTCCAGGAACAGGTTCTCATCGCGGTCGAGACCCAGCAGTGCAACCGCTTCCAGCTCGTCGGCGCCCCGGCGGAACAGGATCGGAAACTCGCGTTGTGCTGCCTCGAACTCGGTAGGGAATACCGTTACCTGATTGACGGCGTCACCGAATGCTCCGCCGTGCTGGAGCGCCACCGTCAGGTCGCGGTGATCGACATTGTTGAGTACGACCCGGTTGGGCATCGCTGATGTCATCCAACTTTCGTGGCGGCGGATGGTGGGCGCAGCATGGCGCAAACCATGCCGCCCCTCAACACGCGAAGGAGGGCCGCTGCTCGCGCAGCGACCCCTCTCCAGCTTTCATGATTGCCGGCGTGCTCAGAACCGGAAGCGCGCGCCGAGCAGGAAGCGGCGATCGAGCTCTTGTGCGAACCAGAGCTGCTGCTCGTCGCGTGCATAAGTGCGCACGCTTTCTTCCAACAGGTTGATGCCCTCCAGTGTGATCGCGATCTGGGGCGTGATCTCATAGCTGAGCGTCGCATCCAGCTGACCGAACGGCGCGGTGAACTCCGGATTGCGCGACCCCTGGCGGTTGATCCCCGACAGGAACTTGTCGCGCCAGTTATAGGCGACGCGCGCGGAGAGGCCGTTCTTTTCATAGATCAGCGTGCCGCTGATCGTGTCGCTTAGGCCCAACAGCGCGAACTGGTCCTCGCTCGGGCTTGCGCCGATGTTGAACCCAACGTCGCCGCGCACCAGCGTGTAGGCCGCGGCGACACCGAAGCCCGTGGTGCCGAGGAAATACTGGCCGGCGATCTCGACGCCGTAGATCTCGGCATCGCGGTTGTTGATCGGGCGCGTCACCTGGAACTGGTACAGCGGGTCGGAGGGCAGGGCGGCAACGTCGAGCGAGTTGTTGATCGCCTTGAGGTAATCGTCGTTCAGCGAGCGCGTCGCGGGATTGTAGTTGGCGCTGAACTGCGTAGTGGCGGTCGCGATCGACCCGGTGGATTGCAGCAGCGCCGTCATCACGAACAAGTTGGCGTCGCTGATGTCCGCGCCCAGCCCGACCAGCGCATCGCGGGCGGTGCCCGACCGGCTTCCAGCGGCGCCGGAGCTCGGATCGCGCAGGCCGTACAGGTCCGACGTGAACTGGCCGTTGCCGATGAAGTTGCGGACGCGCTTGTCGAACAGGGCGACCGAGACATAGCTGTCGGGCTTGAAATACCATTCCAGCGAGGCGTCGAAATTGTCCGAAATCAGCGGACGCAGACGCGCGTTGCCGGTGGTCGCGCCGGCGATGCCGCCATTGTTGGTCGGGCGCGGTGGGCCGCCGACGGTGGTCGCGGTGTAGAGGTTGCCATAGTTCGGGCGCGCGATCGTCTTGCTGTACGAGATGCGGCCGAGCAGGTTGCGCGCAACTTCGACCTGGAAGTCGATCTGCGGCAGGATGTTGTCATAGCTGCCGCCATCGGTGACGAAGCGCGTCTGGTCGGAAATCGAGACGGTGAAGTCATTGTCTGAGACCCAGGTGATCGCACCGGGAATGGCTTCGAGCGAAGTCGTCGTCGACTTGGTGTGCTCGTAGCGGATACCCGCCACCAGCCGGGTCGGTGCGCCTCCCAAGTCGCCCTTCCAGGTGAGCTGGCCGTACGCTGCCCAGATCTCTTCCTTGACGCGGTTGTCCTGGTTGCCGGTCACGCCCACCGCATGCGGCCGCGCGGCGCCGGTATCCAGGCCGGCATAATAGGGCGACAGGATCGAATAGATCGCCGCGGCATTGCCGCGATAGGCGGTCTGGGATTCAGGATCGCCGCCCGGATTGTACTTGTCGAACTTGCACTCGAGACAGAAGGTCTGGAGCGCACCCGGAGCCAGCCGCTCGACGTCGCCCGGGCTGGTGATCCCCCAGTCGCCCAGCGTCTGCTGGGTGGAGACCGACGTCTGGCGCATGTCGGCAGTGCGGTAATTGCCGCCAAAGTCGAAGCGGTTGCCTTCGCCCAGATCCCACCCGAAATCGGCGCGGACTTCCTTGACCTCTTGCTCCTGCGTGTTGGTGAACGTGCGGCCGACCTGCGACCCTACGTCGCCCAGGTCGAGCGGGCCGCTGGGACCGAAGGTGATGTCCTGGCGCGGGATGCCGTTGCTGTAGTCAACCGAATGCTCGGACACGACGTTCGCACCCAGGCCGACCAGCGTCGAGGAAACGCCGTTGGGGTTGTTCGGGCGGCTCGACGACTTGGACCAATGGCCGTCGACGTTGAGCGAGAAGTTGCTCGCCATGTCCCATTTAGCGTTGAGGCCGTAATCCTCGAGCTTGCCCTTCTGGCCGCGCGACTGCGCCTCGAAGCCCTCGTCCTTCTGGCCGTTGATCGTCTCGTGGAGGTAGCTGGCGGTTGCGACGGTCGGATTGCCGTCGAAGGTCACCACGTCGAAGGGGCGGCTGAACCAGTTGGAAAGGTCCGAACGCGTCTCCTTCTGGGTGTTCTGCGCATAGAGCGCGTCGGCGGTCAGGGTCAGCGAATCGGTCGGCTTGAACTGCACTACGGCCTGGCCGTTGATGCGTTCGCGGCTACCCTCAGCATAGTGATAGCGGCTGTCGTTCGGGATCGCGACCAGCTGGTTGGCATCCGTCGGCGCGTTGTTGACTACGGTACAGGTGGGTGAGGGCGTACCACCCACGCACGCGCCGCCGCTGCGAGCGAATCCGCCGGTCAGGAAGGTGCTGTACGGGATGATGTTCCAGTCGTTCGACGTGGCGGCGATCGACGTGAAGTTGCGCTTCTGATAGCTGCCGAACAGCGAGACGCCGAACCGCTGTTCGGGATCGCTCCAGCTCAGCACACCGGAGAATTCGGGCGTGACCTTGGACCCACAGTCGATGCAATCGTTGACGCTGGTGTCGTAGACCGCCTTCGCACCGATACTGCCGTTCAGCCCGGATTCGCGGCTGTCGAGCGGACGGCGGGTCACGACGTTGATCGTCGCGCCGATGCCGCCCGATGGGATCGCCGCGCGACCGGTCTTGTAAACCTCCAGCGTACGCACGCCTTCAGTCGCCAGGTTTGAGAAGTCGAACGAGCGGCTGGTGCCCTGCGCGCCGTCGGCGTTCTGATCGCCGCCGACGACCGACACGTTCGACGTGGCGAGCTGGCGCCCGTTAAGCGTCACGAGGTTGTAGGTCGGCCCGAAGCCGCGAACCGTCACCAGCGAACCTTCGCCATTGGTGCGGTTGATCGACACGCCGGGAATGCGCTGCAGCGATTCGGCCAGGTTGGTGTCGGGGAACTTGCCGATGTCCTCCGCCGAGATGGCGTCGACGATGCCCGACGCGTCGCGCTTGATCGCGATTGCGCGCTCCAGTGAGGCGCGGATGCCGGTGACGACGACTTCCTCGCCCATGTCTTCTTGCTGAGAAATCGGTGAAGCCGCTTCGGGCGCGGCGGTCGTGCCCGCTGGACTCGCGTCCTGGGCAAGCGCGGCCCCGGACATCAGGACACCTGCGGCGATAGCGATTACGGAAGCCGAGCGCGCGAGAGTCGGCGCAAGCGTTAAGCCAGTCATATCCCCTCCTGATCCGGCAGCTAATCGACTGCCGATACATCATCCTTGCCGTGAGATGTTTCTCATCAACACTGATAACGCTAACATCAAGAAGAGCGTTGTCAATACTCCGTGCGACGAAATCGTCACGCGCGGGTTTGTTCGCTCAAGCTGTGTGTTGAAGTGCACACAACTGTATGAAAACCGATTTCACTATTGAATTACTGGCGCAAGTCGCGGGCCTGCAATTGAGGTGCTACGCCACAGGACGCGCCTCAAGCCTCCACTGCGGCACAGTAGAGGTTTGTCTGCCGGTCGGAAGGAGTATCACGTCGCGCCCAATTGGGGCAGCGACCAACGGGCAATGGGTTCCGCAGGTCGAAGCCGACCTGCGGAACCAGCCACATCAGTCCAGCCGGCGGGCCAGTTCCTTGTTGAGACCCAGCGCGATCAGCGTCGCCAGCGCACCCGACAGCAGATAGGCGCCCGCGGCGATCAGCCCGAAATGCTGTGCGAGCATCAGCGCCGCCAGCGGCGCGAAGCCCGCCCCGAACAGCCAGGCGAGGTCCGAGGTCAGCGCCGCGCCGGTGTAGCGCGCGCGCTTGGGAAAGTTGCTGGTCACGGCACCTGAGGACTGGCCGAAGGACAGGCCGAGCAGGATGAAGCCGCCGACCATGAACAGTGTCTCGCCGACCTGGCCGCCGTCAAGCAGCTGCGGGGCGAAGCCCGAGAACACCGCAATCGCCGCGGCGGTGTAGCCGAGCAGCGAGCGGCGGCCGATCCGATCGGCCAGCAATCCCGAGCCAATGATCGCAAGCAGCCCGAACACCGCGCCGACCATTTCGATCAGCAGGAAGCGCGTGACGCTCTCACCGGTGAACACCGCCACCCAGGAAAGCGGAAACACCGTGACCATGTGGAACAGCGCGAAGCTGGCCAGCGGCGCGAAGGCGCCGATGACGATGTTGCGCCACTGCGCCTTCAGCGTCGCGCCGACCGGGGAGGGGGTGAGTTCGCGGCTGTGGAACAGCTCGGTATATTCTGGCGTCACGACGATGCGCAGCCGCGCAAACAGCGCGACGACGTTCACTGCGAAGGCGACGAAGAACGGATAGCGCCAGCCCCAGGAAATGAAGTCCGCCGACGAGAGCGTGCCCAGGAAGAAGGCGAACAGGCCGCTGGCGATCAGCAGTCCCAGCGGGGCGCCGAGCTGCGGCACCATCGCCCACCAGCCGCGGCGGTGGGGCGGCGCGTTGAGCGCGAGCAGCGAAGCCAGGCCGTCCCAGGCACCGCCCCAGGCGATCCCCTGGCCGATACGGCCGATCGCCAGCAGCACTGCCGCCGCCGAGCCGATCTGTTCGTATGCGGGAAGGAAGGCAATCGCCACGGTCGACGTGCCGAGCAGGAACAAGGCCAAGGTCAGCTTGGTGCCGCGCCCGTGCCGACGGTCGACCCACATGAAGATCTGCGACCCGATCGGCCGAGCGATAAAGGCGAGGGGGAACAGTGCGAAGGACATGATCGTCCCCTGCAGCGGCGCCAGATACGGAAACACCAGCTGCGGAAACACGAGCACCGAAGCCAGCGCATAGACAAAGAAGTCGAAGAACTCGGAAGTGCGCCCGATCACCACGCCGATGGCGATTTCGCCCGGGTGTACGTCATGATCCCCGCGCGTGTTCACGGTGCGGGCATCACGCTCTAGGGGCGCAGAATGGGCGACGGCCTCAGCCATGGTTCAGTTTCCAAGATGTCGAACGTTTGGGACGCCCTCTAGGCTCTGACGCAGGGGCTTGGGATAGGACAAATTGTCCTATTTCGCAGTTGCACAATCGGGCCTAGCTCGCGCCCGTGATGCTTCGCCCAAACCGTTTGACGCCCTTGTTGGCCCTGCCGCTGCTTGGCGGCTGCAATACCGTGGTCATGAACCCCGCAGGTGACGTAGCGCGCCAGCAGGCGGACCTTATCCTATGGTCCACCGGCCTGATGCTGCTGATCATCATACCGGTCATGATCCTCACCGTGCTGTTCGCGTGGCGATACCGCGCGACCAACAAGGATGCCGAATACCGGCCCAATTGGGACCATTCCACGGGTCTGGAACTGATCATCTGGTCGGCGCCGCTGCTGATCATCATCGCGCTGGGCGCCCTGACCTGGGTCTCGACTCACACGCTCGATCCGTATCGCCCGCTCGGCCGACTTGCGCCGGGTCAGGCAGTGCCGGCAAACGATCGCCCGCTCGAGGTGCAGGTGGTGTCGCTCGATTGGAAGTGGCTCTTCATCTATCCCGAACTGGGCATCGCCACCGTGAACGAGCTCGTCGTTCCCGCGAATCGCCAGGTCCGCTTCCGCCTGACCTCCTCGTCGGTGATGAACACCTTCTATGTGCCTGCCATGGCCGGCATGATCTATACGATGGCCGGCATGGAAACGCGGATGCATGCCGTGTTGAACAGGCAGGGCCGGTTCGCCGGCATGAGCGCCAATTATTCGGGCGCCGGCTTCTCCTACATGAACTTCCCGACGCTGTCGGTGGACCAGGCCGGGTTCGATCGCTGGGTCGCCGGGGTGCGGGGCAGTGGCCTCCAGCTTCGCCGCGATGAATATCTCCAGCTTGAAAAGCCGAGCGAAAAGGTGCCTGCGATGCGCTTCGCCGCCGTGGAATCGGGTTTGTTCGACCGCATCGTCCAGATGTGCGTCCGTCCCGGCGAGACCTGCATGGGCGCAACAGCCGCGCATGATCATCGCCAGCCCGGCAGCCATCCGCCGGTGAACGATCGCCAGCCGCGTGCGGGCGAGCCGGAGGGCGCGCTGCAAAAGGCGCCGCACGAAACCGAAACCAGTCCGCACACGACCGCACCGCACGGCCAGCCTAAGGGCAACACCGGGCGTGGTGACCAGAGCAACCGCAACATGACCCGCCTGGAGCTGCCGGCACTGCCAGGCACCGCGCGATCCGCCCAAGGCTGAGACAGAACAATGTCCGACACGCTTCTCAAATTCCTATTCGGGCGGCTTTCAATCGAAAGCTTCCCGATCCACGAGCCGATCATCCTGGCGACCTTCATTGCGGTCGCGCTTGGCGGTGTCGTGCTCCTGGGCGCGCTCACCTATTTCAAGCTCTGGGGCTATCTTTGGAAAGAATGGTTCACGAGCGTGGACCACAAGAAGATCGGCATCATGTACATGGTGCTCGGCCTTGTCATGCTGCTGCGCGGGTTCGCCGACGCGATCATGATGCGCCTTCAGCAGGCGATGGCGTTCGGCGCCAACGAGGGTTACCTCAACGCGCACCACTTCGATCAGATCTTCACCGCGCACGGCGTGATCATGATCTTCTTCGTGGCAATGCCGTTCGTGACGGGCCTGATGAACTTTGTCGTGCCGCTTCAGATCGGCGCGCGCGACGTTAGTTTCCCGTTCCTCAACAATTTCAGCTTCTGGATGACCGCCGCGGGGGCCGCCGTCGTGATGGCCAGCCTGTTCGTGGGTGAGTTCGCCCGCACCGGCTGGCTGGCGATGGCGCCGCTGTCGGGGCTCGACTATTCGCCCGATGTCGGTGTGGACTATTATATATGGGCATTGCAGGTCGCCGGCGTCGGTACCCTGCTGTCGGGCGTCAACCTGCTCGCGACCATCATCAAGATGCGCGCGCCGGGCATGACCATGATGAAGATGCCGGTGTTCACCTGGTCGGCGCTCGTCACCAACGTGCTGATCGTCGCCGCTTTCCCGATCCTCACTGCCGTGCTCGCGATGCTCAGCCTCGACCGCTATGTCGGCACGCACTTCTTCACGAACACCGGGGGCGGAAACCCCATGATGTACGTGAACATGATCTGGATCTGGGGTCACCCGGAAGTCTACATCCTGATCCTGCCGGCGTTCGGCATCTTCTCTGAAGTGGTGTCGACCTTCTCGGGCAAGCGCCTGTTTGGCTACACGTCGATGATCTACGCTCTGATCGTGATCTGCATTCTGGCTTATCTGGTCTGGCTGCACCACTTCTTCACGATGGGCTCGGGCGCCAGCGTCAACAGCTTCTTCGGCATCACCACGATGATTATCTCGATCCCCACGGGTGCGAAGATCTTCAACTGGCTGTTCACGATGTACAAGGGGCGCATCCGCTTCGAACTGCCGATGATGTGGTCGATCGCGTTCATGCTGACGTTCGTGATCGGCGGCATGACGGGCGTGCTCCTCGCGGTGCCGCCTGCCGATTTCGTACTCCACAACTCGCTGTTCCTGATCGCCCACTTCCACAACGTGATCATCGGCGGCGTGCTGTTCGGCATGTTCGCCGGGATCAATTACTGGTGGCCCAAGGCGTTCGGATTCAAGCTGGACAAGAAATGGGGCCTGGTCAGCTTCTGGTGCTGGGTCGTGGGCTTCTGGGTGGCGTTTACGCCGCTCTACATCCTGGGCCTGATGGGCATCACGCGCCGCCTGCGGCATTTCGATGATCCGTCGCTCCAGATCTGGTTCGTCATCGCGGCACTGGGCGCGGCGATCATCGCAGTCGGCATCGCTGCCTTCCTGATCCAGATCTTCGTCAGCATCCGCAACCGCGAGGCGCTGCGCGACTTCACGGGCGATCCGTGGGACGGCCGCAGCCTCGAATGGGCGACCTCGTCGCCGCCGCCGGAGTACAACTTCGCGTTCACGCCCGTGATCCACGATCTGGACGCGTGGTACGACATGAAGAGCCGCAACGCAGCGCGTCCGGTCGACGGCTTCCGCGACATCCACATGCCCAAGAGCACGGGTGCCGGCATGATCCTGGCCGGTATGTCCGCGGTCATCGCGCTGGCGATGATCTGGTACATCTGGTGGCTGGCCGCGCTTGCATTTGTCGGCCTGCTGGTCGTCGCGATCGGCCACACCTTCAACTATGACCGGGACTTCCATATCCCGGCCGACGAAGTGACGCGGGTCGAGAATGCGCGCACTCAGTCGCTGGCGTCGGCGGGACTCTGAACCATGGCAACCATGACTGAAACCACGCCGCCGGGCACCGAAGCGCCCGCTTTCTGGGACCTCGATCCGCACGAGCATCCGCCGGGCGCCAGCACCATGCTGGGCTTCTGGCTTTATCTGATGAGCGACTGCCTCATCTTCGCGATGCTCTTCGCGTCCTGGGGCGTTTATGGCGCCAGCTATGCCGGCGGCCCGACGCCCAAGGAGCTGTTCGACCTGAAGCTGGTCGCGGTGAACACGGCGATGCTGCTGTTCTCGTCGATCACCTATGGCTTCGCGATGATCGCCAGCGACGAAAAGCGGAAGTCCGCCGTGCTCGGCTGGCTTGCGGCGACCGGGCTGTTCGGTGCTGCCTTCCTCGCCATCGAACTCTACGAGTTCTCGCACCTTCTGCACGAAGGCGCGGGGCCGCAGCGCTCGGCCTTCCTGTCGGCGTTCTTCACGCTGGTCGGCACCCACGGTCTCCACGTCACCTTTGGCCTGATCTGGCTGATCACGCTGATGGTCCAGGTCTCCCGCCGCGGACTGGAGCCGGCGAACCTGCGCCGCCTGCAATGCCTGTCGCTGTTCTGGCACTTCCTGGACGTGATCTGGATCGGCGTGTTCACCTTTGTCTATCTTCTCGGAGTGCTGCGATGAGCGCGCCTTCTCACAACGTCGATCATGCGCATGGCGATCATGCGCATGACGATCATGGCGGTGCGCCGCACGGGTCGCGCCGCAGCTACCTGACCGGCTTCGCCTTGTCGGTGGTGCTCACGGCGATCCCGTTCGGGCTCGTCATGGGCGGCTGGATCGCCAATGTTCAGGTCGTCATCGGCATCTGCATGGCGCTCGCGCTGGTCCAGATCGTCGTCCACATGATCTATTTCCTGCACATGAACAGCAAGTCGGAAAGCGGCTGGACGTTGATGGCGCTGATCTTCACGATCATCATCGTCGTGATTGCCCTGGCGGGAACGCTGTGGGTGATGTTCCATATGAATCTCAACATGATGCCGGGCATGGAGATGTCCGGCAGCATGTAAGGTGAGCACCCGCCGTCTGGTCGGCGTGATCGGCGCCGCCGTCGCCATCCTGGCGCTTCTCGGCCTCGGTGTGTGGCAGATAGAGCGTCGTGCGTGGAAGCTGGCGTTGATCGATCAAGTGGAGCGGCGCCTCGCCTCCGCTCCGGTCGCTGCGCCGGCGCCCAACGCATGGCCCGCCATCGGCAAGGACGCCGCCTACACGCGCGTGACCGTTCGCGGCCGATACGTCTCCGGCCGCGACAGCTATGTCCAGGGGGTGACCGATTTCGGCGGCGGCTATTGGCTGCTCACGCCGCTTCGTACCGATGCCGGGTGGACGGTGCTGGTCAATCGCGGGTTCGTGCCCGCCGACCTGCGCGGCAGGATCGCGCCGCCCGGTGCATCGTCCGTCACTGTCACCGGCCTGCTACGGCTCACCGAGCCCGGTGGCGGCTTCCTTCGCCACAACGATCCCGTGCAGGATCGCTGGTATTCGCGCGACGTCCAGGCCATCGCCGCGCACCACCGCGTCGGCCCTTCGGCACCCTATTTCATCGATGCTGATCGTAGCGGGGCCGGGTGGCCGCGCGGCGGCATGACCGTGGTGCGCTTCACCAACAACCATCTGGTCTACGCGCTCACCTGGTTCGGGCTTGCAGCCCTCGTCGCGGTGTTCGCGATAGTGGCCGGGCGCAGACGGGCATGAGGCCGCTTTTCGCGGGCGACGAGGCTTCGCGCCGCAACCTCTTGCTGCTCTCCCATCTGCGCTGGCTTGCGGTCGGGGGGCAGCTGGTCACCATCCTGGCGGTGCACATGCTGCTAGGCGTCCGGCTGCCGATGACGCCGATGCTGCTGACCCTGTTCGTGCTCGTCATGGTCAATTTGCTCGCGCTATCGCTGTATCTGCGCGGGCCGGTGAACAACACGACCCTGCTGGCCACCCTGATCATGGATGTGGGCTGCCTGTCGGTGCAGCTCTACCTCAGCGGCGGCGCGACCAACCCGTTCCTCGCGCTCTACCTTCTCCAGGTGGTGCTCGGCGCGGTGCTGCTCGAAGCCTGGTCAAGCTGGCTGCTGGTTGCGCTCACCAGCGGCGCGCTGGGGGTACTCGCCTTGTACGCTCCCCCGCTCGATGTGCCGGAGACGCTCCGCATCGCTTTGCCGCGGCCCTACATCCTGGCCCTGTGGCTCAACTACACTCTCGCCGCGGTGCTGCTCGAACTGTTCGTCACCCGCGTGACGCGCAACCTGCGCCACCGCGACGCCTATCTCGCGACACTGCGCCAACGCGCCGCCGAGGAGGAGCATGTCGTCCGCATCGGCCTGCTCGCCAGCGGTGCAGCGCATGAATTGGGCACCCCGCTGGCCTCCCTGTCGGTAGCGCTCGGCGACTGGCGCGGCGATCCCGCGGTGAGCGCCGACCCCCGCCTCGCAGAGGAAGTGGCGGAGATGCAGGCCGAGGTCGCGCGCTGCAAGGACATCGTCGCGGGCATCCTGTTCGCGGCGGGCGAGGTCACCGGCCAGGCGCCCGAGCGCACGACGCTGCGGCGCTTCCTGAGCGGCATCGTCGCCAATGCCGCGGCGCGCGAGGCGATCCGGATCGAGGATCTGCTCGGCCGCGACATCGCGATCGTTTCGGACAAGGCGCTCGGCCAGGCGCTGCTCAACCTGCTAGACAACGCTGCCGAAGCCGACGCATCGAACATCCTCCTCTCCGCTGCGTTAAGCGAGGATATGCTGATCCTCACCGTCCAAGACGATGGCCGCGGCTTCCCCGCCCACATCCTGTCGGCGATCGGACAGCCGTACCAAAGCACCAAGGCGCGCCGCGGTGCCGGCCTTGGGCTGTTCCTCACCAACAACGTCCTGCGCACCCTGGGCGGCACGCTGGAGGCGCGCAACCGCCCCGGCCGCGGCGCACAGGTCGCGCTTCGCCTGCCGCTGGAAGCGTTGGCGATACGCCAGCCATGAGCGAACGCCGCCTGCTGATCGTCGAGGACGACGCCGTACTCGCCCGCACGCTCGCCCGGTCGTTCGAACGTCGCGGCTATCAGGTCGAGATGCTCGACGGTCCCACTGGACTCGCCGAAACAGCCGAGCAGCTCAACCCGACCCACGCCCTGATCGACCTCCGCCTGGGCGGTGCGTCGGGCCTGGGCTGCATCAAGACTCTGCACGAACGCGACCAGGACACCCGCATCGTCGTCCTGACAGGCTTCGCCAGCATCGCGACCGCCGTGGAGGCGATCAAGCTGGGCGCCACGAACTACCTTACCAAACCGGCCAACACCGACGACATTGAAGCTGCGTTCGACAAGGTGAAGGGCGACGAGGACGCGAACATCACCAACCGTCCGACTTCGATCAAGACGCTGGAGTGGGAGCATATCCACCAGGTGCTGGTGGAAACCGACTTCAACATCTCCGAAGCCGCGCGCCGCCTCGGTCTTCACCGCCGCACGCTCGTCCGCAAGCTGGAGAAGCGTCACATCTGAGCGTGTGCGCTGGTTCTAGAACTCGATCCCGCGCTGCGCTTTGACGTTCTGCTCGCGAAAGGGGTGCTTTACCAGCGTCATGTCGGTCACCAGATCGGCTGCGTCGATCAGCGCCTGGGGCGCGTTGCGGCCGGTGATGATCACGTGAGTCATCTCGGGTTTGGCCGCGAGCACTTCCAGAACTTCTTCGACCGGCAGGTAATCGTATCGCAGGACGATGTTGAGTTCGTCGGCCATCACCATGTCATAGCTGGAGTCGGCGATCATCCGCTTCACTTCGTCCCAGGCCTCACGCGCAAGCGCGATGTCGCCGGCACGGTCCTGCGTGTCCCAGGTGAAGCCATTCCCCATCGGCTTAAACTCGATCTGGTCGGGAAAGCGGTCGAACACCGCCTTTTCCCCAGTGGCCATCGCGCCCTTCACGAACTGGATGACACCGATCTTCATGCCATGGCCGATAGCGCGCACTACCATCCCCAGCGCGGCCGAGGTCTTGCCCTTTCCGGTCCCGGTGTGAACGATGACGAGCCCTTTCTCGTTCGTCTTGGTCGCGAGCTTCTTTTCGTGCGCAGCCTGCACCTTCTGCATCTTGGCCTTGTGCTCGTCTTCAGTGCGCGGCTTCATTGCGTCTCTCCGGCAAGGTTGATGGGGTTGTACAGCCGCTCAGCCGATCAGGATGACGTGGAGGAAGCGGGGGCCATGGGCACCGCGGACATACTGGCCCTCGATATCGGTGGTGCCCGACACGCCCGTCACCCAGTAGCGCGCACGCGGCATCGTCGCCGGAGCCGGCACGTCCTCCAGATGCGCCACCAATGTCTTGGCACGCACCACCACCAGATGGTGCAACGCCAGGAAATTGGGCAGCATCGGTGCGGTAGGCGCAGTGTCGAGCACCAGCGACCCGGTCTCGGCAACCGCCGCACTTGCCACCGCCAACGCCGCGCCACCGTCGACGGCGCAGGCTGCATCCAGAGCCACGCTGCTCCAGTCGAGCCGCTGCACCGCGGGGTCGGGGGGCAGATAGAGTGCAGGGACGGGTGCATACGTCCCGAGATAGGCAGCCACGGCACCGGGCAGCTGTTCGACTGACTCGATCCGATCCAGGCTCGCCGCCACGCCCGGCGCGGACAGCCGCTCGGCAAAGGTCTCGATCAGCGCGCGGGCGTCCACTGCTGGGCGCTCGGGCAGGGCGAGCAGCGCGCGCGCCTCCGCGGCGACATCGCCCGAGTTCGTGTCCAGCCGGCGCAGGATCGCGTCACGTGCGCTCATCGCTGCCGCCTCCGGTACTGATCCATGAAGGTGCGGCCCTGCGGCGCCGGCAAGTCGCGGTGGCGTGTCCAGGCGCCGGCAAGCGGAATCGCGGCGATCCACCTGCGACCGAACAGGCACATCGCGCGAACCGCCATTCGCGCGCTCAACCGATAAAGCCAGGGACGTCGCGCCACCCAGGCCCATAGCCGCACCGCGCTGCGCGTCGATACCGGCTCCAGCCCCTCGCGCCAGCTCTTCTCGCGCCAACCGCGCAGCAGGGTGGGCAGGGGGATGCGCACCGGGCAGACCTCCTGGCACTTGCCGTTCATCGTGCAGGCCTGGGGCAAGTCGCGGGAGGCTGCCAAGCCGTCCAGCGTCGGGGTGAGCACCGCGCCCATGGGCCCGGGGTAGGTGCCGCCATAGGCATGCCCGCCGATCTGGCGGAACACCACGCAGTGATTCATGCACGCGCCGCACCGGATGCACCGCAGCATCTCGGCCAGCCCTTCGTCGCGCATCTTGGTGCGGCCGTTGTCGACCAGCACGATGTGCATTTCCTCGGGCCCGTCCAGGTCGCGTGCACGCTTGGGGCCGGTATAGAAGGTCGTGTACTGCGTAAGCGGTGCGCCGGTCGCAGAACGTGCAAGCATGCGTAGCAGGTGGATAGCATGGTCCATCGATGGCACCAGCTTTTCGATGCCGGCGGTGACGATGTGGACCCGCGGCGGCACTACCGACAGCTCGGCATTGCCTTCATTGGTGACGGTGCAGACCGCGCCGGTATCGGCGACGAGGAAATTGGCGCCCGAAATCCCGACATCGGCACCCAGCATTGCGGTGCGCAGGTGGCGCCGGGCACTCTCGGCCATCGCCGTGATCGTCTCTTCGGCGTGCGGCTCGGCATGGCGCGCACGGAACAGGTCGGAAACCTGCTCGCGCGTCTTGTGCATCGCCGGCCAGACGATGTGCGATGGCCGCTCGCCGGCAAGCTGGATGATGTGCTCGGCAAGGTCGGTTTCGACGCGCTCGATCCCGGCCTCGGCCAGTGCGTGCGGCAGGCCGATCTCCTCGCCGAGCATTGACTTGGAGCGCGCGACCGACTTCGCGCCGGCACGGCGACAAAGGTCGACGACGATGCGGCAGGCATCGTCCGCGGTTTCGGCCCAGTGCACTTGAGCGCCGGCTGCGATCGCGTTGGCTTCGAACTGTTCGAGATAGTGGCCGAGATGCGCGATCACGTGATCCTTGATCGCTGCCGCCCGGGTGCGCGCCGCCTCGAATGCGTCGAACGCCGCGACTGCCGTCGCGCGCTTGGCCTCGGCGGTGCCGGCGGTGCGTTCGACCGCCACCTTGAGCAGCGGATCGGCCAATGCCTCGGCCGCGCGAAGCTTGAAGCCGGCGTTCACGCCTCCTCGCCAATCGCCGGCCCGTCGCCCATTCCCGCGAGCACTTCCACCGTGTGCATCGCCCGCACGCCCGCGCCGCGGCGGTGGAGCTTGCCGGCCATGTTCATCAGGCAACCCAAATCGCCGGCCAGCAGCAGCTCGGCGCCCGATGCCTCGATCGCCGCGGCTTTCTCGTCGGTGATCGCGTTCGAGATCGCCGGATATTTGACGCAGAAGGTACCGCCAAACCCGCAGCACGTCTCTTCGCCCGCAAGCGGCGCAAGCTGCAGTGCCTCGACCGCGCGCAACAGCCGGCGCGGCTGCGCCTTGATCCCGAGTTCGCGCAGCCCCGCGCAGCTATCGTGATAGGCTGCGGTCACCGGCAGGCGCACGCCCTGGGGCCGCCAGCCACAGACCTGGTCGAGAAACGCCAATATCTCCCATGTCCGTTCGGCCAGCGCTTCGGCGCGTGGGCCCCAGACGGGATCGTCGGCCAGGATTTCGGGATAATGCACTCGGATCGTGCCGGCGCACGAGCCGCTGGGAACGACTACGAAGGGATATTCTTCCAGAGCGCGGATGGTGTTGCGCGCCAGGGCGGCGGCATCCTGCCGGTCGCCCGAGTTGAGCGCTGGTTGCCCACAACAGGTCTGTGCCTCAGGGACCGCTACGTCGCAGCCTGCCGCCTCCAACGCCTCGATCGCCGCGAAGCCGATCCGCGGCCGCATCGCATCGACCAGGCACGTGACGAACAATGCGACTTGTCTGCGCTCGGTCATGGGCAGGATACCATCAGCTTCGACCTCGTCAAAGTATCGCATGGGCGCCATAGCGGGGCAGCGCTCTTGGCATCGGCGCGTCCGTACGGCAAGCGGGCGGGCCACGAACCCCTTGCACGAGAGAAGCACCCCCGATGAAATTTTGCCGCTTCGGCCCACGTGGCCAGGAAAAGCCCGGCCTGATCGACTCCGACGGAACGCTCCGCGACCTGTCCGGCCATGTCGCGGACATCACCGTGGACGCGCTGGCGACCCTGACCACAATCGATCTCGCCAGCCTTCCGGTGGCGGACGCCGGCGCCCGCCTGGGTGTGCCCGTGAAGGGCATCGGCAAGATCGTCGCGATCGGCCTCAATTACGAAGACCACGCCATCGAATCGAACCTGCCGATCCCGACCGAACCGGTCATGTTCATGAAGGCGCTGTCGAGCCTCACGGGTCCCAACGACGAAGTGATGATCCCCAAGGATTCGACACACACCGACTGGGAAGTCGAACTGGGCGTCGTAATCGGCAAGACCGCGCGCTATGTCGAGGAAGCCGACGCGCTCGATCATGTCGCCGGCTTCACAATCGCCAACGATGTCTCCGAACGCTTCAACCAGAAGCAGCGCGGCAGCCAATGGTCGAAGGGCAAGGGTCACGACAGCTTCTGCCCGGTCGGTCCGTGGCTCGTCACCAAGGATGAAATCGCCGACTGCCAGGATCTCGACATGTTCCTCGACGTGAACGGCGAGCGGATGCAGACCGGCAACACCCGCACGATGATCTTCAACATCCGCCAGATCATCGCCTATGTCAGCCAGTACATGACGCTCTACCCTGGCGATCTGCTGATCACCGGTACCCCTCCCGGCGTGGGCGAGGGCAAGAAGCCGGCGTCGATCTTCCTCAAGGCGGGCGACACGATGCGGCTCGGCATCGCCGGTCTGGGCGAGCAGCAGCAGCAGGTCGTCGAATGGCGACATCTGGGCGATACGGTGCTTGGATGAGCTTCCGTTTCCCTCCGGGCTGGGAACCGCAGCCCAGCCCGGACGGTTCCGAAATGATGTGAAGGGCAGGGGACGCGTATCGCCATGGATCCGGCACTGTGGAGACCCTATTGCGGCACCGCCCCAGCGCCCGGCGATCTGCTCGCGCGGTGGAACTTCGATCCGCTGGTGCTGATCGGTATTGCCGGAGCGACCGCCGCCTATCTCCGCTGGGGACCGCAGGACGCGGCGCAGCGGCGCTGCTTCCTCGGCGCGATGGCGATCTGCCTCGTCCTCCTCGTCTCGCCCTTCTGCGCGCTGACCTCCGCGCTGTTCTCGGCGCGAGTGGTGCATCACCTCGTGCTGACCACGATCGCTGCGCCCTTGTTCGCCCAGGCGTGGTCGGGCCGCGCGCCCGGCAGTCTCGGCGCCTGGGTCGGGGTGCATGCGGTGGTGTTCTGGGGCTGGCATGCGCCGCCGGTCTATGACGCCGCACTGTCCAGCGACGCGCTCTACTGGCTGATGCAGGCGACCCTGCTCGGCAGCGCCGTGGCGCTTTGGAGCGCCGTCCGGCGAGCGACCATCCCCGGGGCGGTCGCCGCACTGCTGGGATCTATGGTGCTGATGGGCTTGCTCGGCGCGCTGATCACATTTGCCGGGGCACCGCTCTACGCGCCGCACCTGCTTGGCCCTTATGCTTGGGGTTTCACCCCGCTTGAGGACCAGCAGCTCGCCGGGCTAATTATGTGGGTGCCGGGCGGCGGCGTGTACCTGCTCGCGACGCTGGGGCTTCTCGCGCAGTGGTTCGCGCGCGAGCAAGCGACCGCGTGATCGAGCGGATCCGCGCCTGGCGCGCAGGCCTATAACGATCGCGGCAGCTAAAGCCCGGTCCGCTCTACCTTGGCGGGCGTGATGCTTGGCCGCAGCTGCCATTCGACGGGCTTCTGCTCACCCTGCCTGGCGTCATACGGCTTCATCTAGGTGTTGGGGAATCCTTCCGGATACCGGATGCCAAGGATCCCCGGCCGGCAGCATACCCGCGCCGTCGCCCTTCGCCGTTCGGACCATTACACGACGCGCGCGATACCAGCCCGCTTGCGGCATCGCCCTGTGATACAAGGCCGCAGCCACCGGATCGGCGTCGCTCGAAGCCGGTGGATGAAGCTATTTGAGCGCCAGCGGCAGCCCCGCGGCCAGGAAATGCACGCGGTCCACCGCCGCCGCCACCCGCTGGTTGATCGTGCCCGCCATGTCACGAAAGCGTCGGGCCAACGCATTATCGGGTACGATCCCCAGCCCGACTTCGTTGGCAACCAGGATCAGCGTGCCGCGACGCGCTCCGATTGCATCAATCAGCCGTCCCGTCGCGGCTTCCCAGTCCGTCTCCGCTAGCAACAGGTTCGATGCCCAAAGGGTAAGGCAGTCGACCAGCACCACGCCGGTCGTCTCGGCAATCGCTTCGGCAAGATCAAGCGGCGCCTCCACCGTTCGCCAGCGCGTGTCGCGATTCGCCTGGTGGCGACTGATCCGCTCGCGCATCTCGTCGTCGAACGCTTGCGCCGTCGCGATGAACACCGGCGCGTCGCCGCGCGCTTCCGCCACCGCTTGGGCATGCCTGCTCTTGCCCGATCGTGCGCCGCCGAGCACCAAGAGGCTCCGGTCGCCTTCGCCGAACATCGCCGTCATCCGCTTTCCCCTTGCCAGTGGCGCCAGGGATGCCGATGGACGGCGCGATCATCCAAGTCGAGGCCCGTCGTTGCACGCTCTGACATTCCATGGCGGCCGCCTCGACGAAGCTGCGCGCTGCTATCCCCAGGCGCCGCTGCCCTGGCTGGACTTGTCCACCGGCATCAATCCCGATCCCTGGCGAACGCGCTCGCTGCCGCCGGTGGACCTGCATGGCCTGCCGTCCGATTCCGGCCTGGAGGCGCTTACCCGGGCGGCAGCGGTCGCCTTCGGTGCACCCGACCTTCCGATCGCCGCGCTTCCTGGCAGCGAGATCGGCTTGCGCCTGCTCGCCGCGCTCGACCTTCCAAAGCCCTACCGTCTGATCGGCCCGAGCTATCGGTCGCACCACGCGGCTCTGCCCGGCGCAGTCTCGATCGATCTAGGCCAGGCGGGAGAGGGCGGCACCGTGCTTCTCGCCAATCCAAACAATCCCGACGGGCGCCTGCTGGCTCCGGAGCGGCTCCTCGCCCTCGCGCATGCCCTCGGCGCGAACGGAGGCCTGCTGGTTATCGACGAAGCCTTTGCCGACGGGGTGGAGGGGGCCACCATCCTGCCGCTGCTGCGCCCGGACGATCCCGTGCTGGTGCTCCGCTCCTTCGGCAAGTTCTACGGCCTGGCGGGCGTCCGCCTGGGCTTCGCCTGCGGATCGGGGGACCTCGTTGCGCGCTTGGGCGACCTGCTCGGCAGCTGGCCGGTATCGAGCACCGCGGTCGCGTTCGGCACCGAAGCCTATCGCGACACCGCCTGGCAAGCTGCGACCCGTGCTGCCCTCGGGCACGCCGCCGCCAGGCTGGACGCGCTGCTCGCCGGCCACGGCTTCGCTCCTCAGGGTGCATGCCCGCTCTTCCGCCTGATCGAGACGGCAAAGGCGCCCAAGCTGTTCGACCGCCTCGCCCAGGCCGGGATCCTCACTCGTCCGTTCGACTATGCCCCCGGCTGGCTCCGCATCGGCTTGCCCGGGAACGACGCTGCGTTCACGCGCCTCGATCAGGCACTGTCCGGTGGCTGAACCCGTCGCGCTCGCGGCGCTTGCGCTCGACGCCGCACTCGGCTGGTCGGCGGCGCTGTACACCCGCATCGGTCACCCGGTCGGCGGCTTCGCACGCGTGATCGACGCGTGCGAAGCCGCCTGGAATGGCCCCGAACGACGCGAAAACGCGCGAAAACTGGCCGGAATGGCCACGATCTCTCTTGTAGTTGCAGCAGCCGTTTCGGCCTCCCTCCTCGTGGTCTATATCTCCCGCCAGGTGCTTGGTTCCTGTGCATGGATCGCGTTGGCGGCGCTTGCCTGGCCTGGCCTCGCCCTGCGCAGCCTGGACGATCACGTCCGCCCCGTCGCAGCGGCTTTGGAGAAGGGCGATGTCCTCGAGGCGCGTCACGCCGTTGCCCGGATCGTCGGCCGCGATACCGCCGCGCTTGACGAACCCGGCATCGCCCGTGCCGCGATCGAGAGCTTGGCCGAGAGCTTCTGCGATGGCGTCGCCGCGCCGCTGTTCTGGCTGCTGCTGCTCGGCCTGCCAGGCCTATGGGCGTACAAGGCCATCAACACCGCCGACAGCCTGGTCGGCCACCGCGAGCCTCGCTGGCGCAGCTTCGGCTGGGCCTCGGCCCGCCTCGACGATCTCGTCAACCTCGTCCCCGCCCGCCTTGGCGGCGCGATACTTTGCATCGCGGGTGGCGGGGGATGGCGGACGATGTCGCGTGACGCGCGCCTGCACGCCTCGCCCAACGCCGGCTGGACCGAAGCGGCCATGGCCGGCGCACTCAGCCTGCGGCTTGCAGGCCCGATAACCTATGACGGCGTCACCACCGATAAGCCCTGGATCGGCCGCGGCTGCAGCGATGCGTCGGCCACCGATATACGCCGCGCGCTGTGGCTCTATCGCCGCGCCTGCGTGCTCCTCGGTCTGATCGCGGGAGGGCTCGCATGGGCGCTGTGATGCTTCAGGGCACCGGCTCGGACGTCGGCAAGTCGGTGCTTGTCGCCGGTCTCTGCCGCGCGCTCAGCAACCGCGGGCTGCGGGTGGCGCCGTTCAAGCCGCAGAACATGTCGACCAATGCCGCCGTCACGCCCGAAGGCGGCGAGATCGGACGCGCCCAGGCGACTCAGGCGCTCGCCGCCCGTGTGGCGCCGCACACCGACATGAACCCGGTGCTGTTGAAACCCCAGGGCGATCGTACGTCGCAGTTGGTGGTGCATGGGAAGGTACGCGGCATCCTCCACGCTGCCCAGTGGCGCGAAGGCCGCGAAGGCCTGCTCGATGAGGTGCTCGCCAGCTATCGCCGCCTGTCGGCAAACAGCGACATTGTCGTGATCGAAGGCGCCGGCTCCCCCGCCGAGATCAACCTGCGCTCTGGCGACATCGCCAATATGGGATTCGCGCGTGGGGCTGGTGTCCCGGTGATACTGGTCGGCGACATTGATCGGGGCGGAGTGATTGCGTCGCTGGTTGGCACGCACACGGTGATAGATCCGGCCGATGCGGCGATGATCCACGGTTTTGTTGTCAATAAATTCCGTGGCGATATCAGTCTGTTCGCGGATGGTCTTGAGGCCATTCAGCAACGCATCGGGTGGCGCAGCTACGGCGTGGTCCCGTGGCTTGCCGACGCCGCCTCCTTGCCCAGTGAGGACGGCGTCATACTCCAGCGCGCAGTTCCCAGAAACGGAGGCCGCAAGGTCGTGGCCTGTCCGGTCACCGCCCACATTGCCAACTTCGACGACCTCGATCCCCTGCGTCTCGAACCCGATGTCGAACTGGTCCTCGTGCCGCCGGGCCAGCCCATTCCCGACGCCGCGCTGATCATCCTCGCCGGGTCCAAGGCAACGGCCGCCGACATGGCATTCGTCCGCGCGCAAGGCTGGGACATCGACATTCGTGCCCATGCCCGCCGCGGCCGACCTGTGCTTGGTTTATGCGGGGGATATCAAATGCTTGGCCGCACTATCTCCGATCCCGATGGAAGCGAAGGCCCGGCCGGCACGGTCGAAGGGCTCGGCCTGCTCGCCGTGGATACCGTTTTCTGCGTGGACAAGATGCTGGCCAGGGTCAGCGGCACTGCGCTGGGTCAGCCTTTCGAAGGCTATGAGATGCATCTCGGCCACACCACCGGACCCGACACTAGCCGCCCGGTCGGCCAGCTAAGCGATGGCAGGCACGATGGCGCTACGAGCCCGGATGGGCTGGTCAGCGGCAGCTATGTTCACGGCCTGCTCGGTCTGGCCGAGCAACGCCGCGCCTGGCTCGCGCGGATCGGTGTGGACGGGCAGGGCCCCGATCACCACGCCTCGGTCGACGCGGCGCTCGACGCGATCGCCGCCGAACTCGAGCGGCACGTCGACATCGACGCGCTCATCGCGCTGTCAGAAACGGCTCGCCGCGACTGAGGCGAGCAGCAACGCCGTCTCCACCCATTCGATGCCGGCGCCGTGCCCGTCGCCGCTGATCCCGCCGACCCGCGCCTTCACCCACCAGCCCCAGCCCACCAGCACCAGCGGCGCGGCGATCAGGTCAGGGCAGAACACGCACGCGCCCGCCAGCACTGCACTCCAGCCGACCAGATCACGCACTCGCACCGCTGGGGCCACCCGTGCCCCCAGCCCGGGCTTCAGCGGCGGCAGCCACCAAGCCCATAACAGCGGTCCCATGCGCGCGGCGAACGGCACCAGCACCAGCGCGACGCTCGCCAGCCCCAGCGCGTGCAGCAGCACCAGCTTGGCCAGCAACTGCATGCCGATCGCCACCACGCCGAAGCTGCCGACATGCGGATCGGCCATCACTGCGATCAGCCGCGCCCGATCGCCATGCGCCGCGCCAAGCCCGTCGGCTAGGTCGCCGACGCCGTCCAGATGCAGCGCCCCGGTCACCGCCACCCATGCGGCCAGCCCAGCCAGCGCGCTCACCCAGGGATCGATCCACGCCCCCAGCCAAACCGCGCCCGCCACGATCATGCCGACCACCAGCCCCGCCACCGGATACCATCGGATCGCCGCGGCAAAGTCGCCGGCGTCCGCCCGAACCCGCGGCAGCGGCAGCCGCGTAAGGAATCCCAGTGCGACGATCAGCCCGCGCATCGCAGCCCCGTCACCTGCGCCATTGCCGCGTCTCCCTGCCACACCCGCAGCGACAGCAGCGCCGCATAAGGCAAGTCGAACGCCCAGCCGCCGCGCAGGCCCAGCCCGCAGGCTCCGGCCAATGCCGCCCGCATCGCCCCGCCATGCGTCACCACCAGCGTCGGCACGGCGATCTCGGCCAGCGCCGCAGTCACCCGCCCGACCAGCGCCGACCAGCGCTCGCCATCCGGCGGCGCATGCGCGTCGGGATCGCCATGGAAGCGGGCAAGCGCATCGGCCGGAACCTGGTCCGCCGCCAATCCGTCCCATGCCCCGAAGTCCAACTCGCGCCACCGCGCATCCACCCGCACCGGCAAGCCGAGCCTCAGACCCACCGCCTCGGCGGAAGCAATCGAGCGCCGCAGGTCCGACGCGACGATTGCCTCGACAGCCAGCCCCTCGGCCGCCGCGACGCACGCCGCGATTCCTTCCTCCGTCACTGCACAATCGGTCCGCCCGAGCAGCCGTCCGGCAAGCTCGGGCGTGCCATGCCGCAGCAGATGGACCGCAACCGGGTTCACCCGTCCGACACTCCGGCTTCGGCAAAGGTCGCCATCTGGTCATGCGCCGCCAGCGCCGCGCGGATCACCCCCGCCGCCACTGCCGCGCCGCTGCCCTCGCCCAACCGCATGTCGAGCGTCAGCAACGGCTTCAGCCCCAGCCGCTCGAGCAGCCGCTTGTGGCCTGGCTCCGCCGAGACATGCCCGGCAAGGCAATGATCGACGACACCCGGGGCCGACGCGGCCAGCGGCGCCACCGCCGACCCGCAGATGAACCCGTCGAGCACCACCGGCACGCCGACCATCCGCGCCGCCACCAGCGCGCCTGCCATCGCGGCGATCTCGCGTCCGCCCAGCCGCCGCAGCCGCTCGAACGGGGTCCGGGTCTCGCCGTGCAGCGCCAGCCCGGCATCGACGACGGCGATCTTCGCCGCCAGCTGGCTGCCATGGACGCCGGTACCCGGACCCACCCAGTCCGCAGCCTTCCCGCCAAAGCTCGCCGCGCAAAGCGCCGCGGCCGCAGTCGAATTGCCAATCCCCATTTCGCCCAGCACCAGCAGGTCGAGCCACGGCTCGACCACCGCGGCGCCGAGATTGAGCGCGGCCAGGCACTCGGCCTCGCTCATCGCCGCGGCTTGCGTGAAGTCCGCGGTCGGCCGGTCAAGCTCGATCGGAACGACCACCAGCTCCAGCCCGGCGGCACCCGCCAACGCATTGATCGCCGCGCCACCCTTTTGAAAGTTGCGCACCATCTCGGCAGTGACTGCCGGCGGAAAAGCGCTCACCCCTTGCGCCGCCACGCCATGGTTGCCGGCGAATATCGCCACGCGTCCGTGATCGATCCGTGGACGCTCGCGCCCCTGCCAACCGGCCAGGAACAGCGCGATGTCTTCCAGCCGGCCCAGTGATCCTTGAGGTTTGGTCAGCACCGCCTGCCGCGCGGCCGCGGCCGCGCGGGCATCGGTATCGGGCGCCGGCAGCGCGTTCAGCGCCGCCGCGAACGCTTCGGGCGATGCAAACCGCGTCATTCGACCACGAACCCGGCCGGTGGTGTGCGCACGATGAAATGTCCCTTCACGCCGTCCGGCCACGCCTTGTACGCCACCTGGCCCGCCTCGCTCGCGGCGTAATGCACTGCATAATCCAGGATCGCCCGCGCTGCATCGGCGTCCGGTACGAAGCGGCCCAGCACATACCCAACCTTGCCGCCCGCGCGCAGATGCACCGTACAGGACTCGGCGCAGGCGAACAGGCACGGCATCTCGTCCACGGCGATATCGGCATAGGCCGGGTCGCTCGCCTGGACGGCACGCAGCGCCTCGACGAGCAGCGCCCCTCCGCGACGGCCGTCTGCATCGTCCTTGTCCGCCGCGCTGAAGCGGCAGCTGTTGCAAGCGACGACCGCAGGGCCGTCGCTTGCCGGGACCAGCTTCACGCCGTCGCCACCCGCGGCCGCGCCGCCGGAACGCCGATCGCCACCAGCCCACGATACAGCGCCAGCAATCCGGCCAGGATCGCCGCGTTGCGCACCAGCTGCCGGCTCAGGACTTCAGCGGTGAACGCAGTGCACGGATCGCCCTGCACCAGCGTCACTGCCAGGATCACCAGCTTGAACGCCGCGAACGCCGCCAGATACGCCGCCGCCAATCGGGCGACGAACGGCGCCTTCAGCCGCGCCGCCGCCTCGTGCGCCGCCAGCGCGCCGACGATGGCCGCTACGCCGATCGCCACGCCCAACAGCATCGTGCCTGGATCGCGCGGATAGCCGAGCAGCCCGAACCCGACTGCCTGGCTCACCACCCAGGCCGCTACCGCCAGCGCCACGCCGTCCATCCGGCGCATGTGCAGTGCAGTCAGTGCGGCCAGGGCCGGGAAGGGCGTGGCACAGGCGAATACCAACGTCGTTACCGTGCTCGCTATGGTCAGCAACATGATCCACAGCGTCGATGCGCGCTGCGATGCGTTTAGCTCGGTCATGCTCGTCTCCCTCTCTTGCTTGGGTCAGAAACGACCGCGAAAACCGGCATAGACGCTGCGTCCCAGCGTGCCGTAGCGGTAGGTGGTCTGGTATTCCTCGTCGAACAGGTTCTCGACGCGTGCGAACAACTTGACTTGATCGGTCACCGGCAGCTCGGCACGCAGGTCGACCAGCATGTAGCCGTCCAGCTCGGTGGTGTTCGCCGCATTGTCGAAGCTGCGGCCCGACCAGCGCGCCGCCACGCCCAGCGAGTAATCCCCGGGCAGCGTGTACGTCGCCGAGGCGTTGGCGGCATGCCGCGGCCGCCGCGGCAACCACAGCCCGTCGGTGGTACCTGGCGAGCGGTCCTCGGACTCGATCCAGCTGTAATTGCCGTCCATGGCCAGCCGCGTGCCGATCTGCGCCCGCGCGACGGCTTCGACCCCGCGGGCAAAGGCGCGCGAGACATTTTGGTAATAGCCTGATCGTCGCGTGGTCGATCCCGGCTGGAAGCACAGCGGCAGGGTCGACGTCGCCGAACAGCTGTTGAAAATGATCTGATCGGTTGTCCGACGCTCGAAATAGGTGGCGCCGAACGCCAGCGCGCCACCCAGCACCCGCTGCTCGGCGCCGGCTTCCCAGCCCTTGGCTTCTTCTGGGTTCAGCGCCTGGTTCCCATATTCGGAAAACAGCTGATAGAGCGTCGGCGCCTTGAAACCTTCGGCATAGTTCGCACGCAACACTGTGCCGGTCGGCAGCGCCCAAACGGCACCGCCTGCGAACAGCGTCTGGCTGCCAAATCGATTGTGATCGTCGTTGCGCACCCCGCCGGTCAGGGTCAGCCCGTCGAACAGCGTCGCGTTGAGCTCGGCATAAACGCCGGTGATCTCGGCCCGCCCACGCGCGGGATCGGGCACCCGCGCCGCCAGCGAGGCCGGCGGCGACACCGATCGGAAGCGTGAGCGCTCGTTCTCGATGCCGAAATTGGCGTTCCACCCCTTCATGATTGCAAAGCTGCCCTGGTATTCCAGCCGCTCGTTGCGCCCGGCTGCATCGAAGGTCTGCTGCCGCGCCCGCGCCGGGTTGTAGTTGTCGCGATCGGTGTCGGTATAGCCATAGGCGATGCGGTTGCGCAGCCGTGCGTCGAACAGGTCGACGTTCAGCCCGGCATAGCCGACGAACTCGCGGTTCAGTGAATATTCGCGGGTGTCGGCGCTGGTTGAATCCAGCTCCGTCCGGCCATGCGAGTAATAACCGCGCACGTCCGCGCTCACGCCGCTGGCGATGTCCAGCACCGCGCGTCCCTGAACGCTCTGGTTGGAATAGCCGTCCAGGTCGCGCCCGCCGAATGCCGGCGCCAATGCAGAGATGCCCTGCGTGCTGAAGCTTTGCGCGCCGACCCTCCAGGCGAGGGGTCCGGTGCGCCCGCCGACTGCACCGCGCCCGCTCACGGTCCGGCGCGATCCCGCTTCCACGTCGAAGCTGCCTTCCAGCGCGCGCTCGGCGAGGGGAGTGACGATGTTCACCACGCCGCCAATCGCCTGGCTTCCCCACAGGATCGATTGCGGCCCGCGCAGCACTTCGATCCGCGCCGCGTCGCCGACCAGCAGATTGGCGAAATTGAAGCCGCCTCCGGTCGAGGAGGGGTCGTTCAGCTTGACTCCATCGATCACGACCACGGTCTGATCAGCTTCGGCGCCGCGGATGCGCAGGCTGGTGTTGGTGCCATAGCCGCCATTGCGCGACAGGGTGACGCCCGGCGTCCGCAGCAGCAGCTCGGCCACGCCCAGATCCTGGTTACGATCGATCGCGGCCTTGTCGAGCACCGATACCGATGCGGACATACGGTCGATCGGCGTCTCGCTGCGGGTGGCGGTGACGGTGACGGTATCGCTCTCGGTCGCAGCGGCGGCGTCGGGGCGCGGTGCTTCCTGCGCAAACGCGGTGGTCGAGAGCAACAGGACGAAAAGCGGAGAAAACTTGATCAACGAAAGAACCCTTCATGACGGTCGAGGGCCCGCCTGACGCACGAAGGGAAGGCGCAAACGCCTTCGCCCCCGCACACAGGCAGGTCGGCGATATCGTCACGCTGGGGTTGGCCGCACCGCGAGCACGCGGATCCGGCCTTTCCCGTCCGCTCGGCGCACCCTGGCCGGACGAAGGACGACTGCGTCAGGCAGGTCTCCTGGCTCACGGGTCAATGCCGGTCCGCGCCGCCTTCTCAGGTCTTTCGACCCAATGGCATGTGGCGCGGCGGCTCGCCGCTTACAGTTGCAGGGGCAGCCGGGGTTTTCCCGTTCCCTTTTCATCCCCTTTCGGGGAACCTGTCGCAGCGGCGCCTCTAGGCGGCTGGTGCGCTCTGGTCAACGGCGGCCGGGTGGCACGCGATCACCGCCAATTGCCGGTGTCGAACCACGCCGCGGCATCTTCACCGTACAGCAACAGGATCGCAAGGGCTTCGACGCTTAGCTGAACCAGAGACAGGGCCATCATCGCTCCGTCGCCCGTCGCGCCGGGGTCCACCAGCCCAACGCCACGCAGAAAGGCGACGCTCGTCACCGCGCCCAGTACCCAGCGTAGTGCCAGCGCGCTGCGTGCCGCACGCGACTTGGCCAAAACCACCAGCAGCATCAGCGACAGGGCAAAGGCCGCGCCCAATATCCGGATCATCAGGATCCTTTTGGCCAGCGTCGCCGCGGCATCCGGCTTGATTGGAAAGCCGAAGATCATCGTCTGGCCGGCGTACACCGCCAGTCCCAGCGACAGCAGCACCGACACGCCGAACAGCGCGGCGAAAAGCCGTATCGACAAAGGTCGCATCACTCGGTCATCTGCTCCGCCGCGCCGAACTCTCGGCGGAGCACTAGGCCGCGGTCGTTAAAACATCGTCTTCAGGTGGGTGAGCGAAGCCGCCTCACGCCTCCGCCGTCGCACCGAACGCAAGTGCCTCGGCTGAACCCAGATCTTCCTCGCCGGCGAACAAGCGGTCCAGCCGCGCCTTGATGTCGCGCCGATAATTCTGGCACGACACTGCGCGGGGCGCAGCGACCGAAACCTCGTCGGCGATGGCGGTCTTGATCCGGTCGAGCGCGGGCTCGTCCAGCACCTTCGCACGCTGCAATTCGATGCACAACTGCACCAGCCCGACCGCAGTCGCATGCGCGCGCAGCCCGACATTGGTCACTTCGAAATGCAGTTTTTTCTGCTTCTCGTAGGGCAGGGTCATCGTCCTCTCCTTCTTATGTACGAGTCATTGAACCCGCACTGTGACATACGGTCAAGAAAGAGGAAATATCCGATACTTACGACCGAGCGTGCGCCGCCTGCCTCAACCCGGCGTGGCTGCGTAATAGACGTTGTAGCCCACGAAGATGGCAAGGATGATCAGCAGCACGATCACGACTGCCCATCCCATTCCCTTGCGCGCCTGGCGCTTCTCCTGCGGGTTCATGTCATTCGCCATTGTGCGCCCCTTCGTTGCTGACGCCAGGAAGACGCGCGGCGGTGCAGATCGTTGCGCGACGGACCGGCGCGCTCGTCCTCTCACGCGATGACGTGGAAGAATGTCCCGGTGACCAGCCCGCGCCGGTGCCCCGCCGTCGGCAGGCTGTTTCCTTCGCCGTCATGCATCTCGGCCAGATCCCCCGGGGCGCCGCCGCTAACCGTCGCGTGGTGGTATTCGTGTCCCCAGCATCGCTGACCCGCATCGGCGAAGGGCATGGCCCCGGTCCATTTCGCGCTGCGATAGCCCAGGTGGAGCTTGCGCACTGCGAAGCTGGTCTCGACCGGCAGCAGCCCGGACATCGCGTGCACGGTGCCATCGGCATCGGTCAGCGCCTGTCCCAGCACCATATAGCCACCGCACTCGCCGTGCACCGGTCGCGTCTCGGCAAAGCCGTGCAGCCCGGCGAGGAAGCAGGCATTGCCTGCCAGCCGCCCGGCATGCAGCTCCGGATAGCCGCCCGGCAGCCAGCAGGCGTCGCCGCGTTCGGGCGGTGCTTCGTCGGCAAGCGGCGAGAAGGGGAGGATCTCCGCGCCCGCCCGACGCCAGCCATCGACCAGATGCGGGTACAGGAACGCGAACGCGGCATCCTGCGCCACGGCGATCCGCTGCCCCGGCGGACGCAGCGTCGGCCGCTGGAGCGGCGCGTCGTTCGTGGGTCCCGCGGAGGCGCGGATCGCTGTCAGATCGCAACTCGCCGCCACCACATCGGCAATGCCGTCGAGCCGCGCATCGAGTTCGGTGGTCTCCCCCGCCTGGATCAGGCCCAGGTGCCGCGACGGCAGCGCCAAACGCGGATCGTTCGGGATCATCCCAAGCAGCGGCAGGCCGATCGCCGCGAACCCCGCTTCGATCATCCGGCCGTGGCGCGGACTGGCGACGCGATTGGCGATCACCCCTGCCACCCGCGGCGCGCCGGGCATGCTGGCGAGCCCCAGTGCCACCGCTGCCAGGCTCTGCGCGGCGCCGCTCGCGTCGAGCACCAGCAGCACCGGCCAGCCGAGCGCACCCGCGACGCTGGCGCTGCTGCCGGAACGCCCGGGAACGGCAACGCCGTCATACAGCCCCATCGCGCCTTCGCCGATGATCAACTCGGCATCGCGCGCTGCGTCGGCCGCTAGCCCCGCCAATACCGCCGGCGCCATCGCGAAGCCGTCGAGATTGACCGAAGTGCGTCCCGTTGCTGCGGCGTGAAAGGCCGGATCGATATAGTCGGGTCCGCACTTCACCCCTGCCACCTCGATCCCCGATCGGGCAAAGCCACGCTGGAGCCCGGCGGTGACCACCGTCTTTCCCGATCCCGATCGCGCTGCTGCGACGATCAATCCGGGCGCCATCTCATTTCTGTTCGCGGCCATGCGCCGCGATTAGGCGGCGTGCTATCCGCCCGCCACTGCAAAGCGTACTTGATCCATCGCCAGGTTGCAGCATTAGAGGGGGAATGACCCCGGCATCCCTTCTCCCGCGCCTGATGCGAAGCTGTGCGGGCCTGGCACTGATCCTCGCACCGTTTGTGAGCAGCTCCGTGCAAGCTGCTGACCCTGCGCCCTTTGACTTGCCCGGGCCCGGCCTGCGCATCACCGTTACCCGCGGCGGCCTCACTCTGCCGATCGCGCAGGTGCCTGATCTCGCCGCGGGCGACCGCATCGCCATCCAGGCCGAACTGCCCGAGGATCAGCGCGTCCGCTTCCTGCTCGTTTCGGCCTTCCTGAGCGGCGCGACCAATCCGCCGTCGGACAAATGGATCCACACCGCTGAGACGTGGAAGCGCAAGGACAAGGACCGCAGCCTCACCCTCACTGTCCCGCAAGGCGCCAAGCAGCTCGTGCTTTTCCTGGTGCCCGAAACCGGCGGGGCCTCGAGCAGCATCGCCGACGCGGTGCAGGGCAAACCCGGCGAGTTCGTCCGCGCGATCCAGTCGATCAACCAGGCCTCGCTCGACCGTTCCCGGCTCAACGCCTTCGTCGCCGCGATCCGCGCGCAGGAGAACAGCCACCCGGAGTTCCTCAAGAACCTCGCCCCGGTCCTCGCCCGCAGCCTCGCGATCAAGCTCAACTCCGATTGCCTCGCCAAGGTCGTCGAGTTCCAGGCAGGCTGCCTGCTCGAGGATCGCGAGTCGCTCGTGCTTGCCGATGTGCACAGCAGCTCGGTCGCCGAGACGCTGGCCGGCGCCCCCACCGATCTCGCGCTCCAGCTTAGCTATACGCGCGAAGGGGGCCTGGGTTATTACAGCCCCTATATCGCCGTGGTCCGCGACATCGCGCGGGTGTTCGGCGCCTTCAGCAACCCGCAGTTCAACTATCTTCCCGCACTCAGCCTGCGCGAAAACGACCGCGTGTCGCTGGTCCTCAATGCCGCGCCGTCCTTCGCCAAGCCGAAGTCGGTGCTCGTTGCCTCCATGCCGGCGATCGGATCGGACAGCCCGCCGCGCCTCCGCCCGACCAGCGACGCGCCGATCTGCGGGGCCAACCCCAATCTGGTGCTGCCGGTCGAAGGCGCGCCGTTGATCTACTCGACCGATTATGCCCGCAACATGGTGCTCCACATCGGCACCAATGACGTGCCCGTCCAGGCCCGCGCCGACCGGGGCGGCTATGTGCTGAAAGCGTCGAGCGACCTCGCCGGCCTGTCGGGCAGCGTCGACGGCCGCCTTCAGGGCA
>JGI20283J15916_100037_pt1 | contig 39043 bp, 20 predicted proteins | sample Plalitdecfosmids_FD_15916 | JGI IMG/M metagenome (IMG submission 15916) | reverse complement strand
CCTGCTTCTTCTCCTTTACCGAGCGTGGCGACAGAGACTACCGCCATTGCCATGTCACCAGCGCCGGCGCCTGCGCCCTTGTCCGCAACTTGGCTAACCGACTCCGCCCCTAAGAAGTTCCAAGCAACGCCGGCAAACGCCCACCCGTAGGTGGCAACATGGTTTCCTGCGTTTGACGAGGCCTGAGCGTTTTGGTCAATAATTTCACCCACACTGTCGCGACCATCCGGGTCAGCATGCGTGATCGGGTTGTTACTCGCATACGCGTAACGACTAAAATTGAAGATGTTGCTAACCGCGGGCACCACGGGATCTGTACTTACAAATCGACCCAAGTCTGGGTCGTAATAGCGTGCCTGCATGTACACGAGGCCCGTTGCGATGTCGTTGACATGCCCCGTATACCCTTGTCCCTGCTCCGGCGTACCCAGCGCCTGCGCGCCGTAAGGCCGGTAATCCGCATTACTGAGGATGTTTCCCGACGCATCAGCCTTCGCCAGCACCGTCCCCTGCGGACTCGTGTAGTAGTAGGTGATCGTCTCCGCCGCATGGGCAACGCCCATGCTCGCGCAAACCATCGCCATCAAAAGCAGCAATGCTGTCAGCCACGCCGACCCCGGCCGCAAGCAACGACGAACGATCGACATCGCGGAAGTTTCCATCATCACGCTCCTGTGCCGGGTCATCACGGGCTCACACTGTTGGACGGGCTGTAGGCGGAGCAGCCCACGGCGTTACACGCGCGCACTTTGTAAGTCAGCGTGACGCCGGGTTGCTGCAGCGAGCTGTAGGACAGCCCCGAGTCGTTGTAGACCAGGGTGTTGTTCTCCATGAGCTCGTAGCGCGTAGCGGATGCCTGCGCCGTCCACTTGACCAGCACCGTGGGCTTGGTCGGACCGTGGTAGGTCGTAGTGAAAGTCGGCGCCGCCGGTGCCGATGGCACGAGGGATACCGTTACGGTGGTCACATTGCTCCAGGGTCCGCACGACAGATCGTTACACCCCTGAACCTGATAGGCGTAAGTTCCATTGCCACGACCTGAAACGGACCAACTGGTTGCCGCGTTCCATTGGACACGTTGGAAGCCACCCCCGTTGACCGACTCGCCAAGGTTGTAACTAGTTCCATCACTTACAGCAGACCAGCTGATGGTGTAGGCGCCCGTGTTACTCGTGCCACCACCGGTGATGGTCGGGGTCCCCGGTGTCCGCATCACGCTTACCGCACCGCTGGTCGCGTAGCCGCCACAACCGTTCGCATTGCACGCACGCACCCGATACCACCAGTTGCTCGACGCACCTTCGGACACGGTCGTGGAGGTATTAGTCCCAGACCATACATTGGTCCAGTTGCCATCACTGCTGTGGTCCACTTGGTATGAGGTGGCATAGGTCGTCGCGGGCCAGCTCACCGCCACGGCGCCCGTCGAGTTGGCGGGCACGCTGATACTGGCCGGGGCCGGCGGAATATGGGCAATGGTGACCGCGTTTGATGTGGTGGGCGAGCTGCATCCGTTGGCGTTGCATGCCGAGGCGCGGAACTGGTAGACGCCGTCACCCGGGGCACCCCACGACGTATTGGGCGCCGTGCCGTTATAAAGCAACGACCAGCCACCATTGTTTATGGAGTACTCCGCCTTGTAGCTCGTCGTATTGGTGGTGGCTGGCCAGCTGACCGCGATGTTCGACAGGTCACTGGCAGGCGTAGCCGTCACCGAGGATGGCGAGGAAGGCGCCAGCGTGGATGGCGGGACAACGAAGCTTCCGGACTGGGCCAGGGCATTGTTGTAGCCGCCCGTGAGCGAGATGCCGTACACATAGATGGCCTTACCGGCATACTGAACACGCTGGGCCTCTGTCAGCGGGATGCTAAAGCGATGCTTCGTCCCGCTCGAGTGGCACGCCGTCTGCACGGCCGCCTCGCTGAGTTGATTCGCCGTGAACCCGCCGACCATGGTGGCTGCTTCACCCGGAGAACTCACATACAGATGCACATCGATCGATGCCGCTAGACCACTGGCGCACGCCCAGCCGGTGATGGTGGCATTCGCCCCCGTCGTCACCCCATCAATGTTGCCCATCACGACCGACGTCGTAGCCTTCCGACTGGCGACAAGGGTTTTGCCCAGGTAGACATAACCGGTGCCGTTGGTGCTGCCGTTGTCATACTCCCACATCAGCTGACCACTGCTGCTGTACGCGTAATAGGTCGTGCCGGACGACGTGACCGCCTTCACCCGGTGGCCCGTAGCGTCATACAGGTAATCGCCCTTGCCGTTGACCGAGAGCAGGCGGTTGGCCAAGTCGAAGGTCATCGCCTGGCTGTCCTTGGCCGTGGTGTTTCCGTGCGCGTCGTAGGTGAAGCTGTGCACCGTGGCGCCGTTGTTGCTGATCGTGCTCAGCAGGTTGTTGGCGTCGTAGTTGTAGGTATTGCTGCCATTGCTGTTAGTCAGGCTTCGCAGGTTGTTCAGCGTGTCGTAGGTGTAGGTTTCGCTACCCCATAGGTTAGAGGCGGTGGCCGACATCAAGCGGCTCAGGCCGTCGTAGGTCATCGCGCGGGTGCGCTGCGCCGAACCCGACTGATCGGTGATCGACAGGATGTTGCCCACCTTGTCGTAGCCGAAGTCTTCGCTGACCGCGATCTTGGCGGACGTGCCGAAGCTGAAGTTGGACAGCAACTGCCGCGCATTCTTGCTGGCCGAATACAGCGCGCCGTTGCCCAGCGTGTAGGCCTGCACCGCACCGTCCGGGAAATACGTCGCGCCGCTGACGAACGAACCCGCCGTCGTTGGTTGACCCAGCGCATTGGGCGACATTGCCACGGTGTTGCCATCGGGATACTGCACGCTGGCCAGGTGGCCATTGGCGTCATACCCGTAGCCCAGCGTCCAGGACCAGCCATCGACCGACAAGGCTTCGGCGGTGAGCAGGCCAAGCTTGTTGCGACCGTAGGACCAGCCTACGGTACCGGTGCTGTTGGCATTGCTGGACGAGGTGGCCGACGTCGACGTCGCGGGCCGACCCAGCGCGTCGTAGGTGAAGCTCGTGGCCAGCGTGCCGTTCGGATAAGCCACGGAGGTAACGCGGTTCATCGCATCGTAGGCATTGGTCGTGCGGGCCGCCGTGGCAACCTGGTCGTAGCCGCACCCGGTACCGTTGAACGGCTGGCCGGCCGCGCTCCATACCACGTTGTCGGCGCCATCGTAGGCCGCCATGGTGCTGCCCGTTTCCGGCTCCCATGAACGACAGAGTCGGTGCTGCGCGTCATAGGTCATCGTGCGCGTGACACCGCCTTGCGTGAGCGAAAGCACGTTGCCATAAAGGTCTCGACTGATGACCTGAGAGACACCCTCCGGCGCGTCAACCTGCACGACCGCATCCATGCTCGGCGTGTCGAAAGCCTGGAAGTGCGAAACGGTGAGGTTCTGATTAGCGTCCGCCACACGCCTCGCACCGCCCGTGACATACGCCATGGTGGAAACGAGGTTGCCCTGCTCCGAGGCCTGGATGCTGGTCACGGGCCGACCCAGGACGTCATAAGCCGTTGCCCTTCCGGTATCCATGCTGGCGAGATCCGGTGTCCCGGAGACCGCATAGGATTCGAAGGTTTTTCGACCCGCCCAGTCGTAGTCGGTGCGCGAAGAGGTGGACAGTCCGCTGCCCGCATCCGATTGCGTCGAGATCACGGGGCGCAACAGGACATCGAAATCCGTCCGCTGACTCAGGTTGCCCTGCATCGCGGTTCGCACCCAATGGTTGCCGCCCATGCCGCGGGCATCAGGAGAGAAGACGTAGCTATAGGTCTTGGGCGCCCATGCCACGCTGTCGCCCGTGGGATAGTCGATGCGTGCGATGCGACCGATCGCGTCGTAGCCGTAGCTCGTGGTCGCGCCCGCCTGATCGGTGATCGCCGCGATCTGACCCAAGCCGTCGACCGTCACCGCCTGACTGGTGCCGTCCGGGTAGCCGATGCTGGTGGGAATGCCGCGGGTGTAGTTACCCAGCGTGGAGGTCTTGCCGTTGCCGTCGGTAAAGCTCGCCAGTTGGCCCTGTGAGCTGAAGGTGTAGCCCATCACCTTCACCCCGAACCGGTCGCGCTCGGTCGGGGTGGCGGTGGCGCTGTCGTAGAGCATCTGGCTGACCGTCTCGCCCGTGCTCAGATTGATCGACTGCGCCGGCAGGCCGATCACCCAGAGGCCGGCGTTATCGGTGTAGGTGGAGCGATCGCTGAGGCTATAGCCGAAGTTGTTGGATCGGGTGACGTCCTGGGGACGCGCGAAAGCGTCGAACGCGGTGGCGTTCCAGGTGTAGACATCCGGCGTGGTGCTGGCCGAAGGATCCATCGTGATCTGCTGCGTGGCCTTGGGCAGCTGCTCCTGCAGCTGCGCCGTGTTGACGCGCAGTTGCGGTGCGTAGCCCCAGGGATGGGCGTAGGCTCCGGACCGGGCGTCCTGGGCCGGCGTCGGATTGACGTAGGCGTAGGCCGTCGAGCGGCGTATCGCGGAAGCGGCGCCACTGTCGTAGACGTCTTCCTTCAGCAGCTGGCTCTCGGTCCAGTCGTAGCGGTTGGAGAACGTGCTCCGTTCCAGATGGCCATCCGGATAGCTGACATCCGTGGACACCTGGGTGGCGCAGGCCGTCGAGGTGCAGTCCTTGGACCAGCTTTCATTCGCGGGCGAGTAGCTGTAGCTCCAGGACAAGCCGCTGGCGGGAAGCCCCGTGCCCGAGAGCGTGCGCTGGCTGATCGCCATGCCATACGACGCGTTGGGCACGGCCGCCCAGGTGCTAGGGCCGTTCGGTGTGGCGGCCATGTTCGGGCCGGCCATGCATTGCTGGGGCACATAAGAGCGACCGCGCTTGAGCGGTGCGACGGTGTAAGACGCCGCCAGGCCCGACGGATGCGTGACCGTCGCGGTGAACGTGCTGCCTACGTTGCCAGGCACGCCCACGGCCGCGCAGGTGCCGCCGGACTCACGCGAATCCACCCAGGCCCCGTTGAACGGATCGAAGTTGTAGCCCCAGCTGCTGCCGTCCGGCTGCTGCACCGACGTCAGGGTGTAGACGAGGTTGGCGGTGGACTTGACGTAGCTGTAGGTCCAGGTGCGGTTGCCAGCGGCACCGCCTTGCTCGGTGATCGTGCTCACCCGATGGCTGCTGCTACCTGTGCTGGCATCGTTCTCGTAGGTCAGCGTCACATGGCGACCGTCCGACGCGGCGATGTCCGTCACATCGTCGCCGCTGTAGGTATAGGTCACCGAGTTGCCGAACCGGTCCTCGATACGCGTGACCAGCATCCGGCCTTCGCGACGCAGGAGTAGATCTTCCGCCGTGGCGAACACATGGAAGCCGGAACGCGCGGCTTCCGGACTGGAGCCCAGCGGCCGCGTCAGCGACGGCATGTAGCGATAGGCGATGTGATCGAGCCAGTACTTCGTGCCATCCGGGGAGACCGCGAGAAAGCCCTCGATCGCAGTGTCGTTGGCAGCATGCGCCAGGCAACCCACCGCCCAGTTACCGCGGGTCACGATCGGATAGGTCAGGCCCGCGACGCCGGGTGTGGCCGTGTTGGCCGTCGAGCGCGCCAGCAGGTCCTGGCTGGCCTGGCCGGGGATTCGTAGCTGGTAGCCCTGCCACCAGGTCTGCGGCTCCCAGTCCGAGCGTTTGGAGTCCCCGTTGGGCGCTGCCACGCTAGGGGGTGGACCAAAGCTTGAGCAGATGGCACCCGGGTTGCTCGCTGCGACCCGCCAGCCCGGGACGTTGTTCTGCTGGGCCGTCACGGTGAAGATTTGCGGCAGGTCCATGTCCCAGTCGCCGAAGGCCCGCGCCTGCAGGTCGGGGCGATCCTCCACCCCGTGGAAGCTGAAGCTGCGCCCCAGGGTCAACGCCGGGCCGGTGCCGGTCAGCGATACATCGGTCTGAGAGAAGGACAGGGAGCCGTCGTAGAGGCTGATCTTCTCGCCGAAAGGCGTGTCGCCCAACGGCTGGATGTCCTCGTTGACCTTGATGAGCTTTTTATACTCATCCTCGGGCTTGACCGTGGTCTGAGCGCCCGCCGCCCACGGCAGCGCCAGCGCGAGAACCATCGACATCCCGAGCGCCATGCGCGCCCACGAGCGCACGATCAGCGCCCTCCCCTGGTTGGACCCTGTCATCGTGCTTCCCCTGACCGTGAGCGACTGCTCAGGGCGGGGAATGTAGGCGTCTCTTTTTTACAGCGTCAAGGCAAGGCAGACACAGGCAGGACGGACGAGCCTGGGTCTTTTCGGCAGGAAACGCAGATGCGGCAATCGCTTACCAAGCATCATGCCTATTAGTTGTAGTCCTTCCCCTACACAACACGATGGCGTGCGCCTACACAGGTGCGGCTACGTTCTCAACGCGTACCGCCGAAAAAGACCGACACGCCCAGACCCGCAATCATCGACGGCCCATGCCTACCGATCCGGTGCAACGCATAGGCATCCAACTGCGCATGGTCACCGATGGTGTACGCCACGCCACCGCCCGCCTGCACTTCGTTGCCGTCTTCGGCGTCATGGATGGCGTCCGCTTCCAGGTAGGCCATCCAGTTCTCACCGAACTTGCGCCCGAAGGTGGGTGCCAGTGTCCAGCTGTTGCGACCCTTCAGACGGTCCACGTTGGCATACAGCGTGTTCTGATGGGTCTCGTCGACCTGCCACTGGCCGGTGGCACCCAGGCTGACTTCCCGGGCGCCATTGCCGAAGTCCTTGTCGCCATTCGCGAACGTGACATTACCCAGCGCCGCCCAGCTGAAGTTACCGCCATCGTTGGCACCACCGGGGGCGATCTTGAGGCCGACGCTGGTGTCGCCGTGGCCCACCGCGTGTCGGCGTGAGCCCATGCCGCGCTCTTCCAGCCGGTTCCAGGCCGAGCCGGCCACCTGCAACTCCGCTGGTCCACCCAGACCGATGCGGATGACGCTGTCGGCCGTATAGGTGCGATCGAGGTAGCCGTCCTGGCGTTGCCGCTGGTATGACGGCAGCCCTTGTTCCAGGGCCAGTGTGCCAGCGGGCAGCACGCTGGTGGCGAAGCCGGCACCGGGGCGGTCGAAGTCGGGGGCATCGGCAAAAGCTGGCGCTGCGATGGCGAGGAGTAAAGCGGCGGTGAGGGCAGGGCGTAGGTTCATGCGGGCATTGTGCCCGTGGGGCGTCGTTGTCGTGTGGAGGTGGCAATGAAGAGGCGTGCGGCTTGGCGGGATCGCCCACATCGTGGGCTCCTACCCCCCGGGCCGGAGGCCTGCAGGGTTTGCCTGCAGACCCCTCGAGATGCCTCAGTTCGGCGCCTTCATGACCGGGAAGCTCTCCGCCACCGTCACCGTCTTCTCGCCGGCGATGTCCGTGGCCGAGCGGCCCAGGCGCACGGTGTAATTGCCGGGGGCCACGCGCCAGCGCTTGCCGTTCGCGTCGTAACGCGCCAGTGCCAGCGGCTCCAGCGGGATGTCGACACGGCGGCTGGCACCGGGCTTCAGTGCCACCTTGCTCCAGCCCGCGAGGCGCTTCGTCGGCGCACCGGGGGCGGTCACGTAGATCTGGGGCACATCGGCCGCGGCGACCTTGCCGGTGTTCTTCACCGTGACGTGGGCGACCGGCTGGCCCTTGGCATCCTTGTCCACCGCGAAGTCGCTGTAGTCGAAGCGCGAGTAGGTCAGGCCGTAGCCGAAGGCGAACAGCGGCTCGCGGTGGGTTTTCTCGAACCAGCGATAGCCCACGTCGGCGCCTTCGATGTTGTAGTCGATGGTGTCGGCGGGTGCGTCCTTGTTGCCCAGGCCCGCCGCCTGGATCGTCGGGCGCGGCAGCTGCGACTCGTCCTTGGGCCACGTGACCGGCAGGCGGCCCGATGGCGAGACTTCGCCGTAGAGCAGGCGCGCGATGGCATCGCCACCGCCGGAGCCGGGGAACCAGGCCTGCAAGACACCGCCGACCTGGTTAAGCCAGGGCATCTTCACCGCGCCGTTGGTTTCCAGCACCACGACCGTGTGCGGGTTGGCCTTGGCGACGGCGGCGACGAGCGCATCATCTGCGGGCGCCAGCGACATGTCCGGTGCGTCGTACGATTCGGCGGCCCATTTGGACACGAAGACCACCGCCACGTCCGCCGCCGCGGCGGCCTTGGCGGCGGCTGCGGGGTCCGTGCCGGCATCGAAGCTGACCTTGTCACCCAGCTGCTTCATGAAGGTGAGCGGGGCCGACGCGTGATAGCGCACGGGGCCGGGCCAACCGGTCGGCTCGAGACCCGGCACCGGGTCGCCGCCTTCGTCGGTGACCGTGGAGGAACCGCCACCGGCGAGCACGCCCTTGTCGGCATGCGCACCGATCACCACCACCGACTGGCCCTTGCGCGACAGCGGCAGCAGGCCGCCTTCGTTTCGCAGCAACACGGCACCGGCCTCCAGGGTGTCACGCGCGATGCGGCGGTCGGCGACATAGGGCACCGGAGTCACGACCTTGGTCGGAATGGGATCGTCGATGACGCCGTGGGCGAACAGGCTGCGCATGATCCGCTTCGCCATGTCGTCCAGGCGCGTTTTAGGCACTTCGCCCGAGGCGATGGCCTTGCGCAGCGGCTGATCGAAGTACAACTCCTTGTCGAACACCTCGCCCGCCGACTCCTGGTCCATGCCGGCCAGTGCCGCCTTGCCGGCGCTGTGCACGCCACCCCAGTCGGACATGACGAAGCCCTTGAAGCCCCATTCCTGCTTCAGCACCTGGTTGAGCAGCCAGTCGTCCTCACCGGCGTAGGTGCCGTTGATGCGGTTGTACGAGGACATGACGGAGCCGGGGTTGCCGTGGCCGATGGCGATCTGGAAAGCCAGCAGGTCGGACTCGCGCATGGCGACCGGGTCGATCTCGGCGCTGTGCGTGTTGCGGCCGGTCTCCAGGTCGTTCATGGCGAAATGCTTCACCGTGGCGACGATCTTTGCTTCCTGGATGCCTTTTATCGCGGCGCCCACGATCGTGCCAGCCAGCACCGGATCTTCGCTGGCATATTCGAAGTTGCGGCCGTTGCGGGGGTCGCGTACCAGGTTGACGCCGCCGGACAGCAGCACGCCGTAACCCTTGCCGCGCGCCTCGCCACCGATCATCCGGCCGCCGGCGTGGGCCACCGTGGTATCGAAGCTTGCTGCGGTCGCCAGGCCGGCCGGCAATGAAATCGCACCCTTGCCGTCGATGCCGGGCTTGTTGACGCCCAGGCCGGCGTCGGTCTCGTTGATGGCCGGCAGCCCGAGCCGGGGCAGGGCAGGCACATAGCCCGCGCCACCGACCGCGCCGTCCGGCACGCCATGCTTGTCGCTGGCCAGGCCGAAGTCTGCCCGGATCACACGGAATTTCTCATCGTCGTTCATCGCGGCGACCAGCAGTTCGGCCCGGCGGTCCGGCGACAGCGAAGAATCCATCCAGGGACGGGCAGGCGGCGTGGCTGCGCCGACGGAGGCGGTAAGGCCCGCGGCGACGGCAAAGGCGAGGGCGGAGCGGCGCAGGGTAGCGGACATGATCTTCCATTCGATCCGGGGGACAGGCCTACACCATCGCCAAGTAACGGTTTCATCGCAACCCACGAGACCCGGACGGCGTAAGCTGAAACCTTGACCGTCCTGCCTCGCGACCCCACTTAAGTGGTTCAATGAATTCACAAAAGTCGACGCCGCTCGCCGCGTTCCATCCCGCCGTCGCCGGCTGGTTCGCGCAGACCTTTCCGGCGCCCACCGAGGCGCAGGTGGCCGCGTGGCCGGCGATCCGCTCCGGGCGGCACACGCTGGTGGCCGCGCCGACGGGCTCAGGCAAGACCCTGACCGCCTTCCTTTCCGCCATCGATATGCTGGTACGCGACGGGGTGCGCGACGGCGGGCTGAGCGACCGCACCGTCATCCTCTATGTTTCCCCGCTCAAGGCCTTGTCGAACGACATCCGGATCAACCTCGAGGCACCGCTGGCCGGCATCCGCGAGCAACTACGCCAGCAGGGCCTGCCCGACCTGGAGATCCGCACCGCCGTGCGCACGGGCGACACCCCGGCATCGGAACGCGAGCGGATGAAACGGCGACCGCCACACATCCTGGTCACCACGCCCGAGTCGCTTTACGTGTTGCTCGGCTCGGCGTCGGGACGCGCCATGCTGAGCCATGTGCGCGAGGTGATCGTCGACGAGATCCACGCCGTGGCGGCGAGCAAGCGCGGCAGCCACATGGCGGTGTCGCTGGAGCGCCTGGAAGCGCTGGCACAGCGACGCATCACGCGCATCGGTTTGTCCGCCACGCAGAAGCCGATCGAGAAGGTGGCCGCCTTCCTTACCGGTGGCGCCACGGACGACTGCGCCATCGTCGACATCGGCCACGCACGTCGGCGCGACCTGGCACTGGAGGTGCCGCCCGTGCCGCTCGAGGCCGTCATGTCCAACGACATGTGGGAGCTGGTCTACAACCGGCTGGCCAACCTGATCGAGCAACATCGCACCACGCTGATCTTCGTCAACACGCGGCGCATGGCCGAGCGGCTGTCGCGCCACCTGTCGGAGCGGCTGGGCCGCGACGCGGTGACGGCGCACCACGGCAGCCTGTCGCGCGAGCAGCGCCTGGATGCCGAGCAACGCCTGAAAGCCGGCCAGCTGCGCGCGCTAGTGGCCACCGCGTCGCTGGAGCTGGGCATCGACATCGGCGACATCGACCTGGTCTGCCAGATCGCCTCGCCGCGCTCCATCGCCGCCTTCCTGCAACGGGCCGGACGGGCCGGCCATGCCGTGGGCGGCACGCCGAAGGCCCGGCTGTTCCCGACCTCGCGCGACGATCTGGTGGAATGCACCGCGCTGCTGGACTGCGTGCGCCGTGGCGAACTGGACGCGCTGATCATGCCGCACCAGCCGCTGGACGTGCTGGCGCAGCAGATCGTCGCCGAGGTGTCGTGCCAGGAGTGGGACGAGGACGCGCTGTTCGACCTGTTCCGCCGCGCGTATCCGTTCCACGACCTGCCACGCGCGACGTTCGACGACACCGTGCGCATGCTGGCCGACGGTTTCACCACGCGGGTCGGGCCGCGTGGCTCGTATATCCATCGCGATGCGGTGAACAAGCGCCTGCGCGAACGGCGCGGCGCGCGACTCACCGCCGTGACCTCTGGCGGCACGATTCCCGAGACGGGCGATTACAACGTCGTGCTGGAGCCGCAGTCCACCGTGGTCGGCACCGTCAACGAGGACTTCGCGGTCGAGAGCCTGGCCGGCGACGTGTTCCAGCTGGGCAACCGCTCCTATCGCATCATGCGCGTGGAGATGGGCCGCCTGCGCGTGGAGGATGCGCAGGGCCAGCCGCCGAACATCCCTTTCTGGCTGGGCGAGGCGCCCGGGCGTACGGACGAGTTGTCGATCGGCGTGTCGCGGTTGCGCACGGATATCTCGGCCAAGTTCGACGAGGGCGGCCGTGACGGCGCCCTGCGTTGGCTGATGGACGACCTGGGCCTGTCACGCGCCGCGGCCGAGCAGATCGTCGACTACCTGTTCCGTGCACGCGCGGCACTGGGCGCGCTGCCCACGCGCGAGACGCTGGTGATGGAACGGTTCTTCGACGAATCCGGCGGCACCCAGCTGATCATCCACACACCCTACGGCAGCCGCATCAACCGCGCGTGGGGCCTGGCATTGCGAAAGCGGTTCTGCCGGAAGTTCAACTTCGAACTGCAGGCCGCGGCGACGGAAGACGCTATCGTGCTGTCGCTGTCCACCAGTCACAGTTTTCCGCTGGACGAGGTGGCCCGCTACCTGCATTCGAATTCAGCCGAGCACGTGTTGATCCAGGCCTTGCTGGATGCGCCGCTGTTCGGCGTGCGCTGGCGCTGGAACGCCACGACGGCGCTGGCGCTGCCGCGGTTCACCGGCGGTCGCAAGGTCGCGCCGCAGTTGCAGCGCATGAAGAGCGAGGATCTGCTGGCCACGGTGTTCCCGGACCAGGTGGCCTGTGCGGAGAACCTCGTCGGCGAGCGCGAGGTGCCCGACCACCCGCTGGTGAAGCAGACACTGGAAGACTGCCTGCACGAGGCGATGGACAGCGAAGGGCTACTCACCATTCTGCGGGGCCTGGAAGCGGGCACCATAGCCATGGTCGCGCGTGACCTGGCCACGCCCTCGCCACTCGCGGCGGAAGTGCTCAGTGCGGCGCCGTACGCGTTCCTCGACGATGCGCCGCTGGAAGAACGACGCACCCATGCCGTGCAGTCGCGCCGCTGGAACACCGCCGAAACGGCAGACGACCTGGGCCGGCTGGATGCCGAGGCCATCGCGTCGGTGCGCGAGGAAGCCTGGCCGGAAGCACGCAGCGCCGACGAGATGCACGAGGCGCTGGTGCAGCTCGGCGCGGTCACGGCCGACGAAGCCACGCGCGAGCCGGGCTGGAAAAAGTTGTTGACCGCCCTGGCGAAGGATGCCCGCGCCACCGCGATGACGATCGGCGGCACGACGCTGTGGATCGCCGCGGAGCGTTTGCCCGCATGGCATGCGGTGCATCCGCAGGCCATGCTGGCGCCGGCCATCGTGGCGCCGGCGGACTACGCGGCCCAGGCCTGGACAGCCGACGCGGCGCTGATCGATCTGGTGCGTGGACGCCTGGGTGGGCTCGGCCCGGTGCCGGCCGCCGTGCTTGCGACGTCGCTGGGCGTCGCCGCGGGCGACGTGGAGGCCGCGCTGACCTCGCTGGAAACCGAGGGCTACGTGATGCGCGGGCCGTTTTCGCCCGGCGTTACCGAGGTCGAATGGTGCGAGCGTCACCTGCTGGCCCGTATCCACCGCTACACGATCGGTCGGCTGCGGCGCGAGATCGAGCCCGTGGCGCCACGCGACTACCTGCGCTTCCTGCTCGACTGGCAGCACCTGACCCGCGCCACGCAGGTGGCCGGCCCCGATGCGCTGGCCGGCGTCATCGCTCAGCTGGAGGGTTTCGAAGCGGCCGCGGGTGCTTGGGAAGCGGAACTGCTGCCCGCGCGGGTGGGCGACTACGGCATCGGCTGGCTGGACGACCTCTGCCGCGCGGGACGCGTGGTGTGGAGCCGGCTGCGTCTGGGCACGGGCAGCGGCGGGCCGGTACGCGCCACGCCCATCGTGCTGCTGCCGCGGCGGCAGTTGCCGATCTGGTCCGCCGCCGTGCCGTTTGCCGAGGGCGAAACCGCGCTGTCGTCGCGTGCGCAGGCCGTCGCAGACGCACTGCGCGACGACGGCGCCCTGTTCTTCGACGAGATCGCCACGACCACCCGCCTGCTACGCACGGAGCTGGAAGACGCGCTGGGCGAACTGGTGGCGGCCGGACGCGTCACCGCCGACAGCTTCGCCGGCTTGCGCGCGCTGTTGCTGCCCGCCGCCAAGCGTAGCGGCAGCCGCCAGCGACGCAGCCGCCGACACATGCTCAGTGGCATCGAGGACGCGGGCCGGTGGTCGCTGGCGCGGCGCCCGCGCGACGAGCGCAACGACGCCGATGGCCTGGAGCACATCGCCCGCACGCTGCTTCGGCGTTACGGCGTGGTCAGCTGGAAGATCCTGGAGCGCGAGGCCAGCTGGCTGCCGTCGTGGCGCGAGTTGCGGCGCGTGTACCACCGCCTGGAAGCCCGTGGCGAGATCCGCGGGGGCCGCTTCGTCGACGGCCTGGTCGGCGAGCAGTTCGCCCTGCCCGAGGCACTGCCGGCGCTGCGCCAGATCCGCCATCGCGACCACGACGGCGATATCGTCTGCATCGCCGGCACGGACCCGGCCAACCTGATCGGTGCCATCATCGCCGGGGCCAAGGTGCCCGCGGTGATCGGCAACCGCATCGCCATCCGCGACGGCGTGCCGCTGGCCGCCATGATGGCCGGCAAGTTCGTCGCGCTCACGCCCCTGGAAGGCGACGACGAGCGCGACGCCCGCAAGGCCCTGCAACGCCACGCGACATTCCCCGCCGCCTACGCCTGACCCGCCACCTGACGCACTGCCTGCCACGCACTTACCGCCCACCTACCGCCGTAGGTAGGAGCGCACGATGTGCGCGAAAAGCCAACAACGCGGCGACGCGGCCCCCCCATCGGGCGACCTCACCATTCAACGTCATCGTTCGACGGTGCGCGTCATCGTGCGACGGTGCGGCACGGCTATCGCGCACATCGTGCGCTCCTACATGGCTGTTTGCGTCTTAACGCAGCTGTACATCCCCGATGACCCATAGCTTCGGGCCGGGCTTGCCGGTGATGACGATGCAGAGGTCGTGCGTGCCTTCGCGCTTGGGCAGCGTGCCTTGCAGGGTGGCGCGGCCGTCCTTCGCCTTGGCCAGTGGCAGCGTGGCGAGTTTCGGGCCGCTGCAGGTGTCCTGGTGGACCTCCACCTCGCCGGCTGCCGAGCGCGCCTTGCGCGACACGATGCCGGCGGCGTCCTTCCATAGGGCGTAGTTGTAGGGCAGGCGGTCGACCGTAATGTCGATGCCATAGCGACCATCGAGGTTCACGCCCTTCCACATCCAGCAGGTGTCCATGATGTCCACCTTGTAGACCGGGCGCGCACCGTCCACCGCGTTGACCGCGGATAGCCGCAACGCCAGCTTGTCGGTGCAGGTGTCGAGTCCGTCGCTGGTGCGATGCAGGAGCGACGCCGCGTCGATGCTGCGATCGCGTGGGCCGGCCAGGCCAAAGCCGTTCTGGAACGTATTGGCGCGCACGGTCGTCGGCAACGCCACATCGAACGGCGCGGTGTACGCGGTGGACTGCGAGGTGGGTGCGGTGCCGTCCGTGGTGTAGCGAATCGTGCCGTAGCCGCTCTGGTTGGACAGGGTGACGCGCGCCTTGCCGTCGACCGCGGCTTCGCTGGCGATGGCCACGGCGAACACCCCGTCGGCCGGCACGATGCCCGCCGCGCGATAGCGCGCCATCTGCGCGGGCAGGCGCGCGATGAAGCTGTTCCAGTCGGCCTTGGGCGACCAGGTGCGCTCGGCCACCGCCGCCATGCGCGGAAAGATCGCATGCTGCGTGCTGTACCAGTCCGGCAGGTATTCGGTGAACACGGTGACCTGCTCGCCGAGCACGTGCTGCGCCTTGTCCGGCGCGATGCCAGCGGGCACGGGGTCGAAGTCGTAGATGGTTTTCAGCGTCTGTCCCGAAGGACGCCCTGCCGGTTCGTCGGGCAGCGTGGACTGCAGGCGATCAAGGTACAGCGTGGGCGACGTCGCCATGACCACGTCGTGCCCGGCATTGGCGGCCTTGATCGCTCCGGCGGTACCGCGCCACGACATGACGGTGGCGCTGGCCGGCACCTTGCCGTCGAGGATCTCGTCCCAGCCGATCAGACGACGGCCGTGCGCTTCCAGGTAATCGCCGATGCGCGCGACGAACCAGCCCTGCATTTTCTCTTCATCGGTGATGCCCAGGGTCTTCATCCGTGCCTGCACGGATTTCGAGTGTTCCCACTCGTCCTTGGCCGCCTCGTCGCCACCGACATGGATATACGTGGACGGGAAGATCGCCATCATCTCGTCCAGCACGTCCTGCAGGACGACGAAGGTGGCGTCGTCAGTGTTGAACAGCGCGGTGTTGACGCCCCAGTCGGACGACACGGTCAGCTTCTTGCCGCTGCCCAGCTTCGGATACGCGGCCACGGCAGCCTGCGCATGGCCTGGCATCTCGATTTCCGGTACGACGGTGATATGTCGCTCGGCCGCATAGGCGACGATCTGCTTCGCTTCGTCCTGCGTGTAGAAACCGCAGTACGGTGTATCGGCACTCCCGGTCAGCGCGATGTCGGGACCCACGGGTTTGCGGCAGGCACCCACCTCGGTCAGCTTCGGATATTTGGTGATCTGCAGCCGCCAGCCCTGGTCGTCGGTGAGGTGCCAGTGGAACGTGTTGAGCTTGTGCATCGCCATCTGGTCGAGCAGGTGCTCGATCTCGCTCACCGACTGGAAGTGTCGGCTGGAGTCGAGCATCAGGCCGCGCCATTCGAAGCGCGGCGCATCGACGATATGCAGGCCCGGCACGCCGGCCTGGGCGGCGGGGTCGGTCAGCAGTTGCGCATAGGTCACCGCGCCGTAGTAAAGACCGGTCTCGTCGTTGGCGGCGATGCGCACACCGTTGCCGTCCACATCCAGCGTGTAGGCTTCGCGGCCCTTGATCGCCGCGCTGGTGGCCAGCACGATGCCGCCGCCGCGCGGCTTGCCTTCGACAATGGCGAGCGTGATGCCACGCGCCTGGCGCACCCACCCCTGCAACTGGGTGGCCACATGCCGGGCCGCGCTATCGCCCGGCGTCACGGTGATGGCCGCCTTCGGGTCGAGCTTATAGCGCCCCGGCAGCCGCTGCATGTGCGCGGGCTGCGGAATGAGGGAAAGCGGTGTGTCGTCGATGGGGCCCGCATCGCGTTTGGGTGGCTGCTGGGCACAGGCGCTGAGGCCGACAACCAGGACGAGCAGGAGGGTACGGCGCATCGATGACTCCGGGTTGTGCAAGGCACGGCGTTCCCGATTGTGGCGAACGCCGGCGCCGGTGGAAAGGGCATTCGTGCCGGGTGCCAACGTCACCCAAAAAAAAACGGGCCCGATACGTCGCATCGTCGGGCCCGAAGGGGAATGAAGCATCAGGGTGGCGGCCATCCATGGCCGCGGAAGACTTACCGCCGATCAGAGGTCGAAGTGCACCGAGGCCATGTAGCGGCGGCCCGTGGTGTACTTGGCGACCGGCAACGAGGTGACCGTGAGGTACTGCTTGTACGTCTCGTTGGTCAGGTTCATGCCGGCCAGGGTGAACGACACGTGCTTGTTGAGCTTCCAGCCCAGCGTCGCGCCCAGGTCGCCGTAGTCGGCCGTGGTGGCCGGCGGCGCACCGGCGATGTAGCCGCCGGCGAGGTACTTGCTGCGCCAGTTGTACGTCACGCGGGCACTGAACGGGCCCATCTCGTAGTACGGGCTGAGCGAGTACGCGTTCTTCGAGTTGTACGGCAGCGAACCGCCGGAATCCAGCGTGCCCTTGGCGTAGGTGTAGCTGGCCGTGGTGCCGAAACCGGTGTCGCCGAACGCCTGCTGATAGCTGATGCTGCCGCCGCGCACCTTGCCCGAGCCGGTGTTGCGCGGCCGGCTGATGGAGTACGTGCAGAAGCCGTCGGCCGTGCACAGGCCCTGCGCCACCTGGCGGGCGAACGTGGTCGGATCGTTGACCAGGCCCGAGTTGAACTGCCGCTCGTTGGCCGAGTCGACCACGGTGTAGTTGTCGATCTGCTTGAGGAAGCCGGTGACCGCGACATACGACTGCGGCGCGAAGTACCACTCCGCGGACAGCGAGTAGTTCTTCGACTTGTAGTCCTTCAGGTCCGGGTTGCCGCCCGAGCCGGTCAGCACCGAGTCGTTGAGGAACAGGTTGTTCACCTGCATGTTGTACGGCGGGCGGGCGATGACCTTCGCCGCCGCGGCACGCAGCACCACTTCGTCGGTGAGGTCGTAGGCCACGTTGAGGCTGGGCAGCCAGTTCTTCGACGTGCGCGACGAGGTCTGCCACGAACCGGCCGGGGCCGGCAGCACGGGCGCGCCGCTGTAGTTGAAGCCGGTGCCGTCGGTCTTGGTGTCCACGTAGCGCACGCCGATGTTGCCGTGGAAGCCGCCGCCGGCGAAGTTGCCCTGCACATAGGCCGCGTTGGTCTTCTCCAGCAGCTTGTAGGTGCCGTTGAGGTACGTGCCCGGGTCCTCGTTGCCGCCGTTGGTGTTGCGCACCCAGGCGTACTGGGCGTTGCGGTCGGGCATCACGTGGCTGGCGGAGCCGTCCAGGCCACCCAGCGCATCCAGCGTGTCGGTGTAGCCGCCGAAGCCGAGGTCCTGCAGGTTGGTCGGTGCGTTGCCGCCGTAGACATGCGCCTGCATGCCTTCCTCATGGCGGTTCCAGCGGTAGCCCACGGCCACTTCGTTGAAGAAGCCGTCGAAGTACTTCGAGAAGTCCAGCTGGCCGTACGTATCCCGCGACTGCGCCGAGTAGTCACCGTAGTTGCCGGGCCAGCCGCCCAGGCCGGGCACGTCACCCATGTGCCAGTTGGCCGGGTTGCGTGCTGCCGCCGGGCTGTCGAAGTTGAAGCCCTTGTTGATGTCCCAGGTGTAGCCGCCCGCGTAGACCGGCTCCATCACTGCCTGGGAGATGTTGTCGTTACGCGCCTTGCTGTAGCCCGCCGCGCCGGCCAGCTGCCAGCCGTCGCCGTGGAAGGTGGACTTGATGTCGTGCGCCACGGTGCGCACCACGGACTTGCGGATGTTGCTGTCGAAGGTGTTCTGCGCGATGGCCGGGCAGGCCGGGTCATCGTTGCCGCAGACATGGCCGCCGGTGACGACACCGTTCGGGCCCTGGTTGAAGCTGGTCACGTTACCGGGCGTGGCGCCGGTGAACGGATACAGCGACTGGTTCCAGTTGTCGAAGTTCTCGCGCACGAACAGGTTGTTGATGTCGATATCCCAGTTGTCCGTGGGACGGATCTGGAAACCGAGCGTGGCGGTGTCGCGCTTGCGCTTCTGCTGGAACCACGCCGAGTTGATCTCGTCGGGCACCTTGGCGTTGGGATCGAGCGAGCCGTTGGCGATGCCGGCGGCGACCGCCGGGCTGGACGCCCACTTGGAGACCGGGCTGTAGCTGAAGATCTCGAAACCCTGGCGATCGATCTTCTCTTCGTAATGCTGGATGGAGGTGACCATGCCGAATGTGTTGGCATCGTTTTTCCAGCTGTACAGCGCCGAGCCGTTCGGACGCGTGCCCGGCGTGCCCTGGTCGTTGTAGTTGAGGCCGAACGAACCGCGCACCGTGTTCGCGGGCAGGTCCAGCGGCTTCAGCGTGTGCAGCAGCACGGTGCCGCCCAGGCTACCTTCGGTCAGGCGCGCCTCGGGCGACTTGTAGACTTCCAGGCGGCCGACGATTTCCGGGGCGAGCGTGGTGAAGTCGAAACCGCGGTTCGGCTGCGCGCCGTACTGCCACGGCGTCTGCGACACCGGCTGCCCGTTGAGGAAGGTGAGGTTGAGGCTGGGATCGGTGCCGTCGATCGACACGCGGTCGCCCTGGCCGAACTGGCGATCGATGGTGACGCCGGGAATCTGCGTCATCGCCTCGGCGACATTGGTATTGGGGAACTTGCCGATGTCTTCGGCGGTGACCGCCTCGACGATGGCGTCCGCGTTGCGCTTGGTGTCCAGCGACTTCTCGAGGCTGGCCCGGATGCCGGTGACGGTGATGCCCTCGAGCTGCGCCGCCTTCTCGGCGTCCGCTTTTTCCTGGGCGGTCTGCGGTTTCGCAGGCGGGGCCGGCGCGTCCTGCGCGGCGGCCATACCCGTGAAACAACACAATCCGGCGATGATGCTCGCCGTGAGCAGGTTTCTACGATGCGACATGGTGTCCTCCCCTCAGAGGAATAGCGTCGACGGGTTTCGCGACCGCGCCGTGCTGCGTTGCTATCGAAGGGTCTTGCGACCCCGTGGTTTGCCGAGCCTGCTTGCCTTTCCCACCCTTCACTGGACGCTCGAACCATGCAGGTAGAGACCGGCGGCACCGATCACGCCCAACTGCCCGTGGTCCATCATCCGTACCGGCACCTGCTGGAGAAAGGGACGCATGACGCCCTTGTTGAAAAACCTGTTGGCGAAACGGCTGGCGATCAGGTGGTCGCGGATGCGGGGAAGGATGCCCCCGGCCAGGAACACACCGCCGCGCGCGCCGTAAAGCATGGCCAGATCGCCGGCGAAACTGCCCAGCACGCCGCAGAACACGTCCAGCGCCTCGACCGCGGCGGCATCGCTGCCGTGCAGTGCGGCAGCGGTGACGTCCGCCGGCGTCGTCAGCGTCGCGATCGATCCACGCAGCGTGGACGTCGCGCGGTACAGATTGACCAGGCCCGGGCCGGACAGCGCGGTTTCGTACGACACGTAGTCACGGCCCCGGGCGAGCTCACCGAGGATGGCCACCTCGCGCGGGTTACCCGGCGCGAACGAGATCTGTCCGGCTTCCGTCGCCAGCACGGTCGCGTGCGGCGATCCCGGCAGGAGTACTGCGGAGCCCAGGCCCGTGCCCGGCCCCATGACCAGGATCGGGCCCACGGTGGGCTCGGCGGCGGTATGGATGATCGGCGTGGTCTCGTGGCTGCGCAGGAACTGGCAGGCGTAGGCCACCGCTTCGAAGTCGTTGACCACTGCCAGCCCGTGCAGGCCCAGCGTGTCGCGGATATCGCCGATGGACACCGGCCAGGGCAGGTTCTCGTTGACGATGGCATCGCCCAGTACGTAGCCGGCGCTGGCGACCGCGCAGTGCTCGATGGCGTCGCGGGCGTCCAGACGGCCGATGAAATCCTGCAGCACCGCGGTCAGGCTGGGCCAGTCGGCACAGGCATAACGCTCGTAATGCAGTACGTCGATGGTCGCGGCACCCGGCGGCCGGCGGACCAGGCCGATGCGGGCATGCGTTCCGCCCACGTCGGCGGCGATGAACGCCCCGGTACGCGACGCACGCACGATGTCCCGCTGGTTGGCCGATTCGCCCACGCCCTGCCCCTTGGTGCCCCTGATTCGCCATGAGTCTGTGAGTGGAATGACAACGTTGTCAACAGGACAAATGGCTAGGACAACGCGGAATCCGTAACGCGCTGCAACAGGAACGATCCGCGCCGCAGGGCGGCTGTACGCGATGCATGCCTTTGCGCACGCTCTCGTGACACCGGCTCGCTTGCCGCAAGGCGCGTGACGCGCCGCCACATCGAAAGTCGCCACGCGCTGCCCGTGGCTTCGCAAGAACCTCACTGCCGATTGACAACGTTACGCAGCCGAGTCAATAAAGGGACAATTCGGGGTTCAACAACGAGGGGTAAGCCATGTCGTCCACACCGGTCGCCGTCGAAGAGACGCGCCATTCCAGCCTGGTCCCGATGATCATCATCGGCGTCCTGTTCTTCATCTTCGGCTTCGTGACCTGGCTCAACGGCCCGCTGATCACCTTCGTCAAGCTGGCCTTCAACCTGGACGACGTCAACGCCTTCCTCGTGCCGATGGCGTTCTACCTGTCCTACTTCTTCCTCGCCTTGCCCTCGTCGTTCATCCTCAAGCGCACCGGCATGAAGAAGGGCATGGGCCTGGGCCTGTTCGTCATGGCCATCGGTGCGGTGCTGTTCGGCCAGTTCGTCACCATGCGCATCTACCCCGGCGCGCTGGTCGGCCTGTTCGTCATCGGCGCGGGCCTTTCGCTGCTGCAGACGGCGTCCAACCCGTATATCTCCATCCTCGGCCCGATCGACAGCGCGGCGCAGCGCATCGCGTTCATGGGCATCTGCAACAAGATCGCCGGCGCGCTGGCGCCGTTCGTCTTCGGTGCGGTGGTGATGAGCAATATCGGCACCTTCGACAAGCAGATCGCCGCGGCCGCCACGCCGGGCGAGAAGGACGCCCTGCTGGCCGCCTTCGCCGCCAAGGTGCATATGCCGTACATGGTGATGGCCGCACTGCTGGTAGTACTGGCGATCTGGGTGGTGCGTTCCTCGCTGCCGGAGATCCGCGCCTCGCACGACAACTCCGAGCGCGCCATCGGCCACGACAAGGGCAGCGTCTTCAGCTTCCCGCACCTGTGGCTGGGCGTGCTGTGCCTGTTCGTCTACGTGGGCGTGGAAGTGATGGCCGGCGACGCCATCGGCACCTACGGACAGGGCTTCGGCATGACGCCCGAGGACACCAAGCACTTCACCTCGTATACGCTGTTCGCCATGCTGCTGGGCTACATCGCCGGCTTGCTGCTGATCCCGAAGTTCGTCTCGCAGCAGCGCTACCTGGCGATCTCCGCGATCCTGGGCGTGCTGTTCTCCATCGGCTCCTATGTCACCACGGGTTACACGTCGGTCGCCTTCGTCGCCGCGCTGGGCTTCGCCAACGCCATGATGTGGCCGGCGATCTTCCCGCTGGCGATCAAGGGCCTGGGGCGCCTGACCGAGTTCGGCTCGGCCTTCCTCATCATGGGCATCGCCGGTGGCGCAGTCATCCCGCAGCTGTTCGCGCACCTGAAGCAGACCCACGACTTCCAGGCCGTGTTCCTCTGCCTGATGGTGCCGTGCTACCTGTACATCCTTTACTACGGCGCGGCCGGCCACCGGGTGGGCCAGCACGCCCGCACGTAAGCCGCGGCATCTTCGCTCGACGACGGCCATCCAGTAGGATGGCCGTCTTGCTTACGAGGTTCGTCGATTGCGTAGTCCCACCATCAAGGACGTGGCCGAGCGGGCCGGCGTGTCGCTGAAGACCGTCTCCCGTGTCATCAACCACGAAGCATCCGTGCATGCGCGCACCCGCGAGAAGGTGCAGCGTGCCATCGATGCGCTGGATTACCAGCCCGACCAGGCCGCACGCAGCCTGCGCAGCCAGCGCACCTATGCCCTGGGCCTGGTCTACGACAACCCCAACGCGCACTACGTGATCGCCATGCAGAACGGCGTGCTGTCCGTGTGCCGCGAGCGTGGCTTCGGCCTGCAGATCCACCCGTGCGATTCGTCCGTGCCACGGCTTGCGGAACAGTTGTGCGACCTGGTCAGGCGCAACCGCCTAGCCGGCCTGGTGCTGTGTCCGCCGATGTCGGAGCAGCCGGCATTGCTGACGGCGCTGACCGAGCAGAAGGTGGCCTTCGTACGCATCATTTCCGCCCGACAGGATCCGAAAGACGGCTGGCCGTGCGTGTTCGTGGACGACCGCGACGCCGCCTACGCCATCACCGAGCACCTGATCCAGCTGGGCCACCACCGCATCGGTTTCCTGTGGGGCGGCAAGGAGCATCGATCCAGCCCGGAGCGCTACCAGGGCTATGAAGACGCCCTGCGCGAATACGGCCTGCCCGTGGACCGGAAACTGGTGGTCGAGGGCGACTACTCGTTCGACGACGGTTTTCGTGGCGCACGCCGTTTGCTGGCGCTGAAGGAACCACCCACCGCCATCTTCGGTTCCAACGACGAGATCGCCGCCGGCGTGCTGGCGGCAGCGCGCTCGGGCGGGGTGGATGTGCCCTGGGAGCTGTCGATCGCCGGCTTCGAGGACAGCCCGTTCTCCAAGCAATCGTGGCCGGCACTGACCACCGCGCGGCAGAACACCGAGGAAATCGGGCGCCATGCCGCGCAACGCCTGATCGCCGAGATCGAGCACGACGACCCCTTGCACGCGCTGGGCAACGAGGGCTTCAGTCCCGACCTGGTCGTGCGGGGTTCCACGGCGCCGCGGCGCCCGCCTACGGGCGCTTAACACCGTTTTACGTATACTTCCGGGGTTGTCCGCGCCGCGTCGTGCTTCGATGCAACCTGCCGGCAACCACGCGTCCCTTTGATGGACCGTTCGCGCGCCGCCGACCGACGCGGCGCATCCCTTTCCCTTGGGCGGCAAGCACCGGCTGCGTCGTGCTGTGCCCGCTCGCGTGACAGGATCAAACATCCATGCAAGATCGCCACGGGCACGAAGCCCATTTCGGCTGGTTCCATCGCCGTCGTAAACACCTCAAGCCCGACGACCTGACCATCGTCGACCAGGCCATGTTGAAACGTGCCGTGGGTGCTGCCGCGCTGGGCAACGCCATGGAGTGGTTCGACTTCGGCGTCTACGGCTACCTGGCCGTCACCCTGGGGCACGTGTTCTTCCCCGGCAGCAGCCCCACGGCGCAGGTGATCGCCACCTTCGCCACGTTCACCGTGGCGTTCCTGGTGCGCCCCATCGGTGGCCTGGTGTTCGGCCCGATGGGCGACCGCTTCGGGCGGCAGAAGGTACTGGCGGCGACCATGATCATGATGGCAGCGGGCACGTTTTCGATTGGCCTGATTCCCGGTTACGACGCCATCGGCCTGTGGGCGCCGGCCTTGCTGTTGCTCGCGCGCCTGTTGCAGGGCTTTTCCACGGGCGGTGAATACGGCGGTGCAGCCACCTTCATCGCCGAATATTCCACCGATGCACGCCGCGGGCAGATGGGCAGCTGGCTGGAGTTCGGCACGCTGGGCGGTTACATCGCCGGCGCGGGCGTGGTTACCGCGCTGACCACCCTGCTCAGTGCGGAGCAGATGCTCGACTGGGGCTGGCGCGTGCCGTTCCTCGTCGCCGGCCCGCTCGGCCTGCTTGGCCTCTATATGCGCATGAAGCTGGAGGAGACACCGGCGTTCAAGGCGCATGCCGATGCCATGGAAGCGGCCGGCGACGCCTCGCGCGTGTCGCTGAAGGAGCTGGTCTCGGTGCATGGGCCGCAGCTGCTGAAATGCATCGGGCTGGTGCTGGTATTCAACGTCACCGATTACATGCTGCTGACGTACATGCCCAGTTACCTCACGGTGACGCTCGGCTACAGCGAGGCCAAGGGCTTGCTGCTGATCCTCATCGTCATGCTGGTGATGATGCCGCTGAACGTGGTGGGCGGTTTCTTCAGCGACCGCCTTGGGCGTCGGCCGATGATCATCGGCGCGTGCGTGGCGATGTTCGTCCTCGCCATCCCGTGCCTGTGGCTGGTGGGCACCGGAAACGACTGGCTGATCTTCGCCGGCCTGATGGGTCTGGGCGTGGCCCTGGTGTGTTTCACCAGCACGATGCCCGCCACGCTGCCGGCGTTGTTCTACACGCCGGTGCGCTACAGCGCGCTGTCGATCGCGTTCAACGTGTCGGTCTCGCTGTTCGGCGGCACCACGCCGCTGGTTACCGCGTGGCTGGTGGAGCGCACGGGCGATCCGCTGTTGCCCGCCTACTACCTGATGGGCGCGTCCGTGATCGGACTGGTCACCATGCTGTTCGTGCGCGAAACGGCCGGCATGCCCTTGCGCGGTTCGCCGCCGGCGGTGGCCGATCATGCCGAGGCGACGGAACTGCTGGCCGGCGACGCGCCACTGACGGTGGACGAGGCCTTGCCGTCGGTGCCCGAGCGCGCTGTGATCGAAGGTCACGCCGCGTGACATGACGTGACGTGCGATCCTGCGCGTCTTCGTCCCCTCGGTGGCACTGTCCATGGTCTATGTCGTCCTCGCCATCGCGTTCAGCGTGGCCGTTTCCATCCTGCTGAAGCTGGCGCGGCGTGGCCAGGTCGACATGGTCCAGGCCGTGGCCACCAACTACGTGGTGGCCGCGGCCCTGGCCTGGCTGCTGCTGGATGCCCGTCCGCAAGCGGCCATGGCCGCCAGCGACACCTACGCGCCATTGCTCCTGCTCGGCGTGCTGCTGCCTGCCATTTTCCTCGTGCTGGCGCGCTCGATACGCAGCGCCGGCATCGTGCGCACCGACGTGGCGCAGCGCCTGTCGCTGGTAATCCCGTTGATCGCCGCGTTCGCGCTCCTGGGCGAGGTCGCCACCGGACGCAAGCTGCTCGGCGTCACGCTCGCGCTGGTGGCGGTCGTCTGCGTGCTCTGGCGACGGTATCGCGGCGACCTCGACCCGCGCGCCGCAGGCCTCCGCAGGGAACCCGGTACATGGCTAGCGCCTCTCGCCGTGTTTGCCGGCTTCGGCGTGATCGACCTGTGTTTCAAACTGCTGGCCAAGGCCGGCGCGCCGTTCGCCAGTGCGCTGCTGGTCTCGTTCCTGATCGCCATGGTGCTGTGCTGGCTGGTCGTAGTCGGCCGCGCTATCGCCGGCGCGGCGACATTGTCGTGGCGGAGCATCGGTTTCGGCGTCGTGCTGGGCGCGGCTAACTTCGCCAACATCCTGTTCTATGTGCGCGCGCACATCGCCTTGCCGAACGATCCGTCGCGGGTTTTTGCGGCGATGAACGTGGGCGTGATGGTGCTCGGCGCGCTGGTAGGTGCGCTGGCGTTTCGCGAGAAGCTGTCGTGGATCAACTGGGGCGGATTGGTGGTGGCGCTGGGGGCGATTGCGGTGATGGCGGGCTGATCGCCGCACGATACGGTACGCGTGGATCGCCCACATCGTGGGCTTCTACAACCGTCGTAGCGGGCGGGCTCGGCGTAGGAGCGCACGCATGTGCGCGACATGTTTTCGCGTCGATCCATCGGGTTCACGCGCCAGCCTGAAGGCACGGCCTCAACATATGTCGCGCACGTGCGTGCGCTCCTACCGCACTACCGGGAACCTCAGCGCTTGGGGGCGTGAACCAACTGCGCCGCCTCGCGCGCCAGGGCTTCGATGGCCGCCCAATCGGACGTCGCGAGGAGCTTGGCGGGCGTGAGCCACGAGCCACCCACGCACACGACATTGGGCAGCGAGAGGAAGTCCGGCGCGTTGGCCAAGCTGATACCGCCAGTAGGACAGAAATGGATCTGCGGCAGAGGGCTGGCCCAGGCGCCGATCAACTTCGGGCCGCCGGCCGGTACGGCGGGAAAGAACTTCTGGAAGCGATACCCGCGCTCCAGCAGGGCCATGGCTTCGCTGGACGTAGCCGCACCAGGCAGCAGCGGCAGCTCGTGGTCGTCGGCGGCATCGAGCAGGCGGGGCGAACTGCCGGGCGACACGGCAAACTTCGCGCCGGCCTTGAACGCGTTCTCGAGATCACGCGCGGTCAGCACGGTACCCACGCCGACGAAGGCGCCTTCCACTTCCGCGGCGATCGCCCGCACGGCGTCCAGCGCCGCTGGCGTGCGCAGGGTGACTTCGATGGCGGGAACCCCGCCGGCCACCAGCGCGCGCGCCATGCCGACGGCCTTTGAGGCGTCCTCGATGATGACCACCGGCACCACGGGTGCCAGGCGCAACGCGGACTCGACACTCTGTTGCTTCGCTTCGTTGCTCATCAGGTACTGCTCCGTTGAATCAGAAGACGCCGGCACCGAGGTCGGCCGTGACGGCGGACTGACGGAACATGGCGAAAAGTTCGCGACCCATGCCGGTGTGGTGCACCGCCAGGTCGATCTGTTCGGGGATGCGACGTTCCCACTCGTCCGCGGGCACCAGCACCTCGATGCTGCCGGCCAAGGCATCCAGTCGCACCAGGTCGCCCGTGCGGATGCGCGCGATGGGGCCACCGGCTTCCGCCTCGGGCGTGACGTGGATGGCCGCTGGCACGCGACCCGAAGCTCCGGACATGCGGCCGTCGGTCAGCAGGGCAACACGGTGGCCGCGATCCTGCAGCAGGCTGAGCGTCGGTGTCAGCTTGTGCAGCTCGGGCATGCCGCGCGCACGCGGGCCCTGGAAGCGCACCACGGCGATGAAATCGCGATCCAACTCACCGCGGTCGAACGCGGCTTTGACGTCGTCCTGTTCGTCGAACACGATGGCCGGCGCCTCGATCACCATGCGATCGTCCGGCACCGACGACACCTTGATGACACCGCGGCCGACGTTGCCCTTGAGCATGCGCAGGCCGCCGTCGTGACGGAACGGCTCCGCCATCGTGCGCAGCACGCCGCGATTGCCGCTTTCCTTCGACACCGGCTTCCAGGTCAGCGTGTCGCCTTCCAGCACCGGCACCTGGCGGTAGGCGTCCAGGCCCTGACCCATGATCGTGTTGACGTCGCCATGCAGCAGACCGGCGTCGAGCAACTGGTCCATGAGGAAGGCCATGCCGCCGGCATCGTGGAAGTGGTTCACGTCGGCGTAGCCGTTCGGGTACACGCGCGCCAGCAGGGGCACCACGGCGGACAACGCGTCGAAGTCGTCCCAGCGCAGTTCCACGCCGGCCGCGCGCGCGATGGCCACGAGGTGCAGCAGGTGATTGGTCGAACCGCCCGTGGCGTGCAGGCCGATGACACCGTTGACCACGGCGCGCTCGTCGACGATGCGGCCGATGGGGCGATAGTCGTCGCCCAGGGTGTCGATCGCCAGCACGCGCGCCACCGTGGCGCGGGTCAGCGCGTCGCGCAGCGGGGTATCCGGTGCCTCGAAGCTGGCGCCCGGCAGGTGCAGGCCCATGATCTCCATCAGCATCTGGTTGGAGTTGGCGGTGCCGTAGAAGGTGCACGTGCCCGAGCCGTGGTACGAGCGGGCCTCGGCATCGAGCAGCTCGGCACGCGTTGCCTTGCCGGCGGCGAACGCCTGGCGGACCTTGGATTTTTCTTCGTTGGGAATACCCGACGGCATCGGACCCGACGGCACGAACGCGCTGGCCAGGTGACCGAAACTCAGCGCGCCGATCAGCATGCCCGGCACGATCTTGTCGCAGATGCCCAGGTACAGGGCGCCTTCGTACATGTCGTGCGACAGCGATACCGCGGTGGCCATGGCGATCAGGTCGCGCGAGAACAGCGACAGCTCCATGCCCGGACGGCCCTGGGTCACGCCGTCGCACATGGCCGGCACGCCACCGGCCACCTGTGCCGTGGCGCCCAGCGTGCGCGCGGCCTGCCGGATCAGTTCGGGGTAGCGCTCATAGGGCTGGTGGGCCGAGAGCATGTCGTTGTACGAGGTGACGATCGCGATATTGGAGGCGTGGCCGTTGCGCAACGCGTCCTTGTCGTTCTCGCCGCAGGCGGCGAAACCGTGGGCAAGGTTGCCGCAGGACAGATGGTGGCGCTTCGCGCCCTTGCCGCGCGCGGCGTCGATCCTGGCCAGGTAGGCCGCGCGCGATGCACGGCTGCGCTCGACGATGCGCTGCGTCACCTCGGCGACGATGGGATGGATGGTCATGGCATGTGTCCGGAGCGGCGAGGTGCCGCGCGGCTACCGCGCGGCGGTTGAACGATCGGTCAGGCGGCCCAGTAGATGTCCACGGGGACGCGATCCTGCGTGAGCACCGCGGCGATCGGCAGGTCCGCGCCTGCCTCGGCCTTAGCCAGCACGTCCTTCTTGTCGGCACCTTCGATGTGCAGGTAGAGCGTGCGCGTATCGAGCAGGCGCGGCAGGCTGAGGGTGATGCGCGGTTCGCCCGCGCCCTCGGCACGCATGGACAGCACGCTTCGCGTGCCCTGCAGGTCGAGTGCTTCGGCCAGGTGGTCGCCACCGGGGAAGAACGAGGCCGTATGGCCGTCCGGACCCATGCCGAGCACGACCACGTCGAACGGCTTGCCGAGTGCATCGACGCGCTCGCCCACTGCGTCCAGCGCGGCGTCCACGTCGTCGGCGTGCGCGGTGTCGAACAACGGCAGGAACGCCGCCACGTGGGCCTCGTGCCGGATCAGGTGATCCTTGACCAGGGCGGCGTTGGAGCGCTCGTTGTCCTCATCCACCCAGCGCTCGTCGACGAGCGTGATGGTGACCTTCGACCAGTCGATCTCCTGCTGGGCGAGTACGGCGAACATCTGCTTCGGCGTGCTGCCGCCGGACACGGCGAGGCTGGCCTTGCCGCGCGCCTTGACGGCGGCGTCCAGCTTGCCGGCGATGTCCCGCGCCAGCTGGTCGGCCAGGGTGAGCTTATCGGCGAAATCGTGCTTGTGGATCGTGGCGTTCATGCTGCGTCCTCGGCCCAGGTGCGGCCATCGCGTTCGATGAGCGCCACGGCGGCGCTCGGACCCCAGGTACCCGCGGTATACGGCTTCGGCGTGTCACCGCCGGCTTCCCAGGCGTCGAGAATGGGACCCGCCCAGTTCCATGCCGCTTCCACTTCGTCGCGGCGCATGAACAGGGTGGGGTTTCCACGCACGACATCGAGGATCAGCCGTTCGTAGGCGTCGGGCTGCTGCACGCCGAACGCCGCCGCGAAGCTCATGTCGAGCGGCACGTGGCGCAGGCGCAGGCCACCCGGACCCGGATGTTTGATGGTGAGCCACAGCTTGACGCCTTCGTCCGGCTGCAGGCGCAGCGTCAGGCGGTTGGGCAACAGCGCACCGTTGGTGGGATCGAAGATGGAGTGCGGCAACGCACGGAACGTCACCACGATCTCCGAGACCCGGCTGGGCAGGCGCTTGCCGGTGCGCAGGTAGAACGGCACACCCGCCCAGCGCCAGTTGCCGATCTCCGCCTTGAGGGCGACGAAGGTCTCGGTGCGCGACTGGTCGCTGCCCAGCTCGTCGAGGTAGCCCCGCACGCCCTGGCCTTCGGCCGCACCGGCGCGGTACTGCCCGCGCACCGTCAGCTGGGCGGCGTTGCTGGCGTCGATGGGGCGCAGCGAACGCAGCACCTTGAGTTTCTCGTCCCGCACGGCGTCCGGCGCCAGCGACGACGGCGGCTCCATGGCGAGCATGCAGACCAACTGCAGGATGTGGTTCTGGACCATGTCGCGCAGGGCGCCGGCGCGATCGTAATAACCCGCGCGATGGCCGACGCCGACCGTCTCGGCGACGGTGATCTGCACGTGGTCGATGTGCTGGGCGTTCCACAGCGGCTCGAACAGGGCGTTGCCGAAGCGCAGCGCCAGCAGGTTCTGCACCGTCTCCTTGCCCAGGTAATGGTCGATCCGGTAGGTCTGCGATTCGTTGAAGACGCGGGCCACGGCATCGTTAATGGCGTTGGCGCTTTCCAGGTCGCGCCCGATGGGTTTTTCCAGCACCACGCGCGAGCGTGCGCCGTTGAAGCCCAGGGCGCCGAGGCGCTGGCAGATGTCGGTGAAGATGTCCGGCGCGGTCGACAGGTAGAACACGCGGATGTGGTTGGGCTGCACCTGCATCAGGGCAGAAAAGTCGTCCCAGCCTTCTTCCTTGCGTGCATCCAGCGAGAGGTAGCCGACCATGGCGATGAACGCCTCGAGCTGAGCGGGGGCGACATGGGTGACGCCCTGCTCGACCGAACCGCGCACCAGGTCGCGGTAGCCGGCATCGTCCAGGCCTTCGCGGGCGACGCCGAGAATGCGGCTGCCGGGCTGGATCTGGCCATCCACGAAACGCTGGTACATCGCAGGCAGGAGCTTGCGCACGGCCAGGTCGCCGGTGCCGCCGAAGATAACGAGGTCGAAGGGTTCGATCGGGAGGAGTTGGGCGCTCACGACAGTGGCCTTTGCAAAACGGGAGGGTGCCGGAGGATCGTACCAGTGACATACCAGGACGTACCAGCCCCGTACCAATCGGCGCGACATTTCGCCTCGGAAGATCGGCGCGCCAGCGGCGCAAACGTTTACGTTGTCGATTTGGATCGTGCAAACAGTCGTTTGAATCCAAAGGGTTTGTGAGACGCGCGAATGAGTCTTGCCGCAGTGGTTGTGGATTGGTATCTTCCCGGCATGGAAACCGCCCTCGTCGCCGAGTACCAGCGCCTGCAGCACGACCCGGCCGCCCGGCAACCGCTGGCGTACATGCGCCTGCGCCGGGCGATCCGCACGGTGATCGAGAACGGCGAGGTGCAGGTCGGCCACGCACTGCCCAGCGAACGCGACCTGGCCAGGGCCCTCACCCTGTCCCGGGTCACCGTGCGCAAGGCCATCGGCGGGCTGGTCGAAGATGGCCTGCTCACCCAACGCCACGGCGCCGGCACCTTCGTCTCCGAACGCATCGTCAAGCCGTTGTCGCGGATGACCAGCTTCACCGAGGATCTTCGCGCCCGCGGGCTCAACCCGCGCTCGGAGTTCTTCGAGCGGGCCATCGGCGAGGTCACCCCGGAGGAAGCCATGGCGATGAACCTCTCGCCCGGCACCCAGGTGGTCCGCCTGCATCGCCTGCGTTACGCCGGCGACGAGCCCCTGGCGATCGAGCGCAGCGCCGTGCCGCTCAGCCTCCTGCCCGACCCCAGCCTGGTCGAGGATTCCCTCTACGAAGCGCTCGACACGCTGGGCAATCGGCCGCGGCGCGCGCTGCAACGCCTGCGCGCGGTGGTGCTGGGCCCGGCCCAGACCCGGCTGCTCCGGCTCGGTGCCGGCAGCGCTGGCCTGAACATCGAGCGGCGTAGTTTTCTCGACGACGGCCGCATCGTCGAATTCACCTGTTCCTGGTATCGCGGGGACATCTACGACTTCGTCGCCGAACTGCAAAGCGACTGACGGGCACACCACTTCTATGACCACCCAGCCGCAAGACACCCTGATGTACCGCGAAGCGCACGAGACGGCCGAGGTGGTCGAACGGCAACTCGCCCTCAACGAAGGCGTGATCGGCGCCCTTGCCGACCGGCTTCGTGCCCAGCCCCCGCGCATGGTCATCACCTGCGCCCGCGGCAGTTCCGACCACGCGGCGATGTACGCCAAGTACGTGTTCGAAACCCAACTGGGCGTGGTGACCGCATCGGCCTCACCATCGGTCACCTCCATCTATCACGCGGCACAGCGCCTCGATGGCGCGCTGTACCTCGCCGTTTCGCAGTCGGGCAAGAGCCCCGACCTGGTGCGCAACGCGGAGGCCGCGAAGAAGGCCGGCGCCTATGTGGTCGCCCTGGTCAACGTGGTGGATTCCCCGCTGGCCGACGTGGCGGACGTGGTCGTGCCGCTGCACGCGGGCCCGGAAACGAGCGTCGCCGCGACCAAGAGCTACCTGGGCGCGCTGTTCGCGATCCTGCACATCGCCGCCCGCTGGAGCGGCCGCGCCGAGATCGCCGACGCCATCACCGCCCTGCCCACGCAGCTTCGCCAGGGCTGGGACGCGGACTGGTCGGCACTTACCGAGGGCCTGGTCGATGCGCACAACCTGTTCGTGGTCGGCCGCGGTTTCGGCTTTGCCGGCGCGCTGGAAGCCGCGCTTAAGTTCAAGGAAACCTGCAACCTGCACGCCGAGGCCTTCAGCGCGGCCGAGGTGAAGCACGGCCCGATGGCCCTGGTCGGCCCGCATTTCCCCGTGCTGTTCTTCGCGCAGAACGACGATACGCTGCCCGGCGTGCTGGAGATCGCGGCGGAGTTCCGCAAGCGCGGCGCCAATGTGTGGATCGCCGCACCCGGCGCCACGGGCGAGGGCGTGCTGCCCCTGGTCGCCACCGCGCCCATCGCCGCACCGCTGATCACCGTGCAGAGCTTCTACCGCGCCACGGCCGCGCTGGCACTGGCACGCGGTTTCAACCCCGACGTGCCGCCGCACCTCAACAAGGTCACCGAGACCGTCTGACCTCTCGCCCCACGTATAGGAATTGCCATGACCATCGCCCTCGTCAACGGCCGTGTGCTGACCGATAACGGCTTCCAGGGCGGCTTTGCCGTGCTGGTCGACGGCGACACCATCACCGGGCTGGCCTTGCCGTCCGATCCTCGCGTGCGCGCCGCCGAGCGCCACGACCTCGGTGGCCGCACGTTGCTGCCCGGTTTCATCGATTGCCAGGTCAACGGCGGCGGCGGCGTGCTGTTCAACGACGTGCCCACCATCGAGACCATCCGCCGCATCGGGCAGGCGCACGCGAGGTTCGGCACCACCGGCTTCCTGCCCACCCTTATCAGCGACGATGCCGCGGTGATGGCGAAGGCCATCGACGCGGTGAACGATGCCGTGGCCCAGGGCGTGCCGGGCGTGCTCGGCATCCACCTCGAAGGCCCGTTCATCGCGCCCGAGCGCAAGGGCGTGCACGATCCAGCCAAGTTCCGTATCGCCGACGCCGACGACGTAGCCATGGTCGCCCGGCGGCACGGCGGCGTCACCCTGCTCACGCTGGCGCCCGAGCGCGCCTCGGCGGCGGTGCTGCAACAGCTGGTCGCCCACGGCGTGATCGTGGCGGCCGGCCACACGGCCGCCGACTACGACACCACCCGCCAGGCCCTGGCGACCGGCGTGCGTGGCTTCACGCACCTGTTCAACGCCATGACGCCGTTCACCAGCCGCGAGCCCGGCGTGGTCGGCGCCGCGCTGGAAGACGCCGCCAGCTGGTGCGGCCTGATCGTCGACGGCCACCACGTGCACCCGAGTTCGCTGCGTGTCGCCATCGCGGCCAAGGCGCCGCAGAAGATGATGCTGGTCACCGACGCCATGCCACCCGTGGGGTCGGACGATCCGAACTTCGTCCTGAAGGGCGAGACGATCACCGTCCGCGACGGCGTCTGCCAGACGGCCGACGGCACGCTGGCCGGCTCCGCGCTGGACATGGCCACCGCCGTGCGCAACACGGTGGAGATGGTCGGCGTGGCCTATGACGAGGCGGCCCGCATGGCCTCCACCTATCCGGCCGCCTTCCTCGGGCTGGAAGCCACCCACGGCCATATCGCGGCGGGCTATCGCGCCGACTTCGTGGTGATGGACGACGACCACACGGTGGCCGAAACCTGGATCGGCGGCGCGCGCGTCTACGCCGCCTGATCCGCCGCCCCGCACTGACTCGCTTCCGCGCGGGCCAGGCGTTAACATTGCGTTGTTCGGGTGTCCCCGCCGGCCTGAAGCGGGCGGGGATGAAACGGGAAGCCGGTGCGCCACACATGTGGCAAGGCCGGCACTGCCCCCGCAACGGTAAGCGTGAGGAGCCGCCCAGAACGGCTCCATCCACCGGCCACAGCCACTGCGCAAGCGGGAAGGCGCCGGTGCGATGCCCTCGGGCCAGCGCGAGTCCGGAGACCGGCCCGATCGGCGAATCCCGCGCTTTCAAGCGCGGGCGCCGTCCCGTTATCGGCGATTCGCGGAGGGCGAATCCGGACAGTCATCCGGGTGTTGCCCGTGGTGCCGTTCGTCGTTGTGTCCTCCCGCGCGCCTGTTGAGGCTACGCATTGCCGCACCAGCGGCGGAGGAAACCCGTTCCATGAAGAAGACCCTGCTCGCGACGGCCCTGCTGTCGACGATCGTCGCTGCCCACGCGGCCGACGCACCCAACGGCACCCTCGACCCGGTGGTGGTCACCGCCAACCGCGCGCCCACGCCATTGGACGAAGTGCTGGCACCGGTGACCGTCATCAGCCGCGAGGACATCGAGCGCCTGCAGCCCCGCAACGTGCAAGACCTGCTGGCCGGCCTGCCCGGCGTGACCATGACCAACAGCGGCGGCCTCGGTCAGCAGACCTCGCTCTTCATGCGCGGCAGCAACTCGGCTCACACGCTGGTGCTGGTGGACGGCGTGCGCGTGGGCACCGTGGGTGCCGGCCTGCCCGCCTACGAGCAGCTGCCGGTCGAGCAGATCGACCATATCGAGGTGGTTCGCGGCCCGCGTTCCAGCCTGTACGGCTCGGATGCCATCGGCGGCGTCATCCAGATCTTCACCCGTCGCGGCCAGGCCGGCGAAGCGCCCACGCCCAGCCTGTCGATCAGCGGCGGCAGCCACGGCTACACCGCCGGGCAGGTGGGTCTCTCGGGCGGCACCACGCACGGCTGGTACAACGCCAGCCTGGGCGGCCAGTACACCGCGGGGATCAACGCCTGCCGCGTTGGTGCGGCCGACGCGTTCAAGGGCTGCTTCACCGACGAGCCGGACCACGACGCCTACCGCACCTACAACGGCGCGCTGTCCGGCGGCTACCGCTGGGATAACGGCACCGAGCTCACCGGCAGCTGGCTGCGCAGCAAGGGCGACATCGAGTATGACGGCGATTTCCAGAACCTGACCCGGCGCTCGCAGCAGGTGGCCGGTGCGAACCTGGCGTTCGACGTGCTGTCGGCCTGGCGCATGTCGGTCAGCCTCGGCCAGAACCAGGACCGGGCGGACAACTATCTCGACGGCGCGCAGAAGAAGTATTTCGACAGCAACGGCAACCCCGCGATCGGCGCCGACATGATCCGCGAAGGTTACCTGTACTCCAAGCGCAACCAGGCCTCCTGGCAGAACGACATCATGCTGGCCGCGGGGCAGACACTGACCGCTGGCGTCGACTACCAGCAGGAAAAGCTCAAGAGCGACACGGCGTACCTGAAAGACACCCGCAACAACACGGGCGTGTTCGCGCTGTACCAGGGCGTGTTCGGCCCGCACGAGATCCAGCTGTCCGCGCGCCGCGACCACAACACCCAGTTCGGCAACCACACCACCGGCTCGGCGGCCTATGGCTACCGCTTCGACGAGGGCATGAAGATCACGGCCTCGTACGGCACCGCCTTCCACGCGCCGACCTTCAACGACGAGTACTACCCGTACGGCCCGTCCGTGCCGAACCTGAAGCCGGAGACATCGCGCACCGCGGAAATCGGCCTGTCCAGCCGCCCCGGCATCTGGAACTGGGCGGTCAACGCCTACCAGACCCAGGTACACGACCTGATCGGCTACGACGCCAGTTTCCTGCCGATCAACGTCAGCAAGGCGCGCCTGCGTGGTATCGAAGGTCAGGTGGGCGCCGACCTGGATGGCTGGCACGTGCGCGGTTACCTGACCCTGCAGCAGCCGCTGGACCGTGACAGCGGCACGGAAAAGGACAACCTGCTGGCCCGTCGCCCCCGGCGCACCGGCCGGGTGGACCTGGACAAGGACCTGGGCGCGTTCACGCTGGGCGGCTCGGTCTACGCCTCGGGCTACAGCTACGACGACGCGGCCAACACCACCCGCCTGGGCGGCTACACCACCGCCGACCTGCGGGCCACCTGGCACCTGGACGACGCCTGGAGCGTGCAGGGCCGCGTCGCAAACGTTGCCGATAAACGCTACGAAACGGCGGCGTACTACAACCAGCTGGGTCGCACGTATTACCTCACCCTGCGCTTCTCGCCCCTGCGCTGATCCGGCCTACCGGCGGCTCCCGCCGGCAAACGGGGTACCCCTGCCTTCCGGCAGGGCCCCCACTAAAGGCACACGCCACGAAACCGTGGGAACGTCATAAAGTCTGTGGGCGCGGGTATGCTTCCCGCGATCACAGGAAGTGTCGTGAACGTTTTTGCACCTTTCATCCGCAGGCCGATCGGAACCTCGCTGCTCGCGGCGGGGCTGGTGTTGTGCGGCTCCATTGCCTACATGCTGCTGGGCGTGGCGGCGCTGCCGTCCATCGAAGTGCCCGCCGTGTTCATCCAGGCCCAGATGCCAGGCGCCAATGCGCAGACCGTGGCCTCGACCATCGTCGCCCCGCTGGAGCGCCACCTCGGCCAGATCCCGGGCGTGGACCAGATGTACTCGAACAGCTCGGAGGGCAGCGGCTTCGTGCGGCTGCGTTTCACCCTGGCGCGCTCCACCGATGCGGCCGCCCGTGACGTGCAGGCCGCGATCAATGCGGCCGCCGCCGACCTGCCGGCCGGCATGCCGACGCCGCCGCAGTACTTCAAGTTCGACACCGGCCAGATCCCCGTCCTGCTGGTGACCTTCACCTCGAAGACGCTGCCGCCGGACAAGCTCTACGACGTGGTGGACACGCTCATCCGCCCGGCCGTGGCGCAGATCGAAGGCGTGTCACGCGTGCAGGTGTTCGGTGGCACGCCCCACGCGGTGCGCGTGGAACTGGATACGCGCGCACTGTCGTCGAAGGGACTGACCGCCAACGACGTCTCTAATGCGCTCAGTGCCGCCAACGTCACCTCGCCGCAGGGCGTCCTCTCGGATGGCCACAGCCAGATGACGGTGACGGCCACCGACAGCCTGCGCGACGCGAAGGACTTCGGCAAGATACTGATCGCCGTGCGCGACAACGTGCCGGTGCGCCTTTCGGATATCGCCAGGGTCTACAACGGCCAGCAGGACCAGTACCAGGCCGCGTGGTTCCAGGGCGAGCGCGCGGTCACCATGCAGATGAGCAAGCGGCCGGAAGCGAACTCCATCGCTACCGCGGACGCGATCCGAGCGGCGCTGCCCCGGTTCCGCTCGCTGCTACCGGCGGATGCGAAGGTCACCCCCATCTTCGATCTGACCCAGACCACCCAGTCGGCGCTGCACGAGGTGAAGGTGGCGCTGCTGATCAGCATCGTCATGGTGTTCCTGGTGATGATGGTGTTCCTGCGCCGGCTCGGCCCCACGCTCATCGCCACGCTGAGCGTGCCGTTGTCGCTGGCGGGCGCCTTCGTGGTGATGTGGACGCTCGGCTATACGCTCAACACCATGTCGCTGATGGCGCTGGTGCTGTGCATCGGCTTCGTCGTGGACGATGCGATCGTGGTCATCGAAAACATCGTGCGGCACATGGAGAACGGATCCAAGCCGATGCCTGCCTCGCTGGATGGCGTCCGCGAGATCGGCTTCACCGTCATGTCGATCACCCTGTCGCTGGTGGCCGTGTTCGCGCCCCTGCTGTTCGGCAACAGCCTCATCACCAAGCTGCTGCGCGAGTTCTCGGTGACGCTGGCCGCCGCGGTACTGATCTCCGCCATCGTATCGCTCACGCTGACACCGGCCCTGTGTGCCCGCTATCTCAAGCACGATGCGCCCGGGCGCCAGCCCGGTCGGATGGAACGCGCGCTGGAGCGCTTCGATCGCGGGTTCCTGCACTTTTACTCGCGTGGTCTGGACTGGGCCATGCGGCACCGGCGGGTGATGCGCTGGCAGCCGCTGATCCTGCTCGTCGCGACGTTCGGGCTGGGTTTCGCCGTGGTGAAGACCGCCGGCGGCAACTTCATGCCGGACGAGGACACCGGCATGCTCCAGGCCGAGGTCACGGCGGACGCGAACATATCCCCGACGGAGATGTCGCGCCGGCTCAAGCGGGTCGGCGAGATGATGCAGAGCGATCCCGCCGTGGCGGACGTGACCACGATCCTGGGCAGCGGCAACGACGGCGCCGCGGTGGGCAACAACGGCACGATGTTCATCGATCTCAAGCCCAAGGGCAGCGGCGCCGGGCAGCGCCACGAGTCGATGAAGGAGTTCCTGGATCGCAAGGGCAAGGAGTACGACAAGCTGTCCGATGTCCAGGTGTTCATGAACCCGATGCAGTTCCTGGGCGGCAACGGCGGCAACAGCAATCGCGGGCAGTATTCGTTCCAGCTGGTCAGCACCGGCGGCGAGCCGCTGCAGCCGTGGACACTGAAGCTGGTGCGGCAGATGCGGGCCATGCCGCAGTTCCGCGACGTCGGCAGCGACTTCGACATCGTCGGCAAGCAGCAGATGCTCTCCGTGGACCGCAATGCGGCCGGCCGGCTCAACGTCGGCATGGGCATGGTCGATTCAGCCCTGTACAACGCCTTCGGCCAGCGCCAGGTATCGATCATCTACTCCGACGTCAACCAGTACTGGGTGGTGCTTACCGCCGCGGCAGCGCAGGAGTTGAGCCCGGACACGCTGCTCAATACCTACGTGAAAAACACCGTCGGCAAGATGATTCCGCTCTCGGCCGTGGCCACCATCCGGCCGGTGGCGACACCCAGCGCGATCACGCACCAGAACCAGCTCGAATCGGCGGACATTACGTACAACCTCGCGCCGAAGATCACCCCCGACAAGGGCAATGCCCTGGCCGAAGAAGCCGTACGCCGGATCGGCCTGCCGGCAGGCGTGCGCATGGACGTCACAGGCACCAACCAGCGCATGCGCGATGCGCAGTCCA
>JGI20283J15916_100044_pt1 | contig 39063 bp, 27 predicted proteins | sample Plalitdecfosmids_FD_15916 | JGI IMG/M metagenome (IMG submission 15916) | reverse complement strand
CAGGAAACAGCCTAGGAACACCCGGCGTCGTCGACTGGCTGGTCGACCGCTCGGTCGGTCTGATCGGCGACCGCGTGGCACTCATCCCCTGGGCGATGTTCGTCATCGGCACGCTCGTCGCGTGCCTCGGCACGTCGCACGCCGCCTTCACGATCGTGCCGATCGCGATGAGCCTGGCGCACAAGCACAAGATCCACTCGACGATGATGGGCATCGTCATGAGCTCGGCCATCGTGGGCGGAGCCCTCGCCCCGACGAGCATCAACGGCATCACGGTCATGACCGTGGCACGGGCCTCGGGCATCCCGTACAACCCAGGTCTGATGTTCGGCCTCTCGGTCGGCGTCAACACGCTCGTCGTGCTGGTCGCGTTCTTCCTGTTCGGCGGTCGCGAGCTGATCGCCCGGACCCGGGCGGCCGGCGCGGCCCGGGCCACGGTGGCGGCCGGCGGGACCGGCGGCACGCGCGGTGCCGGAAGCGGGCGCACTGCCGGTGCTGGGCACGGCCAGGGCGGCACCGCCGTCCTCACCGAGCCGGCCACCGCCACCCGACTCGGTGCCTACCAGCTCGTCGTGCTCGTGAGCATCCCGGTGCTGATCGTCGGCTTCTTCACGATCACGCTGCTCGACGTCGACCTCAACCTCGGTGCGGTCGCGCTGACGCTCGCCGTCTTCCTCGCCTTCCTCAAGCCCGACGTCGGCCGTGCGTCGCTGGCGCGCATCGACTGGAACACCATCCTGCTGCTCGGGGGGATCATCACCTACGTCGGCGTCCTGACGCGGCTCGGCGCCATCGACCAGCTCGGCGAGGTCGCCCGCTCGGTCTCGTCGCCGCTGCTCGCCGCGTTCGTCATCTGCGTGATCGCCGGTCTCGTGTCGGCCTTCGCCTCGACCATCGGCATCCTGGGTGCGCTCATCCCGCTCGCCGTCCCCCTGCTCGTCCCGGGCGGCGGACTCGAGATGACCGGCTTCATCTACGCCCTGGCGATCTCCGCCTCGCTCGTCGACTGCGCTCCGTTCGGCACAACCGGCGCGACCATCGTCGCCTCGGGCGTCGAGGAGGACCGACCGCGCCTCTACCGCCACCTGACCCGATGGGGCCTCTCGATGGTGGTCATCGGACCGGTCGTCACGCTGCTGGCGTTCGTGGTGCCGTTCCTCTGGGCCTGATCGGCCGGGCCTGACGGCCCCGAGGACGCAGGAGGCGCGGGTCGCGTGACCCGCGCCTCCTGCGTTCCCGTTTTTCTCGCGATGTCACCCAAACGGGGGAGACATGCCGCTCCGAAGACATGCCCGGGTGCCCCTGGGCACCCCGTGCCCGACCGACCCCGTCGCGGCACGCCGTCGGCGGCCCGAACCGCTGGCATCGTCGGGAGCCCGAACTCTCGGCACGGACTCTGGTGTCAAGGGCGACACCGGGGTCTGCGGGGGGTCAGGCGAAGGCCAGGCGCAGCCGGTCGACGACGATCGGGTCGACGTCCGCGACCCGGCAGACGAGCGGGTCGCGCTCGATGAGGCTGAGGGCGGCACGGATGCGGCGACGTTCGGTCTCGGTGACGTCCACCCCCACTCGATCCCGGCGGGAGACGAGCGACCCGAGGGTGGCGATGTCGACGAGGTGTCGCGTGTGGTCGTCTCCCGGGATCTCGACGGCCGCGGCCTTGGCGAGGAGCGCGCCCTGCAAGGTCGGCCGCGAGACGACGCCGTCGCGGCCGTTCACCCGGACTTCGACGGCGCATGCCCGGTCGACCGCACCCTGGGCGCCCGGGGCGGCGAGGGTCGTCCCGCCGGTGATGCCGCGACGTGAGGACGCCCGCTCGCCGAGGAAGCGGGGGATGAGGACGTCGATCTGAGCGCCGCCCCGGACCCAGCGGTGCTGATGGCCCTCGAAGCTCTGGCCGTCCGCGACGAACCCGCAGTCGCGGAGGACCGTCGTGAATCGCAGCAACATCGTCGGATGGGCGCGTACGTCGAGCACGGTGTCCGCGTCGTTCGTGGGGCGGGCGGACGTCGACCCGCGCTCCCAGCAATGGGACTGGACCATCTGGCCGCCGACGACGGCCCAGCCGGTCGGCAGGCGCTCATGCACCTCGAAGAGGGCGTGCCAGGCATCGGCCTGGGCGGCTCGGAGCGCAGGCGCGACGATCATCGCGAGCCCTCGTGGATCAACCTGTCGGCGGCGGCTCGTTCTCGGGGCCCGGTGTTCGTCGCCAGGTCGGCGATGAGGGCACCGAGTGGCAGCGGCCGCGGTGCGGCGCCGTCGTGCACCCTGAGCACGACGTTAGGTCGGTGGGACGGGACGAGCAGGTACTCGTGGACCACGGCGTCGAGGTCGGCAGCCGACACGTGTGCCTCGAGCCTGCCGCCGTCGCTCATGCCCGACCGGTCGTCGCTGCTGCCCCCGGGTGTGAGTCGAGCGTCCAGTCGGAGATCGGGGAGGTCGGCAGTCGGCGCGTCGAACCCCCGCGTTGTGGGGTAGGCGGTCCGCAGCCAGAGGGCGAGGCGTTCGGACGGTGTCGTGCCCTGCCGGAGTTCGACGATCCGGGCCAGCGTCCGGCCCCGCTCGCTGGGCGACAGTCCGTTCGCCCAGTCGGGCTCATCGGTCAGCCGAGCCACCAAGGCGTCCGCCGAGCGGCGCGATAGCGGGCGACCGGGCTGGTGTCGATGGGGGGCGGCGTCGTCGATCAGCCATCGTCCGCCGACCCACCGGGCGTCGAGTTGTCCGTCCGCGGCGGCCGCCTGGGCACGCCGGGTCGAGATGTCGTGACGTTTCGCGTACTCGGATGCGCTCAATTCGGCCATGGTGTGCACAACAGTACGTGATCGCGAATGATTGTGGAAGTCCGAGGGCAGATCTCGTTCACCCGCGCGGCGGCCCCGTCGTGCCGCGCACCACGAGCCGGGTCGGCAGCTGCACCTCGGGGGCGGTCGGCTCGCCGCCCTCGAGCATCGTGAAGAGCATGCCCGCGGCCGCGCTGCCGAGCCGCTGCATGGGCTGCTGCACGGTGGTCAGCGGAGGCGACTCCCGCGAGGCCTCGGGGATGTCGTCGAACCCGACGATGCTGAGGTCGTCGGGCACCCGCAGGCCGAGGTCGAGCGCGGTGCGCAGCAGGGCGATGGCCGAGAGGTCGTTGGCGGCGAAGACGGCCGTCGGCCGGTCGGGGCTGGTCAGCAGCGAGCGGGCCGCCTGGCGAGAGGCCGTCAACTCGAAGTCGCCGTTGCGGGTCAGTGCCGGGTCGCGGGTGACGCCGGCCGCCCGCAGCGCCTGCACGTAGCCCGCCTCGCGCAACGAGGCCGAGCGCAGGTCGGGGCGGCCGGCCAGGAATCCGATCCGCCGGTGGCCCAGGCCGAGCAGGTGCTCGACCGCGAGCAACGCGCCGCCGCGGCTGTCGGCCTCGACCGACGGCAGGTCGGTGCGCCCGGTGTGCGGGTCGACGGCCACCACGGGGATGCTCGCGGCCGTCGTCAGCACGGACGGCGTGACGAGGATCGCCCCGTCGATCAGCGTGCCGCTCAGCCGGCTGAGCGAGCGACGCTCCCAGCCGGTGTTCTCGCCGCGGTGCGCTCCGCTGTAGGCCAGCAGGTCGTACTCGGCTCCCCGCGACCGCACGGCCGCCCCGACGCCCTTGAGGACCTCCGAGCTGAACGGCTCGAAGTCGGCGACCAGCACCCCGATCACGCCGGTGCGGCGGGCCCGCATGCTGCTGGCCACGAGGCTGGACTCGTAGCCGAGCTCGTCCACCGCCGCCATGACGCGCTCGATCGCCTGGGCCGAGACGCCGTAGCGCCCGTTGACCGCCTTCGACACCGTCGCGACCGACACCCCGGCCGCCCGCGCCACGTCGTGGATCGTCACCCGTGCCGTCATCACGTCGGCAGCCTAGCCCGACGGAAATGGTTTTCGAAAACGTTTGACACCCGTCCGGACGTTTTCGACACTGAGGCCATGCCGCGCATCGGAGCACGGCACGCTCGGCCGACCACGGCCGCTCAACGAAGAGGAAAAGGTGGAACCATGACCACATCTCGACGGCTCCTGGCCGGGTCGGCGGCCCTGCTGATCGGAGCGGGACTGCTGACCGGCTGCAGCACCGGGGGAGGAAGCGGGTCGGACGACGGCACGCTCACCCTCTGGCAGAACTCGACGACCGGCCCCGGCCAGGACTTCTGGACGGCGACCGCGGCCGACTTCGAGAAGGCCAACCCGGACGTGAAGATCGACGTCCAGACCGTCCAGAACGAGGACTTCGACAGCAAGCTGCAGACCGCCCTCAACTCGGGCGACGCCCCCGACGTGTTCTTGCAGCGCGGCGGCGGCAAGCTCCAGGCGATGGTCTCGGCCGGACAGGTCAAGGACCTGACCGACGTCATCTCGGACGAGGCGAAGAAGGACATCAGCGAGGGCACCTTCGGGTCGGGCTCGGTCGACGGCAAGGTCTACTCGATGCCCGTCGCCGTCCTCCCCGGGGGCTTCTGGTACAGCCAGGACCTCTTCGACGCGGCCGGCATCACCGAGGCCCCGAAGACGATGGACGAGCTCGACCAGGCCGTCACCGCCCTCAAGGGCTCGGGTGTCTCGCCCGTCGCGCTCGGCGGCAAGGACGCGTGGCCCGCCGCGCACTGGTACTTCTTCTTCGCCCTGCGCTCGTGCAGCTCGGACGTGCTCGAGAAGGCCGCGACCGACCGTGACTTCAGCGACGACTGCTGGGTCAAGGCGGCCGAGGACCTCGCCGACTTCCGCGACACCGAGCCCTTCAACGACGGCTTCCTCACCACGGCGGCCCAGCAGGGCGCCGGCAGCTCGGCCGGCCTCGTCGCCAACCACCAGGCCGGCATGGAACTGATGGGTGCGTGGGACCCGGGCGTCATCGCCTCGCTCACGCCCGACCAGAAGCCGCTGTCCGACCTGGGCTGGTTCCCCTTCCCCGCCGTCGACGGTGGTGACGGCGAGGCCGGCGCCATCATGGGCGGCGTCGACGGGTACTCCTGCTCGGCCGGTGCTCCCGACTCGTGCGTGGACTTCCTGAACTACCTGGCGACCCCCGACGTGCAGGAGGCGTACTACAAGGCCTTCAACGCGCCTCCGGTCAACACGGTCGCCCAGCAGGCCGTCACCGAGCCCTACCTGCAGGACGTGCTCAGCGCTTACAACGACGCCCCGTTCGTCTCGCAGTGGCTCGACACCGTCTACGGCCTGAACGTCGGCAACGCGATGAACGTCGCCGTGGTCGACCTGCTCTCGGGCGACGGCACGCCGCAGCAGTTCGTCGACGCCGTCGACGCCGCCGCCAAGAAGGCGTAGAGGTCGGATCGTGAGCCTCCGCGAACCCTCCGTGCGGCCCGCCGCACCCTCGCGGCCTCACGCCACCGCCGGGGGCGAGGCACTCGTCTCGCCCCCGGTGGCCTCCCGGGCCGTGTCCCGGAAGGGGCGTGGCGCCCGCGGCCTCGAGATCGCCCTGCTCGTCGGCCCCGCCCTCGTGGTGTTCCTGGCGTTCGTGGTCTTCCCGATCGTGATGGCCGCCTACTACGGCTTCTTCAGCTGGTCCGGCTTCGGCCCGCCGACCGACTTCGTCGGGTTCCGCAACTACGTCACGATCTTCCAGGACCCGACCTTCCTCGACGCGTTGCGGCACAACGCCACGATCGTCGTGCTCTCGCTCGTGCTGCAGGGCCCGGTCGCCATCGGCCTCGCGTTGCTGCTCAACCGCAAGCTGCGCGGTCAGTCGCTCATCCGCGTGTTGATCTTCGTGCCCTACGTCATCAGCGAGGTCGTCGTCGGCACGGGCTGGAGCCTCATGCTCCAGGGCAGCGGAGCCGTCAACGACCTGCTCACCAAGGTCGGCCTCGGCTCGTTCGCCACTGACTGGCTCGCCGATCCCAGCATCGCCATCTGGACGCTGCTGGTGATCATCACCTGGAAGTACGTCGGCTTCGCCGTCATCCTCTTCCTCGCCGGGCTCCAGGGGGTGCCCGAGGAGCTCAGCGAGGCCGCGGCCATCGACGGCGCGAGCTGGTGGCAGATCCAGCGCCGCATCACGCTGCCGCTGCTCGGACCGACGCTGCGCATCTGGGCGTTCCTGTCGATCATCGGCTCGCTGCAGCTCTTCGACCTCGTCTACATCATCTGGGGTCAGTACATCGCGGCGACCGCCGGCACCTCGACCATGGCGACCTACATGGTCGCGAACGGCCGCACCTCGGGCAGCTACGGCTACGGCAACGCCGTCGCGGTCGTGCTGTTCCTCATCTCGCTCGTCGTCGCCCTCGTCTACCAGCGCTTCGTGCTGCGACGCGACACGGCCGGGGCCGTCACGACCTCGGCGACCACCGCAGGAGAAGAACGATGACCGCCTCGACCCTCACCGCGCCTCCTCGGGGCCGCGGGCCCGCCACCGGCGACCGACCGCCGACCCGCAGGAGGCGCGGCATCGCCGACCCCGGACGCGGCGTCGCGTACGTGGTCGCGGCGGTCGTCATCGTGGCGATGCTCGCGCCCGTCGCGTTCATCGTGATCGGCGGCTTCCGCACCAACGCGCAGATCACGACCGACCCGTCCGGGTTCCCGAGCCCGTGGCAGATCGGCAACTACCTCGACGTGCTGACCGGCGGCACGTTCTGGCGACAGGTCGGCAACTCGCTGATCTCGGCCGGGGCGACCACGATCGGCACGGTCGCGCTCGGCCTGGCCGCCAGCTACGTGCTGGCCCGGTACCGCTTCGCCGGTCGCGGGGTGCTCTACGCGCTCTTCGCGGCAGGGCTGATGTTCCCGATGACCGTCGCGATCACGCCGCTGTACCTCGTCATCCGCGACCTGGGCCTGACGAACTCGTTGGCCGGCGTGATCCTGCCGCAGATCGCCTTCGCCCTGCCGACGACGATCATCATCCTCGTGCCGTTCCTCCGCGCGATCCCCGACGAGATCGAGGAGGCCGCGTTCATCGACGGCTGCAGCCGCCTCGGCTTCTTCTTCCGCATGGTGGTGCGGCTGTCGCTGCCCGGCGTCATCACGGTGGGCATCCTCGCCTTCATCGGCGCCTGGAACTCGTACCTGCTGCCGCTGTTCATCCTCAACGACCCGTCGACGTTCACCCTGCCGCTCGGCGTGCAGGCGTTCTCGTCGCAGTACTCGGTCGACACGGCACGGGTGCTCGCCTTCACGGCGCTCTCGATGCTGCCCGCGTTGATCTTCTTCAGCCTCTTCGAACGCCGCATCGTCGGCGGGCTCACCGGGGCGGTCAAGGGATGACCGCCACCGACACCGTCACAGACCAGGAGGCGCGAGCCGACATGACCGACACCGCTCACCGACCGCAGGCCCTCACGGTCGGCGAACCCCGCGCCTCCGACCGGGTGGCGTCGCTGTTGACCGAGATGACCCTCGACGAGAAGCTCGCCCAGCTGGTCGGGTGGTGGGTCGACCAGGGGGCCGAGAACGTGGCCCCGATGCAGGGCGAGATGGCGACGTCGGGCGACTACGTCGAGGCGACCCGGCACGGGCTCGGGCACCTGACGCGGGTCTATGGGACCAGACCGGTGGACCCCGTCGAGCGCGCCTCCTGGTTGTGGCGCGAACAGCGCCGCCTGCGGGACGAGACCCGACTGGGCATCCCCGCGCTGGTGCACGAGGAGTGCCTGACCGGCCTCGCCGCCTGGCAGGCCGCGACGTTCCCCACGCCGCTCGCCTGGGGGGCCTCGTTCGACCCCGAGCTGGTCGAGGAGATGGCCCGGCTGATCGGCGGGTCCATGCGCGACCTCGGCGTGCACCAGGGTCTCGCGCCCGTGCTCGACGTCATCCGTGACACCCGGTGGGGTCGGGTCGACGAGTGCATCGCCGAGGACCCCTACGTCGTCGGCACCATCGGCACCGCCTACGTGAAGGGGCTGCAGGCGGCCGGCGTGCACGCGACGCTCAAGCATTTCGTGGGCTACTCGACCTCGGCGGCGGGGCGCAACCACGCACCGGCACAGGTCGGACCGCGGTTCGTCGAGGACGTCCTGCTGCCGCCGTTCGAGATGGCCGTGCTCGACGGCGGGGTGCGCTCGGTGATGAACTCGTACGCCGAGATCGACGGGGTGCCGGTCGCCGGGACGCCGTCGTACCTGACCGAGGTGCTGCGCCGACGGTGGGGGTTCGACGGGGTCGTCGTGTCGGACTACTTCTCGGTGGCGTTCCTGCAGGTGATGCACGCGGTCGCCGCCGACCGGGGCGAGGCCGCGGCACTGGCCCTCGAGGCCGGCATCGACGTCGAGCTGCCCACCGGTGACGCCTACCTCGCGCCCCTGGCCGAGCGGGTGCGCAGCGGCGAGGTGGACGAGGCACTGGTCGACCGGGCGGTCCTCCGCGTGCTCGCCGAGAAAGAGGAGCTCGGGCTGCTCGACGAGACGTTCGAGACGCCGCCGCCGACCTCGATCGACCTCGACTCGGCCGAGCACCGGGCGGTCGCGCGACGGCTGGCCGACGAGTCGGTCGTCGTGCTGACGAACGACGGGGTGCTGCCGCTGGTTCGTGGGGCCGCCGGTGCGGCTGGTGCCGGTGCCGGTGCCGGTGCGGCTGGTGCCGGTGCTGGTACCGCTGCAGGTGCCGGCCCGGCCTCGGTCGCGGTGATCGGGCCGAACGGCGACAGCGCCGAGGCCCTGATGGGCTGCTACTCGTTCGTCAACCACGTGCTGGCGCACCACCCGGGCGTGCCGCTCGGCATCGAGCTGCCGACCGTCGCCGGGTCCCTGCGCAGCGAGCTGTCCGCGGCCGACGTCGTGGTCGAGGCCGGCTGCGACGTCGAAGGCGACGACCGGTCACGGATCGCCGCCGCGGTCGACGCCGCGCGCGGGGCCGAGGTCGCCATCGTGGTCGTCGGCGACCGGGCCGGCCTGTTCGGACGGGGCACCGTCGGTGAGGGCAACGACGTCGAGAGCCTCGAGCTGCCCGGGGTGCAGCGCGAGCTCGTCGAGGCCGTCGTCGCCACCGGCACGCCGACCGTCATGGTCGTGCTCTCGGGCCGGCCGTACGCCATCGGCTGGGCGGTGTCGGGTGCGGGGGCGCCCGCCGCCGTCGTCCAGGCGTTCTTCCCGGGGGAGGAGGGCGGCGCCGCCGTCGCCGGCGTCCTGACCGGCAGCGTCGAGCCGTCCGGGCACCTGCCCGTGTCGCTGCCGAGGTCGGCCGGCGCGCAGCCGTTCTCCTACCTGCACCCGGTGCTCGGTGGACCGTCCGAGGTGACCAGCGCCGACAGCACGCCCGTGCTGCCGTTCGGTCACGGGCTGTCGTACACCTCGTGGCGACGCTCCGACCTGGTCGTCGACTCGGCCGAGGTGCCCACGGGCGGCTCGTTCGTCGCGTCGGTGACGGTCGCCAACACGGGCGACCGCCCCGGCACCGACCTCGTGCAGCTGTACGCGCACGACGTCGTGGGCTCGGTCACCCGGCCCGTCGCGCAACTGCTCGGCTACGCGCGCGTCGCGCTCGAACCCGGTCAGGAGGCGCGGGTCGTCTTCCGCGTCCCCACCACCCGTCTGGCGCTCACGGACCGGCAGCACCGACGGGTCGTCGAGCCCGGGGACGTCGAGCTCTGGGTCGGCGGCTCGTGTGCCGAACGCGAGACCGAGGCGACGGTGCGCTTCACGGGCGACGTGTACCCCGTGACGATCGCCGACGAGCGCATCGTCGGCGTCGAGATCGCGACGCGCACCGGGAGCTGACCCGCGCCTCCCGGGTGGCCGGCCCGCGCCTCCTCGGGTGGCCGACCCGCGCCTCCTCTGCCCGTGAACCCCGTTCCGTGCGACGAACCACGAAGGTTCGTGGTTCCTCGCACGGAACGGGGTTCTTCGCGGCGAGGCGGGCGGGAGGCGCCGGGCGGACGCCGCGGTCAGGGGACAGTAAGGCGACATGTGTAGCCTTACGGCGAGTCGCGCACGGTCGCGCGGCGACTGGCCCGGCGCCGCGTCGGGCCCACCGAACGAGAGAATCGGAGCCCGTCCCATGGAGCGTTTCACCGACAAGGTCGTCCTCATCACCGGCGGAGGGTCGGGCCTCGGCCGGGCCGCCGCCGTCCGCGTCGCGAGCGAGGGGGCGAAGCTCGCGCTCGTCGACGTCTCGGAGAAGGGCCTCGCCGACTCGCAGGCCGCCGTGCTCGAGGCCGTCCCCGGTGCCGAGGTGCTGACCGTCGTCGCCGACGTGTCGAGCGAGGACGACGTCGCCCGCTACGTGTCGGCGACGGTCGAACGCTTCGGGCGCATCGACGCGTTCTTCAACAACGCCGGCATCGAGGGCAAGCAGAACCTCACCGAGCGGTTCGGCGCCGACGAGTTCGACAAGGTCGTCTCGATCAACCTGCGCGGGGTGTTCCTCGGCCTCGAGAAGGTGCTCGGCGTCATGCGTTCGCAGGGCGACGGTGGGGCCGTGGTCAACACCGCGAGCGTCGGCGGCATCCGCGGCGTCGGCAACCAGTCGGGCTACGCCGCGGCCAAGCACGGCGTCGTCGGCCTCACCCGCAACTCGGCCGTCGAGTACGGTGAGTTCGGCATCCGCGTCAACGCGATCGCCCCCGGCGCCATCTGGACGCCCATGGTCGAGGCCTCGATGCGTCAGATCGACGCCGAGAACCCCGAGAAGGCCGCCGAGCAGTTCATCCAGATCAACCCGACCAAGCGCTACGGCAAGGCCGACGAGATCGCCTCGGTCGTCGCCTTCCTGCTGTCGGACGACGCCACCTACGTCAACGCGGCGGTCGTGCCGATCGACGGCGGGCAGTCCGCGAAGTACTGAGGCACGCGTGGGGGCGTCCCGAGTCCCGGCCCGCGCCTCCGCCGGTCGCCCACCCGCGCCTCCTGCCGCCTCGCACCCGGTTCCGAACCATGCACCCCGTTGCTTCTGGGTGCATCGTTCGGAACCGGGTTCTTCGTCGCGCTGCGGGCCGGCAGGGGGCGGCATCAGGCCGGCAGGGAGGCCACCGGGCCGGCGCGGAGGGCCAGAGCAGGAGGCGCGCCGCGCGTCAGCCGGTCGACTCGCGTTCGTGCACGCGCACGGCTCCGTAGGTCACGCCCGCCGAGGTCGAGCCCCCGATCGCGTCGACCAGGTGCTGGGCGGCCGCCCGGCCGAGCTGTTCGAGGTTCATGTCCACGCTGGTCAGCGTCGGGCGTGACTCGCGGACGAGGACGTCCCAGTTGTCGAAGCCGATGACGGCGACGTCGCCCGGCACCGACCGGCCCTCGTCGCGCAGCGCGTCGAGCACGCCGCGGGCGATGTGGTCGCTGCCCGCGACGATCGCGTCGACGGTCTCGTCGCCCCGGACGAGGAGGCGCGCGCAGTCCCGCCCCCAGGCCTCGCCCCACTGCCCGTACAACGAGGCACCGCCGACGAGCTCGAGCCCGGCGGCCTGCGTGGCGGCCAGCACCCCCGCCGCCCGGTCGCGTGAGGCGGCGTAAGACGACTCGCCGTTCACGAGCGCGATGCGCCGCCGACCCTTGGCGATGAGGTGCTCGGCGGCGAGACGGCCGGCCTGCACGTTGTCGGGGGTGAAGGACGCGTCGGTCGGGTCGGTCGACGGCGCGTAGACGTAGACCACCGGCACGTCGGCGAGGACGGGAGCCGGGGGGCGGGGGTTGGTGGTGCGGCCCACGATCAGGAGCCCGTCGACGCGTCGGGTGAGCAGGTTCTGCAGGTGCAACTGCTCGCGCAGGGCGTCGTCGCGGGCGTCGGCCAGCAGCACCGAGAGCGACCCCGAGCCGAAGGCGTCCTCGGCGCCGAGCAGCACGGGCAGGACGAAACGGTTGTCGAGGTCGCTCGTGACCATGCCGATCGTGCCGGTGCGCTGGGAGTTGAGGGCCTGGGCGAAGAAGTTCGGGGTGAACGACAAGGCGGCGGCGGCCTCTCGCACCTTGACGCGCGTGCTCTCGCGCACCTGGGCCCGCCCGTTGAGGGCCTTCGACGCGGTCGCCACCGAGACGCCGGCGGCCCGGGCCACGTCCGCGAGCGTGACGGGCGCCCCCGTCCCTCGACCACCGCTGCTCGTACCCATGTAGCGAAAATAGTTCACGAACGTGTTGACAAGCAACTGTGCCAAATGTAGCTTTCAACCCGAAACCGGTTTCGGTTACAACTTCTCGACGACGAGACGGTCGCGCACCGGCATCCCCTGCACCGCGCGGCGCTCTCCGAACGAGGAACCCGCAGCATTCAGAGAGGAATTCCTGTGATCTCGTTCATCCGCAGCAAGAAGACGGCCGTCGCCGTCGTGGGTCTGGCCGCCGTGTCGCTCGCCCTGACCGGGTGTGCCGGTGGCTCGTCGGGCGGCAGCAGCTCGGCCGCGTCGGGGACGTACACCTTCTGGGACCCGTACCCGCAGTTCGACGACTCGTCAGACTGGGCGAAGCTGGTGCAGGCCTGTGGCACCGAGGCCGGCGTCACCGTCGAACGCACCGGCTACGACACCTCCGACCTGACGAGCAAGGCCCTCCTCGCCGGCCAGCAGGGCAACTCGCCCGACCTACTGCTCGTCGACAACCCCGTCGTCTCGACGCTGGCCGAGGCGGGCCTGCTGACCGACACCGACGAGACCGGTGCCGACACCTCGGACATCGAGCAGAACATCCTCGCGGCCGGACAGATCGACGGTGCGACGTACGGGGTGCCCATCGGCGCCAACACCCTCGCGCTGTACTACAACAAGACCGTCCTCGACGCGGCGGGCGTCGACCCCGCGTCGATCACCGACTGGAACACCCTGACCTCGGCCCTCGAGAAGGTCTCGGCCTCCGGCGGGAAGGGCATCACCTTCTCGGCCATCGGCACAGAAGAAGGAAGCTTCCAGTTCTTGCCCTGGTACTGGGGGTCCGGTGCCGAGCTGACCGACCTCTCGTCCGACGACGCCGTGTCGGCGCTCGACCTCTGGACCGGGTGGGTCGAGGACGGCTACGCCCCGAACTCGGTCATCGGCAACACGCAGACCACGAGCTGGCAGGAGTTCCTCACGGGGGAGTACGCCTTCGGCGAGAACGGCACCTGGCAACTGGCCGGCGTCAAGGACTCGGGCATCGACTACGGCATCATCTCGATCCCCGCGAAGGACGGAGGCGCGGCACCGGCCCCCACGGGCGGTGAGTTCCTGACGGTCCCCGTCCAGAGCGACGACGCCCGGTACGACGTCAGCGAGAAGATCCGTGCGTGCCTGACGAGCACCGACAACCTCGTGGCCACCGACACGACCCTGTCGTACGTCGCGCCGACGAAGGACGCGCAGGAACAGCAGGTGCAGGCCGACCCCGACCTCGAACCGTGGGTCACCGCCGTCGGCGATGCCAAGGGGCGCACGAGCGACGACCTCGGCACCGAGTACCCGAAGATCTCGGAGCAGCTCTGGAAGGCCGTCCAGAACAGCCTCAGCGGGTCGTCGTCGGCCCAGGACGCCCTCGACGAGGCCCAGCAGGCCGCCGAGTCGGCCACGAAGTGACCGCCCGGGACGAGCGACCATGAGCACCGACATCCTCGAACGTCGTGAGGCCGTGCCCGACGGACGGTCGGGCGGGACGCACGTCCCGCCCGCCGGCCCCGGCCGCCCGAGGCGTCGCCGTCGCCCCGACGCGGGCCAGCTGACCGCCTGGGCCTTCATCGCCCCGGTCGTCCTCTACCTCGCGGTCTTCTACGCCTACCCGTTGATCCGCAACGTCGACCTGTCGGTCCGCGACTACACCGTGCGGTCGTTCATCGACGGCACGGCACCGTTCATCGGGTTCGAGAACTTCACCGACGTCTTCGCCAGCCCGACGTTCGGCCCGGCCCTCGTCAACACGCTGCTGTTCACGGGCGTCTCGATCGCGTTCCAGTTCTCGATCGGCATGGCACTCGCGGTCTTCTTCTTCCAGAGGTTCCCGCTGTCGTCGACGTTGCGCGCGTTGTTCCTCGTGCCGTGGCTGCTGCCGTTGATCGTCAGCGCGTCGACCTGGTCCTGGATGCTCAACAGCGAGAGCGGCGTCGTCAACTCGGTGATCGAGACCTTCGGCGGCAGCCAGGTCAACTGGCTCACCTCTCCGCAGTGGGCGTTGACGAGCGTGATCGTCGCCAACATCTGGATCGGCATCCCGTTCAACCTGGTCATCCTCTACGGCGGCCTGCAGAACATCTCGGGTGACCTCTACGAAGCGGCGGCGCTCGACGGCGCGAACGCCTGGCAGAAGTTCTGGCGCATCACGTTCCCGCTGCTGCGCCCGGTGTCGGCCATCACCATCCTGCTCGGCCTCGTCTACACGCTGAAGGTCTTCGACATCATCTGGATCATGACCCGGGGCGGCCCGGGCGACGCCTCGACCACCTTCGCCATCTGGTCGTACCAGCTGGGCTTCGGCTCGACCCTCCCGACCTTCGGCCCCGCGGCCGCCGTCGGCAACCTGCTGATCGTGATGGCCCTGATCTGCGGATTCGTCTACCTGCGCGTGCAGAGGAAGCAGAGTCGGTCATGAGCGTCATCACCCGGACCCCCGCCCCGCGATCGGACGTGCGCCGCGCCTCCTCGCGGCGGGCCGGCCGGCGCAGCCTGGCCACGACCGTCCTCGGCGTCGTCTTCACGGCGATCATGTTGTTCCCCATCTACTGGATGATCAACGTCTCGCTGACGCCGACGGCGCAGATGCGGCAGAGCCCGCCGTCGTGGTTCCCGACGAATCCGACGCTCGACGGCTACGCGGCCGTCGTGTCCGAGCAGCTGCCCTACCTCGGCACGAGCCTGCTGGTCGGGCTCGGCACCGTCGTCGTGACGGTCGCCCTGTCGGCACCGGCCGCGTACTCGCTCGCCAAGCTGCGGCCCAAGGGGGGACGCGCGCTCAGCTTCGTCCTGCTGGTCGCGCAGATGATCCCCCAGGTCATCATGGCGATGGGCTTCTACGCGATCTACCTCAACCTCGGCATCCTCAACGAGTGGTGGGGTCTCGTGATCGCCGACTCGACGCTCGCGGTGCCGTTCGGCGTGCTGATCTTCACCGCGTTCATGAGCGGCATCCCCGACGAGTTGCTGAGCGCCGCGAAGCTCGACGGGGCCGGCTCGTGGCGGACCTTCGTCTCGGTGGTGCTTCCGGTCAGCCGCAACTCGGCCGTCACCGTCGGGCTGTTCGCGTTCTTGTGGGCCTGGTCGGACTTCGTCTTCTCGTCGACGCTCAACAGCGGCGGCTCGGCCCAGACCATCACCCTCGGCATCTACCGCTACATCGGCAACAACAACCAGGAGTGGAACTCGATCATGGCGACCGCCGTGGTCGCGTCGATCCCCGCCACCGTCCTGCTCGTCGTCGCCCAGCGGTACGTCGCCGCCGGCGTCACCGCCGGTGCCGTCAAGGACTGAGCGGGCCTCCCCGAGCCGACAGCGCCTGGCCGACAGGACCGAACCGACATGACCACCACACATCCCGCGAGGAGCACGCCCGTGACCACCATCCACACCTCGACCGCACCGTTCTCGGGCCCGGTCCGGCCCGGCCGGTCGACCCTGACCCCGCTCGACTCGTCCGAGATCCGCCTGACCGGCGGGTACTGGGCCGACAAGCAACGCCTGAACGCCGACGTCGTGCTGCGCCACTGCGAGGACTGGATGGAGCGCATCGGCTGGACGGGCAACTTCGATCGGGCCGCGTCCCATCAGGCCGGCTGGGTGCACGCCGGCATCGAGTTCGTCGACAGCGAGGTCTACAAGCTGCTCGAGGGCATGGCGTGGGAGCTCGGCCGATCGCACGACGCCGACCTCTCGTCGCGCTACGACCAGCTGGTGTACCGGGTCGCTTCGGCGCAGGACGACGACGGCTACCTGCACACCAGCTTCGGTCGTCCCTGGCAGCCCGCCCGCTACTCGAACCTCGAATGGGGCCACGAGCTCTACAGCTTCGGCCACCTCGTCCAGGCGGCCGTCGCGGCCGAGAGGACCGGCATCGAGAGCGCCCTGGTCGACGTCGCCCGCCGCCTGGCCGACCACCTCTGGGTCGAGTTCGGGCCCGACGGGCGGGTGGCGGTCTGCGGGCACCCCGAGATCGAGGTCGCGCTCGTCGAGTTCGGCCGCGCCCTCGACGAGCCCCGCTACGTCGAGCTCGCGCGCCTCTTCGTCGAGCGCCGCGGCCGCGGCCTGCTGGCGCCGATCGAGTACGGCCAGGAGTACTTCCAGGACGACGTACCGGTGCGGGAGGCCGAGGTGCTGCGCGGGCACGCGGTGCGGGCGTTGTACCTGGCGGCCGGGGCCCTCGACGTGGCCGTCGAGACCGGCGACGACGAACTCGCCGACGCCGTCCGGCGGCAGTGGGAGGCGACCGTCGCGCGCCGCACGTACGTCACCGGCGGGATGGGCTCGCACCACCAGGACGAGGCGTACGGTGCCGACTTCGAGCTTCCGCCGGATCGCGCCTACTCGGAGACCTGCGCCGGCATCGCCTCGAACATGCTGTCGTGGCGCCTGCTGCTGCAGGACGGCGACCCGCGCTACGCGGACCTGATCGAACGCACGCTGTTCAACAACGTGATGGCCTCGCCCCGCGAGGACGGGCGTGCCTTCTTCTACACGAACACGTTGCACCAGCGCACCGACGGCGTCGCCCCCGACGAGGACGAGCTGAACGCCCGCGCCCTGTCGAGCCTCCGGGCGCCCTGGTTCGAGGTCTCGTGCTGCCCGACGAACGTCGCCCGCACGCTCGCGAGCGTCGAGTCGACCTTCGCGACCAAGACGCCGGCCGGGCTGCAGGTGCACCAGTACGGCGAGTTCGACGTCGACACCACCCTTTCCGACGGCACGCCGATCGCCCTGTCGGTGCGCAGCGACTACCCCTACGACGGCGCGGTCCGCATCACCTGGCGCGACGACACGCGACGCGAGGTCGACCTCGACCTGCGCATTCCCTCGTGGGCGGGCTCGGCACGCATCGAGGCGCCCGGCCAGGCACCGTCCGTGCGGGAGGGACGCTCGACGACCGTCCGGGGCCGGTTCGCGGCGGGCGACGTCGTCACGGTCGACCTGCCGATGCAGGCCCGGTGGAGCCTGCCCGACCCTCGGATCGACGCGGTGCGCGGCCAGGTCGCCGTTCAGCGCGGCCCGCTCGTGCTGGCGCTCGAGTCGACCGACCTGCCCGACGGCGACGTCAACGACGTGGTCGTCGACACCTCGGTCGAACCGGTTACCACCGAGCGGGGTGCCACGGTCGAGGTGTCACGTCTGGCCGCGGCCACCGCCGACTGGCCGTACGGCGAACCCGGCGACGCGACCGGCCCGCTCGGCGCGGTCGCCCTCGTGCCCTACGCCACCTGGGCGAACCGCGGGCCGTCGACCATGAGGGTCTGGCTGCCCGTCGCCCGGGTCGAGGGCTGACCCGCGCCTCCTGACGTCCCGCCCGTGAGGGCGGTGCGACCCGGTTCCATCCCTCGAAGAAAGCAAAGGAGCTTCTCTGTGAACCGAACGAAGATCACGACGGGACTGCTGGCGGCGACGGCGGTCCTCGCGGCGCTCGTCGCACCGGCGGCACCCGCAGAAGCGGCGGGCAACACGCTCGTCGTCGACGCCTCGACGAGCATCAGGCCCGTCACCCACGTCGGAGCCGGGGGGCTGTACGCCGTGGCGTCCGACACGACGCCGGCCCCTGGTCTGCTGACGCCGTTGCGGCTGAAGCAGCACACGCAGCCCGCTCCCGGCGTGCAGCAGCTCGGCAACGGTGCCACCGTGCCGACCGGCGACGTGCTGAAGACGGCGAACGCGTTCACCCGCGACGGTGCACAGTCGTACGCCCGCATGCCCGACGTCTACCCGGACTTCCCGTACCGCTGGATCAGCTGGCAGGACTGGACGCAGAAGATCGACACGATGGTCGGGGCCCGGGTCGCCGCGGCGGGCACGACGAACATCAACGGCTGGGAGCTGTGGAACGAGCCCGACGGCACCTGGGACACCGCGAAGGCGGGCCCGTTCCTCGACGGGTGGACCCGGACCTACCGCCAGGTGAAGCTGCAGGACACGGTGACGCCGATCGTGGGTCCGAGCTACAGCCGCTACTACCCCGACCGCATGCGCGAGTTCATGGCCAGGGCGAAGGCCGACGGCACCCTGCCGGACGTCGTCGTCTGGCACGAACTGGACGACGGCGGGTGGGCCGACGTCGACGAGCACGTGGCCGACTACCGATCGATCGAGCGTGACCTCGGCATCAGCCCGCGTCCGATCTCGATCAACGAGTACGGTTCGCCGAACCAGGTCGACACCCCCAGCGTCGCGGCCCACTTCATCGCGCAGTTCGAGCGCACCGGCATCAAGGACGCCGAACGCGCGTACTGGTACGAATCCGGGACGGTCGGGGGACTCGTCTGGAACAACGCTCCGACCGGGTCGTACTGGCTCTACAAGTGGTACGGCGAGATGGCGGGCTCCATGGTCGACGTGACGCCCTCGGGCGATCTCGACGGGTTCGCCTCGTACGACTCGACACGCGGGATCGTCAACGTCGCGTTCGGCGGGACGTTCGGTGACAACGCCGTACAGGTCAAGGGACTGGCCGGTCTCGGGTCGCAGGTCAGGGTGACGGTGAACTACACGCCGCGCTCGGGACGAATGTCGAACGTCGCTGCACCGACCCAGCTGTCGAGTACCACCGTCGGCGTCGTGAACGGGGCCGTCACCGTCCCCATCCCGAAGCAGGACTACCTCGGCGCCTACCAGGTGGTCGTCACGCCCGCCTCGGGCCCGGCCACGAGCTACCAGCAGACCTACGAGGCCGAGAACGCGACGGTGGTCAACGCGTCGCTCCTGTCGTCGTCCTCGGCGTCCAACTCCGGCTACGTGGGTCGCATCGACGGTCTGGGTGACGGCCGGTCGAACTCGTTCGTCGATTTCGTGGTCGAGGTGCCGACGGCCGGCAGCTACTCGTTGACGACCCGCTACGCGAACGGAGGCGCAGCGACGTCGACGCAGGGCCTCGCCTTGAACGGTGGTGCGTTCTCGACGGTGTCGTACGCACCGACGGGTGGCTGGGGGCGGTTCGCCACCTCGGCGGCCACACCCGTCACGCTCAAGGCCGGGGTCAACGTGATCCGTCTGGCGAAGGGTTCTCCGAACTTCGCCGGGGGCACCGGATTCGCCGAGCTCGACTCGATCACGGTGACTCCGCGGTAGCCGCCGGCAGGCCGCCGGGCTCCTGAGAAGGCCCGGCCGCCCGACAGCTCTTCCTGTCGGGCCGGGCGGTGCGTCACGGTCCCGGGCCATGACGCACCGCCCCTCCGTGGTCGCGACCCGCGCCTCCTGCCGTTCCGGCCCCCGGGGCCGCGGACTCGGCACCGCGGACCCGGCGCCGCGGACCGGCGCCGCGGACTCGGCGCCGTGCTCGTCAGCGCAGGACGACGATCATCCGCTTCGAGACGCTGGCGGACACGTTGCCCGACCCGGCGTACGACGCGGACAGGACGTACGTGCCCCCGCGGGTGAAGGTCCCCACCGGCACGGTGACGCGTCCTGCTCCGTCGGCCGAGACGGTGGCGGTGCCGACGGTCCTGCCGTCCGAGGTCACGGTCACGGTGCCGGTGGGGCGGGGGACGCCGGGGGCCGACACCGTGACCGTGACCGTCGCCGCCTTGTTCTTGGTGATCGCCGTCGTCCCACGGGTCAGCGCGCTGGACGAGGAGGCCTTGTCGACGGTCACTCCGACGACCGCCGAGTCCGAGCCGGACTGCGTCGTCGTGGCAGGGACGAAGGAGGCGCGCAGCTGGTGGGTGCCCGCCGCGGTCGTCCCCGGCAGGGTCACCGTGGCGCGCCCGTCGGACCCGACCTTTCGAGCCGGCCGGGCAGGAGGCGCGGCGGGGGTCAGCGGACGGTGACCTGCACCGGCTTCGAGACGCTGGTCGAGACCGTGCTCGCCCCGGCGTACGAGGCCGACAGCGAGTAGGTGCCCGCCTGCGCGAACTTCGCGACCGGGACCGTCACCCGCCCCGAACCCGTGGCCGAGAGGGTCGCCGTGCCGACGACCTTGCCGCCGGCGGTCACGGTGACGGTGCCGGTCGGGTTCGGGACGCCCGTGGCCGAGACCGTGACGGTGACGCTCGAGGCGGTGTTCTTCTTGACGGCGCTCGAGCCGGGCACGAGGGTGCTGGTCGACGTCGCCTTCGTGACGGTCATGCTGGCCGTGCTGCTCGTCGACGACGTCAGCGAGGCGTCGGCCGGCGTGAAGGTCGCGACGAGGCGGTGCGTTCCCACGGTCGTCGTCGAGGGCAGCGCGTAGCTCGCCTTGCCGCCCGAGACGGCGACCTGTGCCACGCGGGTGCCGTCGAGCGACACCGAGACCGTGCCGGTCGGTGCGACCCCGGCGACGCCGGTGACGGCGACCGTCACCGTCACGGGGGTCGAGCCGTAGGCCTGGGTGCTACGGTCCAGCGTCAGCGAGGCCGCCGTCGCCGCCTTGTCGACCGTGACCGGGACGACCGTCGAGTCCGACGCGGCCTGGGCGGCCGTGTCGGGGACGAAGGAGGCGCGCAGCGAGTGGGCACCCGCGGCCGTGGTCCCCGGCAGGGTCACCGCGGCGCGTCCGCCGGCCCCGACCCGCACGGAGCCGACGACGGTGGTGCCGTCCCGCAGCGTGACCGTGCCGGCCGGGGCGGACCCGTCGGCCGTGGTGACCTGCGTGGTGGCCGTGATGCGCGTGGTGGAGCCGTAGGTCTGGCGGGTCCGGTCGACGGTCAGCGCGCTCGTGGTGGTCGTGGCGGGAGCCTTCTTGGCGGCGCCGGCGAGCGTCACGTCGAGCACCGCGCCTCCGGACGGGGTCATGGAGCGGACCGACACGGTGAAACCGGCGTTCGCACTGGTGAACGACTCGCCCGCGTCGAGGTGGGTGTCGCGACGGCTGGGGTCGCGCTTCGAGTCGAGGCCGACGGCCAGGGCGACGGTCGACACCGTGCTGCCCGAGAGGGTGAGCGGTCGGAGCACCCGGACGCTGCCGGTCGTCTTGTCGCTGGTGAGGGCACAGCGGGTGAAGCCCGACGCGACGAGCGCGCAGGACGCCGCCCGACCGCCGAACTCGGCGCTGGTCGCGTCCGTGCCGGTGGCGGTGCGGTACTCGACGTAGTAGTCCTGCCCGCTGAGCGGATCGACGACCTTGAGGGCGCGGCCCTTGGCGCTGCCGTCGAGCGGGGCGACGGTGACCTGCCGGGTGGTGCCGGCCCCGCTGAGCGTGGTGACGTCGGTCAGGAAGCCGGCACGCACGCGCTGCACGGACGACAGGTGGGGTCGGGCCGACGAGACCGAGTAGCCCATGATGTCGAGGAAGTCGCCGTACTCGAGCACGGGGCAGGCGGCGGGGGTGTCGGTCGAGGTGGCGTAGCGGTAGTCGCTCGCGGCCCCGTCGAACGAGGTCGTGCTGCGGCACATGCCGGCGCCGGCGTGGCCGAACCCGAGGTTGTGGCCGAACTCGTGCAGCAGGACCGGGACGCCGAGCGCGGTGCCCGCGCCGTACGAGCTGAACACCTCGCCGCCGTCGCCGCCGACCGTGCCGAACGCCGTCGCCGTCGTGCCGCAGGTCTCGCGGCTGAGGACGATCAGGTGTTCGTTGGTCCCGGCCCACGCGTACTTCGCGAACCGACCCCCGAAGGCCGAGGTGTGGACCGTGTTGAGCACCGTGGCGGGGACGCACGAGGTCTGGTCGAGCGGGCGGGTCTCGATGCCGGCGAGCGTCACGTTCACGGTGTGACCCGACTCCTCCCACCAGTAGTCGTGCAGCTGCGTGACGGCGGCGCGGACCGAGGCCTCGTCGGGCGGCGTCGCGGAGTCGTCCGAGGTCGCGGCCGTCACCGTGGCGAGGCTGACGTAGACCGGGTGGTTCGTCACGCCGGCCACCGGCGACACGGCGTCGTCGGTCTGGGCCTTCAGGAGGGGCGCGGCGGGCACCTTCACCATGTCGCGGGACAGGTCGGCCGCGACGCCCGCGCTGACCGTCGAGGCGGCGGACGTCGACGTGGTGGTCGAGGCCGAGGCCGTCGTGACCGGAACCGTGCCGGCCGAGACGGACGAGGGGGCGGCGGCCTGGGCCGGTGCGGACACCAGGGCGGTGAGCACCAGGGCCGCGGCGGCGGCGGTGGCCGCGAGGCGGCCGGTCGGGAACGAGGGCATGCAGGACTCCAAGAGGTCTCGGAGGCGCGAGTCGTCACCGAGGATGTGCTGCTCCGTCGGACGTCGGGGAACGACGGAGGTCCTGCCGCCTCGGCGGACGTCGGGGAACGCCGAGGCGGCAGGGCTCGCCGGCGGACGTCGGGGAACGCCGGAGAGGTGACGGCAGCGAGCCGTCGGTGGGGGTTCATACCCACGAATGGAACTCAACCACCCCCGTCCTCCGGCGCGGACCCCCCGTCCGAGTGGTCGGGCACCCCCAGAACAGGACCGTTCGGGACCTCCGTGGCCGCGCCTCCTGCCTGGGCGTCAGCCCTGACGCTCCGGGGGACGGGGTATATCGTCCGGGTATCGTTCGACTGCGTTCGACCCTCGAGAAGGAGAACACCATGAGCAGCACGTCAGCACCCGGCACGTTCGGATTCGGCACCGGCCTCGACGGCATGTGGCAGGCCATGGAGCAGCTCCGCTCGACCTTCGACCGCCGCGAGGGCACCCGCGCCCCCCGGGGCGAGGTGCGTGCCGCCATCCTCGCGCTGCTGGCCGAACGCCCGATGCACGGCTACCAGATCATCCGCGAGATCGACGAGCGGAGCGGCGGCGACTGGAAGCCCAGCGCCGGGTCCGTGTACCCGACCCTGCAGCTGCTCTCGGACGAGGGGCTCGTCGCCGCGGAGGAGACCGACGGCCGCAAGGTCTACTCGCTCACCGAGGCCGGTCGCGCCGCCGCCGGGGTCGACCCGTCAACGCTATAGTACCTAGCAGGCTCTTAACTATTGTATATGTTGATATGGGTGAGCTTGCAACATTGGTCACTTTCTACTGTGTTACCAGCTACAGATTCTACCCATCTGAATTATTGGACCTGCCTTAGAAGTTCACGAACTACATTTGGTAAGGCTGTATAAACCTTGGAGTACGGTACCGGTGATGTTTCGCTATGCCGAACTGCTCCTATCGACTTGGGCACTTTTCACTCGGCCGCTACAAGCACCGGTTATCTCTGCATTTGTAGTTGTCGGCATTGCTATTTATTATTATGGAGTGCGGAAAAGGGCAGGTAGGAAAGGCGATGGATTAGAATGGAGATCCTGGAGACGTTATCGACAAGGTCGTCATCAGATCTAGTGTGAATCAATTATCTCCTCGTGATCCGGATGGAAAATATCTTTTCATTGCTATTGTGTTCGTCAAAACCCTCTAGATGGTACTTAAGTTTTTCAGGGTGAACTTGAAAAGTAGTTGATTGAGTATTGATATGTGAATTTGTATTGTGAAGCCCTTTCTAGTTCTACTCTTCTCCTCGAATAGAACATGGCTGCTCATTGAGCCACCTCCAATCTTCCTTGATGCCAACAACCACGCGGTAAAGGCCGATACCCAATGCGTCCGTTTTTACTCCTAAGCCATGGGCGTCGTTGAGTATAAGTCGTTCTCTTTGTGGCTCTCCTCCAAGAAGACCTGAGTAGACCTGATCACGCCAGACTTCCACTTTGCACCAATAAGGCGAGGCTTGGAGTTCGCTGCATACATGTGCAAACTGCTCATCGAGCCCCATCTCGCAGATAACCACTTTAGCACGAGTGCTTCGGGCAACCGAATCGATCGCTGTGAAATAGGTATGACCTGACACATTTTCCGGATCCAAATTCTCGTCGGGTACTAGAGCTTCGACCGGCTCATAACATCTCACGGACTTGGATATTGCCGAGGAGCGATACTCTTGGGGAGTGGCGTACGGAGGGTTGGATATGACCACGTCAAACTCTTCAAGCTCAGCCGGAAGCTTTTCCAGTATATTATGCTTCATAAATATTACTTCGTTTGCGGCTCGAGCTCCAAGGTTTCCCGCATGCATGTTCCAAGCCAAATTCTTGTTCGCAAGCTTTAAGGCATGTTCAGAAAGATCCGTCCCTATGATTCTCAAGTGCGGAAAATGTGGTGCTAGGAGGGCATGAAGCAGGAGCGGAATACATCCTGACCCTGTACAAAGATCAAGGATGGAGAATACGATCTTGTTATCTGGTGACTGAGCCTTCACATCCGCCAAACGGCGCGTCAACAGCTCCGCAATCCTGAGTGTGTAGTTTGCCGTTGTTTGCCTCGGTATGAGAACCCGTCTCTCGCATAGGATCTCCAGACTTCCAAAGGGTTGGCTGCCTCGAATGTAAGATATAGGTTCGCCTAAAGCTCGCTGTCTGCAAAGCTCTAGAAGACGCGGAAGTTTTACCGAGCTGCGATTCGCTAAGCGGCGCCTTCGAGGTTTCCGTTGATCCTTGGACTGGTTCCGCCGTCTTCTTCGTCGGATCTGCTCTTGAGCTATTCTATCTTGACCGGCCACATACTCGCGGAGCTGTCGTAACTCATTCCGGGCCGCTGAAAGATCGCGACATGCCTGTAAGAGAAGTGGGAGATATGGATGTTCAACTCTTGCAGCTCGAATGAGCGAATTTGCTAGGCGTACCATTGATGCTAATTGTTCCGAATATTAATAGCAGGTGGCAAACTTCCCAGTGCTGGAATCGACGATGTTCATCTTTAGCTCGTAGTTAAGGGGGGTCTACGATACATAATACATGTAGAGGAGATTCTCCCGATCACCCTTCGCGCACTAACCAACAAACCTCCCGACCAACCCTCGGCTCGCCCCACTAACTAAATTAACCTCCCGATCGCCCCCCGCGCACTAAATTAACCTCCCGATCGCCCCCACACGACAGCCTTTGTCTGCTCCAGCACACACAGTTGGACTGATACTAAAATCTTTCTCTTTGCACTCTTACAAAGTAAAGCTTTTCGCTAGCTTAAGTTGATTAGCTCTAGGCTCATAAACCACAGCTCATCCATCATTACGTCTGAAGATGCCGCGCTCGAAAAGGGCACGAGGCGATAATGGCTTTGACGTATGGAGTACACATGAATATAGCCCGTAGAAAGAATGCTCGGGAGGATAATTCAGGGCACAGAGAGGGGTCGGCAGATTCTCTTCCAACTTTTCTTATTTAGCAACCTTACCTATGACGCTGCATTTGTCCATTATCTTCTCGCTCCGAAGCTTCAGTCAGACCTTGTCTAGTTAGGGCCTTGTCCCGTGCCCATTACACTTTCACAGCTATCCGCAAATTTTTGACGTTAGAACAAACGTGGAGGCTAGCATAGCATACGTGCCCCGGAGTATGCAGTCTTCTATAGCGCCATACACGCTCCATGCTAAGAAGGAGGGAAACAGTACGTTTTTCGACTGTTCTTGAAAGCACGAGTCCCTCTCTGACAGAAAGATAGTTGATGGGGAGCTCGTAGCAAGGTTTTCACAAGAGCTTCAGTTGGAAAGAGAGAACAGCTTCGGTTCAGATGCCCTTCCTGCCCAACTGAGAGAGTTTCTAGACACTAGCCCCTTCCAGGTTTGTCTTAAAAACCAGCCAGTATGGCTCCTCATATGCTGAATACATTACAGTTGAAATGCGTGCAAGGAGAACAAGAAATAAGGTTGACTCGCCAATTTGGCAACGAAACGTAAGTAAGCCTTCAGAAACGATTGAAAGCATCGTTAATTGCTCCTAGAATCAATGTAGCTTTCTCTATCTCGGCTCTAAGCAACCTCGTCACTGTCCCTGATGAACCTATCCAAGATCTAGCGATGCACGATGTCGATGATGCTCTTCCTAACACGCAGCCAGGCGGCTCACAATCCATAAATACGACCAGTCAAGGCAGTACAAAGGCGCCGGAGGACAGTGTGGTTCCAGTAGACGGCAAAGGGCTCATGGATAACGAAGTGATCGAAAGCTATCCCGTACCCATAAACATCATCATAAACAAGGAGGGCATGAATGGTGCTCTCGCTTTTGAGGTTGTTGCCGACGATGGGGATATACAAATCTCGAGAATGTATCATTACTTTAAGAAGGAATGGGCTGATGCGGAGACGGAGAAGCAGGACTACGCGCACAAGATCACATACACCGGCCCTGCATATGGAAGCCTGGATGAGGATCTACAGCGTTTGGTAGAAGATTATTTGCGCGAAAGGGGCGTTGACACTATGCTAGCGCAATGGGTGCCAGAGTATATTGACTTCAAGGAACAAAGAGAGTACATGAAATGGCTTGACGGTAAGGAAAATACTTGTATTCGTCTCGAACTCAGGCTAACATTGTCGCAGATGTGAAGTCTTTCATCGAGAAGTGAGCTTCTGAACAATGCGTCCTCAGGATTAGTAATATACACAAGCGGGCGCTCGGGCAGAACATCGAATAGTTAGAGCTGCTAACTAGGTTAAGATTCATGTCCCGTAGAATACCCTCGAATGTAAGATTGTCACATCCTTAAAACGCCCTAATCTTTGGTATTTTCCCAGCCAGGTCCATATTTCCGTACTTCTCTCAACCCGCGAGCTACTTTTGCGTGTCTTGAGAACTGGGCTGTTATCTGAAGAGTCAAATAAGGTGATCTATGGTGGGTCTATTGCTGATGGATTTCGTGGCTCGACCTGGCTGATTTCTCGCACCAGCCCGAGACATTGCCAAGGTTTTCACTGATCCCGCTTGTCAGGAAACGCTCAAGTTTGGCTTGTCGGAGCAAGACATCGATGGCATCTACAGAGACACCACGTTCCGGGTGGACAAAGAAGATGCGATTTGGCTTACGCTGCAGACAAAGATCATCTGTCAGAAGTAAAGCTAGCTAGAAGCCATCAGTCAGTCGTTAGATAACTAGCTACTTTAGTACTGAATACGGTTCCGACTTCTTGACCCGAATATACCCGCGGTTCTTAACGTTATATGAAGCGTATTTGTTGTTCATAGTATGCTTTGTAGGGTTTCGGTGTGGCATGGTAGATCACACCATTCTAAACCCGAACCTGTGTTTCACATCACATTCTTGAAGAGTTTCTTTGGAGTCACCTGCCTTGTTTGTAGCCAATTTAAATTCTCGGGAGTCTTGTTGGCCTGTCAGAAGTCTCATATGTCTGCAGGACTTATTTGGCCACTCACTATAACGAATACTTCTCAAGATCCTAAACAGGCAGGTCATGTTCGAAATAGCCTCAATACACAACACTACATCTGACTATTTGCCTCATCTGGTTTGGTTTGATCGTTCGTCGCACACAGATTTATAATACCCGTGGAGGGATAACGGCGATAATCGCGTCCGACAAAGATGACGAGAGAACCAGGATCACACCCAAACTTGGAAGGTGGACGATCTTCGCCACTGCCGACTTCAATTCATGAGAAGATACAACATCATCAAGCAGGAGACGCAGGGGGTGCAGAAGGTGCAGTAGAAACAACTATAATCGCACCGAAGGGAGGTCCAGACCTCGAGAAAGCTGTGCACATGCACGACGACGTCCAAGAGGATATTTCGGGGACGACCACTTCAAGAACCGCTCCGGACCTCCTAGAAATCGCTGAAGATTCTACCTCGCTGGATGGCTTTGACAGAGAAGATGACGGGTACATCAGCGGATACAAGCTCTTCGCCGCGCTCTTCGGTATCATCTCTGTCTTCTTCCTCGTCCTTTTGGATTTTAGCATCATCTCTACGGTAAGTACGGAGAGCCTACAGGATCACTGTGTGACCAAGGTTCTTTATCATTATGATTAAGCCAAACTGGCCAAATGACTGATAACTGACGACTTTACCTCGATTTTGTGACTTAGGCTATCCCGTACATTACGAGTGATTTTCACAGGTTGCAAGAGTACGTATTTTCAGGAACATCTTCTTTCTTTGCTTCCCCCTGTCGAGTCCCTATCGGAGGCCAGGAGTCTTTCAGGAGACTCTACCCAATGTCAGATTATCGACTCAGTGGTCGTGAAACAGTACATCTACAGAGATTTTGCTTGCTAACATGGAGATTGAACAGTATCGGATGGTACGGAAGTGCCTATGTGCTTTCGAGGTAACTATTTTTCGCTTTGAGTCCAAATGCAACAACAACAATAAGAAGGTCTCTCTTATATAGTCGAACTGAGGCTAATCTAATCCCGGCACTAGCGCGGCTTTGCAACCTCTTACAGGGAAATTCTACACCTACCTCAGCGCGAAGCAGACATTTCTATTCTTCGTCACCATTTTCGAGATCGGCTCCTTGCTTTGCGCTGTCTCGACCTCGTCGATGTTCTTCATCCTCGGTCGTACCGTCGCCGGGCTGGGAAGCTCGGGATTGGAGAATGGCGCGTTGACTCTCATCGCAGGAGCGGTGCCTCTGCACAAACGGTCTTGTAAGTCGCAGGCGGCATAGCTGAGTCTTCACCATTGCCTTTAAAATCATCGTTCCTGTAACTTTAAAACTAACATTTAATTGTCATATGTAGTTTACAATGGCATAGTGTTTGGAGGTTAGTGAACATAATCGAGTTTAGCAAAATACTGTAAGCTGACGATAGGCTCAAGTCTGTCAGATGGGTATAGTTCTCGGGCCGCTGGTCGGTGGCGCCTTGACGCAATATGTGAGCTGGCGATGGTGTGAGTAATTACTTTTACCCTGGCATCTTCGCGTACTCTCCACTTCTTGGCTCACAAGTTGCAGGCTTCTACATCAATCTCCCCATCGGCGCGTTATCCTGCCTATTTCTGTTCTTCACGCAAATTCCAGACGAGACGCCCAAGCCACCCTTCTCGTTCGCCCTGGTCCGCAGCATCGTTCCAAACCTCGACCTTACAGGCTTTGCGCTGTTCGCATCGACCACCGTTATGTTCCTCCTTGCGCTACAATGGGGATCGACTGAGTACGGATGGAGCGCGTCCGTCGTCATCGGCTTATTCGCCGGCTCTGGTGCAACCTTGATCTTGTTCTCCTTCTGGGAATGGTACGTGGGCGAGAGGGCGCTTATACCCTTTCATCTAGTGAAGAAACGAATCGTGTGGGCAAGCACAGTGCAGAACACATCCCTGTTCGTCAACAACTTCGTAGGGGTCAACTACATCCCCATCTACTTCCAGGCTGTCAAGGGCTTCGGTCCTTCCCTGAGCGGCGTTTACACGCTGCCCTCTATCTTAATGCAGTTGCTATCCCTAGTCATCTCTGGCGCTCTTGGTAAGTCAAGTCCGCCTCATGCCTGAACTTCGAATGGCACATGGCACCATCTATGATCCCACGATCGATGGAGGGCAAAAATTCTCGAAGCTGACTCGGGGTCTATGTTAGTGAGAAGGCTTGGTTACTATCTCCCGTTCAGCGTTCTTGCAGGAGCAACAACGGCCGTTGCCTGCGGTCTGATATCGACATGGAATCCAGATACTTCCACAGCAGATTTGATCGGACATCAAATACTATTCGGCCTACGTGGGATGGGACTACAAATGGTAAGTCTTTCTCTTAATTTACCAACCATCCATCTTAGAGTGCGATTTACGCCGGCTGCACGACTCTTACTGATGGGGGAAAATCTATTTATTATAGGCTGTGACCTCGGTGCAAAACGCCGTCACCCCGCTCTCCCGAATGCTGGGCCTGGCGAGCAAGTCTCCAAACATTGTCTCTGCTAATCGATTGCAGCTATGTGTGACGAACAGTGGAACAGCAACTTACTTCAGGTACGCCTAGAATGCGAGCCACTTTGTACTATAACTAATGACACACATGCAGAGGGTGACTAGGCTGTTGAACATTGTACAAATTGCTCCTAACATGGAAGTAGGAGGTGAGCAAGCTGACGGACGTTAGGGCACAGAGTAGATGCTAACCTTGGTGTGTCTGGTGGTGTAGCCGGTAAGTCGACCTGCGAACGTAGATGCGCGCGGCGGCTGCTAACCTTAGTGTGTCTTGTGCTCTAGATGGTAAGCCTCTTTTAGTGCAGCGCTTATAGCTAGTGCAAATTACATAATCTTGGGATAGCCAGACTGGTCATCCACTTTCGACAATGACTTCGCTAGAAGATTGCATGGGGCCTTGCCAGAGCGTGGATTACAGGACTACTCGAGCTCCGTTCACTCCTGCGCCTGTTGCAGGGTCTTTGTAGATCCTGCAACCGAGCCGTGGGATACTCAACCTCGCCTCTCTGAGATTCGCGTCGCCTCGAGAAGTTGTGCGCTCTGCAAGCTACTCGTCCAAGTCGCTGAACGCTTTCACGATGATGAAAACGTTGATCCTAACATCATTCGAGATGGCGCGGCACTACGACTTGGCCGAAAGGGTCCGCGTATGCTGAGGCTTTGTTCTGACGTGGGTTAGTGTCCCTAGCCCCTTTGGTGTGCTAAAAATACTGTTTGCTTACTACCTGTCTTAAGTAAAGATCACTCGCCCCTCGACAGAGATGACATCCCAATTGGCTTCCCGGTCCTACCTGAGCCTGAAAGTGCTGCACGCTTCGCGCTCCTTCGAACCTGGCTCGAGTGGTGCGACACAAACCACGCTTGCAACCGAGAAAACGTCAAACCCCAAAGGGTATCGCCAACCAGGCTGGTTTACGTTGGACATGTCGATCCAGAAGTTCTACTTCTCTACGTCCCCCAAGATAATGAAGGTGTGAAATATACTGCGTTGTCTCACCGCTGGGGCAACGATCCCCCATCGAAGGACAATCCTCGATACTGCACCACTGACGGCAACATCGCTGCACGACTGAATAGTTCCAGTCTCTCTGAGCTACCAAAGACATTTCAAGATGCAGTCCGAGTGACCCGGGAGCTGGGCATCGAGTATCTCTGAATTAACTCACTGTGCATCATCCAGTGGAACGCGGATGACTGGAAGCGCGAAGCGGGTCATATGGAGGACATCTTCGCCTCGGCCTACTGCACAATTGCTGCAACGTCGGCTGTCGATTCGAACGCAGGGTTTCTCGCCCGAAACGCAAGAACTGAGGACATGCGTGTACAAGACACCACAGATCATCAAGTCTGTATCTGCACCCATATGGATGACTTCGGGAAGGATGTACAAGACGCTGAGCTCAACAAGCGAGCATGGGTCATGCAAGAGAGGGTCTTGGCAAAACGGACTATCTACTTCAGCGCCAATCAGACCTACTGGGAGTGTGGAGAGGGAGTGCACTGCGAAAACCTTACAAAGATGAAAAGGTAAGAAGTCTGCTCTATCTGAGTTAACACACGACTGATTTGACCTTCTTGTCATCAGTTCACCTCGAAAGATTTTTTTCCTACTAAACCCAAGCTTTCCAAATCGTCTCCTTAAATCACGTAGAAGCCGCACTGTGGAATTTATCCACTTTCTGTTCCAGGACTACTTGAATCGTGGACTTACTGAGCGCACGGACAGACGGGTCGCAGCAACTGGATTGGAGGCCCGTATCACTGGCGCGCTGTACTGCAACAGCAAATATGGCATCTTCGAGAAGTATCTTCACAGGAATCTCCTGTGGCAAACGTCGGACAAGCAGACGTAGCGTATCGCGTATACCAACAACCAAGAAGTACCATCATGGTCATGGATGGCATGTAGCGGAAGCATCGAATTTATGGAAATCCAAAGGGGCTCAGTAAGCTGGGTGCGAGCTCTGGCTTTCGACCCCAAGTGCGACTCTGCTGCGTTGGTCACTGATGTGGGGAAGTTCTTGAACTGCACGATGAAATCTGAAGGCGATCGCTGCATTGTTCTCGACATCTCTACTGACAAGGAGGCGGGGTGGGTGCGGTATAATATCGAAGGTGGTGCAGAGAGTTCAGAAAATCATTGTATCGTGGTTGGAAAGACAGAGGACGACAATATCGCGCAGGAGTACTACATTCTGGTTGTTATGCCTACAGGGAAAGATGGCGAGTACAGGAGGGTTGGAGTTGGAAGAGTCGGAACTGGCTGTGTGGGGAGATTGGCGTCCGAGGTGCGAGTTGTGTGACCGACGCAACCTTCTGCTATATCGAAGTTTACGTCTGCGTCTGCTGCTTCGTCATGCCGAATATACTACCGCTTGCTATCGCGTACTGGGTGTTGACGCGACTGTCACTCCTGAGCGATTAATGTCTCCGAAAAGTGATGTGCTTCATCTCAACTGGCTGCCGCTAGAAACCGGCTGGCCGCTGCTGCGCGCCACAGCCACGGACACATCTGAGCACGCTACTGCAGCCTACTGCATGCCAAGAAATATTAGAGCTTCTCACCCGCAGAGAGTGTCTTGGCGAGAATGCTTCCCGCTCGGAGAAACTGCCGGAATGCATGTCCTCTACGACAAGTTGACCTTTAGAGCCTGCGATCTCAGCCTCTGACATCTGGGCATCCTCTCTGCTCCTCCGGCAGGACGTCTGGCACTACGCTCTCCCTAATTGGAGGCTACTATACTAAAAGAACTACAGCTGCAGAACTATAGCGCATTGAGCATAAGCTCGTACAGATATCGTGGCGCGATCGCGAAAGTCCGGACAAAAAAGTGTCTCGCCACCTAGGGTGTCTCGCTATCCAGGGATGCACTTTAGCTTGATATTCTATACCAACTTGTACAAGCTGCAGCCAAGCCCTGCTAGCGTCCCACATACATTATTCATGCCTGACACCATAGTAAGTCCATTATTACCCGAATTGGGCCGCCGCCGCCCTCGCCCACTAAAACCACCACGCGCGGCTGCGAGATTAGGAAATCGGCCAAATTTGATTAGTAGAAGAGTTTTGCAAGCGTCTATATAGTAATATACCAGAAAATCTCGCGATGATAACTATTGCGGGTGTCGCAATAGCTGCATTCCTTAATGTGGCCAAAATGTGGGATGTGGCTCGACCCGCGACCTGGATCGTTTCGTGCACGAGCACTTTACTGTACCGTGCGCAGACGCGAAACGAGCCAAGCCGCAGATCGAGCCACCCAACATTATCGCAATTGTCCTTCAGCTACACCGAATCAACCACAACTGCACCAATATGGATCCGATTCAAGAAGCGATTGGAGATATCGAATCGCGGGAAGAAGGCACATCTTTTTCGTATAAAAAGCTCCTGAGAAGTGGGATGTTAACAGAACGACGTTGGCCCGCCGCCACCGAGGTAAGGAAGAAGAGTAGCACGTGATGATAAGAGCATGTGTCTTATCACCACGTGATCTTGCCACTATCCCATCCACCCTCTGAGCTTCTTTGAGGGGTACGCTTTGGCCACTTAATCCTACCAATCCAATCAATCAAGTCAATCAATCTAAGCCTTTTTGATCGATCAATCTCATCAATCAAGCCAAATTACTATAGAACTTCAAGTCAAGTCAATTCAATCCGGGGTGCTCAGATTGATTGGCTTGATTGTTGACAAGTCTGCAAAGTGGATGGGTAGAGGACATAGAGGTGCAGAAACACGAGATATTTGTAGGCAATTCACCCTCCAGATGGACCAACGACAATCCAGGGTTAGCTTGGCTTGAACAAGTGTTTCAAAGAAGTACTGGGAAGAAAGCGCGCTCAAGTTACCGCCTCCTCATCCTTGATGGCCAAGGATCTCATCTAACTATGGATCTTATCGAATATTGCGATCAACACAAGATCCTCGTCGTCGTCTTTCCCCCATTCAACCCACAGTCTTCAGCCATTAGATGTGATGATATTCAAGCCACTTTCCAGTGCTTACTCGTCCGAACTCGCCAACCATCTCCATCGCAGCCGAGGCCTTGTACCTGTGGCCAAAGGAGACTTTTTCCAGCTTCTCTGACCTGCCTGGAGCGACTCCTTTACCCATGATAACGTCCTCAAGGCCTTTGAAGCCACAGGAGTGGTGTCACCAAATGCCGAGCCAGTCCTGAAGCGTTTCCAAAACACCACTTCAGATGAAGATAAGGACTCAGAATTAGAGTCAAAGGGTAACAACAGCAGCTGGATCGGGCATTGTAAGTTATTTGATGCTAATAGAAAAGATAAGACGGAGAAATCAACAAGAGCATGAAGCCAGTCCATACATTCCCTCCAGGTACAAAACGAGCTTCTCAACCACGAGAATCAGGGACTACACCAAGCTCTTACACACAAAACAAAGCACAAGAAGAAGAATAAACTACTAGACCTTCAACAGCGCAAAGAGTATCATGGTGGTGCAGTGTTGTGGTTTCCTTCGAAGGTCCGCGAAGCTCGGGTTCGCGAGCGGGTAAAACAACAAGAAGAGTCAGAAAAACTTCAAAAGGCTCAGACGAAAGAGCTACAAGAGGCCAATAACTTGTATAAGAGAAAGATAGCTGAAGAAGCAAAAGCGCTGCGAGAAAGTGCGAAAGAGGCCCGGGCAAAGGAGCGCCAGAAGGCAGCTGAGGAAGCAGCCGCCCAGAGGGCTCAGGAAGAGCAAGAAAGGCGAGATCGCGACTCTAAAAAAGGTCTACCACAACCCCAAAGAGGTAAGAGAGCAGCTTCAAAGCCTCCTAAAGGTCCACAAGCAAAGCGGAGGAGTAATAACAGCGTTGGGGTAGGTGGTGTTAAGGCGCCACCTGCACCACCAGCTCCTACCAAAAAGACCTGTACCCGAGTAACAACAGCCAAATAAAATATTCTGAATAGTACAAACTGTTCGTAAGCATGTAATTACTGTAACACCGGGTTATCGCAATATTATTACGATTTGCTGTGGTTCTACAGCTTCATTTTTGAGCTCAAGTACATGTTATTGGGTGGCTCGATTTGCGCGTCGGCTCGCTAACGTAAGTGCGCACTACCGGTAGGTGAGCCAGATCACCCAATGAGCCGCCCGAACACCAAAACAACATAATCGTCCCAACCTTCAACGCCTCATAACTCCACCATTGTGGACCCGATTCAGAAAGCGATTGAAAACCTCGAATTGCGTGGAGAAGGCGCAACTTTTAGCCATCGCGAAGTTGCAAAAAGATGGGGTTGCGACCGAACAACGTTGTCGCGGCGGCACCAGATGAAAACACGCCCAAATGCAGAGCGTTCGCGCGATCGCATGCTACTCACGCCACAACAGGAGCTGGAGCTTGTCGTATACATTGAAAAATGCGCAAGAAGAGGGTTACCGCCGACGCGAGAGATGATATAGAATTTCGCGGGCTCGGTTGCGAAATGCGCGGTTTCTAGAGCCTGGGTCTCGCGCTTCCTTCGTCGTTACAACGACGCGATTACTATTAAATGGAGCCCCAGAATCGACCGACAACGACACCTGGCCGACAGCCCGTTCAAGTACAAGCTATACTTCAACATGCTTCACTCGAGGATGCGGCACTACGAGATTCGGCCGGAAAATACGTACAGTATGGACGAGAAGGGCTTCTTCGTCGGCGTCGCGAAACCGTCGAAAAGAGTGTTCACTAAGGCACTTTGGGCATCAAAAGAAGCGCGTACGGCCGTCCAGGATGGAAACAGAGAATGGATTGCACTGCTAGCTTGCGTGTGCGCTTCCGGGGAGGCACTGCCGCCGGCTCTGATTTACCAGGGCGTTTCTGGGATTCAATCGGCCTGGGTTGAAGCCGTAGAGGTTCAGAAACACGAGGTTTTCTTCTCGAATTCAGCTACCGGGTGGACTAACAATGATATAGGATTATCCTGGCTTCGGAACGTCTTTCAGCGCTGTTCGAAGGACTCCGCGGGTCGCGATTTCCGTCTCCTCATCGTTGACGGCCACGGCAGCCACCTCACGATCGAACTTATCGAGTTTTGCGACGCTCATCGAATCCTCTTGTCCGTATTTCCCCCGCATGCAACCCACAGTCTCCAGCCGCTCGATGTCGTTGTTTTCGCGCCTATCGCGAAGCACTACTCTTCAGAACTCGATCGCCATCTTCAGCAATCGCTAGGGCTTACGAGAGTTACAAAACGCGACTTCTTTTCTATCTTTTGGGAGTCCTGGGGCACAACAATGAGGCCGGATCTCATTCCAAAGAGCTTTGAAGCTACGGGCGTCTGGCCGGTGGATGCGCAGGCTGTCCTGAAGCGCTTCACCACCACTACTTCGGAGCGAGATGGAAGCCAACAAACTGGGGATAATGGCGACGGTGATAGCTGGAAAGAGCTCCGAAAGATTTGGGCTTCTGCGGTGTCGGAAACGTCAAGTTCGGAAGCCAAACGTCTCGCGATTGCACCCGCGCCGCCGCCTGCACCACCTAAAACGACGACGCGCGGACGTCAAATTATAAAACCATCCAAATTTAATTAGATAGAAAGTATCTTATACATCTATAGAACAATACACCAAGAAATTTCGCGATAATCACTTTTGCGGGTGGCTGTACAGCCTCATTTCTCAAATCGTCTGAATTCGGTGGGGTGGCTCATCGGCTGAGCTGGCTCGCCTACAGTCACCGTGCGCGACCCGAGCCAGTTCGCGAGTCGAGCCACATTCCACATTTTGGCTTCATTTAAACATGAGGCTGTAGAGCCACCCACAAAAGCGATTATTGCGAGATTTGCTGGTGTATCTATGTACTGATGTATGCGAAACTTTCTGTCTAATTAAATTTGGATGGTCTTATAATTTGACGTCCGCGCGTCGTGGTTTTGGGCGGTGCAGGTGGCGGCGCAGGTGTAGCCCCAGCCTGACTTGTAGCACCCACAACACGACGACGAGGCGCTCTTTTTCTAACAGCGCTTCGTGAGGTTGTTCTTAAGGCTGTACTTGCTCTATTGTGTGATTTTTTCTGTAGTTGCAGTGTCGCTTTGTTGCTTTTTAAGAGCCCTCGCGACGGCGGCTTCTTTAGCCCTCGCCTCTCTCGCCATCTTGGCCTCCTCATGCTCTCGCTTTCGACGCGCCTTTGCCTCGTCAGCCATGGCTTTTTTGTAGGTTGTTTCTATCGCTTTCTGCTCTCTTGCCTCAGCTTTTTGGAGTTTTTCCTGGGCGTCTTGGTCGAGTTTCGCGGCGCGGAGCTCCTTAGCTTCCTTGAGCTTCCTCGGAGACCAGAATGCAGCTCTTCCAGAGCTTCCCTCAGGCTCACGATACTGCAGTGTAGATGAAGGCTTCGCGCGCTTCTTAGTGGTGACGAGAGCGGCGCGGAGGCCGTCGTTTTCGAAGTGTAGAAGGTCGTTCTGCGTCTGAAGCGAATGGAATGAAGTCTTGAGCTGCTTTGCCTCAACTGTCGTCATGTCAGCGACAGCAGTATCGTATAACTTTGACAGCTGTTTCCAGCTATCGCCGTCGCCGTACTCCCTAGTTTGTAAAGCTTCATCTTGCTCCGAAGTGTGGTTGTTGAAGCGCTTCATAACAGCGTTCGCATCCATCGGGACGACGCCTGTAGCTTCAAAGCTCTTCGTAATGAGATCTGGCTTCATTGTAGCAACCCAGGCTGCCCAGAAGCTCGTGAAGAAGTCGCCTTTCTTGAGGTCAACGAGACCCTGCTGTCGCTGCGATTGTCGGTCGAGTTCCTGCGAATACCGAGCAGAAAGAGGCGAGAATAGAACCACATCGAGCGGCTGAAGGCTGTGTGTAGCATGAGAAGGAAAGATCATCAAGAGGATCTTGTTCGCGTCGCAAAAGTCGAAAAATTCGATCGTGAGGTGGCTGCCGTGGCCGTCGAGGATCAGAAGTCGCCATTCTCGTCTCGCTTTCGGCTTCGTGAAGCGCTCAAAGACCTGATGAAGCCAGGCAAGCCCGAGGACATTGTTCGTCCATCCTGAATCCGAATTGGCACAGAAAATCTCGTGTTTTTCAGCCTCTATGTCGTCGATCCAGCTCTCTTGAAGTCCACCTTTGCCCTCGTAGATGAGAGACGGCGGAAGCGCTGTCCCATCGGCGCAGACGCAAGCTAGAAGAGTTATCCACTTCCTCTTGCCATCTTGGACGGCCGCTCGGCGCTCTTTTGAAGCCCAAACTGCCTTCGTGAAGATGCGTTTTGAGCGATTTGTAACGCCCAAGAAGAAGCCTTTTTCATCCATATTGTAGACGTTCCTAGGCTGAATGTCGCGCTCTCGCATCTTGTCATGAAGGACGTCAAAATAGACGCGATAGCGATGCTCTGAGTCAGCTCTGTTGCGGTTGCGATCGATTCCAGCGCTCCATTTAATGGTAAGTTCGTCAGAATGGCGATGTAGAAACCGAGATACCCAGCTCGAAGAGACGTCCCACTTTGCCACCGTTCCAGCAAAATTTTGTACCATCTCTCGTGTAGGTGGGAAGCCTTGTCTTGTACATCTTTCTATTTATTTTATAAGCTCTGCTTCCTGTTGCGGGTGGAGAGAGCTTCCATTCGGTGTCGGCTACATTTGAGCGTTGAACACCTCGGTGTCGTCGCGACAACGTTGTTCGGTCAACTTTGAACTTTTTCGCGACTTCGCGATACGAGAATTTCTCTCCAGGTGCACGCGATTCAATATCTTCAATCGCTTTCTGGATCGGATCCATGGTGGTAGAGTTATGACGTGATGAAGTTAGGCTGATTTCAATGTTATGATGTTCGGATGGCTCGACTCGCGAACTGGCTCGGGTCGCGCACGGTGACTGTAGTGCGCACTTACGTTACGCGTCAGCCCACGGTAGTCTCCCGGCGAGCTTGCGGAGTGGGCTCACCCAGGCGCCAGCCGTTTGGTTCGACGACCACACCACCAGTTGTGCTTCCTCAACGGTGGCGCGGGCCCGACTTGGTCTATCCGTGGTGTTATGGTGCCGGCTCCTGGTCGTGTTAACGAACAGAGATGTGCGGCTTGGTGCATACACAAGTGAGAAAAGGGCGGTGCCGGGACAAAAGGCAATCCTTTCCGTGACATATAGCTCTTCCATATATAATTCCATGGTTTTTATATCTTTGTTCTGTTTCTATGTCGATTTGATTTGATTTGATTTGATTTGATTTGATTTGATTAGATCCTACACTGTTGCAGCTGCGAAAAGCAGCTATGCCCGTTCGGCTTGTGTGCTGCACCATCTTTTCACAGTCGACCTTATGGTGGACAGCTGGGGAGGCGCATCTGCCGGCAAGCTTCTGCGGCCGTCTTCCTTCCGTCCGGTGGCTTCCTTGGCCGCTTTGTCGACGGCCTCGTTCCCGGGTATGCCGACGTGGGCCGTCTGTTTCTATGTCGTCTGCCTATTAGAGCTAGTTGTAAGCTCGGCCATATACTTTTCGGCCACATACACTTCTCGGGTGGTCTAGGTGTCGTTGTAC